>Ga0075012_10005969_pt1 | contig 11094 bp, 4 predicted proteins | sample All_14_2_FD_71474 | JGI IMG/M metagenome (GOLD analysis project Ga0075012, IMG submission 71474) | Freshwater microbial communities in response to fracking from Pennsylvania, USA - Allegheny Zone_MetaG_DW_15 | ecosystem: Environmental > Aquatic > Deep subsurface > Groundwater > Drilled...
CCGGTCTGAACCGAATTTCCCACAAGGCAGGGTGCATGTTTCACCAGGAAGCGCTAAATCAAAGTACTTCCCATTATTGAATGGCAATAATAAAGTTAAAATCTTTATTATTTAAAGAAAATTGCTTTATTTTATTATTTCCACTCTGGAAATCACCTCGTCGTCGGGCAGGCTGGTTTCTGTAATGCCTTGTCGTTCTTCATCCCGAACGCGCCCGAGCCAAATTAGATGCTTCTGAATAAAAAACTTTAATTTTTAAAGATTTTATCTTCAATAAATGAAAAAAATGACATTCTAGGACTAGCTCTTGAACTTTTCCAGCAGCAGGGACAGAATCACGCCCTTGGCCGTCAAGCCGTTTTTCTTGCCCTCCGATTTGATGGCAGCCACCAGCCACTTGGGTAGGTCAATGGTCAGGCGGTGCTGTTCGTTTCCGTCGGCGGGGTGGGGTAGTGCGGACTTTGGCTTTTTCCCGGCGCTGTGTATCTGCTCTGCTATCTTGTCCAGTTCCTCCGCCGTCTGGGCGGGCTTAATGGTGTCGAGGAGTGATTTTTTAGCCATGTCGTCAACAGTTTTTCGCACCCCGGCCCGGTCTGAACCGAATTTCCCACAAGGCAGGGTACATGTTTCAACGGGCAGTACCCTAGGTGGAGTTTCCCGTTGCTATATGTCAAAAATAAAGCTAAAATCTTTATTTTTTAAAGAAAATTGCTTTACTTTATCTTTTTCATCATGGAAATCACTTCGTCGGTGAGTAGGTTGATTTCCTCCTTTGCCTTGTCGTTCTTCATCTCGATGACGCCCAAACCATTGATGGGTGCTTCGCGGTAAGCCACGCGGTCGGCAATTTTGTTACTCAACACTTTAAGTCCGAGGCTGTCAAGGGCTTCGGTCACTTCCTTGTCGAGCCTGGTCTTGCCGCTGAATTTGTTCAGGATGATGAACCCGTGAATGCTTTCCCCTTTTATGGCTTTCACCTGTTCGTACTTACCCATGAACTGTTGCATGCTCCAGATGTCGAGGGCGCTCGGCGATATGGGCACTAGTACGAGGTCGGAAGCGGTCAGGGTCTTGACCTGTGCCAATTCCAACTGTGGACTGCCGTCTATCAGCACAATATCGTAGTGTCTCTCGTGTTCTTTGGCATCCTTGATGACATTATCGGCTTCTGTTCCGAGCACAGGTATGGCGGGCACGTCTTCGCTGCGCTGGGCCGACCACTTCATGCTACTCCGCTGACCGAGGTCAGTATCGAGTATGCAAACTTTGTAGCCCCTATGAGCAAGGCTAACAGCGAGATTTTGTGTGATGGTGGATTTGCCCACGCCCCCCTTCAAATTGGTGATTCCTACTATCATAAGGAAAAAGTCTTTAAAAAATAAGGAAAAAATCTTTTTAAATTAAAGGATTATTGAACCAGTGCGAAGGTAGGCAACTTGATGAGATTTCATATTAAAACAGGATTGTAGTTTGCTGTTTTAGAAAATAAAGCTAAAATCTTTAAATAATAAAGAAAATATCTTTATTACTTGTTTGAAGAGCAATAGTAACGCCCCTAACGTTTCAATTCCAATCAGGTGCGATTAACAGTCGGCCAGAAAAAGCATGGCGGCTTCGCCACGGTGGTTTCAATTCCAATCAGGTGCGATTAACAGGACGATTTCCACCTTTCCAAGCTCCTTATTCAGCAGTTTCAATTCCAATCAGGTGCGATTAACAGGGAGGTCTTCGATGCGGTTGGGGAGGGAATCGTCGCGTTTCAATTCCAATCAGGTGCGATTAACAGGCAGATTTTGACCAGGACTTTCCCTTCGACAATTCAGTTTCAATTCCAATCAGGTGCGATTAACAGGCAGATTTTGACCAGGACTTTCCCTTCGACAATTCAGTTTCAATTCCAATCAGGTGCGATTAACAGTTGGTGCTCGATGAGGACATCAGGAATTTGCTGCTCGTTTCAATTCCAATCAGGTGCGATTAACAGTGTACGGCCTGGGTGAACACTGATACGCTGACCTTCAGTTTCAATTCCAATCAGGTGCGATTAACAGCCGACATCACCGATGCCAACGATACGCCAATCCAGTTTCAATTCCAATCAGGTGCGATTAACAGGTCAATGCCCTGGTAGGCATAATCGCAGCTCACTTTGTTTCAATTCCAATCAGGTGCGATTAACAGACGTGCAGGTGCTGATTGAACAGCACGATGCTTTTCGTTTCAATTCCAATCAGGTGCGATTAACAGTGCCACGCCACCGCTGACCGTCACAATGACGATTGAGTTTCAATTCCAATCAGGTGCGATTAACAGTGCCACGCCACCGCTGACCGTCACAATGACGATTGAGTTTCAATTCCAATCAGGTGCGATTAACAGTCGTTCAGCTGAATGGCTAGCATGGGGCAAAGGTGGTTTCAATTCCAATCAGGTGCGATTAACAGCAAAGGACGACGAAGTGGCGCCAATCAATGCGGGAAGTTTCAATTCCAATCAGGTGCGATTAACAGCCCCGTCCATACTAGAATAAAGCCTTCTAGCAATTGGTTTCAATTCCAATCAGGTGCGATTAACAGCAACGTCTCGAAAGAGGAAATACTTTACGAAGTGAAGTTTCAATTCCAATCAGGTGCGATTAACAGCCTCGTTCCAGTGCTTTTGGGCGTACTTGTTTTCCGTTTCAATTCCAATCAGGTGCGATTAACAGGAGCTGGTATTGGAGGAGAGCCTTGGAATATCAGCAGTTTCAATTCCAATCAGGTGCGATTAACAGTGGTGGTACGCTGCCCGGTGGCATCTACCTGAAGGAGTTTCAATTCCAATCAGGTGCGATTAACAGCCAAGGGCAGGCTTGACAGCCTGGTGATGGAGATGAGTTTCAATTCCAATCAGGTGCGATTAACAGGCGGTCGGTGACGTGGTCGCTATCGGCGTTCCAAAGTTTCAATTCCAATCAGGTGCGATTAACAGAAGTGAATCCGAAACCTGTTTGTTCACCTCTATTGCAGTTTCAATTCCAATCAGGTGCGATTAACAGCTCCTTCTCAATGTCTGGCCAATTCCGGTCAACCTGTTTCAATTCCAATCAGGTGCGATTAACAGCGGCATTGACAACGTTTGCTTGCCCTGTAAAAGAGGTTTCAATTCCAATCAGGTGCGATTAACAGTCGTGTAAACAGCATCCATCACCACCTCCCCATATTGTTTCAATTCCAATCAGGTGCGATTAACAGCGTAGCCCTCAGCCTCGATGAGACGGAGCCATTCGTGTTTCAATTCCAATCAGGTGCGATTAACAGATTCGGGCATGGCGCAATCGGAAATGGCAGCAACAGTTTCAATTCCAATCAGGTGCGATTAACAGGGAAAAAGGCACGGGCCGCATGCTCGCCGAAACCATGTTTCAATTCCAATCAGGTGCGATTAACAGCCTTGGTGCTGGCGCTGACCCGGTGGAGCCGCCATGTTTCAATTCCAATCAGGTGCGATTAACAGCTGGACTCGCCGCACATTTGCCACCGAGGTCTATCGTTTCAATTCCAATCAGGTGCGATTAACAGTCAAAACCCTGGATGGAAATCATACGTGCAGCTATAAGTTTCAATTCCAATCAGGTGCGATTAACAGCGGAAAGCCGAGAAAGTAGCCTTAAAGATAAAGCAGTTTCAATTCCAATCAGGTGCGATTAACAGTTTTACCAACATTGAGGCATGGAAAATCGAGGCCAAGTTTCAATTCCAATCAGGTGCGATTAACAGTCCAAAGCGCTCCAAGTTTGGCGGGATTTCAGGAGTTTCAATTCCAATCAGGTGCGATTAACAGCAAAAGCCCGAACAATTTGCCCCTGCAAAATGACAAGTTTCAATTCCAATCAGGTGCGATTAACAGTTTTCCACGTATTACAATTTCGCTAGTGGCATCTAGTTTCAATTCCAATCAGGTGCGATTAACAGCCATCAACTGTGCAACCCATGCCGGATTCAATAGCAGTTTCAATTCCAATCAGGTGCGATTAACAGCGGCGGTCGGCTTGATACCTTGTCAGGGCCTTGAGTTTCAATTCCAATCAGGTGCGATTAACAGTGGACATAGCCCCGTCCTGCTTGTACCACCACTGCGTTTCAATTCCAATCAGGTGCGATTAACAGCGGCCTTTCTGTCACATTCCAAAGCCTCGCTAACTTGTTTCAATTCCAATCAGGTGCGATTAACAGGGTTGGCCCAGTCCAGCTCAGCGCCGCCTTGGTCAGTTTCAATTCCAATCAGGTGCGATTAACAGACCTTCACGTGCTCTTCATAGTCATAGATGCTGCCATGTTTCAATTCCAATCAGGTGCGATTAACAGCATCAACAGCTTTGACGTGCTGTGGGATGCCAGTCGTTTCAATTCCAATCAGGTGCGATTAACAGCAATCTTATCAATGCGAGTCGCACCTGTAATTTCAGTTTCAATTCCAATCAGGTGCGATTAACAGCCCACCGTCAAGGTAGTGGCACGAACTGGCTCCATCGTTTCAATTCCAATCAGGTGCGATTAACAGCCCGCAACACCATTACAGGTGGCATTTATGTGCAAGTTTCAATTCCAATCAGGTGCGATTAACAGCCATCCACCCACACCTTTGCCGTGCCGCTTTTTGTGGTTTCAATTCCAATCAGGTGCGATTAACAGAACTTTTTTGCATCTGCCACCACATCCTCCGCAATCGTTTCAATTCCAATCAGGTGCGATTAACAGGGCGTTCGTCACCGTGCCCGCCACGCTCGGGGAGGGTTTCAATTCCAATCAGGTGCGATTAACAGCGCCTACGTCGCCTGCTACGCTGGCGACAGCCTCAGTTTCAATTCCAATCAGGTGCGATTAACAGCAAAATCTGGTCCTTGACTTTTCGCCGGATAATGTGTTTCAATTCCAATCAGGTGCGATTAACAGTTGGCCCGCCACTTTGGAGCCTGCACCGTTGTAGTGTTTCAATTCCAATCAGGTGCGATTAACAGTCAAAACAAGTCAGCAATGAGGGTAAAAACAAAATAGTTTCAATTCCAATCAGGTGCGATTAACAGATTTGCCAGCGTCGCCTGCACCTGCCGAGGTGTTTAGTTTCAATTCCAATCAGGTGCGATTAACAGGACAGCGGCCCACTTGACCGCTTCACCGACCGCTGGGTTTCAATTCCAATCAGGTGCGATTAACAGACGGTTTTTGAGGAAAAAGTAGCTTATGCTGATTAGTTTCAATTCCAATCAGGTGCGATTAACAGCCATGCACAATACTTGCTACTGCTGGGCCGATTGGGGTTTCAATTCCAATCAGGTGCGATTAACAGCAAGACAACGAAGCCCAAATCAAAGCAATTTGGGAGGTTTCAATTCCAATCAGGTGCGATTAACAGCTCCACAATGCGCCCGCTATGACGTTCGTCCAATTGGTTTCAATTCCAATCAGGTGCGATTAACAGGACCTACCGCCTGGGCTACACCGAACAGTGCAAGGAGTTTCAATTCCAATCAGGTGCGATTAACAGGTTGGACGTGCCAAGTGCTGCCGTGCCAATCTGGAGTTTCAATTCCAATCAGGTGCGATTAACAGAGGCTGACGCTGTTGGCGCTGGTGGTATTGTTGGTGGGTTTCAATTCCAATCAGGTGCGATTAACAGGCCACCAGTGCCGTCAGGCTCTGCTGGCTCTGCATGTTTCAATTCCAATCAGGTGCGATTAACAGCCTTTCAAAAATGACCCTTCGCCGATTGATTGGCGAGTTTCAATTCCAATCAGGTGCGATTAACAGTGTGTCCTTTTCTGGAAAGTGATTGGTGGAATAGTAGTTTCAATTCCAATCAGGTGCGATTAACAGGTTTTTTCAAATCGCCGTTGGCAATGGCTTTCACCAGTTTCAATTCCAATCAGGTGCGATTAACAGTATATGTTGATGGATTTTTGCAGGGCGGCAATTCCTTGTTTCAATTCCAATCAGGTGCGATTAACAGCGTACACCTCCATAAACAGGCGGTTCCATTCCTCAAAGTTTCAATTCCAATCAGGTGCGATTAACAGGCCTGCTTTTTGATATGAAAACACCAATCACCTACTAGTTTCAATTCCAATCAGGTGCGATTAACAGCTTTGCAACACACAAAGCAACTCCCTAGGGATATGGTTTCAATTCCAATCAGGTGCGATTAACAGTTTGCGCTCCGCTCGAAAAGGCCGTGGAACTGCCAGGTTTCAATTCCAATCAGGTGCGATTAACAGTGTTCCATCTGTTGCCTACGATGCTACCAGTTGGAAGTTTCAATTCCAATCAGGTGCGATTAACAGGACGTGGCAAGCGCCGGAGACATCACCCTCGGCGAGTTTCAATTCCAATCAGGTGCGATTAACAGCCTCACCGCGATCAAGCAGGTGAAAACGTTCATCGGGTTTCAATTCCAATCAGGTGCGATTAACAGTTTTGCGGGACCAGTCAATCAGGGCAAAAGCCTCGTTTCAATTCCAATCAGGTGCGATTAACAGCTGTTAAAAGTCTCCATCCGTGCCGATACCTGGAAGTTTCAATTCCAATCAGGTGCGATTAACAGCAGCTTCTTTTGATTGGCGACTGCAAAGTCATCGTGTTTCAATTCCAATCAGGTGCGATTAACAGACTAGAATTTGAAATGGCCATGATTGACTTTGGAGGTTTCAATTCCAATCAGGTGCGATTAACAGCCAATAACATCGGCTGGAAGATTAGGGCTTGCTGGGTTTCAATTCCAATCAGGTGCGATTAACAGCGTTTGCACCCCTCACAAATCGGACTCGCTGGCGAGTTTCAATTCCAATCAGGTGCGATTAACAGGGCGGCGACCTGTCCAAGGCGTGGTACGTGTATTGGCGGGTTTCAATTCCAATCAGGTGCGATTAACAGTGCCACAGGTCAACGAACAGGCAAAGCAGAACGCAGGTTTCAATTCCAATCAGGTGCGATTAACAGTGATTTGACTACCAAAGCCGCCCAAAAAGGTGAAGGTTTCAATTCCAATCAGGTGCGATTAACAGCTTCGTGCTGCTGGTTGTAATCGAAGGTGCATTTGTAGGTTTCAATTCCAATCAGGTGCGATTAACAGCGTTGGCCGTGGCCGGCCAGTGGGCAGCGCCAAGGGTTTCAATTCCAATCAGGTGCGATTAACAGGCACCTGCCCCGCCAACTGCACCTGCACGACCTGCAGTTTCAATTCCAATCAGGTGCGATTAACAGACTGCTCCTCGCTCAGCTTCCCGGATTCTATTTCAGTTTCAATTCCAATCAGGTGCGATTAACAGTCGTAGCCTTTTTCAAGCATGTACTTCCGGTACTGTTTCAATTCCAATCAGGTGCGATTAACAGATTACGACCGCAAAACCACGAATTGCGGGGTTTTGGTTTCAATTCCAATCAGGTGCGATTAACAGACCTTTGACCCACAACTGCTTGCGGCCATCGCCAAGTTTCAATTCCAATCAGGTGCGATTAACAGGGAACACGGCCCCGAACAATGCTCGGATGAACACCTGTTTCAATTCCAATCAGGTGCGATTAACAGACCAAGGCGGCACTTATCAAGCCACTTTGGGCAAAGTTTCAATTCCAATCAGGTGCGATTAACAGGGTTTCAAAATATGCCCAACGTGGAAACATCGAACAAGTTTCAATTCCAATCAGGTGCGATTAACAGGAAAAGGAATAAATCCAAATAGCGGCGAGGCTTAGTTTCAATTCCAATCAGGTGCGATTAACAGGAAAGCACAGCCTACGTTGCCGAAAATGAGGGCGAAGTTTCAATTCCAATCAGGTGCGATTAACAGCCACGCAGGGGGAATCAAGGCAGTTGGCGTAACTGGGTTTCAATTCCAATCAGGTGCGATTAACAGAAGCATTGGGTTGACTATTTTGATTCGATTCAATGGGTTTCAATTCCAATCAGGTGCGATTAACAGTTTACGAACCATCCACCAACAGGATGCAGATTGAAAGTTTCAATTCCAATCAGGTGCGATTAACAGTTGGCAGGAATTTCCACATCAAGGTATTGTACTGATTGGTTTCAATTCCAATCAGGTGCGATTAACAGATTGCTGAAAGCCCGAAAAATGGCAACCGTTCGGGGGTTTCAATTCCAATCAGGTGCGATTAACAGTTTTCCAGTGAAGATGATACTGTTTTCAACTACACAGGTTTCAATTCCAATCAGGTGCGATTAACAGCCCCAACGTTGCGTCCAATAGCAAAGAACCTGTCGTTTCAATTCCAATCAGGTGCGATTAACAGTCAATTTCCTGTTTGTGGTGGGCAAAGAAATGGAATGTTTCAATTCCAATCAGGTGCGATTAACAGAAGCATTGGGTTGACTATTTTGATTCGATTCAATGGGTTTCAATTCCAATCAGGTGCGATTAACAGTTTGGCGCACAGTGAAAGCAGGGCTTTTTTATTTTAGTTTCAATTCCAATCAGGTGCGATTAACAGCTTTGTGATTTCAATCGTTTCTTGTAGGTTGTCATGTTTCAATTCCAATCAGGTGCGATTAACAGGTCGAAAGTGCCGTTGAATGTTGTGTTGGCGGTGAGTTTCAATTCCAATCAGGTGCGATTAACAGTTTGTTTATCCCTGCAATTTCTTCTTCCGTCTTTCGTTTCAATTCCAATCAGGTGCGATTAACAGCAGAATGAAGGAACGGAAAATTGAGCCAACCGACAGTTTCAATTCCAATCAGGTGCGATTAACAGACCAACCGCTTGCCCCCGTCCACGTTGTTCCTGCGAGTTTCAATTCCAATCAGGTGCGATTAACAGGCATTTCGGGCGAAGTGTTGGACACGATGAATGAAGTTTCAATTCCAATCAGGTGCGATTAACAGTCCTTGTAATCAATGAGTGCCCGGAACATGCAAAAAAGTTTCAATTCCAATCAGGTGCGATTAACAGCCTTGACGTTTTTCAGTATTTGTTCCCGCCCGTTTGGTTTCAATTCCAATCAGGTGCGATTAACAGCAAATCGCTTTACCCAAGTGACACGGTTGTAATTGGTTTCAATTCCAATCAGGTGCGATTAACAGCCAATCAAGTCCACGTACTCATCGTGGGTAGCGTTGTTTCAATTCCAATCAGGTGCGATTAACAGCAACAATCACCAACCTAAAAAAGAACGAGGCAAAGGGTTTCAATTCCAATCAGGTGCGATTAACAGAATTGCAGCGGTGAAGGAAGCAATGATGATTTCAAAGTTTCAATTCCAATCAGGTGCGATTAACAGCGTCGTCACCGTTTCCCCAATCCCATTTCTTCCAAGGTTTCAATTCCAATCAGGTGCGATTAACAGCACTGCTCCAGGTAGTTTTTCCACTCCAAAAGTTGTTTCAATTCCAATCAGGTGCGATTAACAGAAACGCAAGGGACACAGTTGTAAAATGGGCAAACAGTTTCAATTCCAATCAGGTGCGATTAACAGTCCCAATCGGGCAATGTCAATATTACGTTGTGCTTTGTTTCAATTCCAATCAGGTGCGATTAACAGGTTGATGCCCAAGTGGGGGGCGGTGGGGTCAGCGAGTTTCAATTCCAATCAGGTGCGATTAACAGCACCGACGATTTGTTTTTCTGTGCTGAAATCGAAGGTTTCAATTCCAATCAGGTGCGATTAACAGAGAGTTCAGGCCAGATTGCAAGGTGAACGCCCCGCAGTTTCAATTCCAATCAGGTGCGATTAACAGACCGCAATGCCGACATGATTGGCTTCATGTACCCGCAGTTTCAATTCCAATCAGGTGCGATTAACAGCCCCAAAGCTAAAATATTTATCCCACTGAATATCAGTGGCTTGCAAAAAATAAAATCAAAAAAATGAACCCAAAATTCCGTTAGTGGCCAATAGCGTATTTTCACTAGGCCACCGACGACCAATATAATGGACTGATTGTCAAAAGATTATCCAAAATGTCAAAGAACATTTTGACCCGCAACCCAGCCCAAAAGTCGTCGCCGACGACTAAGCGCTTGTTGAGGATTTGCTGCTGGAGATAAAAATGAGGCATTTTTTGTCCTAAATCGAGCAATTTTTGAGGGGATAGCATCGCTATCGCTGAAAAAATTGCTCGATTTAAGGCGGAAAAGGGCCATTTTTAGCCCAGTGAGCAAATCCCCAACAAGCGCTAAAGGAACTGGTCAACCGACGACTTCTCCCGCCCCACAATCTCCTTGTCCAGCCAGTTCGCATTGCGGTTCTTGAACAAAATCAAGCTGTCATAGCCCATGTCCATCACCTTGCCCGCCTCGTGCAGCAGCTCCTTCAGCTTCACCTCCGTGATTTCCCCCTCGAACACCGAGTTCTGCACCCAATGCAAGTACCTCCGGCAAAGCTTCAGCATCTTCCCCGTCCGCTCCGCCGCCACATCGTAAACCGCAATCACGTACATGTTTTTTAATGATGAATGATGAATTATGAATGATGAATGATGAATCGGAGCGATAGGGTAGGGCAGTGCCCCAATCCGTAATCCGCAATCGAAAATCCGCAATCGAATCACCACCACGCCCGAAAAGCCCGATACTCCGCCTCCATGCCCAGCAGGTGTTTCGCCAGCTTGTAGCACTCCAGCCGCACGAGGTGCCGATAGCTCACCGACCGCTCCAGGTCCCGGTGCTGGATGCTCTGCTGCAAACGCTCCTCCCAAGCCTTCACGAAAATCTTTCGCCCACTTTCCGACAAAAAACAGGCATCGTCCACAAAATCAAAATGCTCCGACCGCAGTTCCCGGCGATTGCAGAGCTTGAAAATCAGGCGGTCCACCAACAGCGGCTTGAACACCTCCGACACGTCCAGCGACAGGCTGAACCGCCTCGCTCCCGGCTCGTGCAGGAAGCTCACCGTCGGGTTCAATTGCGAATTATAAATAGCATCCAGGCACACCGAATAGCACATCGCATTCCCAAAGCTCACCAGGGCGTTCAGCTCGTCCTTCGGCGGGCGCTTCTTGCGGCCATCCCAGTCGTAGCCCTCCACAATGTCCCCGAAGGCCGAATAATACACCTGTCGGCAATTGCCCTCCACCCCCATCAGTTCCGACACCGAGCCGACC
>Ga0075012_10005971_pt1 | contig 11091 bp, 15 predicted proteins | sample All_14_2_FD_71474 | JGI IMG/M metagenome (GOLD analysis project Ga0075012, IMG submission 71474) | Freshwater microbial communities in response to fracking from Pennsylvania, USA - Allegheny Zone_MetaG_DW_15 | ecosystem: Environmental > Aquatic > Deep subsurface > Groundwater > Drilled...
CCAACGAGCCCAGGACACCCTCGGCGGCTTGACGCCGATCGAGTTCGAAGCGAAGCTAACCGAGCCGCTCTCACTCGCGGCCTAAACCGAACCTGTCACCAGTTCGTTCTTCACGCCCGACGCTTCGGCGACGGCACAGTCAGCAACCCGCGCGCGGTCAACTCACGCAAAAGCGCTGCAACCGAGGTTTCTCCGGTTGCGTAGCGTTCGAACGCGAACCGGATCAGCGGCGCACGATCAGGATCAACCTCGACCGTGCGCACCTCCCGACCTTGCTCATCGGTCTTGCGGGCATTGAGGTAACCGATGGGGGCACGCATCGGGGTGCCACCCTGCGCAAGTTTCTGTTGCATACCCTTGGTGACCTCGGTGGCGAGATTACGGCTGTAGAACTCCGCAATCGACGACATGATCCCGTGCACGAGCATCCCCGACGGCGTCTGATCAATTGACTCGGTCGCCGACACGAGGGTGACACCGGCGGCGAGGAGTGCTTCGTGAATCTGCACGTCATCGGCACGGTTGCGGGCGAGACGATCGAGCTTGTGCACGATACAGAACTGCACCCGCGATGCTTTGATGAACGCCAACATCTCCTGAAGACCGTCACGATCCGCGGACCGCGCCGACTCGCCTGCATCTACGAACTCGCGCATCACTTTCGCGCCGAGTTCACCTGCCTTCCGCGCGTTCGCTTCCCGCTGCGCAGGGATCGAGAAACCCTCCTCAGTGCCACCGCGCTCTGCCTGCTCACGTGTGGAGACCCGCAGATACGACACCGCGAGCAACGTAGGCACGTCACGTTGAACGGGAGTCTTTGTGGCGTCGGGAGCGATGGTACTCATGGTGGGCCTCCTTGCCGAGCGTGTTGCGTCTCTTCGATCCTCTCGCCTACCCCTGACAGAACGAACAGCTCCGACCGGGCCGATCCAGCGGCGGAGGCGAGCCCAGCTGGCGGCGGAAGGCCGTAAGGGTCGGGTTCGCCTCGCCGCCAGGCTCGGTGGCGAGTCTCAGCGATGTTCAGCACCCACTCGACCAGCTTCCCGACGTCAGGGGGTTCACGCCGCGTCACTCGCAGCCGCAGATTCCTCGTATCCGTTTCCATGCAGATAGGTGCACGCCCTGTTTCACGGAATCAGAAACACCCCAGAATCCGGCTCTGATCATCTTCACTTTCAGGTTGCCACGCGTCTTGCAAACGTGGAACGCCGCCTCTTTCGTCGGGAACGAAACAAACGTAGGCTGAAGCATGGTCGCGAAACACTGGCGCGAGTTCTTCTCGGACTTCGACGCCCGCTACGAACGCTGGACCGCCGCGCATGAGACCGGAGACCCAGCAACGATCAGAGCCGCCGAGCATGCCCTTCCAGGGCTGACCGAACGGGCACGCGCTGATCTTGCGACCCTTGACCGTGAGGAGTCAGACCCGCTCCTGCGTGCAGTCCGGAGACGCGCAATCGTCCTCGGTTACGAACGAGACGCATACGAGCGCAAACGTCGCCGGGAACAGAAGGCCGCGCGAACGCGACGTGAGGAACGCACCATCCGCATCAGCCGAACCGTTGAGCTTCCAACCGCATGCGCGAGATGCGGGGCGAGGCTCGAGAACCCGAAGACCACAGGCCGACCCCGCGTCTACTGCTCCCCGGCCTGCCGCAAGGCCGCTTACGATGATCGCCGCTCCGGCAACAAGGACGCTGCGAAAGTGCAGGTAGTTGAACGCGTCGTCACCGAGGTGCGGGAGCACCGCGTCGACGTGACACATCCCCGCAAGGACTGCATTGACGCAGTGTTTGCAGACGAAAAGGCCCTGGTTGATGTGATCTGGACGTTGATCGACCGAGTCAGAGACCCCGAAGACCCTGTATTTACTCCTGACAACTACCGGTTCTGGGATCTCGCTAACGATGCAGAAGCTCTCCACGAAGCCGTGATCCATCGGGCGCGCGACTGGACACCGTCGTCGGACGAGCCAGCGACGAGAGCGGAGCGCAACATGCGACGCTTCACTCGCAAGCCGCCGCTTGGAGAGCCTGATCGGCCGATAGGATAGCGACATGAAACTCGATGAACTGCCACAGGAGTGGCAGTCTGCCATCGATGTCTATTCTTTTCATTCGCTTGAAATGGATCTGCTCAACGAGGCATTGTCTCAGTTGTACTTCCCAAGACGAGTTGGCAAGAGGTCGTTTATCGCGCCCGATCCAACTGACGTCTTCCGGGCGTTTCGGCTGACATTACCCGATCAGGTTCGCGTGGTCATTCTTGGGAAGGATCCGTACCCTCAGGAGCATCCTGATCCCAGTCCAATGCGGCGCGGGGTAGCGGACGGACTGGCATTCTCTTCGGCAGGGTTGTGGCCACAAGCGTCTCTAACTCCGCTGCTGTGGAACCTACGGAAAAGCGGCCTGCAAACAGAAGCCCCATGCGGTGCGGATCTTCAAGCCTGGGCGAAACGCGGTGTACTGCTGCTCAATGCCACGCTGGTTTATTCTGATACGCCAATCGATCATGCCTCGCGAGGAGTGTTCCGCGGCTTCATGCGTGCGGTGCTCGCCCACTGTGTATCGCTTCCAGAACCGCCTGCCTTCTTGATTCTTGGCAGCGATGCTTGGGCCACGGCTCGGCCGATTCTAGGAAGTCTTCCTCCCGAGCAGGTTATTTGCGCGAGGCATCCAAGTCGGCCACCTTGGCCTGGTCCGAAAGATCGAGCCGAGCCGTTCGTTGCTCTTAATGCCTTCCTCGGAGCTCGCCGCGTGGACTGGGGACTCGACTGAGCGTCGTGCTCGTGCGAGCGTTCGGAGTACGTCGACTTGCTCTGTGGATGCGGTGTTTAGGTACACGAGCGGAGGCATCGATTCACTCCCATCATCGATACGCTGGCGGTTGGCGGCGAGGGGATAATTGTGCAACCGGCACAGTTCCATCGTCTGTATAATTCTCAGGACTGTCTCTATTGATCGCCACGACCTACGGCAAACGAAGTTGGCCGGCCGACAAGGGCATCTGCAAAGCGACGGAAGTTAACCTGAGTTGTCGCTACGAGTGTCCAATTCCTGCTTCGTCGTAGAAGCCGCGTAGCTATTGCCAATTGCCAACCGGTAATACTGCATCGATGAGTAGACGTTTCTGCACAAAGATTGGATCATGCCGCCCCGAGTGATGTAACTGTCAGAGTCACGATCTTGTCCGCACCGGTGGCTGCCTCGGAAAAGAACGCTGCGTCCGTATGGAATGAATTTTCGTGATGAATGTGGCTGCTGCCCACCCCGGTCTTCGGGAACTGGGGTGGGCAGCAGTGGGGTGACTCAGCGGCCGGTCTTCTTCATGGTGAAGGAACCGTTGCCGTTGTTGACCTTGGTGTAGCCACCGAAGGAGTTGCGGCTGCCGGACTTCTGGCTGAGCCGGGCCTGGCTGACACCACGCGAGGAGCGGGAGCTCTTGCTGCTGGATCGCTTTGCCATAGGAATCACCTCCTCTCGACTGTCGTGATGGGTGAGGCTGCTACCACGGAGGTGGGAGTGGCGTCTATGAAGTCGGCAGCGCCGTCGCGGGCGAGAAACTTGTTGTGGTCGAACGTCACCTGTTCACGTGCCCGGTCGATACCGACCTCTAGAATCGGGTCGCTGTAGAGGTATGTGCCCGTTGAGTTGTCAATAAACTTGCCGTCTGGGCTCACAACTACGTATGACTCATGGATGGCGTCGACCGGCATCTCGACAATGCGTGTCGTGGAGCCCATAGTTGCGCGGTGACGGCGAATGAAGGCGTTGAACCCCTCGGGGTCACGACGGAGCTGTTCGCGGAACCGGTCGTTCTGCCCTTCGACAAAGTCCGCCTCTAGAATTTTCCAACGTATTGGGTTGATCTGCGTGATTAGGGCGCTGAGGTCCTCGACATTGTTGTGGATATTGACGACTGTGTTCACTTTGACACCGATGCCGGCTTTGCGGGCACTCTCCGCAATGGCGACGTATCTGTCCGCGTTCACGACCTTTCCCGCCCGAGTCGCCCTTCCGATCGCCAGATTGGTGTCGTCGTGAGCACTGTCAATGCTGAGGGTTAGGAAATTGAGGTGAGGCGCGTGGCGGGAAATCCACTCGTCGTCAACAAGGTGACCGTTGGTGACCACATCCGTCAATGCCCCTTTATTCGTGGCGATCTCGAGCAGTTCGTGGAGCCGCCTGTAAAGGGTCGGTTCGCCCCCGACGAAGGTGACCTTGGAGAAACGGCTGCCCAGTTGACGCACGAGTTCGAACAGATCCTCTTCTGAGATGAGGAGCAGTTTCTTACCGTCGATGTCGTTGTACGTCGCGTAGCAGAAGAAGCACCCGAAGTTGCAGGTCTTGGTGAACGACAGCACCACAGACAGGTCCAGGCGCTCCGGTGTTGCATTGGGGGCACTCATTACGCCACCGCCGATTCAGGTGAGGCCGGATCTGTCGTCATAGGCAGATGGGTGACCCTGGTGGCAGCCGCCTGCAGCCGCCTGCTGAGGTTGCCTCGCTGTCCGACAACGTGCACCGGTACGCCGTGCTTGCTAGCGAGGTTGGCGAGGTTGGCGAACGCGTGGTCGCCAGACATGATCACGAGCTCGTCGTGGCTCTTGGCGATCTGGAACAGGTTGACCGCGGCGAGCAGGGCCCGGTCGGCGCCGTCGGCGCCCATCGCGCCGACGACCCAGCCGACGTTGGGGCCGGTGATCGCGGTCGACAGCTTACGAGCGGTGTGCCGGTTTCCGCCGACCACGACCCGGTCGTTGGCGGTGAAGTCGAGCTCGGCGCTCAGGATGCGCCACAGTTTTCGGGCTTCTTCGCGGGTGGAGCGTCCGCCGGTGAGGTTCTCGATGTCGACAAGGATGTGGCGGGACGGTTCGCCGACGGCAGGTGTAGGGATGGTGGGGCTGACGGGCTGCAGGGGCCGGGTCAAAGCTTCTAGGTGGAAGCCGTGGCAATCGGGGCAGGCGAACGTGGCCTGCTTCTTATAGGGGTTGTGGCGGCCGAAGGCTTCGGCCGCGTCGCGGGCCTGGTGACGGTCGCGGTAGCGGGCCAGACCGGTGTTCTCGCACTTCGGAAGCTTGTGCGAGGAGACACTGCCTCCTCGGCGCGACCTGCGGCTCGTATTGAAGCTGACTTTCACTTTGCTCATGTTTGCGGTTCCCTTCGGATGGCGCCGATTTGGCTGTGACCCCAATGACACTCCGAGGTATTGGAGGCATCCACTTGACCGATACCTCCCGATACCTCGTAGCGACTTCAGTGCGTGGGCTCGTTTGAAAGGCACCGTCGACGTTCGCGAGTGTGGCCAGTGCCAGGTGTGGCATCCCTGTGGGAGTTCGTTCCGCAGCGGCCGCTCGCCTGGCAGTATTGACGTGTGGTGTTTGGAGGCGAGCTCAGAATCAACTCCGCACTCCTGAAGGCACTCGAAGTATTGCCAGACGAGGGTGCGGTGCCTCCACCTGCCGTCACCTTGGCCGCGATCCTCCATCGCCTAGCTCTGGAAACTGGTTTGGTTGAGCGGGATGATCCCGACTTCGTGTGGGTCGAGAACGCCGGTTTGCCGAGCGAAGCAATCGGCTTTCTGATGCACTATGTCGGCGATGGTCGTGTTCCGTTCAGCGACGAACTGGTGCGGCAGGCGCTCTACGCTGCGCTCGTTGACGTTTCGAATGACGGGTACGCCTTGAGGATCATCGACCGAAGGCGCTCGATAAGTTCTGCAGAGATGCTGACGTTCGCACAGATCTACTGGAACTTGGAAGCGGATGGAGATCGATCCCAACTGCCCATCCGGTCGGGCCAGAGGCTGGAGAGTGGGCTGCTGGCGCGCATCAAGGTCGTCGGATCCCAGCGAAACGACTACGCGACGATGGACCTTAAGAGTCGCGCCGCGTTCACCCCGGGTTACACATCAAGCGGGGGAGCCTTCTATGCGAGAGGGGCCCGCATTGCCGTCCTGGTTGCGCTCCGTCTGGCAGCGAGAAAGGATGCGCCGTCGGCGGGTGACGTGGCTAAGTATCGGGCTCTTGAAACGGGACGCGGCGTCGAGTGGTTGATCGAATGGCCTGTTGGCCCGCCGCGTGACTGGGTGCCTGATCCAGCCAATCCTGTGGTTGCAGCCGCTAGTGCCGCTCCAGTCTTGGCGGGAGCTGCGATTCAGGAAGAGACTGACGCCAGGTTGGCCCGGATAGAGGCAGCACTCGGCGCCCTTGAGAACTTGCGGGTGGTGACCCACAGGGCGGGTAAGCCGAATCCATCCCACTTCTTGTCGGGCGCAAGCATGGATCAGATTGACGCCGACCGGTACGCGATCGCTCGCACGGTCGACGTCGCCGGAGAAGTTCTTGACGTGGAGGCCGTGGCCGACCGGATTTGCCAAGAGGATCCAGTCTTGTACCTCGTAGCTGGAGCTGGTGAGGGAAAGACGACCTACCTCCATTCGCTAGCGACCGCGCTGGAGCGTCGCGCAATCATCTTCTCTTGGCGGCCGCGAAGCGGGGAACTGGGATGGTCTTGGCTCCAACGGTTCAGGGATGAAATCAGGCGGGAAGGCGGGGACCCCCTCCCAATTGTTGTCCTGGGGGAGCTGCAGTCGAGGCCGACCCGTGACGAGGAAGAGGCGATCGTCGAGATACTGCAGAGCATTCCCGCAGGGCTGGCGCCAGCGCAAACATCCATAGTCCTGGCAGGTCGGCCCGAATGGGTTAATCGGATCCGACTACGAGCGTCGATCGGCCAGATGATGAGGCTCATGCCGCCCACCGCAGATGAGGCTGAGCTGCTGGTTGACAACATTGCGAAGGCGTACGAAGAGATGGTTGAGAATCGTGGCCGAACGGCGGTCGATTCCGCATTTCCCAACGTTCGAAGGTTTCTTGCCTTACCTAAGGACACCCGCGCAGGAGCTTTCATGCAGGAAAACTCGCTCGTCGGCCCCTTGCTCCGAGCGGCCTATGGTCACTCCTTCGTCAATCGTCTGGCTGCGGAGTACTCCGACATGGACTCCGCCGACCAGTCGGCCTACTTAGCCGTGTGTCTCGCGACAAGCGCCGTCGGGGGGATCTCCGAGGATCTTCTCGACCTATTGTGCCCTGACGCGGACCTCGACCAGCGGTCGTCCGGGTCGCCTTGGCTCAGAGGGTTGGACGGACTTCATCGGGCTCGCCATTCGATGATCGGGCGTGTGGTCGTTGAGGACGGTGAGGCATCAAGTCTCCGTGACATATCCGTGATGACGACGAGGATCGTCTCTGCTTCCGCTGTTAGCCAGGAAGCCCGCGACCTATTCATCGGTATGATCCGTGACTTCGACGGGTCGATGTCCATGGTTCCTGCCCAACGTCGAAAATCATCGCCACAGTTCTATAGGGCTGTGAGGATTGGACTGTTGGATGATGCGGTTGAGTGGTGGCGGGTTGAGGCCGCGGTGCGGTCAGATCCAAAAGAGATCGTAGCGCTCTCCTACGCGCTGCATTGCTTGGTTCCTTCTCCTCTGGTCTTTTCGGACTTGAATGACGAACTCTTGTTGCGAAACGGAAGATTGCTTGAGTCAGCAGAAGCAGCATCGGTGCCAGGCTCCAGCTGGGCGCAGCGAGCCCGCTTCCATCGGGTATTCGTCGAGCGGCAAGCGCGAGTCATGCGCGGCGAGCAGTTGAACGACATCGAGGACGTTCGGATCTTGCTGCCGATGATGGACGAGTCCTGGCCGGAGTCATTGTTCTTCGCTCAGTTCCTCACCTTAGGACTCCAAGCATTGAAGAGCGCTGACCTAGACGAGGACGAGCAGGACAGGGTGGCCGAAGCGGTACTTGCGGCCTGGCAGCGACTTCGGGTTGATGGCTCGACTGACAGGGTCGTTTACCCGTATTCAGAGTTTGTCGCGCGAGAGCTAACCGAATGGTCTGCTCTGCGCAGATTCGGGCTTTGGTATGGAGCTTGGGAGTATTCGAAGGCAATTGGGATCCCTGACGGGTTCCTGGCCTGCCTCATCGACGCAGAACTCATTCGAGCCAAGGACCCGGTCGAACCAGATCCGGTGGCGCGCAGGACTCTCCGGTTGCGAGTGCTCGGGGACTCTGTGGTGCTTGGCCAAGACGATGCCGAGGTGGTACTCCGCTATGCGGATCTCGCAGGCATTGACGATCATGTGGCCCAGGATCGCGTTGCCAGGGTTGCGCGTCATCTTGCTCGGGATCCCAACCCGATTACCCGATCCATGGCGCTCCATGCACTTGGGCTGTCGGCGAACGACCTCGACGAGCGGCTGGCGGCTTTACGGGCCGCCGTGGCTGCGTACGAGGAGTCCATCGGAAATCGTGACGATTGGCTTACGCGTTCCGCGTTTTGGAAGCGGGCGCTGAGGCAGCTCCGCAGTATTGACCCCGGTGGCGCGGAAATCGCGGAACCTGCGTTGGCGGCCGCCGGGAAGAAGTTTGGCAGGTGAAGTGGTAAGGAGGCGATCCGACTCGTTCACTCGCCGTCGTCTGTCGGCCCTCGGGATGAAAGCGGCCATGCCGGGTCGCCTCGACCATCAGGTTCTTATTGCTGTCAACATCACTTGCCTGCTCTTTGCCCCTGTCGACACTGTTGACGTGCGTGCTGTCTCTGTCCACACCGTGCGGCGCTACATCGCGGTCCGCTAACTCGACGCCGTCCGGCTCGGGCGTAAGGGCCCTCGGGCCAACGTCTAGTCCATCGAGCGACTCGTCGACGCACGCTCGGTCGACGTCTGGCGAGGCCGATGTGCCGGACGGTCGCGTCGCTGGCACCGTCACATCGTCTTTACCCAGACGGTGGCGCGATGCACGCCGAACTGCTTCGCCAGGGCGGTCACGCTGGCATCGTCGGCGAGGGCTGTCCGCATAGCGTCCACTTCCTCTGCTGTCAGAGGTGTTCGAGTGAGTCTCTGGCTCTCTACGGCGGCCTCGATCAGTGGGTCATCAGACTCGCCAACAGCCTCGGCATCGCCGCTAGGCCCTTGACTCCACACGGAAACGAACCGCTCGACCCGCCCTCGCCTGTTCCCGCAGCGTTCCATTGCGTGCACAGTGTGATGAGTCGGATCATGTGCGACAGATGAGTCGAGACATCGGCGACTGTACAGGGAAAGTTCTGGGCGATCGGCTCACCGCCTTCATTGTCACTGGCCAATTTGGGAGCGGCGATCCGCGCACGCATTACCTTTGTGAAAGCACTGCCTGACGAGGTCTTCGAAAGGGTCGTTCGCTAATCCGAACTTCCAAGCAGAGAAGCACCTCTTGATACAGGCCTGTAGGGTAGGGTGATTCTGTACAGAACCGAAAGGACAGCAGCGTCTATGTCAGCTAGCCAGTTGAACGGATTACTCGCCCGTATGGAGGAGATCGCCGAGGCGGTTGCCCGATTTGAGTCCGAAGCAATACAGGCTCGAGTGCTCGATGCCCTGCTTGCCGCCTATGGCGCAGGAGCCGCATCATCGGCCGCTTCCGTCCCTGCGGACGAGTCAGCAGTAGATATGACTGAGACTGATGACCCGCCTACCGAGGACTCAGTGCAGAGGCAGCTTGTAGCGAACAAGACTCAAACCAAGCGGTCGAGCTCCCGTAACGCGAAGAACAAGCAGTCCTTCACGATCGACAAGAACCTAGATTTGGTGAATGGCGCAGCCCAGTCTTTCAAGGACTTCTCCGAGAGCAAGTCCCCCAAGTCAGTAGTCGAGAAGGTGCTGGTCTCTGTCTACTGGCTAACGCGCAAGCGAGACGGCGGTACTGCGAACGTCGATCAAGTGTATACCTGCTTCAAGCATATGGCCTGGGCTGTTCCGGCGGATCTTGTAAACACCGTCCAACAGGCTGGTACCAAGGGCTGGCTCGACAGCAAGAAGCGGGATGATTTGACAGTAGTTGTCGGCGGCGAGAACTACGTTGAGCATTCGATGCCGGTGAAGAAGAGTTGATGACGACACTTCTCGAACGTCTGACTCCATTACTGAAAGAGAGCCGCAGGACCGTGTGCCTTGTGGCGCTGCACTACATGTCGGAGGCCTCACCTTCTGGTGTCTCTGCCTCCGCGCTGAAGCAGGAGCTTGTAGACTCGCGCGTACCGAACGCTAAGAAGTTCAACGTGTCCGATGTCCTTGGGAAGGCGGGTGGGTTGGTCTCTGCGGCTAACGGAGGCAAGAACCTAGTGTGGAGGCTTACAGCAAGTGGTCGTAGCTATGTGTCTGATTTCATCGATGTTGATGATCAGCCGATCGAGGTCAAGAATGCCGTTCAGGGTCTCATGGCTATTGCGGGGTCAGTTGCCGATCCAGTTTCACGCGGATACATCGAAGAGGCGGTCCTTTGCCTCCAAGTTGATGCGCGCCGTGCGGCCGTTGTTTTCCTATGGTCGGGCGCGATTCGTAGCCTGCAGGCTGTTGCCTGGTCTCAGGGCGCATCACAGGTGAATGCGGCGATAGTTAAGCATGACGGCCGTGTGAAGCCTTTGAAGAAGCCAGAGGACTTTGCCACCGTCAAGGATGTCACTCAGCTCCTTTCTTTTCGAGAGCTCGGTCTGATCGACAAGGGGCAGTGGCAGACCCTGCAGGAGGGATTGGACCTTCGCAATCGTTGTGGACATCCGACCAAATATCATCCCGGGGTCACCAAAGTTGCCGCCTTCGTCGAAGACATCGTCGGGATCGTTTTCTAGGGTTTCGACTGACCCGTGTCTCCCGTTTTCGACCATACGGTCGCGCGATGGACGCCGAAGTGGTGCGCCAGCGCGTTCACACTCACGCCATGCGCGCGGGCTGTTCGCATAGCGTCCACTTCCTTGTCAGTGAGGCGTGTTCGAGGTCGTCTACTTGGTTCCGCCGAGGCCCCGATCAGCGGGTCATCGGCTTCGCCCGTGTCGTCAGCCTCGCCCCGAATCCCTTGATTCCACGCGGAAACGAGCTTCTGAACCCGAGGTCGCCTGTTCCCGCAACGCTCAATTGCTTCCACTCCCTCGTGGCCGCCTCGGTCACCCGGCCGGCGGCTCCTCCCACAGCGCCGCGGCGATCGCCGTCCCCGAGCTCCGCCCGGGGAAGCTGATCCAGCGCAGCACGGCGTTGAGGTCGTCGACGATCCCG
>Ga0075012_10005973_pt1 | contig 11089 bp, 4 predicted proteins | sample All_14_2_FD_71474 | JGI IMG/M metagenome (GOLD analysis project Ga0075012, IMG submission 71474) | Freshwater microbial communities in response to fracking from Pennsylvania, USA - Allegheny Zone_MetaG_DW_15 | ecosystem: Environmental > Aquatic > Deep subsurface > Groundwater > Drilled...
CCCCCGCGCATCCGTCCTCGTCGCTCTCATAGGTTTCTCCTTACGCACGGAGTTATAACACGGAAAGCGCACGCGAGGCAACCTCGGATTTGCAGGGGGCGAGACCTTGCGCATCATCGCATAATCAGAAGGGAGCCCCAATGATTATAGAGCGTGAAGCGTTCATTTTCCGCTTGTGTCAGATAGGCCGCGCGAATCCAATCCGCGCTGCGCGAAGCCGTCTCCAAACGCATTTCATCGAGCGTTCCCGCAAAGGTCTTTGTTGCATCCGCAACCGCCGCGGCATGCCCGATGGTCAGCACCTGATTGGTCGGTAAATTTGCCGCCAGCGCATCGGGCACCGTGGCAAGTGGCATCCCATTACCGTAAACCTGAACGCTGTTGTCAGGATTGACCGCGACGGCATAGTGCGTCCAGACCCCAACCGAGGGCGTGACCTGCGCCGCAGCATCCGCCGTGGCGATCTTCACCTTGCCGGAGGTGTTATTGAGCGCGACATAAGGCGGTTCGTTTGTCCCTGTCAGGAGAATGGCCTGACTGGCTGGCGAAGCCGCTTGCTTCGCCCAGAATGAAAAGGTCTGCGTCCGTCCCGTAGGTGCGGTCCGAGTCTGTCCCAGTTGCGTAGCACTCCCCCACTGCAATCCGCGGCCTGCAAAGGTTTCCTCGGCAAGCACTGAGGAAGATCCCATCAACACGGCACCGTTCTGGGCCGGCGAAGCATCTGCCAACAGAAAACGATCTGTTCCAGTGAAGTGCCATACGCCGCTAAACCCATTTGACCAGACGCGTGCATTGGACGTATCCACAGGAATCGCATACCGTTCGGCAAGATACCGCTCAATGCGCAGCCGCTCCGCATCGGAGAGCACGCGGTCATAAACGAGGACCTCGGCTAAATCGCCATCCAAGGGCAAATCGAGCGCGCCATCGGTTGTCCCTGCTCCGTAGTACAGCATGCTGCTATCGCCTGTACCGGCCATTCCCCACGCCGCTACGGGGGTGCCATCCTGCGTGATGTTGACACCGTTGACATAGAACCGCGATGCCACCTCGTTGCAGATCAGCGTCGCGATCATCGGGGTGTTGGTCGGACAGGGCAAAAATTGAGAAACCACCCCGCTGGCACGACGCGAGATGAGTCCATTCGTCACGCTGAGACGACTCAGGCCACTGACCCCTTGAACAACAACACGCTCCATGCTGTTCGTGGTGCGCACGGCATATACCGTAATGACCGAATAGGCCTTGCCCATTGGCGTCGCATACGTCTTTAATCCATCAAACTGTCCGGCGACTGAATCAAAGCGCAAAGCGGGTTTGCCGTTTATCGCTGAAGCCACTTTTTCCGGCATGCGGTTTGTCTCCGACTGGAGGGCATTCATTGCAACAGAACCTCCTGCGGTATCCGTTTGATTCTCGCATTTGGAGACGCGTTGCGCTGATCCTTCAAGGACATCGGCGTTGACCGTATCGGCCCGTAACCACTGGCGCAAACCGGCTGCGGGCACGGCATGCGCAGACAATGCGTCGTATTTGAGCGCCAAATAGCGCTCCACCTGTTGCTGCTCGGATGCGGACAATGCGCGATCATACGCGATCACCTCCATCACATCGCCGGCCCAGCCGTCGCCACTCTGCCCACTGGCACCGATACCCAGAATATTGGGTCCCAGATGAACCGCGACAGTGTTAAAGATAAACCCATTCACACGTGCGGACGTGTTGGTTCCGTCGCCGCGCATGCCAAGCACAAAAGGAACACCGGGGCAAGGCCGCAAATCCGGCGTGGAAATCGTCGTATATCCCCCGGGATTGGCGGTAAAGAGAAAGAATTTTCCCTGCTCCTGAATCGCGAAACCGCAGTTGTAGCCAGACGATCCTTGCAGAATGCGACGCCACGTGAAGCCGCCTGAATTCGTACGGAAAGCCCCTGCCACAAAATACGTATACGGTGTGTTGGTCGCACTCCATCCCGTAACCATGCCGTCTTTAGTTCCGGTTGCCTCAAAGCGCAAGGCAGGCAATCCGTTCACGGCATTCGAGATCCAGTTTGGTTGCATGCCGGTATTTGTCTGCGTTGCATGCCGTCCTTTCCCGGATTGATCCGCCCACTCAGAAACAAAACCCGAACCATTCGCTGTAATGCCCTGCCCGGCATCCAGCCAGAGACCGCAATTCGGTAGATCGGTGGGACGGAACGTATTCCGCTTCGGTTCAAGCGCGGGATTTTTCCAATACAGGGTAATGCTCGCATTGCGAGTCAACGTGGGAATTTGAACCCAGATGTGCGATTCCCCGTTCGTGTTCCACAACTCAATCTCATGATTTAAGGTGTTGCCTGCGGCATCCGTGAAGAGCACATCCGCACCGCCTGTTGCGCAGTCCGCATAATGGAAGCGATTGTTGCCGCACCCTTCACTGACTTTGATCAGCGCAGGAAAATTCGTCAGAACCGATGCGCCCTCATACCCCTTGAACCGAATCGGCATAAACCGCTGCCATGCGCTGAGATCGCGTGCACTGCCCTTGTACAGGACAATCGAATTGCCTTCGCGCACGGCGCGGTAGTTTCCCGGGCCTTCGACCTCCCAGTCTGACAGGTCGCTTGTTCCCGAAAGAGAACTCGCTTCAAGAATGCAGACGCGGTCCGGACAAGCGGCATCCGATTCCGCAACGACCTCAATGACCATGTGCGCAGGAACAACAGCTCCGACACTGAATTTCACGCAGTCGTTGGTCTGTGTCGTGACCTGACAGCGCAAACGGACGCTCGCCAGACCTGCGCCTATCGCGTAAGTCAAGCAACCGATTCCGCCGTTGACCGAAGGATCCCCAGGCGAAATGATTGCACCCTCATACTGAAGAACTGCTGCCGATGACGTCACCACGCCAGTTCCGCCCAGCGTTCCGCCAGGCATAACGACGACGCGCCCTGCACCCAAGCCATTTGCCGCTGTACAGTTGGCCAACACCGTGCCACCGTCAACCGTCAAATTTCCTGTAAACGTGCTGGGCTGGGTAAACCGCCAAAGACCGCCTTTCACATTGACAAACAGAGCATTTGCACCCCCTGGGGCATTGGCGAGTGACGTGTTGATGGTGTTGACTCCCGTCGAGGTGCCACCCAGTGAGAGGTAGGCAAAGCTTGCTTGTGGCGCATCTGCGGCCGCCCAAGCGCCATTGAACGTCAGCGCAGCACCCGACGGACTGTTATTTTCAATGGATGCGCGGCGAATAAAGGCAAAGGGGCGATCTGTGGCCGCCGCCGATGTTCCGATATAGCGCAAGCCGCCGCTGTGATTCATGCGCCGGTTTCCCAGAACGACGATTGCTTCGCTCCCGGAGGCCGCCCCCAGCGAACTCGACTGACCGCTATTGGACAACGCCGTCACTTCCGCCGTGCCGCCTTTCAGTAAAACCGCGCCAGTGAAGGTATTGGTCGGACACGTCAGACTCAGCGTCCCGGCATAATCCGCGCCGAGTCCAAGCGAAACACCTCCTGCCCCGGAAAGCAGCCCAGAGAGGGTCAGACGCTTACCCGTTCGCACAGAAAACGTATGCTCACCTGCGGGCAGGGCGGTGTCGAGCCCCCAAAGCACATCTGCACCTGAATTGCAGAAGAATCCGTTGTTCAACGTCACGGGATTACCCGAAAGCTGCCACGTATAATCCCAGATCATCACGCTGTCCAGCGTCAGGCCTGTGAGGTCGTTCACGGAACTCGTCTGCCGGTTCGCGCTAAAGGCGAGCATCGGCTCGGCTGGCATCGATTGCGCCCAGTTCGCGCTATCACTCCAGCGGTTGCTCACGCCATTCCCGCTCCATACAGGCCCTGAAAAGCCCTCGCTGGTAATGCCGTAGCGGGTGGCCAAATAGCTTTCCACCTGCTGCCGTTCGTCTGCGGCAAGAGCGCGGTTATAGGCGATGACCTCTGAGATCTGCACATCGCCTTCGTCGGAATACACATCAACACTGCCGATGCTCAGCCGTCCAGGGGAGACGTTCTTTGACGAATCGCCGGTCAGGTCATAGCCATTCACGTAAAAGAACTGGTTACTGCCCGTATTCAGAGCGGACATCGTATAGGTTCGGTTGAAACGATATGCGGCTTTTAGCCGCGCGTTCATGCCGCTGAGTTCACCGCTGTGCCCGTGCGCATAAAAGGTTCCCGGCGTGTAGGCTCCGAGAAACCAGTTTTTGTCGCGCGAACCCAGCAGCCGGCGCCAACTGATGCCCTGCTCGTTTCTATCCATAACCCGAGCGACAATATAGGTCGTACAGGCATTGGTCAGCGCGAGTGACGTGAGCAACCTGGCATTGTAATTTGCACTGTAGTTGCGCACATCGAAATAAATGGTCGGCAGCCCATTCGGCCCATTCGTCACGTACAGCGGCTGCCGATTGGTATCGGCCTGTACCGCATGATTGCCAGACCCGGACAAATCGTTCCATTGGGTGATTCGCCCATTGACCATATTGGTCTGTACCGAGGCCTCACCGGCCTGCAACCACATCACACACCCCGTCACGTTTGTCGGGTCAAATCCCCATGCGCCGCGAGGCATCAACAGCATCGCGACCCCCACACACACCATACACACCTTTTTTCCTGTCTTCATAAAAGAACCTCCTTACATTTGAGAGTGTTCTCAATTTTGTAAGCCCTGTTATAGTATACATAATAGACAAAATCAAGCCTTTTTTGATTCCCTAATCGCGATGCAGGATTTGCGGCCCACCACATCGTTTGGCAAGATCAGAACGCGTTGCGGCACGAAACCATCGCGGGGTTCGATCCGGTGTACAACCTAAATCCAAGCTCTTTTTTTAGAGGGTAATTCGCCTGAAAAAATCGTCCGAAACAGGCGCTTTTTCACCGACACGCTTTCCTCCTTGACTTCACGTGTGGATTCTTTTACGCTTTTTTATAAGTCACGTACTTGTAATGCGTTTTAACTTTTTTTGTGGTTCTTATACAGAAAGGAAATGTGTTTCAATTGTGTGACTTTTTTAGCGTTTTTTGTATGTTGCATTGCCCCATCGGCGGCGCAAAGGATTTAAGTTAATGAAAATCGGTAAGAAAATCATCTCCGCAACCCTGTCCGGCATTGTCATCATGGTCGCACTCGGCATCATGGCGATCTATTCGATGATGGCGATCCACACGCACCTTGAAACGATCCATGACCATTCGTTACAGATCGAAGAGCAAGCCAACTTGCAGATCCAGATAGGAAAACTCCTGATGCCGGTCAACGATTACATCATCACCGCCAACGCCAAGTATAGCGAGGAGTATCAGAAACAGGCGCAGGAGTTGAGCGAACTTTTAATCCAGTTAAAATCGGACAAATATTTAACGGACGAGGAGAAACTGCTGGTCGAACAATTTGAATCGAAGCTCAAGGGCATTCAAGCCGCAGCGGAAAAGATCTTCGCCATGCCCATTCAGGCGGGTAACGCTGAGGCCGCAAAGCTGATGGAGGAGATGGATTACCTGCACGGTTATCCCTCCATTTCCATTGCAGAAAAGCTGCATGAACTCGGCCGACAGCAAATCGACGATGAAGCGGAAAAATCACATTTTATCTACAACAGCCTCATCACCGCGGTCATCTTCAGCATTCTTCTCGGATTAATCATCGCCTTTATCGCGGGCTATCTGATTTCCAAGAACATCTCTTCCTCGGTGAACACGCTTGTTAAGACCGCTGAAACCGTTGCCAGCGGCGACCTGGAAATGGTCATTGATGTCTCGGGTAAGGATGAAGTCGGCATCCTTGCCCAGGCGTTTAAAAACATGGTGGACACATTCAAAGGCGTCGTGAAACAGGCGAACGCGGTGGCTCAGGGAAATTACACCGTCACGGTACAACCGCGGTCCGACAAAGATGAACTCGCGATCGCCCTCTCTCAGATGACCTGCTCTCTGCGCGAGACTACGCTCGCCAATGCGCGCCAGAACTGGTTAAAGACCGGACAGGCCCAGTTGAACGACAACATTCGTGGCGATCTGGATCTCGATGCGATCTGCAGAGCCCTCCTCGACTTTCTTGCACACTATCTGGATATCAAGGTCGGCGGTCTCTTTATCTTGGAAAATGAAACCCTGAAGCTTCAGGGCTCCTATGGGTATCAAAAACGTAAAAACCTATCGTGCGAGTTTAAAATCGGTGAAAGCCTTGTCGGACAAGCAGCCCTCGAAAAGAAGCGGATTCTTCTGACCAATGTGCCGGCGGACTATGTCTACATCAGTTCAGGCCTCGGCGAATGCGTCCCCAAAAACATCGTCGATCTGCCGCTCGTCGCCGGCAATCAACTCGTCGGTGTGCTGGAAATCGCAACCCTAAAGGAAATCGACAACCAGACCGAAGAATTTCTGGATATGATTTCCGAAAGCGTTGCCATTGCCATCGCATCCGCCAATGCCCGGGTAAAAATGAGGGAACTGCTCGAACAGACCCAGCAACAGGCTGAAGAACTGCAAGCCCAGCAAGAGGAACTCAAAGTCGCAAACGAAGAGTTGCAGGCGCAGCAAGAAGAACTCAAGGTCGCGAATGAAGAGCTTGAGGAGCAGACCAAGGCGCTGAAAGCCTCAGAAGCGCAGTTGCAGGCCCAGCAAGAGGAACTGCGCGTAACGAACGAGGAACTGGAGGAACGGACCAAGGCCCTTGAGGAGCAGCGCAACTCGATCAGCAAAAAGAACGAAGAATTGAACAGAGCCCGGCTGGAGATTGAAAAGAAGGCTGAAGACCTCGAACTAGCCAGCAAGTACAAATCCGAATTCCTTGCAAATATGTCGCATGAGCTGAGGACACCACTCAACAGCATCCTGATCCTCTCGCAGTTGCTGGGAGAGAACAAGGAAATGAACCTGACCACCAAGCAGCAGGAATTCGCAAAGACCATCCACTCTTCGGGATCCGACCTCCTTGAACTGATCAATGAAATCCTGGATCTCTCCAAAGTCGAATCCGGCAAGATGGATATTCGGATTGAAGAGACAGGACTGCGCGAACTGCGCAATGATCTGCAGCAGCTCTTTGAACATACCGCACACAAGAAAAACCTGAATTTCACGATTGACATCGAACCGACTCTACCGGGGACGATCCAGACGGATCCGCAACGGCTCAAACAAATTCTAAAAAACCTGCTGTCCAACGCCTTCAAGTTCACGGAAAAGGGGTACGTCAAGCTGATGGTAGGACGCCCAGGCGCAGATGTCGATCTCGCATTGAGCGGACTCTCTCCAGCAAACACTGTAGCGTTCTCGGTGATTGATAGCGGCATCGGTATTCCAGAGTCCAAAAAGCGAATTGTCTTCGAGGCATTCCAACAGGTGGATGGCGCCGTGAACCGGAAATACGCCGGAACAGGGCTGGGGCTGACCATTTCAAGAGAGATGGCCAAACTCATCGGCGGCGAAATCAAGATGGAAAGCACCTTGGGCAAAGGTTCGGTGTTCACGGTCTATATCCCGGAAACCTTCCAGAAAAAGAACCCTCAGAAGAGCGACAACCACATGGAAGCGGAGTGTGTGGAACGGACCGAGGGCGTCAGACGGATGGTAAAACAGGCGCACGACACCAGAGAACAAAATCCGCACCCCATGCCAGTGGGGCAACCGCACGATGAGGAAACGCCTTCGTCGGTGGCACAGGAAAAACAGCCGGGCGCGCAGAACAAGTTGCTCCTGATTGTTGAGGATGATCCCCATTTTGCCAAGATCCTCGCAGGATTCGCGGAAGAGCGAGGTTTTGAATGCGTCGTCAAAATATCGGGCGAAGAAGCCCTTACTTTTGTAAAAACGCGCAAGCCTAATGCGATTATCCTGGACCTCCAGCTTCCGGGCATCGATGGATGGGCGGTTCTTGAAAATCTCAAGTCGTCTTCCGAGACACGGCACATCCCCGTGCATATCATGTCCGTGTCCGAGAGTTCTCACGAGGCGTTGAAGCGCGGATCCATCGGATTCCTGACGAAACCAGTCAGCAACGCAAGTATCTCCGAGGCGCTTGAACGCATTGAATCCGTCGTCAGCAAATCAGTCAGAAGGCTGCTGCTTGTCGAAGACGATTCCAATCAGCGAAAAAGCATCATCGAGCTCATCGCCTCCCCCGATGTCGAAATCACGGCGGTCGGCACGGGTGCGGAGGCCCTTGAAGCCTTGCGTCAGCACCTTTTCGATGCCATGATCCTTGATCTCGGACTCGAAGACATGAACGGCTTTGAGCTGCTCGCAACGATCAGCAACGATGCAACCATCCGCGACATCCCGATCATTATCTATACCGGAAAAGATCTCAGCGATGAAGAGGAAGCGGAACTCCGTAAATATGCCGAATCAATCATCGTAAAAGGTGTCCGGTCACCGGAACGGCTACTGGACGAGACCAGCCTTTTTCTCCATCGAATCGAAAAGGATCTTCCGGCTGACAAACAGAAGATGCTGCGCATGGCCCGCGACAAAGACGCCGTGTTCAAGGACAAGACCGTCCTCGTTGTAGACGACGACATGCGAAATGTGTTTGCGCTTTCCAGTGTCCTGGAATATGCAGGGCTGACGGTGATTGTGGGCCGAAACGGGCGCGAGGGAATCAACAAACTTGAGGACAATCCCAAGACCAACATCGTGCTGATGGATATCATGATGCCCGAAATGGATGGGTATGAAGCGATGCGGGAGATACGCAAGCGACGCGCGTTTTCCAAGATACCGATCATCGCCCTGACAGCAAAAGCAATGAAGGGCGATCGCGCCAAATGCATCGAGGCCGGCGCTAATGATTATCTGTCAAAACCGATTGATACCGATAAATTACTCTCACTGCTAAGGGTTTGGCTTTACCAATGAACAATGAGGATATCGAGGTCAAATGCCTGCTGGAGGCCCTTTTTGAAAAATCAGGACATGACTTCCGGCATTATTCCCAGGCGCATGTCAAGCGTCGCATCAAACATGTGCAGGCCATCAACAATCTCCAAAACATCTCACAGCTGATCCACCAGGTCATCTACGACGATGCGGCCATGGAGAGCCTGTTGCATCAGCTTTCGATCAACGTCACTGAAATGTTCCGTGATCCGCGATTCTATGCCGCGGTCAGGGAAAAAGTGGCCCCGATTCTCGCGACCTGGCCACATGTGAAGATTTGGCATGCAGGCTGTGCCAGCGGCGAAGAAGTCTACTCCATGTCCATTCTCCTGAAGGAAGAGGGCCTCTACGGAAAATGTAAACTCTACGGAACTGACTTCAGCCCAACCGTGCTGGAGGAGGCGCGCAAAGGCGTTTACAAGATTGAGAGCATCAAAGGTTATACCGAAAACTATCTTAAGGCCGGAGGAAGGGAGTCCTTTTCAGATTATTATACGGCACATTATGACTATGTACTGATTGACAAGTCCCTGAAAAACAATATTATGTTCGCGGAACACAATTTGACGTTAGATTCTGTCTTTAGCGAGATGAATATGGTCGTCTGCCGAAATGTCATGATCTATTTCGATCGAACCCTGCAAAACAGAGTGCTGAAGTTGTTTTGGGAAAGCCTTTGCCCAGGTGGAATCCTGTGCCTGGGTAACAAGGAAGCCCTCACGCCAGAATGCAAGAACCTTTTCGAGCCAATCGACGAGAAAGAAAGGATCTTCAGGCGGAAATACGGATGAAACAAACGCACAGAGCCATTGTGATCGGATCTTCTGCTGGCGGCCTCATGGCGCTGAAAACCATCTTGGGACTGCTGAAGAAGGATCTCTCTGTGCCGATCATCATTGTCCAGCATACCGGCCCGAACGCCGGTGACTACATGGTGCGATACCTAGACTCCATCTCGGGACTGAAAGTCAAGGAGGCGGATGAAAAGGAAAAATTAACCCCAGGAACCGTCTATATCGCCCCACCCAATTACCACCTGCTGGTTGAATCCGACGAAACCCTTTCACTTTCGCTCGATGAACGCATCAATTATTCACGTCCCTCCATTGATGTCCTTTTCGAATCCGCTTCAGATGTCTTTGCCGCCGACCTGATCGGGATCGTATTAACCGGCGCCAATCACGATGGCAGCCAAGGACTGAAGCGGATAAAAGCCTCCGGTGGCCTTGCCGTTGTTCAAGCGCCCGAATCTGCAGAGGTTCCTGTCATGCCCCAATCTGCGATCGCAGCCATTGGCGTACCCGATTACGTACTGCCTCTCGAAGGGATCGCCGAACTTCTGAATAGGATTTGCTAAATGGCGGAAAAACCCAACATTCTCATCGTCGACGACAGGGCGGAAAACCTGATCGCCATGGAGGCGTTAATCTCTGAACTGGATGTCAGCATCCATACGGTGCGATCGGGAAATGATGCCCTTTCCATGATGCTCGACCACCAATATGCCCTGGTCCTGATGGATGTGCAGATGCCGGAGATGGATGGCTTTGAAACTGCGGAACTCATGCGTGCAAAGAGGAATACGCAACACGTCCCGATCATTTTTGTAACCGCAATCAGCCACGAGCAGAAATATATTTTCAAGGGATATGAACTGGGCGCGGTGGACTATCTTTTCAAACCGATCGACCCCATTGTCCTCAAAAGCAAGGTGAAGGTCTTCATCGAGCTGGATCGTCAGAAGCAGCTTCTCCGGGAACAAGCCGATCATCTCAAAAATGTCAATGCCCACCTCGACAGGATGAATCGCGATTTCCAACGCGAGATCCAGGAGCGTAAGGAAGTGGAAAAGGCGTTGGAAAACGCAATCAACCGCACCGTATCCCTCGCTGAAGAGGCCAAATCCGCGAATGAAATGAAGAGCACGTTTCTCGCGAATATGAGTCATGAGATCCGAACGCCCATGAACGGGATCATCGGACTCTCCACCCTGCTGATGGATACATCCCTGGACAGTCTTCAACGCGAATACATTGAATCCATCCATTTCAGTGGCGAATCGCTCCTGGACATTCTCAATGACATTCTGGATTTTTCAAAGGTCGAAGCCGGCAAGATCGAGCTGGAGTACCATGATTTCCAATTGGAAAACCTGATCGAGGAAGTCGTTGCAGTGATGACAGCACGATCGCTCAACAAAAACGTCGAAAT
>Ga0075012_10005974_pt1 | contig 11089 bp, 11 predicted proteins | sample All_14_2_FD_71474 | JGI IMG/M metagenome (GOLD analysis project Ga0075012, IMG submission 71474) | Freshwater microbial communities in response to fracking from Pennsylvania, USA - Allegheny Zone_MetaG_DW_15 | ecosystem: Environmental > Aquatic > Deep subsurface > Groundwater > Drilled...
GCAACCGCGACAACGTCCTCGCGGAACTCTCTGGGATAGGGACCGGGCATGATGACATCCTTCCCGTTAGCGCCTTACGGCACTAACGATCAGTTGTCACCGATTCGTTCCTCACGCCCGCTCGATGGCCTTGTCGATCTCGGTGATCGCTTCGCCGAAGCGGCGCGAGGCCAACTCGTAGTTCTTGCCGAAGGCCGACTTGAACGCGTCGAGATCTCGCTCGAAGTTGGTGATGTCGACGTTCTGCGCCTTCACCAGCTCGAGCTCGCGCTTGTACTGCAGCGACCCCAGCGCGGCGTTGCGCAGCACCGTGATGATCGGAATGAAGAACTGCGGCCGCACCACGTACATCTTCGGGTAGCGGTGCGAGACGTCGACGATGCCGGTGTTGTAGAGCTCGTTGTCGGGCTCGAGCAACGACACGAGCACCGCGTACTCGCAGCCCTTCTCGGTGCGGTCTTTATCCAGCTCTTTGAAGAAGTCCTCGTTCTTCTTCTTGGTCGCGGTCGCGTCGCTCTCGTTCTTCATCTCGAACATGATCGACACGATCTCGGTGCCGGCCCCGCCATCAGCCGAAGCACCCCCACCCGCCGACGTGCCGGCGAAGTCGCGGAAGATGTAGTCGCCCTTACTGCCCGTGCGCGCGTCGTTGTCCTTCTCGAAGTACGCGTTCGGAAACGCGGTGGCGCGGATGCGGTTGAACTCGATCTCGCAGTGCTGCTCGAGCGTCTCGCCGACCATCTTGGTCGACAGCTTGGCCTTCATGTCGCGCAGCCGCTCGATGGCGTCGTCGCGGTCTTTGATCTGCTGCTCGTACTTCTCCTGCAGCGCCTTCTCGCCGAGCGCTTTCTGCGCTTCGGCCAGCTCGAGGTCGGCCCTCAGCCGGTCGCGCTCCTTCTCGACGCGCGTGGTCGCTTCGATCACGGCCAGCTGCTTCGACTGCTCTGACGCCTGGATGCTCGCCTTCAGCTTCTCGACCTCCGCCGCCTTCTCGGCCAGCTGGTCCTGCAGCTTCGCCGCCAGCTTGGCCTCGGCCAACTCAACGGCGGATGTCGTCTCGGCCTTCGCCTGCTCGAGCTCACCAAGCAGCTTCGCCCGCTCAGCCTCGGCATTCGCCTGCGCGAGCTTCAGCTCGTTCTTCTTGTCGCGCTCGGCAGCCTCGAGCCGCTCACGCAGCTGCTCTTCGAAGTCGCCGTCACGCACCTGCTTCAGGATGTCGGCGTACCCGGCCTCATCGATCGTGAAGGCCTTGCCGCAGTTCGGGCAGATGATCGCATGCATTCGCTGTTCCCCACTCGTGCATGAGACCGATTAGCCACCTCCTGCGCGCATTGTCCGGTCTCAGTCTTGAACCTTGGCGACAACCGTGTCGAAGAGCCCGATACGACGCAGACCCTCGTGAGCTTCGATACCGGTGTATGCCAATGACGCGTCCTCGTAGCGACGGAATGCAAAGACAGCCTGATTCATGTGGGAAGAGTTGAAGACCCCGAGAGAAACGAGCAGTTCAAAATCGGCAACATCCAAGCCAGTTACAGCCTTGAACAACTCAGGCTCCAACTTCGTAATGACGTCCTTAAGAGTGTTTTCTCGGAAATCCGTGAGGTACATGAAAGCGGGGATCCTGGTCGCAAACTTGATCAACTTTTCTTGGATCTGCTTCCGCTTGGACTTATACTCCTTCTCCTCCTCGGTCAGCTGCTTCTTCTGCTTCGGCGTGAGGTCGTCACCCTTGGTCTTCTTTGTGTCCTTCACCGCCTCAGACCTATTGATCACCGTCTCGAACACGTCGGCTCCGAGGGCACGAAAACCCTCAATCTTCATGACAGCCGCCAACGCACGCTCGTCACTCATGATCTTCTTGAGGGTTTCGTTGTCCACATTGACAAGAACCGCAGACTCCCACTTTCGGGCCAAAAGGGTCGCGGAGGTTCCGGCCATCGCTATGTCCAGGATTCCGCCAGCGTCGACCTGGAACATCTCGGCGCCGTTGTAAGCCAGAACAGGCAAGAAGGACACGAGTTCTTCGACTGCCTTCTCGGGATTTGGCTCTTCAGGAGCTAGCCCGATGCCGTACTCGGAGAGCTGGCGAAGCGCACGAGTCGGCGCGAAGTCGAACACGAAGCAAACGGGCTTCACCACTTCTTCCGCGTTCGGATCGTCACCGTTCGGGTTCTTGATCGACCAGGGGGACTGAACTCGAAAAGCCGCTTGAAAGTAGGTCTCTGGGGACCTGAGATTACGTAGCATCAAGATCGACGCCCACTGGGGGACGGTGACTCCAGTCGTGAGCTTGCCGCACGAGAGGGTGATCGTCTTCGTGTCAACGCCATTTCCGATTGCGGCTCGAACCGGTGGAAGTGCATCCAGCCCGACTCCGGCAGTGGCGCCCGCAACCTTCAAGACCCGGTACTGTCCCCAGTACGGGATGTTCTGCTTTTCGGCGAGCAGGTTTGCCATGGCATCGCATGCTACGACGTTCGGCAAGAACCAGAAGGAGTGCTGAAGGTACGGGAGGAGGCGTACGTCCGAGTAAGGAAACGGCGGGCGAGCTCCGGCCTTGAGCTCGTCTATCTGGGTTGGTATGTGCTGACCCCGGATAATGTCCAGCCATTTCTGGACTTCAGACTTGTACTTGAATGCAGCGGCCGCACCTACCCCCTCCGCAGAGAAGAATGTGTTGAGGTCAAACTCATCAAACTCTCCGCCGCTCGCGACCGCGCGAAGTTCCTCGGGCACCTGATAAGTGAAGAGCCGCATTTCGGGCAGCGCCCCGTAGGGGTTGAGTTCCCCGGGGTTGACTCTTGCGAACTCAGCCTTCGCTCTTTGCTCATCCGTGTAGGTCCAGTTGAAGATCTGCTCCTCGATGAATTCGCCTGAGGCAAGGGCCTTGAAGGGTGTCCCGGATAGGTAAAGGTATGCCCGAGTCTTGATGGGAAGGAAGTCCTTCTCATCGGAGCCGAGCTCGTCAAGTTCCTCGTCGAAAGTCTCGAGGGCATCGCCGTATTCCTGCGCGAGCTCTTTCTTCGCTTCCTTTTCGTCTTCACCGTCGAATAGCTCTTTCGCGCTGTCTCGCCAAGCCCCAAAGTGATACTCGTCGAAGATGACCAGGTCCCAATGAATCTTGTGGATCCACTCGTTCTTTGCCTTCATCAGACCTGTTGACTTGTCGCGTCCCAGCAGGTCTTGAAATGACCCAAAGTAGACCACTGGTTTCTTCGCATCTACAACCGACGGATCCACCCCAGCCGACTTCGAGAGGTATTGCCAGCCATCGAAGTCCTGGTGGGTCAGCAGGTCGGTTGCCCATGCATCTTCAACCGCCGGCTTGAAAGTCACAACGAGGACTCGCTTAGCCCCGAGGGACTTGGCGAGTTGGTAGCTCGTGAAAGTCTTGCCGAAGCGCATCTTCGCATTCCAAAGGAACCTAGGAACCGCGTTCATGTCCTCGCGCCACACGGAGTGAAAGTAGTCTCGAGTCTTGTGTACCGCGCGCTTCTGTTCCTCACGCATCGGGAAGACCTCGTGATGCGTGCCCGAAAGTGTCCTGTTGGCCCGCAACTCGGCCAGCGCCGTCAGCACATCCGCGACTTCGCACTGCATCCACTCGAGAGTCGGGTTCTTGAAACCCTTCGCCTTCAACCTCTCACGAACCTCGAAGTCGCGAACATAAGTCCCATCGGGGCGTAGGGCAGATTCGTCGACCTCAATTGTGTAGTTGGTCACGGCAGCTGTCTTCAACTGCTGCTGGACCCTTACCTTCACGTCCTGCGTGGTATGTCCAACCTTCAGCCAACCCTCGTGGGCTTTATCGTGAATCGCGTATGCGTAAATGCGCAGTTGCCCACTCGGGCGTTCAGGCATGATCTCAGCGACTGGCCTACTCATCAGTGGAGCCATCCTCAGCACCGGACAACAAGTCCATCGGCCGAATAACTGAATCTATGTACGCCACTTCTTCTTCCGAAAACCCATACTTCTCATTGAGTTCCGAATCCGTCCATACCTTGTTCCAATCCTGCTTCGGGACCCAGCTGTAGGTGTCACGACCTGCGTGCTGTGTAATCTTCCGGAGGGAGACGAGGAACCGGAAGAACCGAGTTGAGTAATAAGAAGTGAGACTCTTTGCCGCTTCCTCCGACTCCACAGGTATGAAAAGGAAGGAGTCTGTGCAGACTGATTGTGGAGGAGCGACGATTGGTCGAGTGAGAACCGAGTCAGGTGTCGCACTGCCATCGGTTCCGCCGTAGGGCGCCAACACCTTCCACGACTTTATGGCTGGCCGATTCTTGGTCACTTCTTCCGGAGATACGAACCCGACCGCGCGCTTCCTGTTCTTGATGTAGTAGATGGTCAAGTCATCGCGAGCAGCCTTGTCACGCACCCTATAGAAGTTCGTACCGAGCCCGAAGGGGTTTCGGGCGGAGACCATTTCCCCCAAGGAATCCTCCTTGCGTTCCATGACTTTGCGGAGGATTCCAACGGCTCTGATGTCCTTGACGAAAACATCAAACTCATCAAGCCAGCGTTCTGCCGTGACCTTCTCGCCGCCTTTGATTGTCGTCACCTGGCATAAACCGTTGTGCATTCGATCCCAGAGGAAATAGGAAACTCCTCCCCTAATGTTCACGCCAGGGAAGACCTCGGATGGGTCAGCGTAGTCAACCAAGTGACTGAGCCGACGATCTGAAAGCATCGCCGCCCGATAGTCGTCGAGCCCCTTCCCACCCGCGATCCAGCGAGTGGGCGTAACCATCAATACGTACCTGGGCTCAAGTGCCTGAGCCGCAAGGACAAACTTCTGATAAATCGGCGAGGCGCTATTGCCTTCGCCGCTGTTGTCTTCCTTCAACTGGTAGGGCGGATTCCCGACCACAACGTCAAATTGCATGTCCGCTCCAAACATGTCATTGGTGAGCTTGCGGGGGTTGTCGGTGTGAATCAGTGCGTAAGCGTATGTCTCGAGGTCCATTCCTCGGCCATACGCCTGTTCAGTCGCTGGACACCAACGGCACTTTCCAGTTCCCTTGACCTCTACCAACATTTCTCTCGCCGAAACCGGATCAATGCGTCGTTCACGTTTCCGATCGACCCACTCATGTTCAACTCGTTCGAACCAGATGTTTCCCGAGTCAGTCTTGAACGAGCGCGCAATGGACCGCTCGCCATTGGCCCACTTGGAGCAGTAGATGCTGCGCCTGGCCAACAAGGCCGTCAACTGTGTTACCCCAATGCCAAACACCTGGCGAGTGAGTATGTGATCGACTCGCTCACCCAAGTCCGGGACCGCTGAGGCAAGTCCCTCGGTCAGCCTCTTGGTGATCTCCCTCAGGAATACCCCTGACTTCGTGAACGGGTCGAGGAACCTGACTCCTGGGTTGGACCAAATGCTGGCTCCAGCGTTGTCTTCTGCCCAGGCTGCCTCAAGTGTGTCGAGCATACGGTTCGCGAACTCTGGCGGAGTAAACACCTCATCGTTCGAGAGATTCGCGATACAGGTGAGGACATCGGGGTTGCGCCCATGTAGGCCGAGATTGGCAAGGGTCATTCGGTCTCTCCTTGTGCCGTCAGTTGAGCACGTAGCTCGGCCAGCTTCGAGCCGTCGAGTGACCCAACACGCCACGAATCCCAACCGTTGTTGGAGCTCAAGCCGAGCGCCGCAGCACCGGCAGCGGAAGGAGATCCGTAGGACACCCCATCAACAACGATGGCGCCGGAGGCGGTCACAGATCCTTGTCGCACCTTCCCACCTTGTTCGAGGTGAAGTGACTCGCCAGCGCGGATCAGTCCAGACGCGAGCAGATCAGCCACTGTCCCCTGAATTGACGTATGCGTGCGACGGGGCGACATAGAGGACCTGCCAGATGACCCCTCTTCCGAATCCTCGCGGTAGGTATCGAGTCCTGCAAGGCGCATAGCGGCCAAGACCGAAGGGAGCAGCGCGTCGAGGGCGACCATCATGTGAGGCGGCAAAGTGCTATCCCCGTCGGCCTTCCCTTTCGCGACCGCGAGGCCTGGGATTGCGTTCAGCTCCGATGACACCCGTCCCTCGAGGTAGCCGATCTCCGCGGAATTGAAGCCGTGGGACGTGTCTCGCTGAATCACCACCGCGCGGCTCCAGTCGGGAACCTGCGCTTGTCGGGATCGGTGAGCCCGGAGCCGACCTCGGAGGTCGGTTGACTTGCCCACATACAGCTGCCCGCTCCCGTCGTCAGTCAGCAGCACATAGATGCCGGGCACACCCCAGTCCTTCTCGGAGAGAACGCTTACGTCACGGCGGTGGACATACGCCACCCGGATGGCATGTTCGACGAAGTCTGCGACGATAGGCGCGTTCGGAGAAGCAGGAACCTGGACGTTCACCGGCACCACCGCGTTCATGCGGCGATTTCTTCAACGGACATCGGCGGATACTCCCTGGTGGGCGCAAATATCTCGTGCTCTTCGAGATAGTCCCAGAGTGTCCCCTGGTAAGACGCACGCTTAGTCAAGCTGTCATAGCGGAAGTCCCGCCTTTGGTACTGGCCCTTGCCCAGGTAGGCCCACTCCGGAAACACGATAGGTTGCCCCCCTAACCCAGTCATCGTGAGGGCGTCCGCCTGCAAGACGTTGGCAGTGAGCACCTTCTCGGCAGCCCGTGCCCATACATCGGTGCGCGTCACGCCAAGAAACAGCGAGAACTCATCAAGGAGGTTGGTTCGACACTCCTCCGTGTTGTCACCCAGGAGTTCAATTCCGTAAACGCACATCAGTGCGAGAAGGGCATGATGTCGCAGTTCGAACTCAGAACTGCCGTAGCGCATTCGAACCGTGGAAAGCTTCCGGCGAAGCGCCGGGACCAAGAAGTTTCCTGACCCGCAGGCCGGCTCAAGAACACGTGAGTCGATCCGTTCTGACTCGACCTTCACGAGGTCAAGCATCGCTTCAGCCATCCAAGCGGGGGTGAAGACTTCACCGTGTTCGACAACCCGCTGTCGAGAGCGCACGAGACCGAGACTGGCTTTCGAGTTGGCGGTGTTCGCTTCTGGAGGGACCACGTTCCAAACAGTACCTTTGGTCAGGGACATACCTAGGATCTTGAACCGCCCGAGAGTGGTGGCGATGTACCTTGGAACCCTCATCTGGTCGAGTTGAGCAGAAGGATTGACACAAGCCAGCGTTGGTGCGGTACACCGCGCGCCCCGCAGCGCTCTCGCGCTCGAGCGGAGACGCTACGGGCGCGTAACTTCAAACTGAAGCTCGCCCCGCTGGAGGATCGGCATCAATAACGCGTTACCGAAGACGCGTTGAGTCATGTCGGCAATCAGTTGTCGGGTATACGGGATGAGGTGCATCAGGGCGACGCCATTGACAAACTCACTCATGACTTTGCCCTCGTCGTCTTGAAGACGCGCCCCATCCAGTTCGTACTCAGCTGAGAGACCACACTCAACACACCCACCGGAGAATTCGATATTGGTTTCGAATAGCACTCGAAAGCCGTGTCCGTCATCACGAGAATCAATCCGCATTGAGTACACAGGCTCAACGTCAGGGCCTTGAGATGGAGGAATGTCAAGCGCCCTTTCGGCGCGCAAACGATACGACTCGATAGATTTCAGCTGGACGACCTCAACGAAACGTTGAACGTCCTCAATAATCTCAATCGTCAACGATGCTCACCATCACGGGTCTCTCGCGCTGGCTCCAAACAACTCTCATGGGAGGTCTCTCCTGCCACCCGAGCGTGAGAGGCGCCACGATCTCGTAGAACTCAGAGGGCGCGTGGTCGACGCACACGTCCTTCACAGTGTGCTCAATCGAGGCGCCCACGGCGAGGGCGTAGCGCCGAATCGTACTGAGCGTTGGGTTTGCGTCGTACCGCTCGAAAGCCGCCACCGTAGGCTGGCTGACCCCCATGCGCTCAGCCACCTCAGCCTGGGTCAGCTCATGGAGTTTGCGCTGCTCCACGAGGCGTGTCATCAGGTCGTCATGCGAGTCTACAAGTGCTTCCGCACGCGACTGAAGATCCCTCTCCCCCGGCGTCATAGACTCAACTCTATATCGCGATCGGCTAGGTGGCAATTCCCCACAGGGACCCCTCGCCGTGGTTGTGCCAGCGGATCGCCGCGCGGATCTCATCCTGTTGTACGGCGTTCACATCTTCGACGTCCACCAGCTTCTCGTGCGCGTGGTGCCCAACAAAGTACGCCGGGAGGGATGAGGGCTCGGAATGATACATCCGCACCAAGACTTGCTTGTGGATCTGGTTTCCTTGTGAGTCAACTTCAGTTACGGGAATCTCCTGCCAACGAATCTCGTAGAGCGGCGGAGGATTCGCGACATCGATTGGCTTCACCTCATCAACAGGCTTGAGCTTCCCGGCGGCTGCTTTCTGAATGCGGCGCTTGAACTCCGCATTCACCATGGCCCTTGCGTACGGATTCCAAACACGGTTCTCACCGGAGACCGCGGAGATCAACTTCTCAACGGCAGCATCGAGGTCCTCGCCCAAGTTGCACTGTGGAAACCCGTACCACCGGAAGGAGATCTGACTCCCCGCGCTGCATCTTGAGGGAGAGTCGAAGCGCACCATGTGGCCATGCTAATCAAGCGCCCTGACCTAGGAACGGCTTGTTCAGGCCCCTTCCGACCGAGCTCCACAGATTGCGGCACCGAATGCAGGGCCGATCAGTCTCATCGCGTACGGATGATGACCCGCACGCAACGCCCAGGCTCGCTTCCTCGGTAGAGACGGTTCTTCCAACGTTGGACTGATGCGTAATGAGGAACTTGAGCACTCGACTCGTTGCAAGACCCGGTAGCCTCGGCCCCACCCCGGAAGGAGCATCCATGCCCCGTCGTGTATTGGTGAATCGCGCGGGTGAGCGGTTCGACCTCGTCGAGACGCCCGCCCCCAACGAGCACGCCCTGCAGGAGGTCATGAAGGTGAACCCGCAGCTGATTCCGGCCGACGACCTCGGGCTTGACGGCGACTTACTTGTGGTGGGGCGCGAGACCTCGCTCGCCTCCGGATCGATCGACCTGCTGTGCCTCGCCGCCTCGGGCGACCTCGTGCTCGTGGAGTTCAAGACCGGGCCGCAGAACCCCGACTTTCGGCACGCGCTCGCGCAGGTCATCGACTACGGCTCAGACCTGTGGCGCCTCAGCGTCGACGACTTCGATCGCGGGCTGGTGCAGCGCTTCTTGCGCAGCGGCCACGCCCCCGAGAGCCTCGCCGGCTGCCACGACCTGCGCGACGCCATCGCGCGCGCCGGCTGGAACCTTGACGTCGAGGCGACGGATGCTCTGTTCGAGCGCCTCGCCGACGTGCTGCTGACCGGCGACTTCCACTACGTGATCGCCGCCCAGCGGTTCACCGAGACCGTGCGCACCAGCCTTGACTATCTCAACACCACGATGCGGGTCGGCCGATTCTTTCTCGTCGAGATCGTGCAGCTCGAAGGCGCCGAGCTCACGGCGCACGCCGCACAGGTGGTCGCGGCGCCGAGTAGGCGCACGGTCACTGCGACTGGCGGCTCACGAGCGACAACCGATGAAGCAGCGTTTCTCGCCTCCCTCGATGGCGACGAGTATCGGGATGCCATTCAGGACTTCCTTGCCGCGTGCAGCGCGCTCGGCCTCGTGCTCGCCTGGGGATCAAAGGGTCTCTCGATCCGCATCCCGACCCCTGACCGCAATGAACCGCTGTCGATCGCGTGGGGTCTGCCCGAAGGGGCTCAGTGGCAGGGGTTGCGTCATCTCTCGGTCGGGGTCGACCGCGCCTCACTGGAACTGACGCCGAGCCTTGCGGAACCAATCGAGCGCTACCTCGCCGCGATCGAAGCCGTGCCGGGCGGGCGACGTCTCAACACCAAAATGTCGGCTCGAACCTTCGACGCGAAGACCGCACCGGCCGCGGTGCCCGCGCTCATCGACGCGATCGCCGAACTCGTGCGCGAGGTCAACGAGCCCGAGTGAACTCATGCCATCAGTCGACGGTTAGCCAGCGGCATCCAGACTCGTGCGGCGCCTCACCACTCCCGAAGGCTCTCGGGACGCTCCGGTACACGTCGCTCGGGAGCGATGACCGTCCATCCCTCCATCGCGAGCACGTCAGCCGCTTCCGCCTGCAGATCGCGAACTGCTGAGCGGAGTTGCTTACGCCTCCATCGCTCGCGGCCTTCGTCTACGACATCGCGCCAGCCCGGAACGCTATCGACACCGCACTCTTCAATGAAGAAGTGCAACAGATCTTCGATGCATGGTCGAAAGCGTTCACCGCCCACCGGAAAGTGAAGTCGTGAAAGCAGGTGGGGTGCGCTGACCACTCTCGGGCGGTGCGCCTGAGCCAAGGTGAGTAAATGCGTTAGGGAACCGCGCTCGGCGTGAAACTGCCAGTGCGCAGTCGGCGCTGAGTGCATGTCCGCCCTGTAGTCGAGGCGAAAGAGCGGCTGTTTGTCAAGCACCGAGTAAGCGGCGAAGTCAGAACGCACATTCTTCAGGAAACGCCCCGACGAGTCTTTGTCGAGGTATATCTGCGCACTGAACTCAGCGATTAACACACCGTTGATGTGAAGCGGGATGCGTTGAGCAGTACCTCGATCGTCAGCCGGCCTTATGAAGTAGCCGTCGCGGTTCACCGTTGCTTCAGCGTCAAAGCCAGGCGCCCGCGGGAGCGTACCAGCGAGAGTGGCGCTGAGTTCGCGCGCGAATTCGGCGACTTTTCACCGAGCTCGTCGGCCACTACCGGCCGTTTGTCTCGGTCTCACCCAAGAGGTATGCGATGGCGTCAAGCCGCTCGAGAGCGTGCCACTCGTCACCAGCAAGCGCGCCGGTCAGGGCATCCGCCCGTAGCGATCGCTCGTCTCGGCCAACGACCGCCAAGATCGACTGGCGCTCAGCCTCTAGAGACTCCCGCGTCGGCGTTTCGATCTTTCCCATGATGGCCTCCCCTATCGTCTGAGAGTAAAGCACCTACCTCAGACAACGGGCGTGAGGAACGAATCGGTGACAACTGATCGTTAGTGCCGTAAGGCGCTAACGGGAAGGATGTCATCATGCCCGGTCCCTATCCCAGAGAGTTCCGCGAGGACGTTGTCGCGGTTGC
>Ga0075012_10005976_pt1 | contig 11088 bp, 11 predicted proteins | sample All_14_2_FD_71474 | JGI IMG/M metagenome (GOLD analysis project Ga0075012, IMG submission 71474) | Freshwater microbial communities in response to fracking from Pennsylvania, USA - Allegheny Zone_MetaG_DW_15 | ecosystem: Environmental > Aquatic > Deep subsurface > Groundwater > Drilled...
TTCTACTGGTGGCAGATCGACCACACCAAGGCGCTGGCGGTGGCGGTGGCGGTGCTCATCGTCACCTGCCCGTGCGCGCTGTCGCTGGCGACGCCGGCGGCCATGCTCAGCGCTGCGGGGGCGCTGGCGCGCCGGGGCATCCTGGTGCGGCGCCTGCAGGCCTTTGAGGTGCTGTCCAGCATCGGTGCGGTGATCTTCGACAAGACCGGCACCCTGACCCATGACCGCCTGCAACTGGAAACCGTGCACACCCGCACCGGCGTGAGCCGCGAACAGGCCCTGGCCCTGGCCGTGACGCTGGCACAAGGTTCGCTGCACCCTGTCTCGCGTGCGCTGGTCCGGGCGGCGGCCGACCTTGACCCCATGACGGGCATCACCGATGTCACCGAGCAGGCGGGCCAAGGCCTGCAGGGCGCCCGCACCGGCGGCGGCTGGCTGCGCCTGGGGTCTGCCAGCTTCTGCGGCGCCACCCCTGCCAGCGAGCAAGATGCCGCACCCCGCGCCTACCTGGCCGACGAAGACGGCTGGATCGCCACCTTCGAGTTGAGCGAAGGCTTGCGCGAGGACGCTGCGGCGGCGGTGGCCGGTTTGCGCGCGCTGGGCATTCAGACCTGGCTGCTCTCGGGCGACCGCGAGGCCGCGGCCCGGCAGGTGGGTGCCGCGGTGGGGGTGGATCATGTGATCGGAGGTGCCACACCCGAACAGAAGCTGGCCGAGGTGGTGCGCCTGCAGGCGCAAGGCTTGCGCGTGGCCATGGTCGGTGATGGCCTGAACGACGGGCCGGTGCTCGCCCGTGCCGACACCTCGTTCGCGCTGGGCCATGCGGCACCACTGGCGCAGGCGCAGTCCGACTACGTGATCCAGGGGGGGCAGGTATTGGACGTGGTCCGCACGCTGCAGCACGCCCGCTTCACCATGCGCATCGTGCGCCAGAACCTGACCTGGGCCGCGCTCTACAACGCTGTCGCCGTGCCCATGGCCCTGGTGGGGTGGATGCCGCCCTGGCTGGCCGGTCTGGGCATGGCGTGCAGCTCGTTTCTGGTCATCGCCAACGCCCTGCGCCTGGCCTCCAATACCCGTGCCGACCCGTCGAATGCCCTGCCGGGCATCGGTCAGGCCGCTTAACATCCGTTGTCTTTTCGCTTAGCTGCGTCCCGAGGTGCATCCATGGACATTCTGTATTTGCTGGTCCCGTTGTCGGTGGTTCTGGTGTTTGTGGTGATTGGCCTGTTCTGGTGGGCGCTGCACGCGGGCCAGTTTGACAACATCGAGCGCGAGGGCGGTCGCATTCTCGGGGGCGATTGACTTAAGTCAAGGTGGTGGGGAGTGCCAATAAGCACACTCCCGGTAGTGACATTTATGAGGAGTTCTGTATGTCCGTGACAGCAAAGGCCAGCCAGCCGGCGGTCTATAACGACGGGGTGGTTCGCGGGTTCGCGATCATGTCCGTGATCTATGGTGTGGTGGGGATGTTGGTGGGCGTGATCATCGCCGCCCAGCTGACCTGGCCCGAGCTCAACATGGGGATCGAGTGGATCACCTACGGTCGCCTGAGGCCGCTGCACACCAACGCGGTGATCTTCGCGTTCGGTGGATCGGCACTGTTTGCCACCAGCTACTACATCGTCCAGCGGACCTGCCACACGCCGTTGTTCTCCAACGGGTTGGCCTGGCTGACCTTCTGGGGCTGGAATCTGGCCATCGTGGGCGCCGTCGTCACACTGCCCATGGGCTGGACCTCGGGCAAGGAATACGCCGAACTGATCTGGCCGATCGACCTGCTGATCACGGTGGTCTGGGTTGCGTACGCTGTCGTGTTCTTTGGCACGGTGGGCACCCGTAAGGTCAAGCACATCTACGTGGCCAACTGGTTCTTTGGTGCCTACATCATCACCATCGCCCTGCTGCACATCTTCAACAACCTGGCCATCCCCACCAGCGCGACGCACGCCTACTCGGCCTATGCCGGTGTGCAGGACGCCATGGTGCAATGGTGGTACGGCCACAACGCCGTGGGCTTCTTCCTGACGGCCGCCTTCCTGGGCATGATGTATTACTTCATCCCCAAGCAGGCCGAGCGTCCGGTCTACTCCTACCGCCTGTCCATCGTCCACTTCTGGGCGCTGATCTTCACCTACATGTGGGCGGGTCCTCACCACCTGCACTACACCGCGCTGCCGGACTGGACCCAGTCGGTCGGCATGGTCTTCTCCCTGATCCTGCTGGCCCCCAGCTGGGGCGGCATGATCAACGGCATCATGACCCTGTCGGGAGCCTGGCACAAGCTGCGTGACGACCCCATCCTGCGTTTCCTGATCGTGTCCCTGTCGTTCTACGGCATGTCCACGTTCGAAGGTCCGATGATGTCCATCAAGACCGTCAACGCCCTGTCGCACTACACCGACTGGACCGTTGGCCACGTGCACTCCGGCGCTCTGGGCTGGGTGGGTCTGGTGTCCATGGGTTCGCTGTACTACCTGATCCCGCGCCTGTTCGGCCAGAAGAAGATGTACTCGGTCCCCGCCATCGAAATCCATTTCTGGGTGGCCACCATCGGCATCGTGCTGTACATCGCCGCGATGTGGATTGCCGGTGTGATGCAGGGTCTGATGTGGCGTTCGGTCAACCCCGACGGCAGCCTGACCTACACCTTCGTCGAGTCCGTCAAGGCCACCTTCCCGTTCTATGTGATCCGTCTGCTGGGTGGCCTGCTGTACCTCGGCGGCATGATCCTGATGCTGTGGAACGTGACCATGACCGCCCTGCGCGGCCGTGCACAAGATGTGCCCGTGCTGGCTGTCAACCCAGCCCACGCCTGAGGAGTAAAACAAGATGTCTTCACACGAAATCACAAGCGGCCACGCCCGGATTGAAACCAACAACTTCCTCATGATCGTGTTGATCACGCTCGTGGTGGCGGTGGGTGGCCTGGTGGAAATCGTTCCCCTGTTCTTCCAGAAATCCACGACACAGCCGATCGAGGGCCTCAAGCCTTACACCGCTCTGCAACTGGCGGGGCGCGACGTGTACGTCAGCGAGGGTTGCTACAACTGCCACTCGCAGATGATCCGTCCCTTCCAGGCCGAAACCCTGCGTTATGGCCCGTACTCGGTGGCCGGCGAGTTCGTTTACGACCGTCCGTTCCAGTGGGGTTCCAAGCGCACCGGTCCGGACCTGGCCCGTGTCGGTGGTCGTTACAGCGACGAATGGCACCGCGTGCACCTGAACAACCCGCGCGATCTGGTGCCCGAGTCCAACATGCCGGCCTACCCCTTCCTGGCGAACAAGACCGTGGACGCCGAGAGCATGCCCAAGCGCATGACGGTGCTGCGCACCTTGGGCGCTCCTTACTCTGACGAAGAGATCGCCAAGTCGGTCGAAGACGTCAAGGGCAAGACCCAGCTGGACGCCGTGATCGCCTACCTGCAGGTGCTGGGCACCGCGCGCAGCGCGACCAAGCCGGTGGCCGCCGCACCAGCCGCTGCAGCAGCACCTGCCGCGTTGGCTGCGCCCGCTCCCGCCGCGGCAGCAGAACCGGCTCCCGCAGCCGCCCCCGCTGTGGCCGCCCCGGCTGCCGAAGCCAAAGCCCAATAAAGGTGATGGACATGGACATCAACGATCTGCGCAGCGTGACCACGGTGGTCAGCCTGCTGATCTTCGTGGGCATCGTGGCCTGGGCGTGGTCCAAGCGCAACCAGTCCAATTTCGAAGAGGCGGCCCAGCTGCCCTTCCATGACGACTGATTCGCCTCACCCAACAGAGAAACATCATGAGCGACTTTACGAGCGATTTCTGGAACCTCTACGTGGCGGGGCTGACCCTGGTCAGCATCATTGCCTGCCTGATCCTGTTGTGGATCGCGGGCACCACGAAGGCGGCCACCGTGCACGACAACACCACCGGTCACGTCTGGGACGGCGACCTGCGGGAGATCAACAACCCGCTGCCCAAGTGGTGGGTGTACCTGTTCATCATCACCTGTGTGTTCGGCCTGGCCTATGGCGCGCTGTACCCGATGTTCGGCAAATTCCAGGGCGTGCTGGGCTGGTCGTCGCAAGGCCAGCACACCGCGGAGGTGCAAAAGGTTGAGGCCGCCATTGCCCCGATCTACGCCAAGTTCCAGGGCATGAAACCCGAAGACATGGCGGCGGACGCACAGGCCATGGCCATCGGCGAGCGCCTTTTCATGAACTACTGCGCTCAGTGCCATGGTTCCGATGCCCGCGGTGCCAAGACCTTCCCGAACCTGGCCGACGGCGACTGGCTCGGTGGAACGGGTGCCGATTACATCAAGACCACGATCGGCAACGGCCGCACGGGTGTGATGCCGCCCATGGCCGCCGCGATCGGCTCCGCCGAAGACGTGCGCAACGTGGCCCAGTACGTGCTGAGCCTGTCCAAGACCGAAACCGACGCCACCCGAGCGGCCCAGGGTAAGGAAAAGTTTGCCGCTTGCGCCGCCTGCCATGGCGCCGACGGCAAGGGCATGCACGCCACCGGTGCCCCCAACCTGACCGACGACACCTGGTTGCATGGTTTCGGTGAGGAAGCCATCATCAAGGCCGTGAACCAAGGCTTCACCAACCAAATGCCCGCCCAGTCCGCGCTGCTCAACGAAGCGCAGATCAACGTGCTGGCTTCGTATGTCTGGGGCCTGTCCAACAAGGCCGCCAAGTAAGCGCCAAAGCATCACGGGCGGTGTCACCACCGCCCGTTTTCTTTTTCGATTTCCTTTCCGGTTGAACCTGTGACCACTGTGACGCCCGATACCCCTCCCAACCCCTCTGCTGCTTCAGCAGCAAACGCCGGTGCACAGCCCGACGGCGAGGAACTGGTGTCTCTGTACGCGTCACGGCAAAAGATTTACCCGCGCTCTGTCGCGGGTTTCTTTTCGAAGTGGCGCTGGCTGACGGTCTGGATCACCCAGATCGTCTTCTACGGCTTGCCTTGGCTGCAGTGGAACGCTCGCCAGGCGGTGCTGTTCGACCTTGAAGCACGGCGCTTTTACATCTTCGGTTTGGTCTTGTACCCGCAAGACTTCATCTACCTGACCGGACTGCTGGTCATTTCGGCGCTGGCGCTGTTCTTGTTCACTGCGATCGCCGGGCGCCTGTGGTGTGGCTACGCCTGCCCGCAGACGGTCTACACCGAGATCTTTCTGTGGATCGAGAAGCAGGTAGAGGGTGACCGTTCGGCCCGTATGCGGCTGGACCAGTCCGACCTCTCTGCCCAGAAGTTCGGCAAGAAGTGGCTCAAGCACGCTCTTTGGATCGTGTTTTCGCTTTGGACCGGCTTCACCTTCGTGGGCTACTTCACCCCCATCCGCGAACTGGCCGTGCTGTCGCTGGCTGCATCGCTGGGGCCGTGGCAGACCTTCTGGATCTTCTTCTACGGTTTCGCCACCTACGGCAACGCCGGGTTCATGCGCGAGCAGGTCTGCAAGTACATGTGCCCCTATGCGCGGTTCCAGAGCGCGATGTTCGACAAGGACACGATGATCGTGACCTACGACGAGCAGCGTGGCGAACCGCGCGGTCCGCGCTCCAAGAAGGCCGATCCAGCGAAACTGGGCCTGGGCGCCTGTGTGGACTGCACGCTGTGTGTGCAGGTCTGCCCGACCGGGATCGACATCCGCAAAGGCCTGCAGTACGAGTGCATCGGCTGTGGCGCCTGCATCGACGTGTGCGACGAGGTCATGGACAAGGTGGGCTATCCGCGCGGCTTGATCAAGTACTCCACCCAGAATGGCATGGCCAACGGCTGGAGCAGTGCGCAGATGATCCGCCGCGCGTTCCGCCCGCGGGTGCTGGTCTACTCGGGCATCCTGTTGCTGATCACCATGGCCGTGATGGTCAGCCTGTACCTGCGCACACCACTGAAGGTGGATGTGATCCGCGACCGCGGCGCGCTCGCCCGGATGGTCGAAAAGGGGCGCATCGAAAACGTGTTCCGCCTGCAGGTGATGAACGCCACCGAGCACACGCAGCGCTACCGCATCACCGTCAGCGGCCTGCCCGATATCTCCATCGCTTCAAATGCGGAGGTAGAGGTATTGCCGACCGAGGTGCGCTCGGCTGTGCTGCGCGTGCAGATCCCGCCCGGCGCTGCGCCCAGTGGCTCCCACGCCATCCACTTCGAGGTCCGTTCCATGGGCGACGACCCTGCCCAGGTGACCGAAAAAGCCGCCTTCCTTGTGCCTCGTTGAGTAGACTTGGTCTACCCCATCCAGTGAACGTCATCATGAAGACCACCACCGCCCGTTCCGAAAACCTGTCCAAGCCCATTGCGTGGTGGCGGGTGCCGCACATGTGGCTGGTGGTCGGCGGGCCGCTGGTCGTGGTGGTGGCGGCGATCATCACCGCGGTCATCGCCGTGCGTGGTGCCGATCCGGTGCTGAACAAAGAAGACTTCGAGCGCGATCTCAAGGCTGCCACCGCCAATCTGGATGGTCAGGCCAAGTCCGACGCACTGATCACGCTCCAGCCCGCCAACCAGGCGCGCAACCACGCCGCCTCGCCGGTGGTTCCCAAAGCCCCCTGAAGGGTGCTCGCCCGTCACAATTGCTCGGAGGCGGGCGCATCGCTCCAGATTCAACGCGCTACAAAGGAGACGACAACATGTGGGCTCAACGGTGGATGTGGATTGCGTGGCCGGCCTTTCTGGTGGCGGCCGTGCTGGAGATGCTGGTGTTCGCACTGGTCGACCCCAGTGAGCTGCACTGGTCCGGTCATGCACTCGAGTGGTCGCGACAAACCGTCTACACGGTGTCGTTTTTCGTGTTCTGGCTGGGTGCCATGGCGTCCAGTGCGTTGACCACGCTGCTGTCCATGTCGCCCTTTGAGGTCAACCGTTGCCCGGTGCCACCCGACCAGCGCCCTGCAGGCTGCGCCCGCAACGGCGACTGCTGCTGAGAGACGAATGGCCGGCCCGGCCAGCGCCCAGCAAAAAGCCCCGCCAGACATCTGTCAGCGGGGCTTTTTGCTGGGCGTCGGGGCGCCGGGAGGAGGGGTCAGCGGGAGGTTTGAGGATTGACGATCTGTCGCAGACCGTCGGTGCTCTTGATGTGCACGTAGCGCTGCTTGACCTCGATGATGCCTTCTTCAACGAACTTCGAGAACGTGCGGCTCACGGTTTCGAGCTTCATGCCCAGGTAACTGCCGATTTCCTCGCGCGTCATGCGCAGGATGAGTTCGGACTGCGAGAAGCCCCGGGCATGCAGACGCTGAACCAGGTTCAGCAAGAAGGCGGCCAGTCGCTCTTCGGCACGCATGCTGCCCAGCAGCAGCATCACCGAATGGTCGCGCACGATCTCGCGGCTCATGATCTTGTGCACGTGGTGCTGCAGCGTCGTGAATTCACGCGAGAGCTCCTCCACCTGGTCAAACGGCATGACGCAGACCTCGGCGTCTTCCAGTGCAATGGCATCGCAAGAGTGGCGGTCGCTCACGATGCCATCGAGACCGATGATTTCACCCGTCATCTGAAAGCCCGTGACCTGATCGCGACCATCTGCGGTAGTCACGCAGGTCTTGAAGAAGCCCGAGCGCACCGCGTACAGCGAGGTGAACTTGTCGCCCGTGTTGAACAGGGCGGTGCCGCGTTTGATGCGGCGGCGCGCAGAGATGACATTGTCGAGCTTGCTCATCTCATCGGGATTGAGCCCCATGGGCAGGCACAACTCCCGCAGGTTGCAGCTGGAGCAGGCGACTTTGATGCTTTGAGCGTCCATAAATTTCCTGGCGAAACCGGCGCAAGCTTAACGCATACGTCGCGCGAGTGTCGAGAAAAGGCCTGCGCCACACGCACTTGCATGCGATGGGGTCCCTCCAGGGGTGGTCGGGTTTGACCAAGATCAAGGGAGCTGCCGCGTTGATGGTGCACATTCGGATCCCAGAATTGGAGATTTGTCTGTGAGCCACGCTATTTCTGACGAGCTGCTCAAGCGGTTCGACATCCCTGGCCCCCGCTACACCTCGTACCCGACCGCCGATCGGTTTGTCGAGGCTTTTGCCGAAGGGGATTACATCCAGGCGCTGGAACAGCGCCGCGCCGGATCGCTGGCTTTGCCGCTCTCGTTGTACGTGCACGTGCCGTTCTGCGAGTCGGTCTGCTATTACTGCGCTTGCAACAAGGTCATCACCAAGCACCATGAGCGCGCGGCCGAGTACCTGCGCTACCTCTCCCGCGAGGTCGAATTGCAGGTGCAGCACTTTGGCAAGGGGCACAGCGTTTCACAGCTCCACCTCGGCGGTGGTACACCCACCTTCCTCTCCGACGCCGAGTTGGAAGACCTGATGACGATGATTCGCCGCAACTTCACCCTGGTGCCGGGGGGGGAGTACTCGATCGAGGTGGATCCTCGCACCGTGACCGATCAGCGCCTGCAGACCCTGGCGCGTCTGGGCTTTAACCGCTTGAGCTTCGGTGTGCAGGACTTCGATCCGGCCGTGCAGAAGGCGGTGCACCGCGTACAGCCAGCCGAACAGGTGTTTGCGCTGGTGGAGACCGCCCGCAAGATCGGCTTCGAGTCGGTCAACGTGGACCTGATCTACGGCCTGCCGTTGCAGACGCCCGAGTCGTTCAAGCGCACGCTGGCCCAGGTCGCTCAGTTGCGACCCGACCGCATCGCGTTGTACGCCTATGCGCACTTGCCTTCGCGCTTCAAGCCTCAGCGTCGCATCATCGCAGCCGAGTTGCCCAGCCCGGGCGACAAGTTGTCCATGCTGTCGATGTCGCTGGATGCGATGAGCGACGCCGGCTACGTCTACGTGGGCATGGACCACTTCGCGCTACCCACCGACGCCTTGGCCGTGGCCAAGCGTCAGGGCCGCTTGCACCGCAACTTCCAGGGCTACAGCACCCAGCCCGACTGCGATCTGATCGCGCTCGGTGTCTCGGCCATCGGTCGCATCGGCGCGACCTACAGCCAGAACGCCAAGACGCTGGATGAGTACTACGACGCGCTGGATCAGGGGCGCCTGCCCATCGTGCGCGGCTTGGCCCTCACGCGTGACGATCTGCTGCGCCGCGCCGTCATCATGTCCATCATGTGCCAGGGTGCATTGCAATACGAGTCGATCGAGCTGGGTCATCTGATCGACTTCAAGAGCTACTTTGCCAAGGAACTGGAAACCCTGACGGGGTTGGCCGAACACGGGCTGGTCACCATCGACAACAGCGGCGTGCAGGTCACCGCCACGGGCTGGTACCTGGTGCGAGCGATCGCCATGGTGTTCGACAAGTACCTGCAGGTCGACATCGACCGGGCCCGTTTCTCCAAGATCATCTGACTCGTCGATGGGGCTGTCCTCCCTCTAGCGGAGGGCGCTGCTAGAGTTCGCGCATGCAGACTTCGATGGCCGTCACGGCCTTGTTCATGGGGCTGGTGGGTGGCCCGCACTGCGTGGCCATGTGTGGCGCAGCGTGTGCGGGCATCAGCCGCGCGGCGGGCGAGCGCAGCACGCAGGCGCTGTGGTCGTTCCAGCTCAGCCGCATGGTCGGCTATTCGCTGTTCGGTGCATTCGCCGCGGGTTCTGTGCAGGGCCTGGCGCTGCTGGGGACCAACACCGTCGCCATCCGTCCGGTATGGACCATGTTCCACGTCGCCGCATTTCTGCTGGGGCTGGCGCTGATTTGGCGCGCGCGCCAGCCAGCGTGGATCGACAACCTCGGGCAATCGGTGTGGCGCAAGGCGCGCCCCGTGCTGTCCAGACTGGGGCCACGGGCTTCTATCGTGCTGGGGGTGGCCTGGGCGTTGATGCCTTGTGGCTTGCTGTACTCGGCCTTGCTGGTGGCGTCTTTGACCGCCAACGTGCTGGAAGGCGCCGCCGTGATGGCGCTGTTTTCTTTCGGAACGTCGATCTCGCTGACCATCGCACCCTGGTTGTTGCTGCGGCTGCGCAGTGGTGCATCCGGGGCCTGGGCCATCCGGCTGGCGGGCTTGGCCTTGGCGGCCACCTCCGGCTGGGCGCTGTGGATGGGGCTGACCAACCCCACGGGCCTGTTCTGTCTGTGATTGCTCAGGCGGCAGACGGTGTGTCCCGGCCCGGCAGGGTGGCCAACACCAGACCGAGCAGTGCGATGCCGAAGGCCAGCAATTGCATGGCCGTGAGGCGCTCGCCCATGAACAGCACCCCGACAGCAGCGGCGCTCACCGGCAGCATCACGGTGAACACGCCGGCACGCGAGGCTGGGACGGTCTTGAGGCCGGTCATCCACAGCCACACCGTCCACACGCTGGCTGCCAGTCCGTAGAACAGCAGCAGCACCCACAGTGGCGCGCCTACGGCGCCGAAATCGAAGTGCCATGCCGCCCACACCCCCACCGGTGTGACCAGGGCAAAGCCCCAGAGGTTGATGATGGCCGAGATGCGTTTTGGTCCCAAGCCATCGGTCAGACGTTTGCCGATGACGACGTAGGACGCCTCGCACACCACCGCGGCAAACACCAGCAGATTGCCCCAGACCGGCAGAGGCAGCCCGAAGGCCGTTTCGATCGCAGCCACGGTCCCACCGTCGGCGGGCTTTTGCAACGAAAAAAGCCCAATGCCGAGTGCGGCGCACACGATGGCCGAAACCGTTCGGCGCCCGATGCGCTCTCGCAGGAACAACCAGCTCAGGATGGCCACCACCGCCGGGATGGCGGACATCACCACGCCAGCCGCCACAGCGGTGGTCAGGCGCACGCCAAACAGCATGCAGATCGAAAACAGGAAGTTGCCCAAAAAGGACTCGAGGAACAGCAGGCCTCTCGTGCGCCGTGTCATAGGCGGTTCGTCCGCTGGTTTGCGCAACCAGCGCCACATGGCCAGTCCGCCAATACCAAAACGCAGCCACGCCAACAGGAAAACGGGGAACACCGCCACCAGCGGTTTGGACAGCGCGACGTAGCTGCCCACCAGCGACATGCTCAAGGCCAGCGCGGCATAGGCCTGCCAGCGAGCAGGCGAGTTGGTGTGGGGGGGCGTGACGTGCATCGCGCGATCATGCCCGAAGCGCCATGCTGCACCGAAGAAGTGTGCAATGAATTTCCGCAATGCGGAATGTTGCCATGTTGCGGCGCGACATTTTTTCTTGATCTGAGAGATC
>Ga0075012_10005977_pt1 | contig 11087 bp, 6 predicted proteins | sample All_14_2_FD_71474 | JGI IMG/M metagenome (GOLD analysis project Ga0075012, IMG submission 71474) | Freshwater microbial communities in response to fracking from Pennsylvania, USA - Allegheny Zone_MetaG_DW_15 | ecosystem: Environmental > Aquatic > Deep subsurface > Groundwater > Drilled...
CAGCTCACTACCGGTCGAGAATACCGCCACCCGCATGCGCCGCAACACTGGCAGCCGGGCCAGCCCGACTGACGCAGCCAATGCCAGCTCCTGCGGGCGCAGGCGCACGCCGGCACCCAGCACCTCGGCGCCGAGGGCGACATCCTCACCCGTACGCCGTACCGCCTCACCCAGCCTCGGCACGTGATTGACGACCACTGCATCGCCGTCGTGCTCACACAACTCCTGCATCACCACCGCATCGGCTCCCTCCGGCAGCGGTGCCCCTGTGAAGATGCGCGCGGCCGTCCCGGGCTGCAAGGCGGTACCCACACTACCGGCAGGAATGCGCTGACTGACCGGCAGGCGCGTGCCTGATTCCGGCACATCGGCAACGCGTAAGGCGTAGCCGTCCATCGCGGAGTTATCCATCGGCGGCTGCGCGATCGGCGAGTGCTGGCTGACGGCCAGCACCCGGCCTGCGGCCATCATGGTGTCGATCTCCTCGATCTCACGAACCGGTCGGACGTGACCGAGCAGCTGGGTATAGGCTTCGTCGAAGGTGAGCATGTTTGCGTTCATCAGTCTTCTGCAGAATAGTCGAGGATGAAGGTGGCAACAGCGGCCGGATCATTCAAAGGCAGACAAGGCAAGGGGCAATCCAGTTCTGCATCGCTTGCCACCGCAACCACATGTGGATTCTCCGGCCACAATGGCGGCTTGCCGTGTGCCGGGCGGTGAATCTCGATTTTCGGAACGGCGGCGGCCTTGTAGCCCTCGATCAACACCAGATCGCAAGGTGCCAACAGACGCAACTGCTCGTCCAGATCCGGCTCGGGCCGACCGCGCAACTCGTGCATCAACACCCAACGCTCATTGGACAGCATCAACACCTGGGTGGCACCCGCCTCACGGTGACGGTAGGAATCCTTTCCCGGGCGATCAAGGTCGAAGCCGTGGTGCGCATGCTTGATCACCGACACCCGCAAGCCACGCGCGGTGATCTCGGGAATCAGCTTCTCGACCAGTGTCGTCTTGCCCGAGCCGGACCAGCCGGCAATTCCAAAAACTTTCATCACATCACGCCGGACAGGCGCCAGGGTGTTCGGGATCGAGAGAATACAACAAGCTCGCCACAGACGGACTTGATCGCGGCCAAGTCCAGCGGTTTACGAGCGAATCGTGCCACGCCCCCGTCGGCACCAGACCGGTTCATCAATCCGCCGATCTGGGCGGCGGCAGGGTTTCGAGAAATGCCACCGCCTCGGACTCGACCCGAGTACGCCGCATTGGCGGCAAGCTGCGCCACACAACCTTTCCGTACGATTTCTCGATCATCCGTGGATCGCAGATGCACAGCACGCCGCGATCGCGCTCGGTGCGGATCAAACGGCCAGCGCCTTGCTTCATGTTGATCACCGCGCGTGGCAACTGGTGATGGATGAAGGGACTCAGCCCTTGCTTCTGCATGTGCTCGACACGGGCGGCCAGCACCGGGTCGTCGGGCGGCGCAAACGGCAGTTTGTCGATCACCACCAGCGACAAGGCGTCGCCCGGAACATCCACCCCTTCCCAGAAGCTCTGGCTGGCCACCAGCACGGCATTGCCAAGCTTGCGGAAACGGTCGAGCAGCTCGGTACGCGACCCTTCCCCCTGGAGCAGCACCGGTAAGGTCTCGCCGGCCTGGGCCAGGCCTTCGACGATCAGCTCGTGTACCCGGCGCATCGCCCGCAACGAGGTACACAACACAAAGGTTCGCCCGCGTGCTGCCCGGATCAGGGGCAAGGCCGTGCGTGCGACCGTTTCGGTAAAGTTCGGCGAATTGGGCTCGGGCATGCCCTGAGGCGCGTACAGCAAAGCCTGCTGGGCGTAATCAAAGGGACTTCCCCACACGGCGGTCTCGGGAGGCGGATCCATCCACGCCAGCCCCAACTCCCGGCAGTAATGTCCAAAGTCGTTTCCCACCGCCAGCGTCGCCGATGCGAACACCCAGGCGCGCGGCTGGTTCTCGAGCTGACGGCGGAATACGTCGGATACATGCAGCGGCGTGGCATTGAGGGCAAGCGACTGAGAGAACACCTCGACCCAGCGGATCAGGTCCTTCTCGTCCGGGCTGGTCCAGCGTCCCAGGCGTTCGCGCATCTCCTGCACCCGTCGCAGACAGTTGGCAAGACCCTCCGAACGCTCTGCCTGGGTATCGAGCACGGTTTCCAGGTCCTCAAGTGCATCGGCCATGGCGGCCACTGCTGCATCGAAACCTTCCTTTTCTTTCGCCTGTGCGACCGCCAGCCGGCTGGTTTCCATTCCAAAGACCAGGCGTAGGTCGCGCGCGGCCTTTTCCACCACACGGGTCTCGTCGATCAGTGCAATGCAGTCACGCGCACCAGCCAGACCCTCAGAGCGGGTATCTCGGGCGAGCTCCAGCACCTGCGAAGTGGAGACGGTCTCGCCAAAGAACAGGCTGGCGGTTTCCGGCAACTGATGCGCCTCGTCGAAGATCACCGTATTGCAGGCCGGCAGCAACTCACCCATGCCCTCGTCACGCAACATGACATCCGCAAAGAACAGATGATGATTCACCACAACCACATCAGCCTCCATCGCAGTGCGACGAGCCTGCATGACAAAGCACTCCTTGACCTGAGGGCATTCCTGACCAAGGCAGTTGTCGCGGGTGGAGGTTGCTGCAATCCAGGCTGCGGAGTCCTCGCGCACATCCGTACATTCCGCTTTGTCACCGGTATGCGTAATACGGGCAAAACGCGAAATCGCACGCAGATCCGCTGCATCTTGCGGCGTCTGGAAACGACCATCGCGCTCGTTGCGCTCGAGATGGTAATGGCAGACGTAGTTGGCCCGCCCCTTCAGCAAGGCAATCGACACCGGCACCTTGAGCGCCGCGCGTACGGTGGGCAGATCACGATTGAAGAGTTGATCCTGCAGGGTCTTGGTCCCGGTCGATACGATGACCTTGCCACCCGACATCAGCGCCGGTACCAGATAGGCAAAGGTCTTGCCGGTACCCGTCCCCGCCTCCGCAACCAGCACCCGGTTGGCACGGATGGCTTCTGCAATCTTTTGCGCCATCTCGATCTGCTGCGGTCGCGCACAGAAACCGGGAATGGCACTGGCCAACGGGCCATCGGGTGCGAACAGGGTGGAAGCGTCGTAAATCGACATCATGGCTGGCGAGACGGGAGGTGCGACATTCTACGCCGCGTTACCGGGCACGGCATCTCCATCGGCATGACTTGAACGCGTACACAGAAACGATGCTAAGGTTATTTAAGTTTACGACGATATATCGATATAACCCGGCAAACCAACGTGTCACAACTGACCACGTATCTTGGACGAACGCGAAATTCGCCCCTCAATCATGACAATCAAGAAACAGCTCTTCATGCTTACCGCACTGACTTGCGGTCTTTTCATCGGTGCGATCGTTCTGACCATCATCCAGATGCAAAGCGCGCAACAACGCATACTTGCGTTCATCGACACCGAGCTCAGTCTTGAGCGTGACATGACAAACGCGTACGCGCAAGGTCTGCAGATGGGGCAGGCGCTACGCAACATACTGCTCGATCCGTCCAACCCCACTGCGTACCAGAACTACGAACGAGCTGAATCACAATTTGATGAGCTAACACGCAGAATCATTGCCAACCCTCAACTTCTTGACGGCGGCGCAGCCACGGCGACCCAATTGCACACCTTGCAAACAGAGTGGAAACCCCTGCGTGACAAGGTCATCAATGACCTTCGCACCGAATCGGCGCAAACGGCCCTCGCCACCCTCGTTCAGCAGGAAACCCCGGCCTGGCGCAAGGTACGTGACCTGCTTCTCGGGCAGATCCGCTTTCTTTCGAGCGCAACAGGCGAAACGCGCGAGCTGTTGATCAGCGATCTGGCCCGGGCTACTCAGATCGCCGGCGCACTGTCGGCCGTCGCCTTCGCCCTGTGTGTGATGATCGCCCTCTTCATGACCCGACGCCTTTCCGCCCAGCTCGGCTGCGAACCCGCGGAGGCCAGCAACATTGCCCAGCGCATCGCATCGGGCGACCTCCGCGGTCAGTTGAGTCACGATGCCCCCAAAGGCAGCCTGCTTCAGGCCATGCAGGCCATGCAGACCGGGCTGGACCGCACCATCCGTGATATCCAGCATCACGCAGACAACGTCAATGCATCCGTATCCGAAATCCGCAGCAAGGAGGAGGAGATCAGCCACGCGTCCATGCAGCAGAGCGACGCATCGAGCGCAATTGCAGCCTCGGTCGAGCAACTCACTGTCAGCATCGGCCAGGTATCGGAGCATGCTGACGAGGCAGATCGACTGTCTGGCGACAGCTCGCGGGAAGTGCAGCAAGCGATCACCGTGATTGATGATACCAGCCGAGCCATCAACCTGATTGCCACACGGATGATCGACTCAGCTGCAGTCATGAACGAGCTCAAGACCAGCGCTGAAGGCATTTCCTCAATCGTGAAGGTCATCCAGGACATCGCCGGTCAGACCAATCTGCTGGCGCTGAATGCCGCCATCGAGGCGGCAAGAGCGGGCGAACAGGGGCGGGGTTTCGCGGTGGTGGCAGACGAGGTCCGCAAACTGGCCGAGCGTACAGCCCAATCGACCAGCGAGATCACCGCAATGATTGAGCGCGTGCAGCTCAATGCCGGCGAGGCGGTCAACAGCATGAGCGAAGGCCAGCAACTCGCGCAACAAGGTGTCGATCAGGCCACGCGTGCGGCTACGGTCATTTCCACCCTGGACGGAAGCGCCCAGCAGGTGCGCGAGGCCATTGCCGCCATCAATTCAGCATTGCGCGAGCAACGCACCGCGAGCAACGAAATTGCCCGCAAGGTAGAGCAGATCGCCGGCATGAGCGAGCACAATCACGCCTCGATCTCCGCCCTGCTGAGTCAGGCCAATGCCTTGGAGTCGCTGGCTCAATCCCTGCGGCAGACCGTGGGCCGCTTCCAGCTGGAGTCCAGATAGACGAGTTCAGTCCACCCGGTGGGCCTCGGCCAGATAGTCGCGTGTGCGCATCTCCATCAGGCGGCTGACGGTACGCACGAACTCATGCGCGTTATGCCCCTCGGTGTACAGGTCGGGAGCATCAGTCTGGGCACTGACGATGAGCTTGACCCTGTGATCGTACAGCACATCGATCAACCAGGTCAGGCGACGCGCCTCGGATGCCTCACCGGCACGCATGCGCGGCACGTTGGAGAGCAACACAGTATGGTGTTCTCTCGCGATCTCGAGATAGTCGTTCTGAGATCGTGCACTTCGGCACAGGGTATCAAAGTCGAACCAGATCACCCCCGCGGCGCGGCCAACATAGGGCAGCGTCCGCCCAAGCAGGTCGATCTCGCCTGACTGCGGTTCCGCCGCCGCCAGGCGACGAAAATCGTCACGCATCTTCTGACGCGCAGTCTCGTCGGCCGGCACCAGGAAAATCTCGATCTTCTCCAGTGTGCGCAGACGATAATCGGTACCGTGATCGACCTCGAACACGTCGAAGCGGCGCTTCATCATCTCGATGGTCGGCAGGAAGTTCACCCGCATCAGCCCGTTGGGATACAGCCCGTCGGGCGGATAGTTGGAAGTCATCACGAAGATCACCCCACGCGCAAACAACGCATCAAGCAAACGCCCCAGGATCATCGCATCCGCAATGTCCGACACGTGGAACTCGTCGAAACACAGCAAGCGGGTTTGTCGCGCAATACGGTCCGCCACCTTTTGCAGCGGATCAGGCTCGTGATTGTGGTCCTTCAGATCGTTCTGCACTTCCTGCATGAAAGCATGAAAATGCACCCGACGTTTGCGCTGATACGGTACGGAGTCGAAGAAGCAGTCCATCAGGAAGCTCTTGCCACGCCCGACCCCGCCCCAGAAATAAACGCTGCGCGGCATCCGCGGACGGGCGAACACCTTGCGCAAGGCGGTCCGGCGAGCCGCCTTGAAGGTCACCAGTTCAGTGTAAAGCTGCTGCAGCCGCTGCACTGCGGCACGCTGGGCAGGATCGGACTTGTAGCCGCGGGTCTTCAGTTGCGACTCGTAGGCGTCGAGCATTCCGTGCTCGGGCACGTTCAGGGAGCGATGGGGCATCGGACTGGATTCTGCTTGTTATTGGCGATCAATCATCCCGGGATGGAGGCGAGACTCGATCCGGGGTCTGCCACAGGAGCAATGCGTCGTGCATTCATCTGTTGCGGAAACAACGGTGGTGAAACGATCGAGGGGCGGAACGCAAGGCAAGCTCGCCTCACACCCCGCCCCCCAATCACATTACGTCGTGCTTAGAAGTGCAGCGGCCGCTTGTCGCAGGCCAGCGCAGCTTCGTGCACCACTTCCGACAGGGTCGGGTGGGCATGGCAGATACGGGCCAGATCTTCCGAACAACCCGCGAACTCCATCGCCACCACGGCTTCACCAATCAGTTCGGACGCGTTCGGTCCGATGATGTGCACGCCAAGGATACGATCGGTGTTGGCATCGGCCAGCATCTTGACGAAGCCGGTCGGGTCACCCATGCCGAGTGCACGGCCGTTGGCCAGGAAGGGAATCTTGCCAACCTTGTAGGCCACGCCTGCAGCCTTGAGTTGCTGTTCGGTCTTGCCCACCCAGGCAATTTCCGGGCTGGTGTAGATCACCCAGGGAATGGTGTCGAAGTTGCAGTGGCCGGCCTGGCCCGCCATCAACTCGGCAACCATCACACCTTCTTCCATCGCCTTGTGCGCCAGCATCGGGCCACGGACGACGTCACCCACGGCCCATACGCCCGGCAGATTGGTGCGGCAGTGGTCATCAACCTCGATCATGCCGCGCTCGGTGATCTTCAGGCCAACAGCGTCGGCGTTCAGACCCGCGGTGTTCGGCACACGGCCGACCGACACGATCAGGCGGTCGGCTTCGAGTTTCTGATCCGCACCGTCCTTGTCCTTGTAGTTGATGGTGACGCCCTTCTTGCCCACCTTGACTTCACCAATCTGAACGCCGAGGTTGAACTTCAGACCCTGCTTGGTGAACAGCTTCTGCGCTTCCTTGGCCACGTCCTGATCGGCCGCAGCAAGGAAGTCAGGCATGGCTTCGAGCACGGTCACTTCGGCTCCCAGACGACGCCACACCGAACCCATCTCGAGGCCGATGACACCGGCGCCAATCACGGCAAGCTTCTTCGGCACCGCATCGATGTCGAGCGCACCGACGTTGTCGCAGACAATCTTGTTGTCGACCGGAATGCCCGGCAGGTGACGGGGCGCGGAACCGGTTGCGACGATGACCTGTTTGGCGATGACCAGTTCTTCGCCAACATTGATGTGCCAGCCGGCATCGGTCTTGCCTGCAAAAGCACCATGACCGTTCAGCAGGGTGACCTTGTTCTTCTTGAACAGCCCCTTGATGCCGCCGGTGAGTTGGTCGACGATGGTGCTCTTGCGACCGATCATCTTGGCAACGTCGATCTTCGGCGTACCAACGCTGATGCCCTGGCTCTCGAAAGCGTGCCCCGCTTCCTCGAACAGATGCGAGGTGTGCAGCAGCGCCTTGGACGGGATGCAGCCGACGTTGAGGCAGGTGCCGCCCAGGCGAGGCTCACCCTTGGGGTCGGCGTAGGGGTTGGATTCGCAGCACGCGGTCTTGAAACCGAGTTGAGCTGCACGAATGGCTGCGACATAACCGCCGGGGCCGCCGCCGATGACGAGTACGTCGAATTCCTTGGTGGACATCTATCTCTCCCTTGCAGATCGGAAAACGGGGCGCACCCGCACCGGAGCCCTGCTCCGGACGAATGCGCCCCGACTGCGTATGCTTATACGTCGAGGATCAGGCGAGCCGGATCTTCCAGCGCTTCCTTCATCGTCACCAGACCCAGCACAGCCTCGCGACCATCGATGATGCGGTGGTCGTAGGACATGGCCAGGTAGTTGATCGGGCGCACGACGACCTGACCGTTTTCCACCACAGCACGGTCCTTGGTGGCGTGGATGCCGAGGATGGCCGACTGCGGCGGGTTGATGATCGGGGTCGACAGCATCGAACCGAACACGCCACCGTTGGAAATCGAGAACGTGCCACCGGTCAGCTCTTCCAGCGACAGCTTGCCGGCCTTGGCCTTCTCGCCGAACTCGGCAATCTTCTTCTCGATGTCGGCAATCGACATCTGGTCAGCATCGCGCAGGATGGGCACAACCAGACCGCGCGGCGAACCAACGGCAATACCGATGTCGATGTAGCCGTGGTAGATGATGTCGTTGCCATCAACCGACGCGTTCAGGATCGGGAACTTCTTCAGTGCGGCAACCGCGGCCTTGACGAAGAAGCCCATGAAGCCCAGACGCACGCCATGTGCCTTCTCGAACTTCTCACCATACTGCTTGCGCAGCGCCATCACCGGCGCCATGTTCACTTCGTTGAACGTGGTCAGGATGGCGTTTTCGTTCTTCGACTGGATCAGGCGTTCGGCGATACGCGCACGCAGGCGGGTCATCGGCACACGCTCTTCCGGGCGCTCTCCGGCAGCCACCGCCACCGGCGCCACTGCAGCCGCCTTCGGCTGTGCGGCAACCGCGTCTTCCTTGGTGACGCGACCGCCACGGCCCGTGCCGGCCACGTCGCCAGCCGACACACCCTTCTCGTCGAGGATCTTGCGTGCAGCCGGGCTGGCAGCGCCCGCGGCACTCGAGGATACCGGCGCGGCCGGCGGCGGGGTCACCGCCTGAACCGGCGCGGCGGTCGGTGCAGCGGCACCGGCAGCCTTGGCTTCGGTATCGATCTGGGCAATCAACTCACCCGAAGCCACGGTGTCACCGTTGGCCTTGATGATCTTGACCAGCACGCCATCGGCCGGCGCCGGGGTCTCGAGCACGACCTTGTCGGTCTCGATGTCGATCAGGTTTTCGTCGCGGGATACCGCATCGCCTTCCTTCTTGTGCCAGGAAACCAGCGTGGCTTCGGACACGGATTCGGACAACTGCGGGACTTTTACTTCGATCAGCATGGAGTTCTCTCCCTCGTCTACTTATAGGTTGGGCGACTGCGGTGTGGTTTCTTGAATCGGGCCAAAGGCGTGCTCGAGGATCGCCTTCTGCTGCTGATTGTGCTTGGCGTAGTAGCCAACAGCCGGCGACGCCGACGCTGGGCGGCTGACAAGCAGCAGCTTGCGCTTGGTGCCGAGCACATTGACCAGGTGCTGACGCGAGGCAAGCCAGTACCAGGCACCCTGGTTACGCGGCTCTTCCTGGCACCAGACCACTTCCTTGGCATTCGGGAACTGGTTGATTGCCTTGGCAAACTCGTCCGCCGGGAAGGGATAGAGCTGCTCGATCCGCACCAGCGCCGTGTCGGTGATCTTGTTGTCGCGACGATGCGCCAGCAGTTCGTAGTAGATCTTGCCCTGACACAGCACGACGCGCTTGACCTTCTTCGGATCGAGGTTCTCGACTTCCGGAATCACGGTCTGGAAGCGGCCGTTGGCCAGCTCTTCCATTGAGGAGATCGCTTCCTTGTGACGCAGCAGGGACTTCGGCGTGACAATGATCAGCGGCTTGCGCAGCTTGCGGATCATCTGGCGACGCAGCAGGTGGAAAATCTGCGCCGGCGTGGTCGGCACGCAGACCTGCCAGTTGTTCTCCGCGGCCATGTTCATGAACCGCTCCGGACGGCACGACGAGTGCTCCGGGCCCTGCCCTTCGTAGCCGTGCGGCAGCATCATCACCAGACCGCTCAGACGCCCCCACTTGGCTTCGCCAGAGCTGATGAACTGGTCGATGACCACTTGGGCGCCATTGACGAAGTCGCCGAACTGGGCTTCCCAGATCAACAGTTCGTTCGGTTCAGCGGTCGAGTAGCCATACTCGAATGCGAGCACCGCTTCTTCGGACAGCACCGAGTCATAGCACTGGAAACCGCCCTGGCCGTCCTGGATGTGCTCCAGCGGCTTGTAGGTGCCTTCATCCCAGCGCTCGCGCTTCTGGTCATGCAGCGCAGCATGGCGATGGAAGAAGGTACCACGCCCCACGTCCTCACCGGAGATACGAACCGCATAGCCCTGCGCCAGCAGACTGGCGTAGGCCAGGTTCTCGCCCATGCCCCAGTCGATCGGCAACTCGCCACGACCCATGGCCGCTCGGTCATCGATGATCTTCTTGACACGGGAGTGCAGCGAGAAGCCTTCTGGCAACGTGGTCAGACGCTCGGACAGGCGCTTGATCTCCTGCACCGGCACTGTGGTATCGGCTTCGTCGGTGTAGGGTTGCTTCAGGAAAGGCGTCCAGTCCACCGAGTACTGGCGGTTGTGACCCGACAGCACCGGGTTGTATAGCAATTCGCCGCGATCAAGATGTTCACGGTACTCAGCGATCATCTTTTCCGGCTCGTCGGCGGCCAGCGTGCCTTCGGCAACCAGGCGATCGGCGTACAGCTTGCGGGTACCCGGATGCTGCTGCACCTTGCGGTACATCAGCGGCTGGGTGACCATCGGCTCGTCCTGCTCGTTGTGGCCAAGCTTGCGGTAGCAGACGATGTCGACAACCACGTCCTTCTTGAACTCCTGACGGAACTCGAGGGCCAGCGCAGTCACGAAGGCCACCGCTTCCGGGTCGTCACCATTGACGTGGAAGATCGGTGCCTCGACCATCTTGAAGATGTCGGTGCAATACAGCGACGAGCGATAGTCGCGCGGGTCGGAAGTGGTGAAGCCGATCTGGTTGTTGATCACCAGATGCACCGTCCCGCCCGTGCCGTAACCACGGGTCTGGGAGAAGTTGAGCATCTCCTGGTTGACACCCTGACCTGCCACTGCAGCATCGCCGTGGATCAGCACCGGCAGCACCTGGGTCTTGTTCGCATCCTTGCGCCGCACCTGGCGCGCATAGACCGAGCCCGCAACCACTGGATTGATGATTTCGAGGTGGGACGGGTTGAACGCCAGCGTCAGGTGCATGGGGCCACCCGGGGTCATGACGTCGCTGGAGAAGCCCATGTGATACTTCACGTCGCCCGCGCTCAGGTCGGAAGCCGCCTTGCCTTCGAACTCGGAGAACAGCATCGAGGGCGACTTGCCCAGAGTGTTGACCAGCACGTTCAGGCGGCCGCGGTG
>Ga0075012_10005979_pt1 | contig 11086 bp, 7 predicted proteins | sample All_14_2_FD_71474 | JGI IMG/M metagenome (GOLD analysis project Ga0075012, IMG submission 71474) | Freshwater microbial communities in response to fracking from Pennsylvania, USA - Allegheny Zone_MetaG_DW_15 | ecosystem: Environmental > Aquatic > Deep subsurface > Groundwater > Drilled...
TCCACGCACTTCTTCACCTCGGGCACGCCGACCACTGGCCAGATAAAGCTACAAAACCCGTGTGGCATTGCTTGGAAGACCTTGCACTGCACGTCCACGTCTAACCGAGCAAGATGATGCGCAAATCGGATGGATTGGTCCATGAGAGGGTCGCAGTCGCCGACGACGATGCGGGTCGGGGGCATCCTTTTGAGAATGGCGTCGTCAGCCAGGGCAGGAGAGCATCGCGTGTCAAGAGCACGAGCGGCGGCTTTCTCAGGTGCGCCGAGGTATGCGCTCATGCAGCACTCGAGGAAGACAAAGGGGACGATGCGATCGTTCACAGACCACATCAGAGACGGGCTAAAGATTCGCCGCATATCCACCACTGGGTAGATGAGGAGGATACCGTCTGGAACGCGGTATCCTTCCTCAATCGCCCGAACAGTAACAGCGCACGTCAGGTTGCCACCAGCCGAGTCTCCTGCCACCAAGATCTTGCGAGGTTTGAACCCTAGGTTTGCTTCGCACGTCTCTACCGCGTACTTGTACGCTCGATAGGCGTCGTTGAACGCGTACGGGAAGTCGTAATCGGGAGCGAGTCGGTAATCGGCGGAGAGGATGGTCACTCCGGGCATATCACGCGCCCAGATTCGATAATAGTTTTCATGGCTGAAGGAGCTTAGTGCGATGAATCCTCCGCCGTGAAAGGTGACGATGAGCACATCCGAGTACGGGAGCTTGTTGGACGAGCCAGTGGTCTCGTAGGGTGATAGAAACGGTTCCGTGAGCGGCGAGGAGGACGGCTGGATGGGAGACAAGGTGTCCACCGAATTCCAGTCGTATGCCAATGCTTTGCGGACCGTTGTGGTCCGGGGAAGCGTCTTTAAACGACGATGGCTCACGATGCGTGCAAATACTGGATCCGAGCCTCCCTCCAGGGGCTGCTCGCGGGGACTCTGCGGGGGAATGTAGAACTCGTGATCGACACGGATCCTCGGGAGACCCAGCCGATAGAAACCCTTCACTAGAGGCGTTTCTGGGAGGTTCCAGATGAAGCGCGCAAAGAGCAGCTTGTTCTGGACCTCTTCTTTTGTTCCCGTGTAGCAGAGCTCTCCACGAAGCTCGGCCTCTGGGATATTCCACGGTAGAATCAGCCTACACCCAGCGTATGCGTACAAGATCAATCTTCCGATGAGCCACTGGTGATCGTACCCGGTATCCACGACGGCGTTCGCCATCAGAATCATGCTCGTGAAGAATCGAAGGTTGCGTTCCGCACTTCGTCTGTCGTACAAAAGTGACTTTTCAACGACTCCATCCACCTCCAGCTCGGACTTTTGACCGACCGCTCGCTCGAGAATGAGGTCATCCTCATCTGTCGCGCCCAGCTTCAGAATCATCTCCAGACAGGTGATAGCCCCGAAGAACTTAGATGCGAGAACCCGAGCGTGCCCACGATGCCAAAACGAGACCTTGCGTTTGGCCCCGCCCCCAAAGCACGACGGCCAGCACCCCGATAGACCGTGTCTCAGGTCCCGATTAACAGACCGCATGAGCGAGGCGAGGCACACTCCGTCGTAACGGGTCGAGTACACCGGGTCAATTTTCTGAAAGTTGAGCTCCTTGAGGATCCGTCTTGCCTCGGGAAGCTCGTCGTCGATCCCGTCGGTGAAATCAAACAGACCTCCGGGATGCTTACGATCTTCGGTCGTCAACAGGCGATGGACGTAAGGGGTAATGAGGAGGATGGAGATTTCAGCCAAAAGTAATCGCTTGTCACTACTTGCGGATGACGTGGCGCTGTGTTTCTCAGCGTGCCATCGCTGAAGCTCGTAAGCCTTCTGCAACAGCTCCTCCAGATTCTTCTCCAGCATAGCGAACCCGCTAAGGACGGTTGCCAACTCCTCCTTAGTCCATCGCGAGTTGAACGCTCTAACCTCCTCCAAAGCGGCCTTGAGTTGATCTATCGAGAGCTTGGCCTCGGCTGCGACTCGAGTGGACGCTTCACGCTCACTGGGAAAAGACGCTTCACCATCCCTCGTTGATGTGGTTACTGATGTCTGTTCTTGCTTCTTCGCCGGTTGCTTTTCGACGACTAAAACATCATCTTCCTCCCCGCCCACCTGGTCATCTTTGGCAAACCACCACGCGTGGTCCTTCTTTGCCTTGGCGCGTTGACTATCAGCGTGGAACACAAACTGGGAGAGCATTTTCCGGCTCCCTCTTTGTCCGTCACGCGGACCACGCCCCTAGCTCCCTCGCCGATAGCCACCCCGAACAACGACAAACCAATATAGGTTGTGTCAACGGTCCGTCCGTCCAAGCATTGAAAGAGGCTGTACGGTTTGATAACCCCGAGAGAATAATCGGAGTTATGATGCTTCACGGACCACTGTATATTGGCTAGTTGTGTATGCTTCACGTATGACTTTGTGATCATACAATACCTAAACTGCACACTGACGTTTACAACAGTTGTTCTACGGACGCACGGTTTTCTTTATTCTTTTGTTAGAAGCGCCAGGGTCAACAAGAACGGACTGATGGCGAATTGCGTGTCCGAGCGAGGTCTGGCCATGCAGCGTCCTAACACACGTAAGTGATGGAGGGAGGCTCAGCTCCACTGGTGTCAATGAGGCTCAGATGAGGTTTTCAATAACAAAACACCGGTTAGCATACTTCACCCGTAATCGACCGCTCCTCGGCTTAGTAGCAGATGACGAAGGTGAGCGACGCAATCAGTTTCTGACCTGACCTACAAGTACCTACCCGAACGGAGTTTTTCGCGGGTATACCACATCGTTGAACTGGCCGTAACGTCGATAAAGTGCGGTATTCGTAAGGTGATGTCCACGTTCAAGGCCGCAAACAAAGATGCCAGTCCAAATTTTTGGAGTGTGATGTAGAACTATGAGGAGTACTATAGTATTTTTGTACGAGGGCACAATTGTGTCCACCTCTGCTCCGTCCAGCTCGGTCAGTGCGGCGAAGTACACACTAACCCCCTCGCCATCGGTTCTCCCTCCCTAACCAAACAACCTATTGATAACAGTCCACTCCCAGTTCCCCACCCGTCCAGCGCGTTTGGGAATCGGTCGCGGTCTGGTGACGAGAATCACCATCTACTTTGTGCCCTCAACCTCTCCTGCGGATAGACACTCGGTGGTATCCTCCCTCATGATACGAGCTCCTCCTAGACTCCCTCTCGCAGACACCCTAAAGCCTTCTGGTCGTTCCCCGCCTCCTATGTGCACCCACTTCTAATGGAAGTTTCTGGCTGGGGCATCTTCACCGAACCGCCCCGAGCGATACCTGAGAGAGCAGCGAGAATGCCGCCCCGACGCGGGTCCGCGAGTCCGGCCCTTAAGCTCAATATAATGGACGTGCCCTCGCCCGTCCACCTCGCGCCTTTTTCTCCCTGCTTTGTTGCCAGAGAAGACAGCAGCACGAGCAGCAGCACGAGCAGCTCGAGTAGCCTTGGGAGCGTCAGCGGGAAGGGAGTGACCTCGCCGTCCTCGGCTTCTTCGGTGGATTCCTGTCCCCCGGCTGTAGGGCAAGCGAAAGCCAAGTCGTCGCCTATTTGGGACGATGTTTCCCCGTCTGCAACCGTGGTTCGTCGAGAGTCTCTGCGAACCCCGAGGTCGAGGTTCTCCCTGCCGACGATTCAGGAATTGAAAGCGTACGATAGGGATACCGAATTTGCAAAGCTAAGCGATCGGCCAAAGCGCGGGCTCAATCTACCACGTTCTAGATCTTTGACGCCATCGCTAATGACGGATGTTCTTGACCAGGGCGAGAAAGACGTCGTTGAGGATGATGATGACGCCAATACGGAGGGAGATATGCCGAACACCCCGAGCTCATTGCCAGCGATCGGTGGGATTCTACTTCCGACAGATGTCCTCACTCCGCTTTCCGACCCTGGATGTTTTTCGTTAGCAGGTGGCCCTCATACGCCGATACGGTTTGATTCTCGAGTCGTTATCAAGACGAAGAGAAAATCATTCTTCTCCTGAGTGCGTCTTGACATGTGAACGATATGCTCTCCTGAAACAGGTTGTGAACCGCTCGTAAACTAGCCTCTGATAATCTTCATTCATATAGTTCGAGGTGCTGCCTTACATACTCTTTGCATCCACGATTATAATATCAGTACCTATTTATCACTATTTGTTGTTGCTCACCAAACCCCACATCGTACTAGACAAAGCTGGTATTCAAATAGGGAGATTTTTCAAGTGTACTTTGCTGTTTCTCATTTCTTGAAGAAAATTCTGTTCCAAGAGCAAGGGTCAGGTAGACAGACCCCTCAACTCAAGACCGACTCACCGCACGATCTGAGTGATCCTATCACAATTGTTTGACTTTAGAAACTCTAGTCTCGGGGCTGCTTCTTATACAGATGAGCTTTGTCTTCTGCGAGGAGTGCTGGTGGTGGCTAAAGGCCAAACTTACCTCAGAGGAACAGGTGGAAAATGAGCGAGCGTTGGACCGGTTCGAGAAACGCGCCAAGCCAGAGCTAGTGAAAGGAGCGGTATTCCAATGGCAGCCAGACCCCCATAGCGAGTCGAGCGGGGCAGCAAGCACCGTAGCCACCGCCGCCGGGACTGCCGCAGCTGCTGCCCTCAACTCGGCTCTGTCCTCGCTTACAAAAATCACCGGAATCGTTGCGACTTCCTCTGCAGGATCATCCAAACCTGTTGCGGTGCTACTCCGTCTCAGCCTACCGGCACAGGGAGCACCCAAGGCTGATGGCGTCCTCACGAAGATAACCAATTACGTGATGCAAGACGACAGCAATTGCACTTCTTTAGTATGGACCTCGCTGGAGTTGGAAAAGAATCAGCCAAAGCACGCGGGGCGGGTGGCGCTACATCGGATTCAGCAAGTCAAAGAAAAGGACGGGACACTTACACTGTTGGATCACGAGAATAACATCTTGTTCCAAGCCAAGGGCGATGAGACTGCTCGGTGGAAAGACCTGATTCAGGAAACACTGGTTGCGCTCGCTCCACAAATAGAGGATGAAGCAGTGTCATCGCGGGGGGTAACGTACAGGGCAAAACAGCTGGAAAGACTAGAGACGCGCAAGAAGGAGCGCGAGGAACAGAAGAAGAAACTAGGTCAGGTCACGATGGCACATACAGCCAAGGTACTCGTAGAGCGAGGTGATTCGTAACTCTGTAGTTTGTAACATAAAGTGAAGACGAACAAAGGCCGAAGGGTCGTCGTCGATGTCGGCCGAATCGGCGAGTACGCAAAGCGAGGCTGATGTGGGCAGGAGGGACCCGGTAATGAAGTCGAGTGGGTTCTACAGTCAATCGTGCGCGAGATTGTCAACATTATGTTGATTTTTGAGATTCAATTCAGTGGTTGATGTCGCCTCGTGAGAATGTCGGTATTGCTTGTATTTGTTTGAGTTTATTATTATTGTTACTGAAACTCCCATAAGTCGTATAGGTTCAAAGCATTGGTCATTGTTTAGTCGACGTCCTCCATGGCGGACGAGTCCAGGCCATCCTTGCCGGTCTCCTCCAAGACGGGCAGGTCGTCAAGGTTCGTCTTCTCGGCCTCAGCGGCGTCGTCCTCGATGGACAGACCCAGCTTGATGAGGCGGTGGATGCGAGTGGCGAACTTGGAAGGCTCGTCCAGCGAGAATCCGGAGACGAGCAGGGCGGTGTCGAACAGCAGGAAGATCAGGTCACGGACAGTCTTGTCGCTGGAGTCCGCCGCCGCCTTATCGCGAAGGGCGACAACGATGGGGTGCGAGGCGTTGATCTCGAGCGTCTTCTTCGCAGACATGTAGCCGGCCTGGGAGGAATCGCGAAGAGCCTGAGCCTTCATGATACGCTCCATGTTAGCGGTCCAGCCGTACTCGCCCGTGACGAGAACGCAAGGGCTAGCAACGATACGCTGGCTGACGACAACCTTCTCGACCTGGTTGTCCAGAACCTCCTTCATGAGCTTGCAAAGAGGCTCGGTCTTGGCCTTGAGCTCCTCGAAGGCCTGCTTCTCCTCCTCGGTCTCGTCGAGCGACAGACCCTCCTTGGTAACCGAGACAAGCTTCTTTCCGTCGTACTCCTTGAGCTGCTGAACAGCGTACTCGTCGATGGGGTCAACCATGTAGAGGCACTCCATGCCCTTCTTCTTCAGGGCCTCGATGAAGGGAGAGGAAGCCACGGCCTTCTTGGACTCACCGGTGATGAAGTAAATGCCCTTCTGGCCCTCCTTCATGCGAGAGACGTACTCCTTCAACGAGGTGGTCTCGCCCTCCGCAGTCTTGGTGGACTCGTAGCGAAGGAGGTCAGCCAACTTGGAGCGGTTGGTGGCGTCCTCGTGAATGCCAAGCTTGACGTTCTTGGAGAACTGCTCGTAGAACTTGGAGTACTTCTCCTTGTCCTCGGCAAGCTCCTCGAAGAGCTCGATGCACTTCTTGACGAGGTTGCGCTTGATGACACGCAGAATCTTGTTCTGCTGGAGGGTCTCACGCGAGATGTTGAGGGGAAGATCCTCGGAGTCGACGACACCGCGGATGAAGGACAGCCACTCGGGGATCAGGTCCTCGCAGTTGTCCATGATGAAGACACGGCGAACGTACAGCTTGATGTTGTTGAGCTTGCGCTTGGTGCCCTCGAACATGTCAAACGGAGCGCGCTTGGGGATGAAGAGGACGGCGCGGAATTCGAGCTGACCCTCAACGGAGAAGTGCTTGACAGCCAGGTGGTCCTCCCAATCGTTGCTCAGGGTCTTGTAGAAGGAAGCATACTCCTCGGGGGTAACCTCGTCAGGCTTGCGCATCCACAGAGGCTTCTGCTTGTTGAGGAGTTCCCAGTCGCGAGTGACTTCCTTGACCTTCTTCTTCTTCTTCTCCTTCTTCTCGTCCTCAGTGACATCCTCGATCTTGGGCTCGTCAGACTCGGCCTCCTCCTCCTTGGGCTTCTCAGCCTCTTCCTCGTCGTCAGAAACCTCAGCCTCGGTCTCCTTGGTCACCTGGAGCTTGATCGGAAAGCCAATGAACTCAGAGTGGCGCTTAACCAGCTCCTTGATTCTCCGCTCCTCGAGGAACTCAGTCATGTCCTCCTTGAGGTGAAGGACGATGTGGGTTCCACGAGCAATCTTCGGGTAGGTAGTGTCCGGGGCAACAGTGAACGAGCCTCCGGCCGAAGACGACCACACGTACTGCGAGTCTTCGTTGTTCTTGGAGTGGACATCCACCTGGTCAGCGACGAGGTAGGCAGAGTAGAAGCCAACACCGAACTGACCGATCATAGAAACGTCCGCCTCAGCCTGGAGAGCCTCGATGAAAGCCTTGGTTCCGGACTTGGCGATGGTACCGAGGTTGTTGATGAGGTCAGCCTTGGTCATGCCCAATCCAGTGTCCGCAATGGTCAGAGTGTTGTTAACCTTATCCGCGATAATCTGGATCTCCAGGTTCGGCTCAGCGTCGAGGACCGACGGGTCGGTCAAGCTGAGATATCTAATCTTATCCAGCGCATCGGAAGCGTTCGAGATGAGCTCACGAAGGAAGACATCCTTGTTGGAGTAGAAGGTGTTGATGATCAAGCTCATCAACTGAGAGATATCAGCGGCGAAGCTGAAGGTCTGGGCGTCAGAGTTCTCAGACATTTTCGTTGTATCGTTCAATCACCTATTGTGTTTAGTTTGTGGCTCGTTAGTTGCTGTGTCCTCACCCCCAATCGATTGTTCTAGAACGAGTTGTGGAGATCCACGGTGTACTTGCTGCGACACGAGATCGGTGCGTGAATGAGTTGCCCGTCGAAGAGCAATCACGCCTACTCTTGAAGCGCGCAGCTTCCTTTGAATGCATGTGAAGGAATCGCCTTCTCAGCCTGCGATAGCCTGCATGATCACTTTGAGCCGGAATCAGTGAATCATCTGCACAGGACGCTCGCTGCAGAGCGAGGATGAGGCTTCCACGCACAGCGCGGCGCTTCGTAAGTCTCCGATTGCAGCGCGACATCGACAGACAATCGGGAACCCATTCTTCTTGTTCACTTACACGTGGACTCGGTTTTGCGATTGGTTGGATTTGTGATCAAAGTTCTTGCTGGCTCGGGTTGTTCTCGAACAAATCGGGGTAGGTAGAACAGGGTAACGTGCGATAATTTTTGTACCTTGGTACCTTCCTCAATAATTTCGTGATGAATGATCTTTGAGTTGAGAAAGCCTTCGCACTCCAGAACCGCAGAGATTGATTTCATTAAATTTTCTCTCTTCTACCTAGAACAGAGGCCAAGAATGAGTTTCAAGGTTTGGTGCGTAGCGATAGCTGCGCTGATTTGTTGCATTGCAAACACATTCGCGTCTGAAAATGTCTTTTTCTTTGTATCCAGAGCCGAGCCTGTGTGCTTTATGGATGAGTTATTGCAGACCGCGACGCTCATCATCACTTACAAACATGAGGACTTTGAAACCAAGCCGCTCGAAGCAAAGGTCTTGCACCAAGGTATCCTTGTTCGAACGACCAAACTGGACGAAAAAGCTGGTAGAGTCGCTTTTGCGGCGGAGGAGACCGGAGCTTATCGGATATGTATTCAAGCTGAGGAAGGCAGCAACTTTCCTGCGGTCGGGCAAGCAAAGGTTTATTTGCAGACCCAAGTATTACCCAATTCTGTTCATGATGAGGCTGAGGTCGGCGAGCCTGTGGTCGCAAAGCAAAAGCAAGTCGTGTCCCTGCAAGAGGAGCTACAAAGAGTTTCCGAGTCCATAGACATGCTCCTGAAGAAGATCCAGATCGCCCGAGAAAGAGAAACTCATTTCCGCGATCAGAGTGAACGAATAAACGAGCGTGTAGTGTGGTGGTCGATCGCACAGACCTTAGTGCTCATCATCGCCGGAGCATTCCAATCCGTGCACCTGCACAGGTTCTTCTTGCAAAAGAAAATCGCTTAGTGAAAGTTGTATTCTCGAATTATTGTACAGTTAAAGATTACATGAATCTGGTCAGTCAACCGTCGTTCTCGAAGTGTTGAGCGAGCGCCCATTCCGCACGCAAGTGCACCGATCCAGTGAGTACAACCCAACATTCCCAAAACCCTAAGTTGCCTTCCATTTCCCTTGAGGCAAATCCGAACGCCGATAACAGCGCAACACAAGCAAGGACAAGGATTAATGCTAGCAACCCATGAATCGATATGCCAGATGGCGAAAATAACGACTCTTCGTCATCGTCCTCAAGCCTTTGCATTCCATTTTTCATGCGTCCGCTGCGGGAGCGAGATGACAGATACCGGCCGACTCTGAAGACGACGATGGAGCTAACAATCAAAAGGGTGACATGTGTCGAAACGACCCGAAAAAAGCATATGAGCCCGAATCTGCTGGTCCATGGTAATGACGTAGGGAGTAGGATAGCCACCGCGAAAATTGCTATCATCGCAAGTATGATGCGAGTCCCAGTGTTATCGCGTCGGGCGTCATGAACTCGATCTTGAGTCGGTGCTTCGTTAGCTGCCTGCTTTGATAGCTTGAAAAACGATAGAACGGATGAGGAGAGAAGAGATACCGTTGATAGAATGGATTCGGGCAACCCACATGCGGGAGGTGCGTCGCGGGTCTGAGACACGATGACTGCAAGTCCGGAGACTAAGGCTATCCATACAAACGCCGTTTCTCCTATTGTACACGAAACCTCCAGTTGATATCCTGGCCAACGTCGAGCTCGCATGCGCTCAACCTTCGAGACAAGCACCGTGGAGTGGAGAGTCGCAGCGACTATCAACAAACCAAAGCCCGTCCACGAGTGGGCCATTTTCCATACGAACGAAAAGTATCACCGGCTGACATCCGCAGGGTGGAAGTAGATCAGACATTCCGGAGAATATTCTCGGTCGTCAATGCTTTGAATGTACAGTAGACAGCGGACCATCAATCGCATCAGAAGAGCCCAGAAGAAGTCAGAAGTGCACCAAATCACGGCGAGATCACCTCTAAACTATCACTTCAGGATCGATCAGCGGCCCCGAAACCGAAGCTGGAAGCAGAAGTCACAAGTCATTGGGGTCTATATATCTACCCATCCACTCTACCATGGTAGGTACTATTGCCCTTGCCTTGCCAGCTTCTTTTTTGAAGCTCACCTCGGAGAGCTACTAGTACACCACAGTTTTCTTTGAAATCGCCGTCTGTCCAGTCAAGCATTCCGGAGAATGGCTGCGCAACAACCCGCGAGCACCTCGGCGGCGTACAGCTACCTCTTCAAGTACATTATCATCGGAGATGTAAGTTGAACATAGTCCACTGTCGATTTCCAACGAAGTGGAACAGGTCTGGAAGAACCCTACTAAACGAGTGAGATTGAACTAACAGATGACGGTGGACCCCATGGTTTAGACTGGAGTGGGAAAGAGCTGTCTTCTGCTTCAATTTTCCGATAAGAGGTTCCAACCGGTGCACGATTTAACAATTGGAGTCGAGTTCGGAGCGAGAATGGTCACGGTTCAGGGAAAGCAAATCAAGCTACAAATTTGGGACACAGCTGGAAGCGAGTCGTTCCAGAGCATTACTAGATCCTACTACAGGGGTGCTGCCGGCGCGCTTCTGGTATACGACGTTACGCGACGGGAGACGTTCGATCACTTGACGAGGTGGCTGGAAGAGGCTCGCCAGAATGCAAACGCCAATATGGTGGTGATGTTGATTGGAAACAAGATTGATCTGGAGGCTCGACGTGTAGTGAGCTTTGAAGAGGGCCAGAAGTTTGCCCAGGAGCACGGATTGATCTTCCTGGAAACCTCAGCGAAGACTGCCCACAACGTCGAAGAGGCCTTTGTCGCCACCGCGGCGGCAATTTACGAGAACATCCTTTCAGGTGTGTACGATATCACGAACGAGGCGCATGGTGTCAAAGTTGGAGCAGGCATGCAGGGCGGCCGCCCTGGAGCCCCCGGTTTGGCCGGCGGCGCGACACCAGCGGCGGACAACGGGGGCTGTTGCTAAGACAGGGAGCCGCTTTGGATAAACTTTCGAAGCCAATCGGGCACCATAATAGTGTTGACTGATGTTAATGAATAAATCTATGTAACTCGCCAATATAATCCGTGCATGTCGGTTCAAGCGTGTCCTGTCGTTTGGAGTCGGAAAA
>Ga0075012_10005980_pt1 | contig 11086 bp, 8 predicted proteins | sample All_14_2_FD_71474 | JGI IMG/M metagenome (GOLD analysis project Ga0075012, IMG submission 71474) | Freshwater microbial communities in response to fracking from Pennsylvania, USA - Allegheny Zone_MetaG_DW_15 | ecosystem: Environmental > Aquatic > Deep subsurface > Groundwater > Drilled...
GCAGTTTATTTTACGGACCAAATTACCCCTGAAGGTTTTGCAAAAGTTTACGAGAAAATCTCGAATGAACTTGAAGGAAAAGTTGGGGTTAAAGTTCATTTTGGTGAGGAAGGGAATACATACTACGTTAAACCCGAACTATTCAAAAACATAGTTCTGGACTGCAATGGAACATTTATTGAAACTAATGTTCTTTACAAAAGTCCACGCCAACAAACCGAAAGTCATATTGCCTTGGCTAAGAGTCATGGCTTTACCTATGCACCCATTGACATTCTCGATGCTACAGGAGAAATACAAATAGAAAACGTAGAGGGTTGTCAACATTATAATAAGTTCTATTTTGGGAAAAATCTTGATAACTACAATTCATTCTTAATTATATCACATTTTAAGGGGCATGGATCATCTGGTTTTGGAGGCGCAATAAAAAATATTTCGATGGGTTTTGCCACTCCTAAAGGTAAACTGGCAATGCATCGGAATAATTTTCCTGTTTGTGAACGCAGCCGTTGCACAGATTGCGATAGTTGTGTTTTAGAGTGTCCTGCAAATGCCATTACTTCAAATCCATTTAGCATTGATGTGGAAAAATGCACGGGCTGTGGAAAATGCATTGACGTTTGCCCTAATGATGCGCTCAGATATCCAAAGGATAAGCAGGATGTTCAAACGGTTTTTTGCGAAAGACTGGTTGAATATGCCAAGGCAATTCTTAATCGTCATGAGAAAATGGTTTACATCAACGTTCTGGTTGATATATCCACTTCGTGCGATTGCTCTCGAAATCCAGGAAAACCTTTTGTGCCAAACATTGGTATTTTGGCGTCAACTGATATTGTTGCCATAGAAAAAGCCAGCCACGATTTGGTGGCTAAAATTCACGGGTGTAAAGACCCTTTTCTTGAGGCTGTTAAAACCAGCGGTTTGCGCCAAATTGAGTACGCCTTCGAAGTTGGAATGGGCAATAAAAACTACAGGCTCATCAACCTAGATACCGACGAAACAACGATTGTAAGAACAGAATGATTTATCAAAATAGCTACCTTTGCAAAAGAAACTTAATATTTTAACGATGAAAATAGCTGAAATTCACACCCCAAAAGGTGTTATGAAGATTAAATTTTACGAAGAAGATGCACCTAACACTGTGGCTAACTTTGTGAAACTCGCCGAATCGGGTTTTTACAATGGGTTGGCATTCCATCGGGTAATTCCAAATTTTGTTATTCAGGGTGGATGTCCATTTTCTAAGGACATTAAAGATCCTAGAGTTGGTACAGGTGGACCTGGCTATAAAATTAACTGCGAGTTAACTGGTGGCAATCAATACCACGATCGTGGTGTTTTATCGATGGCACACGCAGGAAGAAATACTGGTGGATCGCAATTTTTTATTTGCCATGGTAGGCAAAATACTCAGCATTTAGATCGTCAGCACACTTGCTTTGGTAAAGTTTACGAAGGACTCGATGTGATAGATGAAATTAAGGCTGGTGATAAAATTGATAAGATTGTTATTGTGGAGGAATAAACAATTAATCATCTAAATACAAAAAAACCTTTCCGGCTATTCTGGAAAGGTTTTTTTTGCTATTTCCCTCTATACAAGTGCAGAAATCCCTTGTAGGGACCATAGTCAAATTCTTTATCGTCCCATCCTTTTGCTTCAATTATAAAGTAGTATACACCTTCGGCTGCATCGGCACCTTTGCCATCAATTTTCCCATTCCATCCTTCCCACTCTTTAGGGTTTCCGGTATATTGATAGATGAGTTTTCCTGTTCGGCTAAGTATTCTTATGGTAAAGGTTTTTATCGATTTAATATTATCCTCAGGTTTAACAAACCTAAAGTAATCGTTAAGGCCGTCGTTGTTTGGGGTGAATACATTAGGAACAGCATCGGATTTAATTTTGGAGGAATCAACAACAACTTCAACTTCCACGGAATCTTTACAGCCAGACATGGTGTTAACGGACATGTGGAAGATCTTAAAATAACCTGGTTTCATTAGTTTTTTATCGGGTGTAGCCTCTGTTCTTGTCGAGAACAAGGAACTATCTCTCCAAATAGTTCTATACTCTTCTCCCAATTTCGTGATGTTTAACTTAGAAAGTCTCCAATATATTGAGTCGGAATTAACCGAGGCGCTTTCCATTTTGATCCCAAGTAAGGCTTCGTTGCTCGAGCCAGTTTCGTAATCGGTCCAGCTTCCATCCTTTTCAACCTGAATGTTTTGGATTGCTTTTGAGGCAATTGCATTAATGTTTTGGGTTTGTGCGTTTAATTTCCTTCCAAACACATTTGTTATTTCTACGGAGTACGATGAGTTAAATAGAGGGGCGGGCTTCTCAATAACTTGCTTCAAAGTTGAACTAGGCGAGAATTCAACTCTCGATTCCGATGCATCCCAAATAACTGAGCTAAAATAGTTTCTTCCATAGGTGTTAATTTCGGGATGATTGGTGCGCGAAATATCATGGTAAACAAATCTGTCATTCTCGATATCGTACGAAGTGGGTGCTGTAATTGCAGATAGTTCCAAAAACTGACACTTGTTAAAATAGTCGATTCTGTTCAACTCAACATTATCAGTAAAAACCCATGCAGTAAAAGTTTCTGTCGAATCGGTGTTGTCCACCACAACTACTCTATATCCGCCTTCAGTTAAATTGGTTAATTCCGAGGATGTTTCGTTAGTTACAGTTTGGAAAAGTTGAAATCTTGAACTTGGCGTAGGAATGTTAGAGTTGTACTTATACCAATAAAAAGTTGATGGATTATTGGTTGTGTGCTTTGCCTTAAGCATTCCGTTGCTCGAGAAAAATGTAAATAAAGAATCCTGATGCTCTGGCGAGTTTATGTATTGAGTTGCTCTTGCCCAATCTCGGTTAGGCGCAGTAATTTGTGCGTAAGCAGTTAATTTGCACCCTATAAGTGCGTAAAACACAAGTACTATTTTAAAAAACTTTTGCATTGTATATGAAAAATGGACTACAATATTAACGAAATAAAACCAAAATCTTGTTTAGTGATTAGCTAGTTTTGCGTTTTGTATTATGTTAATAACAATACTAACCTATTCTTGTAATACTAATTGCTGTAGTTTACTTTTGTGGCAAATAAATATTCAGAAAGAAGTTTTCGGGGTGGAATTGGCAGCACATAATCTGATGTCGAACTTCAGTCTTATAAATTATTAGGTTAATAATGCACGATTATTTAAGCGAGTTGAGCGATGTTCAAAGGCAAGCGGTAACTAACACCGAAGGGCCAAGTTTAGTTATAGCCTCTGCGGGCTCTGGTAAAACAAGGGTTCTTACTTACCGAATAGCTCATTTGCTTACACAGGGAGTTGCGCCTTGGTCTATCCTTTCCTTGACATTTACCAATAAGGCTGCAAAGGAGATGAAGGAGCGTATTGCTAAAATTGTTGGAGAAAAAACTGCATCGCAGCTGTGGATGGGTACATTTCACTCAATTTTTGCACGAATTTTACGTAACGAGGCCGAAAAACTTGGGTTTAACAAGAATTTTACCATTTACGATACAGCTGACTCGAAGAATCTTATAAACCAGATTATTAAAGAGTTGAAGTTGGATCCTCAGTTGTATAAAGCGAGTGAAGTGCTAAGTAGGATATCATCGGCTAAAAATAACTTGGTAACACCACAGGCCTATGCGTCCAATACACAAATTCTCGCTCAGGATGCCAAGAATAGGAAGTCCGAAATCAACAAAATTTACATGCTTTACGCGCAGCGTTGCTATAAGGCCTCGGCAATGGATTTCGATGATTTGCTGCTGAATACCAATGTGATTTTTAGAGATTTTCCGGAAGTTTTGGAGGCCTATCAGCGCAAATTTAAATACATTCTTGTTGATGAGTACCAGGATACAAACTATTCGCAGTACTTAATAGTTAAAAAACTTGCAACCAATCATCGGAATGTTTGTGTTGTTGGCGATGATGCTCAAAGCATTTACTCGTTCCGCGGAGCAAAAATTGAGAATATCCTCAATTTTCGTAACGATTATCAGGACTATAAACTGTTTAAACTGGAGCAAAACTACCGATCCACTCAAACTATTGTGAATGCCGCCAATAGCGTAATTGAAAAAAATCTCAAGCAGATAAAGAAGGTTGCCTATTCTGCAAACGATGTTGGCGAAAAAGTTAAGTTAATTCAATCGTACACCGATCAGGAGGAAGGTTTTCTTGTTGCATCGGAAATTCTCAGTATTGTACAGCAGAACCATTGTAAGTACAGCGATATTGCTATACTGTACCGAACAAATGCACAATCGCGTATTTTTGAGGAAACGCTCCGTAAGCGGAATATTCCCTATAAGGTTTATGGTAGTTTATCGTTCTATCAACGTAAAGAGATCAAGGATTTGTTGGCCTATTTCAGATTGGCCGTTAATCCGAACGACGACGAAGCACTCCGAAGAATTGTTAACTACCCAGCCCGCGGAATTGGCGATACCACTATGCAACATCTGACCGAACTTGCTAATCATAATGGGATTAGCCTTTGGAATGCCATTGGTCAGCTTAATAAAGTAAATAGCGGAATTAAAGTTCCAACGGTTAAGAAACTTATGGATTTTACACAGTTGGTTGGTAAGTATCAGGCAATGATTTACACCGCCGATGCTTACGAAACAGCATACGCTATTGCTAATAATTCAGGTATTCTGAATGACTTGAAACTCGATAAATCGCCCGAAGGAATTTCGAGGTTGCAAAACATTGAGGAGTTAATCAACGGTATTCGTGAGTTTATCGACTCCAAAAAGGAGGAAGGTGAGGAGGGAACCGTTACGCTTGTCGATTACTTGGAGAACGTTGCTTTGCTTAGCGATTTGGATACCGATAACCCAGATGATAAGGATAAGGTCAGCGTGATGACTATTCACTCATCAAAAGGTTTGGAGTTCGATTATGTTTTTTTGACAGGTTTAGAGGAGAATCTTTTTCCCTCAAACATATCAACCCAATCTGCCGATGAATTGGAGGAGGAGCGACGCTTGTTCTATGTGGCTCTTACCCGAGCAGCGAAACGAATCACCATTTCGTGTGCACAAACACGCTATAAGTGGGGTGTTCCTAATAATTCGAATCCAAGTCGTTTTATTGCAGAAATCGATCCACAATACATTGAGTCTTCTGCTGATTTTCCAGGAGAATCTCGAAGTAAACCTACTGAAAGTAATGACCTTTTTGGACGAAGTAAGTTGCAGTCAAGCCGACATGCGATTTCTGGAACTAGTTTTCAACCAAAGACTTCAACCTCAGCACCTGCTGTCCCAAAAGGTAATTTACAAACCGTTTTACCCGATGCTATTAAAGATGGCAATGAAGTATACCACGAGAAATTTGGTCAAGGAAAAGTAATTGCCATTGAGGGTGATGGAGCCAATAAAAAAGCGACTGTTCAGTTTCATGCCGCAGGGCAAAAAACTTTGCTGCTCAAGTATGCCAATCTTAAGATTGTAACATAGATGATTTAGTCAGAATCGAGAATTGTTTATTGTGTTCTCCTCAACTTGCTTTCTTTAATCGCTTTACTTGCAAAATCTCCATTTAAAGATTAGTTTTGCAAAAAATAAACTTCGAAAACACCTTTTTGGTAACTCTCTTTTTTATTTAAGGCATTTATACTACATTTAACACACAATTCACAGATAATGGATTACAATACACAGCGCAAGAAACTCTCTTTGCCTGAATATGGTAGACATATTCAACAAATGGTCGATCATATAGCAGGGATTGAGGATAGAGATGAACGTAACAGATTGGCCCGATCATTAATTGGCATCATGGGAAACCTTAATCCTCATCTGAGAGATATCAACGATTTTAAGCATAAACTTTGGGATCATCTTTTTATTATGTCCGATTTTAAGTTGGATATAGATTCTCCTTATCCAATCCCTTCGGTAGAGCAGTATCAAGAAAAACCAAAGCAAATCCCTTATCCAAACAACCCAATAAAATATAAGCATTACGGAAGAGTTATTGAGTTGATAATAGAAAAGGCAATTGCAATGGAGGAAGGCCCGGAGAAGGAGGCTCTTAAACAGATGATTGCAAACCAGATGAAAAAAGCCAATATTGCATGGAATAAAGACTCAGTTCTCGACGAGGATATTTTTAGAGATATGAAAACCTTAAGCGATGGAGCATTAACAATGGCTCCTGGTCTTAAGTTAGTTGAGAGCAGAGATTTCAAGAATAAACGAATTAAGCACCAACAACACAGAAAACGATAAATTTTTCCTATGGCTACATTCGAGGTTTATGGGGGAAAACGCCTTAAAGGCGAACTCCACCCACAAGGAGCAAAAAATGAGGCTTTACAAATTCTTTGCGCAGTTCTGTTAACCCCCAAGCCCGTAACCATAAAAAATATTCCCAATATAAGGGATGTAAATAAGCTGATTGAGCTTTTACAAGGTATGGGTGTTGATGTTGTCCGTAAAAGTCAATCGGAATGTGTTTTTCAGGCTGCCAATATTGATATAGATTACTTAACAACCGACGACTTTAAGATTAAAGCGGCTGCTATTCGAGGTTCAATTATGGTTGTTGGTCCTTTGCTTGCACGATACGACAAAGCATACGCTCCTAAACCCGGTGGCGATAAAATTGGTAGGCGTAGGCTGGATACTCACTTTCTAGGATTTGAAAAACTTGGTGCCAAATTTAATTTCGATTCAAAGGACAATTTCTTTACTATAGAGGGGAAGAATATGCGGGGAGCCTACATGCTTTTGGATGAAGCATCGGTTACTGGAACTGCAAATATCCTAATGGCTTCGGTTCTTACTCCCGGTAAAACCACAATCTTTAATGCGGCTTGCGAGCCATACGTTCAGCAACTTTGCAAAATGTTGGTTAGTATGGGCGCTAAAATTAGCGGAATTGGATCCAACTTGCTGACTATTGAAGGAGTGGAGAGTTTGAATGGTTGTGAGCATACCATTCTTCCCGATATGATTGAGATAGGATCGTTTATTGGTTTAGCCGCAATGACCAATAGCGAAATTACCATAAAGAATGTATCCTATTCAAATTTAGGTATTATTCCCGATGCCTTTAAGCGAATGGGCATTAAGTTCGATTTGATTAACGATGATATTTTTATTCCCGCTCAGGATCATTACGAGATCGATACATTTATTGATGGCTCAATTCTTACCATTGCCGATGCCCCATGGCCAGGATTAACCCCCGACCTTTTGAGCGTTTTTCTGGTGGTAGCAACTCAGGCAAAAGGCTCGGTGCTTATACATCAAAAAATGTTCGAGAGTAGGCTTTTCTTTGTCGATAAGCTTATTGATATGGGTGCGCAAATTATACTTTGCGATCCGCACCGTGCTACAATCATTGGCCATAACCGACAAATGAGGCTTAGACCAACAGTAATGACCTCCCCCGATATTAGAGCGGGTGTTGCACTGCTAATTGCTGCGCTTAGCGCTGAGGGGAAAAGTGTGATTCACAATATTGAGCAAATCGACCGAGGTTACGAGAATATCGATGCTCGACTTAATGCCATTGGTGCGGATATCCGCAGAATTGGTTAGAGTTAAATCTTAAATTATTATCTAGGCGCTAATGTTTTGGCGCCTTTTTTATTCATTTTTTGTTTATGTACATCTTGGGTTTTCTTTGCCATTAAGTAGTTTGGATCTTAATGCCAGTGTCAGCTCAAATCAGAGTAATCAGCCCTCTACTTTTACTAGTGATAATGTCGAGCAATTAATTCCATACGCAAAGATTTCATTTCAGTATAATTTTAGTTTTTAGTTTGCCCATTCAGCAAAATATAGGCTAGGCTTTAGTGCAGCATTATTATTTGAAAGAAAATATTAACTTTACTATATCAAAAACCTATTTAGTATTCGAATAAATCTACTATAGCTATTAATTTATTATTCATAATCATGCGCAAAATTACTCTGCTAGGTATAGCCATATTTTTATCGTTTTTTCTTTATGCACAGGAGGTGCAAATTAGTTTTTGTAACGGATCACTAACAATTGACAGCAATTCGGCAAAGAAGATATCTATTCTTAAGGATATTGAAGGTTTTATTGATGCCAGTTTATTTGAATTGAACGACACTTCAAAGATCCTTGAAGTGCGTTATGCTAAGGATGGCGCTATTTATAGACGCAAACTTTCGGTAACTAATATCGATTTAAATGTAATTTGTGAAGAGTTAAGAGCTCAGTCGAGCGATACCAAACTCGACGAAGTTGACTTTGGTAAGATGGGCAGAAAGAGGTTGGTTAGTTCATCTATGTTAACATCGCTTGGTTACTATGGCTGGGCAATCCCATTAGCCTTGAATGCTGATAGCGAGGAGGCCTACACTGCGTCGTATATGATTATTGGTAGTGCAGGATTTTTTATTCCGTTCATGGCAACGCGAAACAAGGAAGTTTCCTTAGGTATGGCTAAAGGATACAGAAGTGGTAGTTTGTTAGGTATTGCTCACGGTTGGGCGCTTTCGGGTGTGTTAATGGGCGATAATATTGAACCTAACTTTACTTTTGGAATTAGCACTCTAACCAGTATTGGTGAGGGATTGTTAGGATATAGTATTGCTAAAAGAAATGATTGGAGTTACAATCGGGTTTCGTGTATTTCATTAGGAGGATATTGGGGGCTGGGAGAGGGGCTTGCTCTTTCCTATGTCTTAGATTTTAATGATATTCGTTTAACGGCACTTACAACGATGGGCGTTTCCGGATTGGGTATGTATGGTGGTTATATTGCTGGTGAAAAGTATAATTTAAGCACCGGAGGGTTAACCGTTATAAATACTCTAGGCTTGCTTGGGGCTTATATTCCTATAGGTATTATTAGTGTTACTGATATGGATTTAAGCAGGGGCGTTGCAGCAATTATTACTGCATCATCATTGATTGGGTTAGGTTATGGAATTAATCATGTCAACGGAATTAATTATAGCCGGCAACAAGGGAATATGGTAGGGTTAGGAACACTCGCTGGGGGGCTTGCAGGTGCTGGAATTGCTGCATTAACCAACTCGGAGTCCGTAATTATTCCAACCATAGGAGCCTTATGTGGCTTTGTTATAACCGATAGGATTATTCGTAAGGATATTGGAAAGAGCATTAATAAAAAGGGACTCGCAATGAATCTTGATTTTAATCCATTCCCTTTAATGTTGACACGTCAGGATTTTCGTAGAAATATGATGAATCAGTATACAGCTGAAGCGAATTACTTAGTTCGGTTGAAAATGACTTTTTAGTCGATTTGTTACAATTGTGCAATAATCTTAGCGTAAAAAAGTAAGTTTTTATCTATATTCACAACTTATTTGGAGTAATTTTTCTGATATTCAATGATATCGTTTACCAATACAGAAATCGCTTTTGCCCATTTAACAAATCGGGGATTGCTTAGGGCCAAGTTTATTTTTAAACTAATCTCTAAGCCTTTATTCATGAACACTTGGCAATTGCTACTAAGGGTGTTGCTGAAGCTGAAAATACCTGTTGAGTGGGTCGCAAAACCGTTAATCTATAATCATTTTGTGGGGGGCGATACCCTTGAACAGTGTAAGCCTTGGATTGAGAGGTTGTGGAACTTTAGAGTTTACTCGTTACTTTTCTACTCTGTTGAGCGTGAGAAAAATCCAGAAAATATTTTGAGTAATTATAAGGAATTACATAGCGCTGTAAAGTTTTCCATTGATGATCCTCGCATTGCTTTTATTGATTTTAAACCTACAGGGTTGATCGACTCTAGAATACTTTCCTTAGTCTCCGAGAAAGCAATGTTGAATGCTAAGGATGAAAGAGAATATGATGAATTTAAAACAAGAGTCGATTCCCTATGTAAACTAGCTTACAGCGGCAATAAACCAATTATTATTGATGCAGAGGAGTCTTGGTATCAGAATGCGGTAGAAGAGTTGGCCGATGAGATGATGCTGAAATACAATAAAGAGAAGGCTATTGTTTATCGTTCGTTTCAGTTATATAGAACCAATATGCTAGAAAAACTCTTTCAAAGTCATAGGGTTGCCTTGGAGAACAATTACATATTGGGGGCAAAAATAGTGAGAGGCGCCTATATGGATTCTGAAAGAGCCAGAGCCATTCGTTTAGGTTACAAGTCGCCAATATTCGAACTAAAAGCCGAAACCGATAAGGCCTTTAACGAAGCTGTTAAATTTTCGTTGAGTAATGTCGATTCCATATCAATCCATTATGGAACACACAACGAGGATAGCATAATGTATGCTATTTCGTTGATGGAAAGTTTAAATATTGCCAAAAGCGATGATAGAGTTTTTTTCTCGCAACTTTTTGGAATGAGCGATAATATCAGCTTTAACTTAGCCGATTCGGGATATAAGGTGGTTAAATATATACCATATGGTCCCTTGCTCGAAGTTATTCCATACCTAATGAGGCGATCGATGGAGAATATTTCAGTTCAGGGTCAAAAAGGAAGAGAGTTAGGTTACGTGAAAAAGGAGATTAAGCGTCGTAAGTTGAAAAAAGGAAGTTGATAACTCTAAAAATATAGCCCAATGAAATTCGATAACGAAACCACAATTTACAGTATACACAATGTTAAGTTGATACTTGCCATTATTGTTGTAATTTTCTTAGTATTGATGCTAATAACATCTTTGCCTGATTTTATTGAAAGGAATACAGGGATTCCTTCAGGCTGGGCACTTGGAACTGTAATAGGTGGGTACTTCGTTTTTTTCTTTTATTTTATTGCAAAGGGCTCAGCATTTGTTTCTTATAACGATGAAGGTTCAAAAATAATAATACGTACATTTAAAATTGGGCCATTCAATTCTAAAAAGATGTCAATTGAAATTCCCAAAAACGAGTTTCATAAGTATTCAGTTTGCAAAACAAAGTTGAAGGAGGAGTTAATTCTTTATGTTAGGAAAGAGACAAGAATCTCCCAATATCCACCCATTTCTATTGTTTCAATTCCACTGGAACAAAAAAAAGCACTTTTCCAGGCACTCGATTCTTTTTCCGAAGTTAAGGAATAAAAATTGAA
>Ga0075012_10005983_pt1 | contig 11080 bp, 9 predicted proteins | sample All_14_2_FD_71474 | JGI IMG/M metagenome (GOLD analysis project Ga0075012, IMG submission 71474) | Freshwater microbial communities in response to fracking from Pennsylvania, USA - Allegheny Zone_MetaG_DW_15 | ecosystem: Environmental > Aquatic > Deep subsurface > Groundwater > Drilled...
GTATCGAAACCGACGATGTCGGCCATGCCAGCGACCCGAAGATGCTGGCCCAGGCGGGCGTAGACGATCTTGCGCTGGAAGTCGGTGACGCTGGCGTCCGGGACAGCGTTCGCAGCATGAATGGGGATGTTCAGGCTGTAACCCTTGAGCGGGTAGATGGGCACTGAAATGCCAAGCGGCTTGAGTAGTCCGACCGATTCGACGCCACCTGCCATCACGCAGGCGTCGGGCGCGAGTCTGCGCTTGTCGGTGATGACTGCGCTCAGGCGACCCTGGTGCACCTCGAAGCCTTCGACCGTTTCGCTCAGCAGCAGGGTTGCGGGTTGCTTGCCACGGCTCAGGCCCGCGGCCAGCGCCTGGCAGAGCTTGTGACAGTCGCCGGCTTCCTCGCTGCGGGTGTGGATGCCACCGACGATTTCGCCACGTAGTCCGGCAAGTGAGGGCTCAAGATCAATGCAGGCTTGGGCGTCGAGGGCCTGTTGTTCCTCGGCGAGTTCCGGCTGGCCGGCGAGCAGGCGGCGCGCCGATTCAAAGGTGGCCCGGTCGCGGTGGATGATCAGCTTGCCGTTGCGACGATAGTCGAAATCCAGGGTGCTGTCTTGCGCGAGCGCATGGATCAGGCTCTGGCTGTAGAGGGCCAGTGGCAGCAGGGCGGCTACCGAGCGCAGCTTGTCGGAGGTATTGCAGGCTTTCAGGAAGCTCAGGATCCAGCGCCACTGGTCGGGGTCGAAGCGCGGCCGGAAGCGCACCGGGGCATCGCTGCGCAGCATCCAGCCAGGAATCTTGCCGAGTACGTCGGGGTCGGCCAGCGGTGCGATGTAGCGGTAGCTCAGCTGACCACCATTGGCCAGGCTGGTGCCCTGGCCTACTGCATTTGCGCGATCGATGAGGGTGACCTGATGACCTTCGGCTTGCAGGGTCCAGGCGGTGGTGAGGCCGACGATGCCGGCGCCGATGACGACGATGTTCATGACGACTTCCTTGTCCGGTTGCGTGTTCTGCCAATGACAGATCGTGTCCGGACTATAGAACTTGCCTCTGTCCCTATGTATAAGGATGATGCGCTATCCTATGCTTTAAAGACATGAGGTCGGCCGATGCGCCTGCGTCAGATCGAGGTATTCCGTGCGGTGATGCAGACAGGCTCGGCGAGCCAGGCAGCTCGACTGCTCAATGTGTCGCAGCCGGTCGTTTCGCGGGTGCTGCAGCATGCCGAGCTGCAGCTGGGTCTGCCGCTTTTCGAGCGCCGGCGGGGACGGCTGGTGCCGACGCCCGAAGCGCGGGCCTTGTATGTGCAGGTACAGCGCACCTGGAGCGAGGTCGAGCGTATCGATGCGCTGGCAAGCAATCTGCGCCGCGGTAGTTCCGGCTTGCTCAGGGTCGCGGCCACGCCGTCGCTGGCAAGCTCGTTGTTGCCACAGGCGCTGCAGGCTTTGCGTGATGTCCATCCCGATGTGGAGTGCGATCTGTGGGCCAGTCATACGGGCGAGATCGAGGCGCATCTGCTGGCTTATGAAGTTGATGTCGGTTTCTCGATCGAGCCAGCTGGTCATGTCGCACTCTCCATCACGCCGATGGTCGAGGGCGAGATGGTGCTGATTGCGCCACGCGCCTGGGGCGATGGCGTGATGCGGCTCGCGGATCGCGCCTGGCTGGTTGGCAGGCCTTATATCGCGCTGGCCGAAGCGACCGCGCTGGGAGAGCGTCTGGCGGCCCAGTTGTCGCAGGCCGACTGGCAGGCGCAGCGTGCCTACCGGGTGCAGACTTATGCGCTGGCAGGACGGCTGGTGGAGCAGGGGCTGGGCTATGCCTTTGTGGATGCCTATACGGCCGCGCAGCTCGATCCGCTTCGGGTCATTATGGTGGGCTTGAGTCCCGCTCCAAGGTTCGAACTGTGCATGATGCGCGGTGCCGGCGTGGCGGCGCCTGCCTTGGTGGGGCGGCTGGAAATCTGTTTGCGCGAGACCGCACGTGAATGCGCCCGCACCCTGGCCGGCCGTTTGCCGAAGGCTCGCCTTGGTCTGGGAGGCGATCTGGCGTCGTGAACAGGGCGGAGCTCGTGACGGACCAGGCAACGGGCGTCGCCTGGTTGGTGACGGCCAGAACCCGACACGCTCCCGGGCGCATCCTGCTGCGGTTTCCAGGATAATGCGGGTCATGAATCCGGAACTTGCACCCACCCTGCCGGCCGACATGCCGGATCTTTGGCGCGATGCGCTCGGTCAGATACACCAGCCTGCCGGGCCGGCGCCCCGTATCGTCTCGCTGGTGCCTTCGCTCACCGAGTTGATCTGCGATCTCGGATTGACCGAAGCGCTGGTCGGTCGTACCGGGTTCTGCATCCACCCGCGTGAGTTGCTCAAGCCCATTCCCAAGGTGGGTGGTACCAAGGATGTGAAACTGGATGTCGTACGTGCCCTCGAGCCGACGCATCTGATTGTGAACATCGATGAGAACCGGCGTGAGACGGTGGATGCGCTGGCGGCCTTCGTGCCCAATGTGATTGTGACCCACCCGTGTGTGCCGGCCGATAATCTGGGCGTCTATCGTCTGTTTGGTGCCATCTTCAGCCGCGTGGAGCACGCCCAGGCACTGTGTCTGGCACTGGAGGAGGCGCTGGCCGAGGCCGAGCGCGCGCGTCAGGCGCTGCCTGCGGAAAAAGTGCTCTACCTGATCTGGCGCGAGCCCTGGATGACGGTGTCACGGGCGACCTACATCGCGGCCATGCTGGGTGCGGTGGGGTGGAACAGCCTGCCCGAGTCGCACGAGCCGCGTTATCCCGTTGTCGATTGGGCGGATGCTGCGTGGCGGCAGGCTGATCGGGTGTTGTTGTCGACCGAGCCCTACAGCTTTGCCGAACGGCATCTCGCCGAAGTCGAGGATCTGTGTCAGCGGCCGGCGATGTTGATCGATGGCGAGATGGTGTCGTGGTATGGCAGCCGTGCGGTCAGTGGCCTGCGCTATCTGGTGCAGTTACGGCATGCCTTGGCCGGAGAGGCTGGGGTGCAGGCCTGAGCAGGCCTGGATTCAGCCAATTTTCAGTCTGTGGGGCATCGCTGTTCGCTGACGAAGCGTTCCGGCGTCTGAACCAGGTAGCGGTCGCGCAGCAGACGATGGCGGCCGACTTTCAGCAGCAGCTTGTCGCGCGTCAGCAGGTGGGTGGCGTTGGCATCGCGTGCGATTTCCAGAAACTTCTGATCGTCGCGGTCGCGGCACAGCGGTAAGGCGGCGGCTTCATCGCTTGCGGCGTCGACGAGGGTGACCCGGGCGCGGTAGTCGGCGAGCAGTCCTTGCTGGCGATCCGGATCGATGTCGAACTGGCGGTAGGCCAGTACCCGGCGGTATTCCTCAAGCGCATCCTCACGGCAGAACAGCGCAAATTGTCCACGCTCGATCGCCTGACGCAGTACGGCCAGTGCAGGATCTTCGAAATGCCACAAGGCCATCACCGTATTGGTGTCGACGACGAGTCTGAAAGTCTGGTGCATGGCGGGTCCGGAGAAAGACAGAGGGGGAAGGGCGAACCCTTCCCCCTCTCGACCAAGGGTTCAAGCCTCAGGCGGCTTTCTTGGCGTCGATGCGGATCTTGACGAAGGAGCCCGGTGCGTCTTCCAGCACCTTCAGCTTGCCCTTGGCCGGGTCACGTGCGTCGGCCTGGTCGGCGTCATGGGCCGAGACCCACGACTGCCAGTCGGTCCACCACGAGCCGGCCTGCTGCTGGGCGCCCTCGAACCAGGCGTCGGCCGTTGGTGCAAGCTTGGCGGCCGGGTTGACCCAGTAGCCGTACTTGTTGGCGACCGGCGGATTGACGATGCCGGCGATGTGGCCCGAGCCCCCCAGCACGAAGCGCACCGGGCCGCCGAAGTTGCGCGCACCCATGTAGGTGCTCTTCCACGGTGCGATGTGGTCTTCGATCGCCGAGATGAAATAGCAGGGGACCTTGATCTTGCCGAGGTCGATCGGCACGCCGTCGATGACCACGTTACCCGGCTGCACCAGGCGGTTTTCCATGTACATCGCGCGCAGGTAGAAGCTGTGCATCTTGGCCGGCATGCGGGTGGAGTCGGAGTTCCAGTACAGCAGGTCGAACGGGAACGGATCCTTGCCCAGCAGGTAGTTGTTCACCACGAAGGACCAGATCAGGTCGTTGGCGCGCAGCATGTTGAAGGTGCCGGCCATTTCCGAGCCTTCCAGGTAGCCGCGCTCGAACATCTTCTTCTCGAGGCTGGAAACCTGGCCTTCATCGATGAATACGCCAAGTTCGCCCGGCTCGGAGAAGTCGGTCATGGTGGTGAAGAAGGTCGCCGAGGCGATGCGCTTCTGCTTCTTGCCGGCCAGGTAGGCCAGCGTGGTGGCCAGCAAGGTGCCGCCCAGGCAGTAACCGCAAGCGTTGATTTCCTTCTCGCCGGTCTGCTGCTCGATGGCGTCGAGTGCTGCGACGATGCCTTCCAGTACGTAGGATTCGAAGGTCTTCTCGGCCTGCTTCTCGTCCGGGTTGACCCAGGAGATCACGAACACGGTGTGTCCCTGATCCACACACCACTTGATGTAGGAGTTTTTCTCGCGCAGGTCGAGGATGTAGAACTTGTTGATCCACGGCGGCACGATCAGCAGCGGACGCTTGAGAACCTTGTCGGTGCTGGGCGTGTACTGGATCAGCTGCATCATGTCGGTCTGGAACACGACCTTGCCCGGCGAGGTGGCGACGTTCTTGCCCAGTTCGAAGGCGGTGGTGTCGGTCATCTTGACGCGCAGGTTGCCACCGCCTTCCTCGACGTCGCGCAACAGGTTGTTCAGACCCTTGATCAGGTTCTGGCCGTGGCTCTTGACGGTTTCGCGGAAGACTTCGGGGTTGGTCATCGCGAAGTTGGACGGCGACAGTGCGTCGATGTACTGGCGGGTGTAGAAGTTGACCTTCTTCTGGGTCTGTTCGTCCAGACCTTCGACGCAACATACGGTGTCGTGGATATGGCGTGCTGCGATCAGGTAGGACTGCTTCACGAAGTCGAACATGAAGTGTTCCTGCCACTCTTCGTCCTTGAAGCGCTTGTCCGAACGCTCAGGCGTGGCGACCGGGGCGGCATTCATGCCGGCAAAGCGCAGCATGGAGTGCTGCCACAGAGAGAAGTAGTCCCACACCAGATTCATCTGCGCCTGGGCGAGCTTGTAGGGGTTGGACAGGAGCTTGGCCATCATGTCCATGAAGGCCTGGGCAATGCCGAGTTCATCCGCCGGCGTGGCGACGCCCTTCTTCAGCTGGCGCTGCACGTGTTCGGTGATCAGGTGCGAGGCGCGCTTGGCGACCTCGGCGTAGGTCTTGGCGACCTCCTGGGGATCGGGCAGTTCGGGGTGGGCTTTGTCTTGCGGTGCGGCCATTGTTTTTTTGCTCCTGTTAGGCAAAGGTCCGGCGACCTTAGCGGGTCTTGATGAAACGGATCACTCCGTCGTCTCCCTCCTCCTTCCGAAGCTCTCCCAGCTTCTCGAGGTGGTTCATGTGGGCGATTGCCTCGCCCATCGCAAACATCACCTGATGAGTATCCAGTTCGCGGGTAAACAGCGTGCTCAACAGGTCCCCCGCGCTACGCGGTGTATCGCATTCTGCCGATAGTGCGGCGCAGCGTTCGCGGTGGTGCTCAATGAGTTGGCCGACCCGGGACCGGATTCCCCGGAAGGGTTTGCCGTGGGATGGTAGCACGAGCGTGTTGTCAGGCAAGTGACTGATGCGGCGCAGCGAATCCAGGAACCAGCCGAGCGGGTCGTCATCGGGAATGGCGGCAAACACGCTGATGTTGGTGGAGATCCGCGGCAGCAGCATGTCGCCCGAAATGAGTATGCCAAGCTCCTCGCAATACAGGCTGGCGTGTTCGGGCGAATGGCCGAAGCCGACGATGACCTGCCAGCTGTGGCGGCCGATCCGGATGTGATCGCCATCGAACAGGCGGTGGTAGCTCGACGGCATCTCCGGCACCCCGCGGCGGTAGCCGTTGCCACGCTCGGTCAGCGCGGCGAGACGGACTTCGTCCAGACCATGGCTGCGGAATTGCCTGATCATGTCGGGGACCGAGTAGCCAGGTAGCTGATGCCACAGGGCGTGGCCACCGAAATACTCGCCTTGCGTCATCCACAGGCTGCCTCCGTTGCGTGCGGTCAGCCAGCTGGCAAGGCCGAGGTGGTCGGGGTGACAGTGGGTCAGGATGACGCGCGACAGGGGCCGCGGGTCGGCATCGAGGATGGACGACCAGTGGGCCTTGATCGGGTCGAGGCCAAAACCGGTGTCGATTGCGGTCAGCGCGTCACCATCGTCGAGCAGCCACAGGTTGATGTGGTCGAGCGCGAACGGAAGCGGCATGCGGATCCAGCCGATGCCGTCGGTGATCGGGGTGACACAGCCGGCTGCAGGCAGCTCGGTAAAGGGGTAGTGGAGGGGGGTGGGGGTCTCGGTCGTTGTTGTCATTGTCTGCTCAATGTGAGGGTGGGCGCGATTCGCATTGCCCAAACCCGGGGAATCTGCTTAACTTTTCCGCAATATCGAACTCATTGTCAATCTTGCTCAGGTGACACCGCGTCCGGGCCGCGACCCCGAGTCGGCGACCCGCACTGCTCAACATGGCCAGCGAACAGACCTACACCATCAGTGAACTCGCCCGCGAGTTCGACATCACCCCGCGTGCCATCCGCTTCTACGAGGACCAGGGCTTGCTCACGCCGGCCCGTGCAGGGCGCGCCCGGGTCTATACCAAGGCCGACCGTACCCGCCTGAAACTCACCTTGCGCGGCAAGCGTCTGGGCCTGTCACTGGCCGAGATCAGCGAACTGCTCGACATGTACGGTGGCGTGCGCAATTCGGCGCAACAGCTCGAACGCTTCGTCAAGGTGCTGGCCGAGCGCCGTGCGGCACTTGAGCAGCAACGTCGCGACATCGAGGCAGTGCTGCTCGAGATCGACTCGCTCGACCGCCAGTGCCACGCCTTGCTCGGTCATAACCCGGAAGGTGCCGCTGCGGCGCGGGCTGAGCTCGACCGACACATCGACAGCGCCAGCACAGCCTGATCTTGTCGGGGCGTGCTGCGGCATGTCTTGCATTTTTTGCTGATTAGTTTACGTTGACGTAAACGTAAAAACAACGAAAAATCACTGGAGACAACCATGCACCACGATGCCCCCATCTTTCAGCCCAAGGATCCCGACTACGCAGCCCGGGTGCGCGCCAGCTTTGGCCTGCAGCAGGCGATGCAGTTGATCGGAGCGGAGATGAGTGCGGTGGAGCCCGGTTTCGTCGAGATCGTGCTGCCGCACCGGCCGCAGATCACTCAGCAGCATGGCTACATCCACGGCGGCGTGGTCGGCATGATTGCCGACTCCGCCGCCGGTTATGCGGCCAATACGTTGACGCCGCACGACACCAGCGTGCTGACGGTGGAGTACAAGCTCAACCTGCTGGCACCGGCCGACGGGCAGCGCCTGGTGGCGCGGGGCGAGGTGATCAAGCCGGGTCGCACCTTGTTGATCACCCGTGCCGAGGTGTTCGCGGTGCGTGACGAGAAATGGACTTTGTGTGCGGTCATGCAGCAGACCATCATGGCCATGCACGGCAAGAAGGAAGGTGCGGCCTGATCCGGGCGCACCGGTGGTCACCGCGTGTGGCCAACCCTGTATTCAACCTCTAGGAGTATCGAAACATGTCCGACCCGATCGTGATCGTATCCGTCGCCCGCACCCCGATGGGGGGCTTCCAGGGTGATCTGTCCGGCCTCACCGGCCCGCAACTGGGCGCGGTCGCGATCAAGGCCGCTGTCGAGCGCTCAGGCCTTGCCGCCGAGCAGGTTCAGGAAGTCATCATGGGCTGCGTGCTGCCGGCGGGTGTCGGTCAGGCGCCGGCTCGCCAGGCCGCCCTTGGCGCCGGTCTGCCGCTGTCTGCGGGTTGCACCACGGTGAACAAGGTTTGCGGTTCGGGCATGAAGGCCACCATGCTGGCGCACGACCTGCTGCTGGCCGGAACCAACGACGTCATGGTGGCCGGCGGCATGGAGTCGATGTCGAATGCGCCCTATCTTTTGCCGAAGGCGCGCGGTGGGTACCGCCTTGGCCATGGCCAGTTGCTCGACCACATGTTCCTCGACGGGCTGGAGGACAGCTACGCCAAGGAGACCCGTGGCCGTCTGATGGGCACCTTTGCCGAGGACTGCGCCGCCCATTTCGATTTCACCCGCGCCGCGCAGGACGAATTTGCGGTGGCCTCCACCACCCGCGCCCAGGCCGCGATCAACGAGGGTGCCTTCACCTGGGAAGTCGCGCCGGTGACGGTGTCTGGCCGTAAGGGCGACATGCTGATCGACAAGGATGAGCAGCCGCTGAAGGCCCAACTCGACAAGATCGGCACCCTCAAGCCCGCGTTCAAGAAGGATGGCTCGGTGACCGCGGCAAATTCCTCGTCGATTTCCGATGGCGCCGCTGCGCTGGTGCTGATGCGCCGATCGACGGCCGACAAGCATGGCCTCAAGCCGCTTGCGACCATTGTGGGTCATGCAACCCATGCGCAGGAGCCGCAGTGGTTTACCACCGCACCGGTGGGGGCGATGCAGAAGGTGCTGGCGAAGGCCGGCTGGAGCAGCGCCGATGTTGATCTGTGGGAAATCAACGAGGCCTTCGCGGTGGTCACCATGGCCGCAATGAAGGAAATGAACCTGCCCCATGACAAGGTCAACGTCAACGGCGGTGCCTGCGCGCTGGGGCATCCTATCGGCGCATCCGGTGCCCGTATCCTGGTGACGCTGATCGGTGCCTTGCGTCGTCGCGGGCTCAAGCGTGGGGTGGCCAGCTTGTGCATCGGCGGTGGCGAAGCGACCGCGATGGCGATCGAGGTGAATGCCTCGGTCGGATGCGGCGGCTGATTGCCCGCAGTCTGTCGGCCTTGAGCAACGCTCCTGACCGGCGCCAAGGCCAACGGTTTTCAAGACAGGTTCAGGCGGCTGCCGCGCCGCACTGCTTGATGGTGTTGGCGTTACCGTCTCCGTAATGCATGGGGCCGCCCGTGTCGGCCCCTGAAAAGGATTTAGCATGATTCTGACTTCCGAACAGGAACTCATCCGCGACTCCATCCGTGCTTTTGCGCAGGAGCGTCTGGCCCCCTTTGCGGCCGAGTGGGACCGCAACCACACCTTTCCGCGCGAGGCGCTGAAGGAACTGGCCGAACTCGGTGCGCTCGGCATGGTGGTGCCAGAGGAGTGGGGTGGTGCCGGCATGGACTACATGAGCCTCGTGCTTGCGCTTGAAGAGATTGCGGCTGGCGACGGCGCGACCTCCACCATCGTCAGCGTGCAGAATTCGCTCGCCTGCGGCATTCCCGCCCGTTATGGCAGTGATGCGCAGAAGGCGCGCTGGCTCAAGCCGCTGGCCAGGGGGGAGATGCTGGGCTGCTTCTGTCTGACCGAACCGCATGTCGGCTCCGATGCATCGGCGCTGCGCACGACCGCGGTCCGTGACGGTGACGAATGGGTGATCAACGGTGTCAAGCAGTTCATCACCACCGGTCGTGAGGCTGATGTGGCGATCGTGTTCGCGGTGACTGACAAGACTGCGGGCAAGAAGGGCATCTCGTGCTTCCTCGTGCCCACCGCGACCCCGGGCTACATCGTCGCCCGCATCGAGGAAAAGCTGGGGCAACGCGCATCCGATACTGCGCAGATCCTGTTCGAAAACTGCCGGGTGCCGGCGGATGCGTTGCTCGGTGCCGAAGGGGAAGGTTACAAGATCGCCTTGTCGAACCTGGAAGCCGGCCGCATCGGGATTGCTTCGCAATGTCTCGGCATGGCGCGCGCCGCACTGGAAGCCGCGGTCAAGTATGCGCAGGAGCGCGAGACCTTTGGCAAGCCGATCTTCGAGCATCAGGCGGTCAATTTCCGCCTGGCCGACATGGCCACCCAGCTGGAGGCCGCACGCCAGCTGGTCTGGCACGCGGCCAGCCTGAAGGACGCTGGCCGGCCGTGCCTGAAGGAGGCCTCGATGGCAAAGCTGTTTGCTTCGGAGATGGCCGAGCGGGTGTGCTCCGACGCCATTCAGGTGCATGGCGGCTACGGCTATGTCAGCGACTTCCCGGTCGAGCGCATCTACCGTGATGTGCGTGTTTGCCAGATCTATGAAGGCGCCAGCGATATCCAGAAGCTGGTCATCGGTCGCGCGCTGGCGGGCTGAGCCAGACCGGCTGTACGGTTTGCGCACCTGGGAGGCTGTCGGACTTGAGGCTGATCTACTGCGCCAGTGGGAGAAACGGTCCATATCCGCCCGTTTTCTCGTTGCATGGAATGGCCATGCGCCTCAAAAACGGCCGAATCTGTCCCCGTTTTCCCCCTCGGCTCGCTACGATCGCTCAAGTTCGATAGCCTCCCGGGGTGCCGAACCGGTTACGATCCTGCGGGTGTGGTGGGTTCCCTCTCCCTCTCTTCCCCGCCACGCTCGCAGGATTTTTTCCCATTACTGGAGACTGCCATGAGCCATCCCACCCCGATCGATTTCTGGTTCGACTTCTCATCGCCCTTCGGTTACCTGATGGCCGAGAAGATCGATGCGGTGGCTGCGGCGCATGGCCGTTCGGTGCGCTGGCGGCCCTTCCTGCTCGGTGCGGTGTACAAGCACACCGGTGGCATCCCGCTCACCGAAACGCCGCTGAAAGGCGTGTATTCGGTGCGTGACATCGCGCGCAGTGCGCGTTACCTGGGCGTGCCGTTTGCCATGCCGAACCCGTTTCCGGTGGCAACGCAGCACGCAGCCAGGGTCTTTCATCATCTGGATGCAAGCGATCCGGCTGCCGCACGCGATTTTGCGCTGGCGGTGCTGCGCGCCTTCTTTGTCGAGGGGCGCGATATCTCCGCGCTCGATACGGTACTCGACATTGCCCAGGCGCTGCACCATGCACGCGATGCCGTCGCTGTTGCTGCGGGCAGTGCGGAGGTCAAGGCCCGTCTGAAGTCCGTGTGCGACGAGGCGCTGCAACTCGGGATCTTCGGGTCGCCTTACGTGATCGTGGATGGAGAGCCGTTCTGGGGCGTGGATCGTTTGCCGCAGATCGAGCGCTGGCTGGAGA
>Ga0075012_10005984_pt1 | contig 11079 bp, 2 predicted proteins | sample All_14_2_FD_71474 | JGI IMG/M metagenome (GOLD analysis project Ga0075012, IMG submission 71474) | Freshwater microbial communities in response to fracking from Pennsylvania, USA - Allegheny Zone_MetaG_DW_15 | ecosystem: Environmental > Aquatic > Deep subsurface > Groundwater > Drilled...
CTGTGATGGTTTCCACCAGGGTTTCTGTCCGCAGCAAAAAATGAACGGCGACCCGAAGGTATCGCATCGCATCCGGGTCGCTGCAAACCGGGTTTTCGGGGATTTCCCCAACCGTTGCTGCGGAGTTGGGTCCGGAAGCACAGACAAATTCATAGGACCCGGGCTGAGCGGCGGCTCCGTATTGCCATCCGGGGGCCACAAGCAGGATTAAATTTAAACAGAGGATACGGAAAATGAGGCGTGCATGAAGTGAATTCATTTTGGTAAATTTTAAAGGTGAATTATTGGTTTGCCAGCATGTGCCTGAAAAAAGCGCAGCAGACACACGCTATTTAAAGGTATTGGAAAAAAACTGTTTTTGCAAGCCCAGCGGCAAGGAGCTTCCCAAACGTTTATTACATCTTTGCATCCTTGCCGAAAACCAAAGCGCCTATGACCATTTTCAGCCAGATCTATTATTCCTTTCCTTTCCGGTTGCTGGTACTGCACCTGCGGGACCATCTGGTGCTGCTATTTGCCTGGGGGATCCTGGCCGCCTTAAGCACAGGCTTGATGGGCCGTTTTTTTGGCATGCACTATCTCATGCTGACGCCCGAGTACCACGGGAAAGTCAATTTTGGCAGTTTTTTTCTGACGGGACTGGCATTCGGTGGCCTGGTCATGATCTGGCATCTGACCACTTATCTGCTTTGTTCCAACCGTTTCCCTTTTCTGGCAACCCTCAATGCGCCATTCACCAAATTCTGCATCAATAACAGCCTGGTCCCCCTGGCTTATCTGATCGTCTGGCTCATCAGTACTACCTGGTTTCAATGGCACGATGAACTTACCATGACTTCCGAGGTGCTGTGGAATATTGCCGGGTTTCTTGCCGGCACCTTGCTGACCACCGGCATCCTTTCGGGTTATTTCCACCTGACCAACAAGGACCTTTCTTCTTTTCATTGGACGCCCATTCCCGGCAGCCAGGTACTTTTCAGACAACGCCTGCCCAGCGTCAAGGAGATCCAGATGGGGGTCACGCGCTGGCGGGTGGACAATTACCTGACCGAACGCTGCCATCCTCGCCTGGTGCGCAGTGTATCGCATTACGACCCCAGGGTACTGGAACAAGTGTTCCGACAAAACCATTGGAATGCCGTGGTGGTACAAATCGTGACCCTGCTTTTACTGATGGCACAGGGTGCGTTTCTGGACAGTGACTGGGTGCGGATACCGGCTGGCGCCACGGTTTTTATTTTAGCAAGTCTCCTCATGTCAATGTATGGAGCCATCCGTTTTTGGTTCCGCCAATGGGGCACCATGGTTTTTATCGGACTGATCTTTTCGGTGAATCTACTCACCGGCTGGGGCGTATTGCATTACCGAAACCGCGCTTATGGACTTGATTACCACAAAGAAAACCGCGCTGCTTACAATTATTCCGCTTTTGATGCCCTCTGTTCTCCCCAAAACATAGCGGATGACCGGACTGCCACGATCGGGATCCTGGACAACTGGCTGGCCAAAAACAAAACCACGGAAAACCCACGCCCAAAACTCTTGCTGGTCTGTGTAAGTGGAGGTGGACACCGGTCTGCACTCTGGACCATGCAAACCCTGCAAAAAGCCGATATTGCCACGGGCGGGAAGCTTTTGCGCCAAACCGCCCTCATTACCGGAGCATCCGGCGGATTGCTTGGGGCGGCACAGATCCGGGAAGCCATGCTTCGCCACGCGGAAGGAGATCGCTTGTCGCCACAGGATCCGGCATTGATCGAGGATATGGGGAAAGACCTGCTGAATGCGATCAGCTTTGCCATGGTGACCAACGACCTCTTTTTCCCGATCTCCAGTTTTAAATCGGGGAATTATTCCTATCGAAAAGACCGGGGCTACTTGTTTGAGCGCCAGTTGAATGAAAACACCCACGGATTTTTTGGGCGAAAAATATCCGAATACCGGCAACCAGAACTTGAGGCAAAGGTCCCGATGCTCATCGCCAGCCCATTTGTCCTGAATGATGCCCGGCGAATGTTGATCAGCCCACAAGGGGTGAGTTATCTGATGCGACCCAATGCTGGTCGCCTGACTGCTCAGGTGGAAATAGACGGGATAGACTTCGGGCGATTTTTTGCCGCCCAACAAGCAGACAGCCTTGACTTTAGTTGTGCCATGCGCATGAACTGCACCTACCCATTCATTCTGCCGAACGTGTGGCTGCCCACCAACCCCGCAGTGGAAGTCCTGGATGCAGGCTTTCGGGATAATTATGGCATGGGATTAGCCATCCGATTCGCCCATAATTTTAAAGACTGGATCCGCGAAAACACGGGGGGCGTGGTGATCGTCCAGATCCGTTGTTGGGATAAAATTCACTCCATTGCACCAAGCGACGACAAGGGGGTTTTTGAAAATATGCTGACCCCGGCAGAGGCGGCAGGCGGCAATCTTACGGATATCCAGGATTTTGAGCAGGACAATCAGCTTGCCCTGCTCAACGACGCCCTCGGAGAAACCCGGGTAGAAATGGTGCGTTTTCAATACCGTCCGGTGCGTAAAAACAGAGAAGCTTCGCTTAGTTTTCACCTGAGCCGGCGGGAAAAACTCGATATCCTGGAAGCCTTCTATACGGCAGATAATCAAGCCAGTGTGAAGGCCTTGAAACAGGTGCTGCGGTAAATAGATTCAAAAAGAGGCTATTAAGCAGGCGGATTTGGGCTGTGTGGTATCTGGATCTGATCCTGGATAATATCCTAAAGACGTTCCGCTTATTGAGCCCTATAAAACAGCCCCATTGTTACAGAATTCAGATTGGTTTTAACGGCTGATCCGAACCATTTTCTCTGGCATCTGTACTTTCTTTTGCTGCCCAAAAGAAAGTACCAAAGAAAAAGGCAGTCCTACCGGCAACGCCAACGACCTACGGGAATTGCGCTGTTTTTGACAGGTTTGGGTTGGTTTTTCGGTTAATACCGTCGTTTTTCGTCCTGCCAAAAAAGGCGCTCCCTCCTGCGTCGGGACCATTCCCTCCGGTCGGGCGTGCCTCGCGGACGGCCTGTGCCTTAGCTTAAGAGTTGTATTGGTGCCTGAAAGTGGGGTCCAATTTGCGAATAAACATAAAATCAAATTTTTCAAACCATGAGCATCCGCTTCTTACTACCTGTCCTACTTCTGTTTCCGTGCATCCTGCAGGCTCAAAAGGATGCCCGACATGCTTTTGGCGATCGCCTTTTACTGGGCATGCACTATGGATTTTCCGGGGACAATCTGGGCGAGTACGGGGATTTATATGAGATTTCCCATTTCACCGGTTTAAGGGCCGGCATTTCGTTGGCCCGACCGGTGTATGCGGGCATTCAATCCAGGTTTATCCGGGCACACAATTTTGAAACGCCTGCTCAAAACTTTTACATGGCCGGTGTTTGGACCCGGGTGTACCTCGTACATCCTTCCTTACCGCAAACATCAAACCGGATCGGTGCTTTCCTGGAATCCGGATTTATGATGGGAAACTATGCTTATGAGCACCGCAACGACATAGAATATTATTTCGAACGACCCGGCAGCTGGTATATCCCGGCCATTTTGGGCGCAGAATTCCGGATATGGAAAAAACTCACGCTGGAAGGCAGCATGAATCTCATTTATAACAACGGCGGAAGCTGGGATGCACAAGGGATCGCTTACCTAAGCATTGGGGCAAATTGGCACTGGTAGCAGCCAGGCGGTTTGAATGGCTGGAGATAAAAGTACAGGAGGCCGTCTCACAAGTAAAAAGTGAGGCGGCCTTTTTACAATTCACCCACCTTGCTTTACTTTCAAACGTCCCTTGTTATCCTGAGCGTAGCGAAGGACCTGAAGCCGAAGGCGGAAAAAACAACCAATCCGTTTTTAATTCGGGGCCATGCCCCGGGTCCTTCGCTACGCTCAGGAGGACAAAGGTAGATGGTGGGTGTTATTTGAAATGGAGCGTTGTTGATTCGGTTAGATCACTGCAGCGCAAGTCGAGTTTCTTACACATAAAAAAGGCCGCCTCGCATGGTTACTTGTGAGACGGCCTCCTGTTTTTTATAAATTAAACCCTGGCCCGAATAAAAGCGAGATGAACTGCCTGAACTTCAAGGGTTTACAACTTTTTAAATCCCTTTCAAGCCATCTATTAGTTCAAAGAAAACTGCACCGTTACCCCTGTATTCAGCGTCGTGATCGGGAATGACTGCGAGGTTTTGGGTACTGTTTTGCGGTAATCGGCAAACAGGCGGAGCTTCAAGCGCTTGTTGAGTGCATATTCCACCTGCGGGTTAAGGCTGATCGTTCGTGATCCACGGGTAGGCTGCGCTGCATTCGGACTGTCCAAAAGATGGGCGATCGTAATATCATCGCGTACCTCAAAGTCGAACTTGAAGGTCAGGTCGTTGGCTGAACCGCCGCCTGCACCGCCCGACGATGGGGTTGGAGGGGTGGTCGTCTTCTTCTTGTTTTTACTCTTCTTCTTCGACTTACCATCCAGTTTCTTTTTGCCGGTCAGGAACGGAATGTTCACATTTTTGATCCGGTAGCCGAAACCGGCACTGTAACCGGTGCTCTTGGTTTCTGAAAGCTGGTAGTCAATGAACGACATGGAAAGCGTCCGCGACTTTTTGTAATCCGCTTTGAACGTCATCTCGTTTTTCAACTTCACGTCAATGCCAAACAAGGGCTGGAACTGCTCGTTGATCACCACCTGAGGGATCTCAAAACGTGCGGTGTAGTTGAAGTTAAGAGAGTCCAGCGCCCTTTGTCCGCTTGGGCCGTTGGTCAGACTTTGCTCATAGAAGATATCCGTGTTATAGGAGTTCACCGTGAGCGTGTTCTTGTATCCATGGGAGATCTGGATGCTGGAGAAGAAGTTTTTCAAATTTCCGAGCTTGGAAAGCCCGTTGTAAGAAAGTTTCCAGTTGGGCGCAGGCATCGTTTTGAAAATATCGAGCCCCACTTTGCCCGGATTCTTATCCGTATAGGCCGCCAAAAATGCCGGGATCAATACTTCCTGGTGAATACGACCGTAGCCTTTTTTATAGCCATTATCGATGGAGTGCAAGGAATCGGCCGACAAACCATTTTCGCGGGCCAAACGCTCCGAAATAACCGGGCGGGTAGATTCAAACCGCGTGAAAAGACCAGCAATATCCTTGTTGAACATCGTATTCATCGAAAGGAAGGAGATGGTATAGCTTCCAAGATCCCGTGCTGCACGGTGCTCAAAACCAACCGAATCCGGATTGATATTGAAGATCTGGTCCTTATACAGTTCCGTACTGTTCCGGGTGTATTGTTTGTTGGCAGTCAGTTCGACCCGGAACTCATTGAAGGGCTCCACTGTAACCCCCAGATCCAGATTCTGGGTGTAATTCCGCATTACCTGCTGGTTGAGTTCCGGACGGTGGGTAATGTTTCCGGCAGCGCCCAGCTGGTCCAGATATGCCCGGTCAGCTTCTTGCAGTCCCGCCACAAATGCCCAGCCCGGAGAATCAAAGCCTTCACTCAGGCCCATGAGTTTGGTATCCGGGGTAAAGCCCGGAATCACATTGCTGCGATTTTCAGAATAGGTGAATCGGGCTTTACGCACCAGCATCAGCGGACGCAAGGCGATGCGCTCGGCCATGGTTGGCTGCCTTTCTTCTTTCTTCTTGTCCTTACCCTTTTTGTCCTTGCTGTCTTTTCCATTTGCACCCTTGCCCTTTTCGTCGGCAGCTGGCTGGTTGGCGCCGGTAACCGGATTTGGCCGGACGCGGGTTGGCCGACCCGTCACAGGGTCCAGTCCTCCCGGACCACCGGGCAGCGGTGCGCCGGTTCCGGGGTTCAGTCCATCCGGATTGCTTTTATCCGTCGGTGGAGGAACCGTTGGGTTGTCCCGGTCGTTTACAGGAGCTTCGTCGTTTCCTTTCCCGGCAGGGGCCGATGGAGGCACTTTGCCGCCACCACTCGGGTCGAGGCCCTGCCCAGGGCGGCGTCCGCCACTGCCAGGATTAGGGCTGGAGCCCTTGTCATCGCCGCCACGAGCGCCGGGTTTGTTACTGTTTCCGCCCGACTTGTTTCCGCCCAAAGGAGCCTTTCCGGGCTTGTTGATCTTCGACAGGTATTTGCTCTTGTTGTAGAGCGTTTCCATGTTGAAATCACCATTGAGCTGGCGGGTATTGTTGTTCTGGATGGTGTTACCCAGACTGCGCGAATTGAGCACATTGAGGTACGGATTGGTATTATCCGTGATCAGATTCTGTAATTTCAAGGACTGTGCCGTCCAGGTATAACCCGCGGTGTAAGAAGCCTTCATGTTGATAAAGTCCAACATGGGGATCTGTTTGAACGGCAGGGTCCAGTTGAGACTGGCCGTGTGGGTGTATCCTTTCGGGCGACCCAGATTTTTGAGGTTGGTTAAAATCGAGTCCCGGCGTTCCTGTTTGGTCACACGGGGGCCACCTTCGGACACATACTCTTGTGGCTCGTCAATGAGGCTCCTTGCGTTGGCATCGAAATTAAAACGAAGGGCCTTGCTGATGTCCCAACCAAGATCGTAGTTGCGCTCCCAGGTGAAACGGCGGTTGTAGTACGTATTCAGGGAAGCGTCCTCGCCGGCAAAACGATAGGTCGTAATCCCCTGGAAACGCTCCAGATTCGTGTTAAAACCGTACGTATTCGGCAAAGGATTGAAGTTAAATTCACTGATAAACTTCAAATACTTGTCCTTTTTGACCAGTTTTTTGAACGGCATGATGGGTTTCATGCCAGTGCCGTATTGCCAGTCCAACCCACCTTTATACTGCTTTTGTTCCTCGCTGAGGATGAACGGCGTCCGTTTCTCCTGCTCGTTGTAGGCGTAGGTCAGGCTGAAGTTCTCGATATTCCAGGGCAACGGCACCTTACGTGCTTTTCCGCGACGCTCCTTCCGTACATTGGTGAAGTTGTATCCCTTCACCACGGTCACGTCCTGAGCACCGGTTCGAATACTGTCCCGTGCAGTACCATCCGAGGTCTCCCGAATTTTATCTTTCAGCTTGATGTCGAGGTCGTACGGGTCGTACTCCGGGTTGCGGGTGATGTTGGAGTATTGGGCATAGAACGGAATTTTGATCCCCGATTCTTCCGGCAGCAGTTTGCCAAGCTCAATATTGGTCGAAATATCGTACTGAATCACCTCCTCCCGTTGTCGTTGGGCAAGTTTTTCCTCAATACTTCCCCAGCCAATGCCCGTGTAGTTGCCGGCGAGTGCTACGCCCCCGAGGTCGGCTAATTTCATATCCACCCTCGCCAGACCGGCAAATCCACCTTTTTCATTAAAGCCATTGAGGCGAAGCTCGTTGAGCCAGACCTCCACGCAGTGTTTGCTCGTCATATCCGGGTCGCTGTTGCGCACCCCGATCATGATGCCCTTCACATAACCCAGGTTCGGGTTGCCAAAGATCTTCACCCTGGCTTCCGGATTCTCCGGGTCAAAACCTACCCAGGGCTTGTCCAGCGGAGCAATGGGGTCCGCATTGCGCTGTTTTTTAATTTCTGTGAGCAGTTCCAGCGGGAAATCAAACTCGTTTTTCCAGACCTCTTCCTTGTATTCCCGACTGTCCGGATTGCCATTCAGGTTGGCAGGGTCAGAAATTACCAGCGGAAGTTCGTACTCATAATAGTTTCTTGTGTAGTCAGAACCCATCCGGATAAACACCTTGAGGTCGCTCGAGTCAAGTTGCTCCTGGGTTTCTTCTGCGTGCACAAACATTTTCATACGTTTGAACTGACGCAGGTCCATATTCAGACTTTTGAACACGGAACGTGCATCGCAGTAGTCGAGCTCACAAATATTCATCGAAAGCGATTGCTCGTTCTGAAGGATATCCGGGAAGGCTCCGACCGACTGCTCGCGAGAGATGCCAAAAGGAATGGTGTAGTTGAAAGGCTGGCGAGCAGAGTTTTCCTCAATGTTCACCGCGTTTACATCGAAAGGAATCGGCTTAGGGATGCCTTGGTCGCTGCCGCAACCGGCAAGATTTTGCTTGAATCGGCGCCACTGGTTCCGGCCCAGCTCAAGGGTAGCGAAACGGAAGGTGGTGCGCTCGTCAAAACCTTTCCAGAACATCCGGATAAAACGGATGGAACGGAAATCCTGAATGCCACCAATGCTCTTACGCTTGACGTCGTCGAGCGGAATTTTAAAGCGGTACCAGATATAATCACGACCACCCTTGGTGAAATTCACCGTGTTCGTAATGTAATCCGCAATCGCAGGGTCATTTTCATCAATGACCTCCTGACCATTCAGGAAGGTTTTTTTGAACGGAATTTCATAGCGGAAATAGGCCTCTGTCTCGTTCAGCGAACGGTCGCGGTTGAGATCCTCCTGGTCTGGATAGTTGGTGCTGGAAGGGTTCTGGTTGGCGGTCTGATTGACCGGGGAGTTGCCTTGCTGGTTGTTGAATTTGCGGTAACGATTCAAAAGACCTGGTCCGCCCGGCGCCTGCGGGAAGGAGTTATCGCGGAAATACACGAAGTCGTCGTTCGAAGGGTCGGCGCTTACCGAGTTTTTGAAATTGGGCGACAGCGAATTGTCATTTTGAATGGTATTGTACCAGGCTCCAATCTCGCCAAAGATCTTTTCCTGTTCATTATCAAGACCATCCAGACCCAGGTCCTGCTGAGCGCGGCTGGCTTCGTTGTTGTCAAACGCATTGACCACCGGCGGCTCGATGGGTACCCGGCCCCAGGGAGAAATGTCGGTTGAAACGACGTTCGTTCCGGTCGGGAGGCCGTTTTCAAAGAACTGCCGGGAATCCCGCATCACGTCTTCCGAGATCGAGCCCAGGTCGATGTACATGGAACCGGCGTCTGAAACGGCCTCTCCATCGGTCTTTTCCATATAGGGGTTAAGGATCCAGAACTCAATAAATTCGATGTTGGAAGCTTCAAAATCGTTGGTATTCACCTCCTTCATAAAGCCTGCCCAACGGGATTTTGGCAAAGCCAGTTCTCCATTGGCGGTCAGACCTGCAGACGTGGAATAACCTCCGGGAATTTCAAAGTTATACGGACCACGCTCCCGCGGGTAGATCGTCACATCCAAAGGCCGCAGGCTCGATTGCTCAAAGGGGGTCAGCTGACGGTTCGGAAAAATGTCCTGATACTGGATCAGGCGGGTGTATGGATCTTCGCCGTCGGGCTGGTCCCGGGCACTGGGGTCCGAGATGTACCAGGAAAGTCCTGCGCGGTTGGCACCCAAAGACAGGGAGGTATTGGAGGCGACGGACTCCGGGAAAAGCACATCATTTCCCTGGGGTACCGAGGCGATTACCCATTGGTTGAACTGGTTGGTGAGTGGTATATTGGCGGTACTACCTTCAAAGTCGTCCACATAAACCGTTCCGCCTTTGTCGCCCCCCTGGTTGATGGCTCGGTTGTGGCCCGGCTGAAGAATGGCCACCTCTGCCTGTGCGGCGATGCTTGATGGCTCTTTGGTGGAAATGAGGGGAAGTTTGTCAATAAGTTTGGTCAGCCAGGGTGCATCTTTGGATACACTAAAATCGAGCCCGTACACTTTGTTGTTGATCGGGTCATCGCCAAAGTTGACTTTTTGCGTGAGTGGGCGTTCGAACAGGTTCATAAACGTGGCGCCCAGGCTCAGGTCTTTACTGAAGGCATAATCAAAGCGTGCCCCGATCATACTTCGACTCTGGAAGCCAAAAAAGGTATTGTCCTCAAAACTGACATTTACACTTTGTCCCGATTGCAGGATGGCATCATTCAGGATGCGCACCTTTCCGATGTTATAATCGATCGAGTAGTCAATGCCCTCCCGCAGCGGCGAACCACCTGCAGTAACGCGCACCGAACCGGGCGGCAGGTTGAAGGTTCCGAGCGAGATCTCAGAGGAGGTACTGGATTTATAGGTACCACGCAGCATGAAGCGGTTCAGTTGCTGGTATTCCCGAGCCACAAAGGTGGTACTATCATACAACTGCTGGTAAATCAACTGATTATACAGTTTTGTGGAATCCGCTAAAGGAACGGTGCCGCCATACGCCGTCTTGATCTTGTCATAGAGATCACTGCCGAAAGGTTCGAGTACCGGGAACATGATACGACCTGAACGGAGGTTGATGGTCAACCCGGGTACAAAGTCAAAAATACCATCGGGGCCGGGGTCTCCCTGCAAATTGAGGTTGTCCAGACCGAACACCTGAAGCAAAGGGCGGGCACGCAAACCAGAGGGTACGATGTCGCCATCCAGAAAACGTTTTTGGCCTTTACCCGGATCTTCGTAATAAATGTCAAAGCGGAACTCCTGAGGATCCACATTGGCCGTACCCACCGCATACACGTTTTTCATCATCAGGTCCCAGATCGGGAACTTGACATTGGCCGTGGTGCTTTTTAACATTTTGAGGAAAAGCACGTTGGTTTTCAACGTATCGATCGAACTCTTCTTCGGCACTTCATCCGAGAATTCACCGATCTTGTATGGCACGCCATTGTAGGTATAGGAAAGCGCAACCCCCACTACCTGGTCCGGCTGCACATTGAGGTTAATGCTGACGAAACCCAGTTGTTCGTTGTAGGTGTATTCCTGAGAAGAAAGCAGACGGGCATTCATTTTCTCAAAATCCTTGATCTGCTTCAGATTATTAAAGGTTGGCCCGGTGAGTTTGCTCACCACCTTATCGCTAAAACGCATGGTAGAGTCCATGCTCAGTTCGTCGAGGATCTTCCCGTATAAGCCGTTGTTTTGGTTGGCCGGAAGTCCGCGGCCGTTGATGTCTCTGCCAGGTGGATTTGCAAATTTCCAGGCTGCGGAAACAGAATCCGGCTCTGCCAGCTCGGAAAGCGGCACTACGTCGCGGGTGTTTTGAAATTCCTGTTTGTCGTTGGTGATCCAGACCTCCATTCGGGTGATGTTGAACAGCGACTGGGGTACCGGAAGGCATTTCATGGCCGGCTCAAATTCCCGGCGGTTCCAATGGCTCAGGAAGAAGTGACGGTTTTCGTCGTATTCATCAATCGGTTTTTCAAAGGTCTGCACCTGGGAGCCGCCTTGAATTTTGATACTCTGCTGCTTGGAGCGCTGCTGACTTGCGA
>Ga0075012_10005985_pt1 | contig 11078 bp, 10 predicted proteins | sample All_14_2_FD_71474 | JGI IMG/M metagenome (GOLD analysis project Ga0075012, IMG submission 71474) | Freshwater microbial communities in response to fracking from Pennsylvania, USA - Allegheny Zone_MetaG_DW_15 | ecosystem: Environmental > Aquatic > Deep subsurface > Groundwater > Drilled...
CCGGCCACTCCGAACGCCCGGGCCTTGAGCCCGTCGCCGGTCAGATCGGCGACGGCGTCGCGCATGGCGCGCAGGTCGCCGGGTTCGTACAGCCATCCGTTGATGCTGTTGTGCACGAGATCCAGCGGTCCGCCGCGGCCCGTCGCCACGACGGGGACGCCGCTGGCGAGGGCTTCCTGGATTCCCTGGCAGAAGGTCTCGCTCTCGCCCGGGTGGACGAACACGTCCAGACTCGCGACGGCTCGCGCAAGATCCGTGCCGCCGAGGAAGCCGGTGAACACCGCACCGGGAAGCTGCCGTTCGAGGCGGGCACGGGCGGGCCCTTCGCCGATGATCACGAGCCGGACCCCGGGCAGATCGACCAGCACACGCAGATCCTCGAGTTGCTTCTCGGGCGCGAGCCGCCCGACGTAGCCGACCAGGGTCTCGCCCGGGCCGATCTTCGCCCGCCAGGCGTCGCTGCGGCGACTCGGCTCGAACCGGTCGATGTCCACTCCCCTCCCCCACAGCCGGACGCGATCGACGCCCAGATCGCGCAGCTGCGCGGCCGCAGCTGTCGACGGTGCGAGTGTGAGGGTCGACCGCCGGTGAAGTCGCCGGATGTGAGACGCGACCAGCGGTGCCCCACCCGGAACCCCGTACTTGGCGGCGTACGCGATGACGTCCGTCTGATAGACCGCCACGGTAGGGACCCGCAGCAGGTTGGCGGCGGCCTGCCCGTGCCAGCCGAGCACGAGCGGCGAGGCGAGATGCACGACGTCCGGCGCGAAGTCGGCCAGCAGCCCGGTGACGTGCGGTGTGGTCGCGACGGTCACGCGCACCTGCGGATATGAGGGCAGCGGCACCGAGCGCAGCTGCTCGGTGCGGGCATCGGACCCGGCGATCTGCATCTGCTCGGAGCCGGTGCCCGAGCCTGGGGCGATCACCATCGCCTCATGACCGTGGCGTTCGAGATGGGCCAGAACCTGGAGCACCGAGTTCGTGACGCCGTTCATGTGCGGAAGGAAGGATTCGGCCAGCAGCGCGACTCTCACACATCCAGGGTGCAGTGCGCTCAGCGCCCTACCCTCGCTGAACCGGTCGCTTTGGCCAAGAGTTCATCGGCCGCACCCACAGCCGTTACCGACCGGTGCCGTTTCTCGACCATTCACCTCGTGCTGGTACTCAGGAACCGTGATTGACGATCTGCTGGCCGCCGTCGCGACAAGCCCGTGGGCACTGCCGCTTCTGTTCGCGCTGGTGTTCGGCGACGCCTTCCTCGTCGTCATCCCCGGCGAGGCCGCCGTCACCGCCCTGGCCGCACTCTCGGTCGTGCACGGTCAGCCGCCCATCGCCGCGGTGGTCGCGGTCGCGGCGATCGCCGCGTTCTCGGGGGATGCCGCGTGCTACACGATCGGTCGCACGATCGGTGTCGATCGGTGGAGGTGGTCGCGGGCGCCGCGAGTGGTCTCGATGCGGGCCTGGGCGAAGCGCCGGCTGGCGCGCAGCACCGCCGCGGTCGTGTTCACCGCCCGATTCATCCCGTTCGCGCGTATTGCCGTGAACCTCACCGCCGGCGCCGAACGGCTCCCGGCGCCCCGCTACCTCGGACTGTGCGCGCTTGCAGCATGCGCGTGGGCCGTGTACCAGTCCTTCATCGGAGCCGCAATCGCCCGCCTCCTGCCCGCATACCCCGTCGCGGCCGTCCTGATCTCCATCGCGATCGCACTGCTCGTGGGGTGGGCGCTGGACGCGGTGCTCACACGCCGGTTCGCCCCCGGCACCCGGTGAGCGGTTCGCCCGTCTCCCAGGGAGCCGGCGGGAATCGGATCACCCTCAGGCAGCCCTGAGTTTGCGGCGGTAGTACGGCCGCAGAATGGGCCTCAGCAGCGCGCGCAGAGGAACGACGGCGGCGTAGACGGCGGCGCCGGACAGCGAGCGGTCTTTGCGTCCGAGAGCGAGCTTGCGCTCCCACGCGTCCCGCACCCGACCACCGCGGCGCACCCGACCCGGCTTGGGCGGGAGCGCCCCCGCGCGTCGCAGGACGACCAGCTGACCGACGTGCGCGATCCAGTCGTCCTTCGCCGGGTCGTGGAAGTAGTTCTCCTCGAGCCACACGGGGGCAGGATGCCGGAACTCCCGCCGGATGACGGCTTCGTCAGAGCCGAGCAGCCCGCTGCCGACGAAGACCGTGTTGATGAGCTTGTCGTGCACGCCGAAGGAGTCGAGGGCGATGACAGGGATCCCCCGCGCGACCGCTTCGATCGCGGCGGTCGAGCTGACCGTGACCAGGCCCTCTGCCGTGTCCAGCGCCCGCGCCATCGACTCTGTCGATACGACGAGGTTCTCGGGAAGCGGCCCGAGTCGGCGAAGGAGCGCAGGAAGACCGTGACGCTGCTTATGAGTCTGATGCTCGCCCGACGCGGCGCGCTCTTTGACCACGACGCGTTTGCCCGGATTCGCGTGGGCGGCGGACAGAAGGAGCTGGGCGAGCCGCATTCGGTCTGCGTGTTCGTGCGGAACGATCGCTTGCGAGGCGAAGACGAGGTCCGTTCCCCCGAGGGCGGCCGGCTCGATAGTCGCGGCGCTCTCGGCGAATGGCAGTCGAGCCAGCGCGAAGCGGTGGGAAAGACCGCGGCGACGCGCGAGCCGCGAGAAAGCCGCGACCTCCCGTGTGGAGTGCAGAACGAACAGATCGCTCTGCGTGCGGTGGACGATGGCTGCGGTCGTTTCGGGAATGGAGATGCCGGGCAGACCTGTGACGATCACAGGGCGAGGATCGAGCGCAGCGACCACCCCGATGAGCACTCTGACGACCGGCCCCCGGGCAGCAACCAGAACGGCATCCGGCGCAAGCCCGCGCAGCGCGGCGGTGAGGTCATCGAACTCGACCCGGCGAACGCGCTCCGGATCGAGTCCGCTGCGCGCGAGCGCGGTCTGCTGCTGCGCGGCGCTCACCGCAAGCGGCGTCTCGACGATCAGCAGATCGGCGTTCGACCCCTTCGGGAGAGTGCCGAGAAGGGCCGCCGCCCACTTCACATACGAGTCCGTGTCGGCGATCGCGACGACGCTGAGCGGACCATCGGTCATGTGAGGACGCGGCGCAGCTTCGCCATCGGCGCCTGCTCTCCCGGGAACACGCGCTTGACGCCGTCGCCCAGAGCGCGCTCGACGATGCGGATGTCGCGGATCAGGTGCTGAAGACCGGTTGGTTCGAGGGATGCCGCGTGGTCGGAACCCCACATCGTGCGGTCGAGGGTGATGTGCCGTTCCACCGTGACCGCGCCGAGCGCGACCGCGGCCAGCGAGATCTGCAGGCCGCGCTCGTGGCCCGAGTAGCCCACCGGCACGCCCGGGTAGCGGTCGCGTAGAGCGGGGATCATCCGCAGGTTCGCCTCTTCCGGCTCCATCGGGTAGGTCGAGGTCGCGTGCATCAGTACGAGCCGGTCGGTGCCGAGCACCTCGATGGCGGCGTCCACCTGCTCGATCGTCGACATGCCGGTGGAGAGGATGACCGGCTTGCCGGTGTCGCGCACGGCTTCCAGCAGCGGGATGTCGGTCAGGCATGCGGAGGCGATCTTGTGCGCGACGACGCTCAGGTCCTCGAGGAACTCCACACTCGGCACATCCCACGGGGAGGCGAACCAATCGAGACCTCGGATGAGGGCGTGGTCGGCGACCTCGATGTACTGCTGACGGGTGAACTCGACTCGATAGCGATACTCGAGATAGGTCATCGTTCCCCAGGGCGTCTCTCGCGGCATGTCCCGCATGTGCGCAGGCGTCGAGATCTCCGGTGTGCGCTTCTGGAACTTCACAGCGTCCGCGCCGGCATCGGCTGCGACGTCGATCAGCTGCTTGGCGAGCTCGACGTCGCCGTTGTGGTTCAGGCCGATCTCGGCGATCACGTAGGCGGGGCGACCGCCTCCGATCACCCTCGATCCGATCGTCACGGTCATCAGTGGTGCCCTTCGTGTGGCGTAGCTGAGCTGCGCAGTGCTGTTGTGAGGCCGGGATCTCCCTGGTCGCGGAGCACCCGGTCGGCCAGTTCCCTGACCGCCCCGTGTCCTCCGGTGCGGCTCACGACCACCCGCGCGGCGGCGAGGACGAGCGGATGGGCCTCCGGAACGGCCACCGGAAAGCCGACGACCTCGAGACACCCGAGATCGTTGATGTCGTTGCCGATATAGGCGATGCGCGAAAGCGGGACACCCTGGGCCTTCGCCCACTCGCGGAGTGCGCCGACTTTGTCCTGCACGCCCTGGAGGACATCGACCTCGAGCTTGCGCGCCCGGGCGCTCACGACCGGATTCGTCTCAGCGGACAGGATCAGGACGGGAATGCCGGCGCGGCGCAGCCGTGCGATGCCCATCCCGTCAGACCTGCTCACCCGCACGCTCTCCCGCCCATCGGCATCCGTATGCACCGTGTCGTCGGTGTGCACCCCGTCGAAGTCGGTCACCACGGCAGCGGCGCCCATCAGGACGTTGTCGTGTGCGAACAGCGGCGCGATCGCCTGCGCGAGGGCCAACTGCTCTTCGGAGTCGATCTCGATCGCGGTGCGCTCGGCGACCTCGACCAAGCCCACCCTGCCGAAGAACCTGTGGCGGGCGTCGCGGAATCCAGCGGCATCCATGACATAGAACGCCCCGGTCTCGAGGTAGTGAGGCTCGCGGTCCTGACGCCGCGGTCGAACACTCGGGTCGTGGTTGACACCACTGGCGATGCCGGCGTCGGCGGCCCAGACAAACCCGTAGGTCTCGATCGCCGAGAAGACGCAGTCGTGTTCGTTGGCGGCCACGAGGTCGATCGCGACGTCGATGTCCCGCGGGTCGATGAACGGCGAGGTCGCCTGGAGGAAGACGAGCACCTCAGGGATGATGCCCTGATCTTCGAGCGCGTCCAGGGCGTGCAGCAGGACGCTCTCGCTGCTGGCCTCGTCGTCAGCGAGTTCGGCCGGGCGGGCGATCACGTGCGCCCCCCACTCCTGCGCCACGGCGGCGATCTCCTGGTCGTCGGTGGAGACGAACACTCTCTCGATGGATGCCGTGGCACGGGCCGCGGCGATCGCCCGCGCCACGAGCGGAACGCCGCCCACGCGGCGCACGTTCTTGCGGGGCACCCCCTTCGACCCGCCCCGGGCGGGGATGACGGCGACGACCTCGGTCACGCGGTGACGCTCCAGCCCTCGGTGTCGATCTCGGAACGGCCGCTGCGGATCACACTGCCCGTTCCCTGCAGAACCAGAGGGAGGGTGGTCGTCGTCGACGACGGAAGCGTCAGGATCTCGAGTGGCTCGGTGGCCCCTGCCAGGATCAGCTCCGCCGGCAGGGACTGCGTCCACACGTGAACGCCGGGGATCGCGGAGACAGCCGCGGTCTGGGCGGCTGATTCGCGCCGATGCGGCAGGTAGGTGACCGGTGCGAGCGAGGCTTCGCGCCTCACCCAATCGAGGTACTCGGCCAACGGCATCCGTCCGTCGACGGGTCGCGCGCTGCCGAGCAGCACCCGTCCATCGGTGACGGGCGTGAACGGGCGCGCAGTACGCCGCGTCCACTCGAATCGATGACGTTCGACCCGCACGCCGATGTCGGCAAGGTCTGCGGATCGCCGCTCACCGAAGTCGAAAGCCGTGAAGATCTCGACGTCGCCGGCCAGCGCCCGGCCGAGAACCTGCTCGATCGCGAACGGCACCAACCGCCTGGTCATTCCTCGCTCGACCACTCCGGGCCGGGAGTACGGCCCACGGCCGGTCAGAGCGTCGGCGAAGGCGATCGCATTCGCACCATCGTCGAGGAACGTGATCCGGCGCGGCCGCAGGATCGACGCCGCCAGCCGGAACTGCCCCGAGAAGCCGTCACCCACCAACCAGTGGCGGTGCGTCGCGAGAAGATTCCACGGGATGCCCAGATACGGCTCGCTTGGGCCGAACATCGCACCGCGTTCGACGAGCTCGTCGGCGGTCGACGACATCTGGGCGGTGAGCCGGCCGGCAAGCGGCACGCGGCGCCGATGAGCGGCCGCCCACTCGGCTGCTCCGACGAGCTGAAGAGGCGATTCGGCCCAGGCGAGGACTGACATCGTCGGAGAACCCATCGCACCTCCCCCGGCCGCTGTACGTCCGGCCGCTGTACGTCCGGCCGTAGTATATCCCGGCGGCCCGACGTCCGGGTATATCCCGGCGGCCCTACGTCCGGCCGAGGCACGGCCGGATGAAGTCTCAAGAATGACCCCGGCGCATGAATGCGGTCATGCGCCGGAGTGACGACGAGCTGACGACTTCGTGAACATCAGTGGACGATGTCGCCACCCCGACGAGCGTCTATTCGTCGACGTCGTCCCCTTCGAAGTCGTCCTCCAACTCAGCGACTTCAAGATCGCCCAGCTCTACTTCGTTCGACAGAGCGCGCACGATGTTGCCCGTGGCGGACGCGATCTTCGCAGTGCCGACGATCGGCGCGATCGCGGTGAGGAGGCCGCGGATGCTGTCCACGTCCAGCCCGTCCTCGAGCGAGAACCCGAGGTTCAGCGCGTACGACACCGGTGGGGCGTCGACGGCCACGAGCGCAGCGAGGCGCACCAGGATGAGAGTGTCGATGTCGAGGCTCGACGACTCGAACGAGTCGGTCGTCATGCGTGCCAGCAGCTCCATCACGGGAGCCTCGGTGGTCGTGTCGCTCATGATGTGCCCCTCTCAGCACCGTTCCTGCACGGGTGGCGATGCAGTATTCCGCCGCCACCAACACTCCCAGGACGAGCGATCGGCCCCTATGAACGGTCAGTGAAACCGGAGCGAACATTCCGGGCTGCCCCGGCCGGCTCTGACGACGACTTCGTGGAGTTTCGCAATACCGGCGACCGGGAGGTCGACCTCTCGGAGTGGGTGCTCAATCGACCCTGGCGGATCCTCGCCGATGGGCTTCAGAACCGATACACGGCCGCCGACGACCACTTCACCGCGAACATCGCCCTCCAGCATCCGAAGCGCCTGACCACTGCTGCGCTCTCGCTGCTGTCGATCGCTGCGCCGCCGGACCCGTCATTGCCCGCGCATCCGGCGCGCTGGTGCACAGACGCGGTGATGCAGACACCTTGCGTACCTCGATCACGCTTCGGCGTCGTCCTGCGTCGAGGTGGGTCGCGGACGCACGGCGACCGGCGAGGGCGTGATGGCGATCCTGACAGCATCCCCGAATTCGACGTGATCTGATGCCGCATGCTGCAGTCGTACGAGGTGTCCGTCATCAGTGCGGACGACGGTGCGGCGGAAGCTGCCGAGGAAGGTGCTCTCGTGGACGACGGCGCCGATACCAGGGTCACCCGGTCCGACGAATCTGAGGTTCTCGGGCCGAAGGAACACCTCCACCGCTCCGTCACGCAGGGGAGACTGCAGCGGCAGAGCCTGACCCCAGACGGTCGCCACGCCGTGTGAGACGACCCCGGGCACCAAGCTCGACAATCCGACGAACGCGGCGACTTCGGGCGTGGCAGGTCGCAGATACAGGTCTTCGGGTGTCCCGATCTGCTCGATGCGTCCGGCGCTCATCACCGCGATCCGATCGGAGACGGCGAGGGCTTCTTCTTGATCGTGGGTGACGAAGACGGTCGTGATACCGAGCCGCAGCTGGATGCGGCGGATCTCGTCGCGCAGCTGCACCCTCACCTTCGCATCCAGTGCCGACAGGGGCTCGTCCAACAGCAGCACCCGCGGCTCGGTCACCAGCGCGCGTGCGAGCGCGACGCGCTGCTGCTGCCCGCCGGAGAGCTGGTGGGCGTATCGGTCGGCGAGATGTCCGAGACCGACGAGGTCGAGGGCATCGCCCGCGCGCTTGTGCGCTTCGGCCGGACGAACACCGCGACGGCGGAGTCCGAACGCGGTGTTGTCGATGACCCGAAGGTGAGGGAACAGCGAGTAGGACTGGAACACCATGCCGATGTCACGCTTGTTCGTCGGCACCCTCGAGACGTCTCGTCCGCCCAGGTAGACGGAGCCTTCGGTTGCCTGCTCCAGGCCAGCGAGGACGCGCAGTGCGGTCGTCTTCCCGCATCCGGATGGCCCCAAGAGCGAGACGAACTCGCCGGGGGCGACATCCAGGTCCACACCGTGCAGCACGCGGTTGGTGCCGTAGTCCTTGACGACACCCCGGAATTCCGCACGGGTGCCATCGCCGACGGCGGCCAGCAGCAGATTGTCGGCGGTGCGGGGCAGACTCCGCGGGTTGGTCATGAGTTCTTCTTTCCGGCGGAGGGTCGTCCGGCCCGCCCGATGATGAGCAGCAGCAGGAAGGCGAACGCGAGTGCCATCAGGGTGAACATCGCTGAGGCATATGCGTCGATCTTGTTCACCACGACCAGCCCTGTCTGCAGTACCTGGCGATTCAGGATCGACGCGATCGTGAACTCCCCCAGAACGACGGCGACCGAGATGAGGGATGCCGCCAGCAGGCCGGGGCGGAGGTTCGGAGCGAGCACGCGGGTGACGACGGTGAACCAGTCGGCACCGAGCGAGCGGGCGGCTTCGGAGAGGGTGCGGACGTCGATCGCGTCGATGGATGCCTGGATGGATCGGTAGGCGAACGGGAGCACGGTGATGCCGTAGGCGAACGCGAGCGTCCAGGCGCCGGTACCGAGGGTGCGTCCGATCTGCTGATAGATCGGGGCCAGTCCGACGACGAGGACGATCGCGGGGATCGTGATCGGCAGCAGCACAAGGAACTCGAACGGGCGACGAAAGGAGGGGAACCGCAGGGCGATCAGCAGCATGGTGGGCGCCAGGAGGAACAGGACGATCGCCACCGTGACGACCGCGAGGATCAGGGAATTGCCGAGCCCCACCCAGATCGGGGCGAACACCGCCGCCTTGGCCGGGTCGAACAGACTCGTCCAGTGCACCAGCGAGTACCCGTCGCCGTCCTTGAGCGTGAAGAGGAGTGTGGATACCAGCGGGAGAGCGAACAGAAAGCCGACGACGATGCCGATGATCCAGCGGGTCAGCGGGCGCGGTGCCAGTCCGTTCATGCCTGCCACCGGGATGCACGTCGCTGAATGAACGAATATGCCCACATGACGATCGCCACCACGACGATCATCCCGAAAGCGAGTGCGCCGGCGAGGTTCTCGCGACCGAGGAGCGTCTCGCTGGTCAGCGCGGTGCGAATCTGCAGGGGCACGATCTGCGACCCCTGGCTGGCGAGGGCGGCAGCCGTCGCGTATGAGGAGAACGCGTTTGCGAACAGCAGCAGGAGGCTCGCGAAGAATGACGGCGCCAGCACGGGGATTCCGACGTGCTGCCAGAACCCCGATGACGTGCCGCCGAGCGTGAGGTTCGCCTCGGCCCACTGCGGCTTGAGCGCTGAGAGGGCAGGCATGAACGTGATGATCATGAGCGGCACCTGGAAGTAGATGTACGGAAGTATCAGCCCGGGCAGTTCGTAGATCCACGGTCCGTTCGCGAAGATGTCGATCCCGAAGCCGTCCATCAGGAACGTGGTGACCAGCCCCTGCAGGCCGATCGTGGCGATGAACGCGAACGCGAGCATCACACCGCCGAACTGCGCCAGCACACCGGATGCGGCATCCACCATCGTCCGAACGGCGCCGGTCTCCGGCAGGCCCAGAAGGGCGTAGCAGACGATCGCGCCGACGATCGCGCCGATCAGGGCGGTCAGCAGCGACAGCCACGCGGAGTTCCAGAAGGTGGTCAGGATCACGGGATCACCGAGCGCAGCCACGTTGGCGAGCGTGAAGGCTCCGTCATCGTCGAACAGCCCGGAACCGACCGCCAGAACGGTGGGCAGCGCGAGGAACAGCAGCACATATGCAGTGAACGGGACCAGACCGAGCCACGCCCACCCGACGCGCACGGCACCGCGCCGTGCCGGAGCGGTTGGCTCCGGCACGGCGGGGCTTGTCACCCGATCCAGATCAGGACCGGCGACGAGGTCGGGCGATGTCACTGAATCGCCGCGGCCCACTTCTCGCCGAGCAGCTCGCCGGCGGCCGTGCTCTGCGCCTCGGTCGGCACGACGGTGTCAGCGGGCGCTTCGGGCAGTGCGGCGGCGAGCGCTTCGTCGATCGTTCCGGCAGCGGTCATGGCCTCCATCCGAACCGGACGTGCGCCACCCTTCAGCCACAGGTTCTGCACCTCGTCGCTGTAGAGGAACTCCTGCCAGAGGCGCGCAGCGGCAGGGTGCGGCGCGTCCTTGTTGATCGCCTGGTTGTAGTAGCCCGCGTAGCCGGTGCCGGGCAGGACCACGACCTTCCAGTCGGCGTTGTCGCCGGCGTGCGCGGCGTTCAGGTAGTCCCAGTCGAACACGACCGGGGTCTCTCCGCTGGCGACAGTCGCGGTCGTGACATCGACCTTGAGCATGTTGCCTGCGGCGTTGAGCTCGGAGAAGAAGTCGATGCCCGGCTGGAAGTCATCCAGCGTCCCGCCGCTCTGCACGGTCGCGAGGCCGACCGCTGCGAACGCCGCACCGGCCTGGGTGGGGTCGCCGTTGATCGCGACCGCGGACTTGTACGCCGGGTCCAGCAGATCATCCAGCGCGGCCGGCGCCTCGAACTTGGCCGAGTCGTAGCCGATCGACATGTATCCGCCGTAGTCGCCGACGAACAGTCCGGTCGGCTCCTTGAGCGCATCGGGGATGTCATCCCACGTCTGCACCTGGTACGGCGCGAACACGTCGGTGTTCTGCAGGGCGACGGTGAGGCCGATGTCGAACACGTCTGGGGCGGTGTCGAGCCCGGCGTTGGTCTCAGCCGCCTGGATCTCTTCGGCGCTGGATACGTCGGGCGACTGCTCATCGACCGTGATCTCGGGGTACTTCTCGGCGAACAGGTCGAGGATCTCGCCGTAGTTGGCCCAGTCGCGCGGCAGCGCGATGACGTTCAGCTTGCCCTCGGCCTTGGCTGCGGTCTCGAGGTCCTCGAGCGTGCCGAAGTCGACCAGACTCGTGGTCGTGGCAGCGTCGACGGTCGCGCCGTCACCGCTCGCCTCAGAAGCCGGGTCGCCGGCGCAGCCGACCAGCACCAGGCTGGCGGTGGCGAGCAGGGCTACGCCTGCCGCGGCGAGTCTGAACGGGCGGTGAAGGTATGACATG
>Ga0075012_10005990_pt1 | contig 11068 bp, 11 predicted proteins | sample All_14_2_FD_71474 | JGI IMG/M metagenome (GOLD analysis project Ga0075012, IMG submission 71474) | Freshwater microbial communities in response to fracking from Pennsylvania, USA - Allegheny Zone_MetaG_DW_15 | ecosystem: Environmental > Aquatic > Deep subsurface > Groundwater > Drilled...
AGCTTTGCCCTGATCGAAGCGATCTGCGCGCTGGAGGCAGGCCATGGCGCGGTGATCTGTTCCTCGGGCCTGGCCGCGATTTCGGTTGCGATGACTGCCGTGCTGAAGGCCGGAGATCATGTGCTGCTGACGGATTCCGCTTATCTGCCGACCCGCCAGTTCGCCGATAGAGTGCTGCGGCGGTTCGGGGTGGATGTGAGCTATTACGATCCGCGCATCGGGGCGGGGATCGATGGGCTGGTCCGGGCGAACACCCGGCTGATCTGGATGGAAAGCCCGGGCTCGCAGACCTTCGAGGTGCAGGATATTCCTGCGATCGTGAGCGTTGCCAAGGCACGCGGCATTGTCACCGCGATCGATAACACCTGGGGTGCCGGCTATTACCTGAAGCCGCTGGCGATGGGCGTCGACATCTCCGTCCAGGCGGCGACGAAATATATCGTGGGTCATTCCGACACCATGTTGGGAACCGTGGTGGCGAACGAGGCGCTCTATCCCGCGATCCAGGCGGAGTGGGATAATTTCGGCGGCTGCGCCGGGCCGGACGATATCTATCTGGCCACCAGGGGGCTGCGCACCATGGGGGTCAGGCTTCGGCAGCATTACGCCTCGGCGCTGAAGGTGGCCCAATTCCTGGAAACCCGGCCGGAGGTCACGCAGGTGATGCATCCGGCGCTGGACAGTTCGCCCGACCATGCGATCTGGAAGCGGGACTTCACCGGAGCCTGCGGACTGTTCGGCTTCGTGCTGAAAGATGCCCCGCGTGCGGCCCTGGCCGATCTTCTGGACCATCTGCGCTTCTTCGGCATGGGCTATAGTTGGGGCGGTTTCGAAAGCCTGCTGATTCCAACCGATCCTGCCCATATCCGCACCGCCACGCGCTGGGACGTTCCGGGCCAGGCGATGCGTATCCATATCGGGCTGGAGGATGTGGACGATCTTCTGGAGGATCTGGCTGCCAGCCTCGACCGCTATGCACGCCACCTCTGAACGGCCGGACCGACGGATTCACCTTTTCTTTGCCATCGCGGTGTAAGAGAAATCCCGGCGAGAGTGTTCCGGGGGTGTGATGGTGTCCAGGGTAAATTTCGAAGTCCTGCGGGAGGCGGGATCCGGCTGGCATCTGGAATCCACCTTTCCGACCAAGGAACAGGCGGAAGCCGAGGCGCGTGCCATCATGGCCAAGGGCCGCTCGCGGGCGGTGCGCGTAATGCGATCGGCCTATAATCCGGCGACGACCACCTTCATCGAATCGGAAACCCTGTTCCTGGGGGAGCGTCCGAAGGCATCGCGCGAGGGCGGCCCGGTCGCCCGGGTCTTTCCCTGTTGGCGGCCCACGGATTTCTATGATCTGCAGGGCAGGCTGGCCCTTGGACGGGTGTTGAAGGATGCGCTGGAACGCTGGCATCTGACGCCGCTGGAACTGATTCACAATGCCGAGCATGTGCTGCGTCTGAATGATACGCAGACCGTGCTGCAGGCGGCGGTGCAGCGTACCGCCATCGCGCAGACCCAGGGCACCGACAAGACCGCCCAGGCGCGCATGCGCGAGCTTTATGATGTGATTGGCCAGGCCAGCGCACCGCTCTATGCCGAGGCCAAGAAACACCGCCACCCCCGCATCGCCGATGGAAATTATGCGGCCTTTTTGGCTGCCATCAAGGATTCGAAGGAGTGGCGCTACAATTTCTTCCTGGGGTTGGCCGATCACCTGCAGGCCTGCACTGCCTGGGAACCCAAGGTCGATGCCGCGATGGCGCTGTTGGCTGCGTCCGACGGCGATCCGCGCGTGGTCGAGGCGCTGGATTCATTCTTCGGGGAAATGACGGCGCTGACGCGCGGCCTGGCTGTGCTGATCGGCAAGACCGAATCCGATGCGGAAAGGCTGCGCCGGCTTGCCCGTTTTCTGAAAGCCGAAGCGGCGGACTGGCCCAACCCAGCGCCGGTCTATGACGTACTGCGCGGCTGGATCGGTGCCGGTGTCGCGCCCGATATACGCCGGGCTCTTGGCCATCAGATCGCCGACGGCATCGGCAATGGCCGATCCCTGACCGATGGCGATCTGCTTGCGGAGGCCAGGGCGGTGGGCACGCTTCATCGTGCCATGTTGCAGGAAGATGGAACGGTGTTCGGCGGCGATGACATGGAAGATGCCTTCATCAAACGCTGCGAGGGTTTCACCCAGTCCTGGAAATTATCGGAGATGCTGAACGGGGTGGAAGACCCTCGCATGCAGCTGTCCAAGCTGTTCGATCTTGCGGCGGAGGTGGTCGGCTCCGCCAATCGTCGCCGCCTGGGCGATATCATGGTGGAGATTGTCAACAACCCGCCCAATGAGGCGAAGCTGGCCCCGGCGGAGGGGGCGGTCCTGGACAATCTGAACAAGCTGGCACGTCTGCAGAAACGTGCCATGGCCGGCGATCTGGCCGAGCATCATCGTAAACCGCTGGGAGAGGCGATGGACCGCCTGCAATATGGGCTGATCCAGCGGGTGAAACTGTTCGCGCGGTTGGAAACGGCGGGCGGTGACGAGGTGGACCATGCCAGGCGCCTGATCGACATCATCGACAAGGGTACCTTCACCCGCGGGCAGGCGCGGACTGCGGCGAAAGCGGTTCTGACCCGATATCTGCGCAGCCCGTCCTTCCTGGAACGCTTCGTGGCGCGGCTGCCGGCGGAACAGAGGATTTCCTCCCTGGTTCAGTTCCGCAACCAGCTTCAAAAATATGGCATCAACGCGAATGGGGAATGATCAGCCTGCCCAGGACTGCGTGAAATCGGCAGCGCTCGGGCGCTCCTTGCGCATGGGCTCCTCCTTTGCCGTGCCCATATGCAGAAAGCCCACGATATGGTCGCCACTCCCCAGCCCCAGGCCCTGCTTGACGATGGGGTGATAGGCCGGGCCGCCGGTCAGCAGAACCGCGCCATAGCCCAGGGACTGGGCCGCAATAAGGATGTTCTCCGCCCCCATGGCGACGGTCAGGATCTGTTCGATCTCCGGCACTTTGGGGTGCTGCCTGGTGCGGGCGCAGATGGCCACGACCAGCGGCGCGCGCATGGCCTTGCCGCGTGCGACGGCCTGTTCCTCGGCCGTTGCGTCGGGCTTCAGGTCCGTCAGCACCTTGGCGAACAGGTCCCCCAGCTTTTCGCGCCCCTCTCCCTCGATCACCAGGAAATGCCAGGGCTTGATGCCGCCATGATCTGGCGCGCTCATGGCCGATTGCAGGATATCGGCAAGCGCCTCGCCCGTTGGGGCCGGCGCGGTCAGCTGGTCGGCCTTGATGGAACGGCGGGCAGCCAGTGTGTGCAACATCGACATGGGTCTTGAATTCCTCACTCGTCTTGATCGGAAGCTGCGCGTTCGCGCCGGGCCAGGATCTGGCGCCTGTCCAGCAGCATGTTCAGCAGGAAGCCCGCCATGAACCCGCCGAGATGGGCCTGCCAGGCAATTCCAATCTGGGCGGCGAAGATCGCCAGGACAAGATTGATCGAAAAAAACGATAGGCTGTAGGTCATTGCCATGCCCCGCCGGTGGAACGGCGCCGGGGCCAGCGGCCCGCCGCGGATCTGGGCAAAACCCATCTGGCAGATTGCGCCCATCACGCCCGACACGCCGCCGGAGGCGCCGATGACCGGGGCCTGCGGGTCGGCGGCCAGGGCCACATACAGCGCACCGCCCGCCAGCACGCTGGCCACATAGATCACCAGAAAGCCCGCCGGACCGTCCCTGCGCGTCAATGCCGTGCCGAAGCCCAGCAGCAACCCCATATTGACGACCAGATGCATCCAGTTGGCATGCAGCAGGGCATGACCCAATGGCGACAGCAACGTCGCCGTCCAGTCATAGGCCAGGTTCTGTGTGCTCAGGAACCGGATCGGCAGCAGCACCAGATGGGCAAACAGCAGGTTGGCGATCTCCTCACTCGCGTAATGCGAGATCAGAAAGATCAGGGCGGTCAGACCCACCACGCCCAGCACGGTACGCGGCGCGTTGAAGATCGGTGCTTCTTCCCGCGGCGTTGGGTCGGATGGCGGCATGCCGCCACCACCCCCGCCGGGCTGGCGCGGAACAGGGCTGCCTATATCGGCGATCATCACGGTCAGAAAGGGCAAGGCATCGATACTCCACCTGATGGAATGTCGTTCTAGCACGGGTCGAGCGGGTGGTATCAAGGCCGGCAATGCGCTACCCCTTCCGGAAACCGGAATATGGATTGGTGATGAGGGACATGCGTCGTTCCGCAATTCTGTGCATCAGTGCGCTTGTCGCTTCCTGTGCCGTTGCGGTGAAGGAGACCGGCGGGCTGTCGCTATCCTATCAGCGTCTGCCGGTGGACATGTTCGCGCAGCCGGGCCCGTGGCAGGTGGCTTCGATCCTGTCGCTGTCATCGTCTGATCCGGAATTCGGGGGTATGTCCGATCTGGCGACCAATGGAAAAGGCGGGCTGGTCGCCATCAGCGACAGGGGAGGCTGGTTCGGTTTCCAGCCCGGTTTCGATCCCGATGGAAAACTCGCCCGGATCAGCGATCCCTGGATGACGCCGATGCTGGATCGCAACGCCGTACCCCTGTCGGGCAAGCAGAGCGCCGATGCCGAAGGGCTGGCGGCGCTGCCCGGCGGCGGCTTCGCGGTATCCTTCGAGCGCGATCATCGTATCCTGGCTTTCCCGGCGACCGATGCCGCATCCGATCCGGTCGCGGGGCCGGACCTGTCCTTGCTGCCAGCAAATGAAGGGGTGGAAGCGCTGGCCGTGCTTCCCACCGGCGATTGGCTGGTGCTGGCGGAAGGGGGAGAGCAGGGGGGCAGCCTGCCAGCCTTCCTGGGGCGGCCGGGTGCGGCATGGCGCAGCTTATCCTATCCCTTCGACGGGGAATTCCGCCCGACCGGGCTGACCATCGGGCCGCAGGGCGTGCCCTATGTGCTGGAGCGGGCCTTCAGCTTTCCCGCCGGGCCGCGCGCCCGCATCCTGCGCCTGACGCTGGGCGGGGAGGCGATCGGCACGGACCTTGTGGCAAAAATCCAGGACCCGATTCCGGTCGACAATGCCGAGGGCATTCTCTGGCTGCCGGAACCCGCACCGCTGGGCAGTTTCCTGGTGATCAGCGATGACAATTTCTTCGCCCTGCAGAAAACACTGATCTGGCAGTTGTTACCGGTAGGGGCGGCAATTGCGCCATTCACCGGGACGCCCAGGGCATGATCGGCACGGTGGAGATCGCATTCTTGGGCGAGCCGTCGATGATCTTGTCCGAATAGCTCAGATAGACGAGCGTGTTGTTCGGTTTGTCGTAAAAGCGCACGACCTGGAGCTTCTTGAAAAGCCAGGAACGGTTCTCCCTGAACACTTCCTCGCTGTCTTCCAGGTCACCTCTGATGCTGATCGGCCCCACCTGACGGCAGGCGATGGACGCGTCGGATGTGTCCTCCGCCAGTCCGATCGCACCCGTAACCCCGCCTGTTCTGGCACGGCTGACATGACAGACCACCCCGTCCACCTTGGGGTCTTTGAAGGAGCTGATGCAGATTTTGTCGTTTGGTCCCAAAATCTTGAAGGTTGTGGAGACGCAGCCGATCTCCTCGGCGGCGACCGGGGAGGAGAGGGCGGCCAGCAGAGCGGCGGCGATTGCGGCAAAGGCGGTACGGTTCATGGGGTCTCTCAATCGGCAACGGATTGGGCGGAAGTGCCCAACCCTGTCTGATCCAATCCGACACGACAACGCATTACGGTTGGGGGAGGATCGGATCATACAGGGTTGGTAATTGTCCCGTTATTGTGACGGGCGATCCAGCCCCGGCGTCATCTAGCTGTTTGCATATGGTGTAAAAGTATGACGATGGCTGGCGTGGGGTTGGAGCAATGATCAAAAAAAGCATCACTATGACGCAGACCCAGGAAGCCTGGATTCAGGCACGGCTCGCGACGGGGCAATACGCTCCGGATAGTGAGATTGTTCGGGAAGCCCTGCGTGAGAAGCAGATGCGCATGGCGGAAAGGGAGCGTGTTCGTGCTGCCTTCGCAGCAGCCGGGAAGAGCGCCGTTTCATCCTTCGGGAAGGAGGACATGCGCGCCGTCGTTAAGGCGGAGATGCGGGGCGATGGAAGCCTATAGCCGCAGCATTCTTGCCGAACAGGATGCCAGGCGCCTTTATCGCTCCTGTGCTGCCTGTTCGGCCAGCCAGGCGATGAACAGCGCGATCTCGCGCCTGGGGCGGGGCGGGGACAGCGCGACATAGTGCATGCCGCTGGGAATGAAGCCGAACGGCGCGATCAACCGCCCGGCCTTCAGATCGTCGCGCACCAGCACTTCCGGTGCTATGGCCACGCCCAGCCCGGCCACGGCCGCCTCCAGCATGAAATAGAAATGCTCATAGGGCCGCTCGTCGGTCGGCAGTGCGAAGCCATGTTTCTCTGCCCAGAAGGGCCAGGCCCAGGCACGCGATTTATTGTGCAGCAGCGGCAGATCGACAAGGTCACGCCAGCCGCGGATATACTCGGCGGGGCGCAGCGTGGGGCAGAGCACCGGACCCATCCTGTCCTCAACCAGCGGGGTGACGATGACGCCTTCGGGAAGCTGGGCCTCGGCCGCGACCCGGATGGCCACGTCATAGCGCTGGCGCGCCAGATCGACCGGGCCGTCATCGGCGCTTAGGCGCACTTCCAGCCCCGGGTGCCGGCCTTGCAGGTCGTACAGGCGCGGAATCAGCCAGCGCATGGAAAAGGTTGCGATACAATTCACGTCCAGCGGGCGCTGTCCCGTTTCCAGCAACCGCGACAGGGCAGCCTCGATCCCGTCGAAGGCGGCAGTCAGTTCCGGCAGCAGATCGCGCCCTTCGCGCGTCAGAACCGGGCGGTTGCGGGGCCCTTCCAGCAGGCGCAGGCCCAGCGTCTCTTCCAGCCCGCGTATCTGGCGGCTGACCGCGCCATGGGTGACGCCCAACTCCTCCGCGGCGTCGACCATCCGGCCAAGGCGTGCAGCTGCTTCAAAGGCGCGCAGGGCGTTGAGGGGAAGAATGCCGCGCTTCATGTGCGTTTTTCTCACATGGAAATGGAGAAATAATCGATTTTCATAAGGACATCATGCGTTCATATCTCACACACCGCAATCGCAAACGAGAGATTTGGACCATGAGCATCGCTGAAGCCCAAAACCGTTTTGCCGCGTCTTTCTGGAGAATTCGTCGGCAGTTGGCCGAGTGGAAGCGTGTTGCGCGCACCCGTCGCGCCCTGTCCCGGCTGGATAGCCATCTGCTGCGCGATATCGGCGTTACCGCCATGGAGCAGGAAGAGGAAAGCCGGCGCCCGTTCTGGCGGTAAGTTGTTTTTTCAGCGTCATCCCGGCCAAGGCCTACAGGGCCGCGAGCCGGGATCTTTCGCCGGTCTAAGGTCCCGGGTCTCGCATCACGGATGCTCGCCCGGGAGGACAGCCTTCTTTGATATTGTCATTCCCGCCGCAGCAGAGCGGAGAGCCGGGATCTGTATCCGCCAGGATGGAAGTCCTCGAACCATCCACGGATGCTCGCCCGGGACGACGAATAAAGGCTATCCCAGCAGCCGGCCGATCCGCGCGATGGCTTCTTCGATCGCTTCCAGCGAATTGGCATAGGAAAAGCGCAGGAAGCCCTTGCCGTAATCGCCGAAGCTGGTGCCCGCGATGGTGGCCACGCCGACTTCGTCCAGCAGGCGGTTCTGCAGGGTCTTCTCGTCAATCCCCGTTCCCGTGATGTTGGGGAAGGCGTAAAAGGCCCCGCCCGGCATGACGCAGGTAATGCCTGCCAGCCCGTTCAGAAGTTCCACGATCCGGCGGCGGCGTTTGTCGAAGGCAGCCAGCATGTCGGCCACGGCATCCTGCGGGCCGGTCAGCGCGGCGATCCCGGCGAACTGGGCGGGCGCGTTGACGCAGGAATGGCTGTTGATGGCAAGGCGCGTCGCCTTATCCGCCAGACCTTCCGGCCAGACCGCATAGCCAAGCCGCCAGCCGGTCATGGCATAGGTCTTCGACCAGCCATCCAGCATGATCGCCCGATCCGCCAGCTCCGGATAGGACAGGATCGAAACCGGCTCCTGCCCGTCATAGACGAGGCGGGAATAGATTTCGTCCGACAGCACCGCGACATTCGGCCATTTGGCGAGGCCGGCGGCAAGCTTGTCCATCTCCGCCTTCGGCACGACACCGCCGGTCGGATTTCCGGGGGAATTGATGATGATCAGCCGCGTTTTGGGCGTGATCAGCGACAGAACCTCTTCGGCGGAGAAGGCAAAGCCGTTCTCTTCGCGCAGCGGGATGGGCACATCCTTTGCGCCCGTGTAGCGGATCATGGAGCGATAGATGGGGAAGCCCGGATCGGGATAGAGGATTTCCGCCCCCGGCTCGCCAAACATCAATATGGCGAAGAACATGGTGACCTTGCCGCCCGGTACCACGACGATGCGGTCAGGGGAAATCTCGGCCTTTCGGTATGTCGCGATGTCGGCGGCCACCGCCTCGCGCAGGGGCAGGATGCCGTTGGCGGGCGTATAGCCATGATGTCCGTCGCGCAGGGCCTTGATGGCGGCCTCCACGATATGCGGCGGGGTCGGGAAATCCGGCTGGCCGATGCCCAGATTGATGATCGATTTGCCCTGGGCTGCCAGCGCGCCTGCGCGCGCCAGCACGTCGAAGGCGGTCTCGGTCCCCAGCCGGTCCATGGCGGCGGCGATCTGCAGCATGGTCAATCCTTCCCCCTGCTTATTGTTTCGTTGGACGCGACGGCCAACTTAACGCCTCGGCCAGGGACTGCAAGTCGCCGCATGCGTCCGGCGTCCGGAGCTACTCGCAAATGGGGCTGTCAAAAGGGCATCGACATGCGGATGGTGACGATGCTCGCTTCTGCCCGGTATTCCTGATCGAGTTCGGTATCGGCGACGGATAGCGTGCGGCTGAAGGCCAGTTCGCTGGAGAGCCTGCCATGGTCGAAGCCAAGACCGGTCCGGATGAGCTGGTCGCCATATTCATTCAGGTCTGCCGAAAGGAACGGCTTTACGGTACCCATGGGGCGCCCTTCATCGTCGCTGAGGGCGAAGCCGTAGAGCACGGTGCCGGACAGGGTGTATTCGCCATAATCCGTCCGCCCGGCCAGATAATTCCCTTCCATGGCGGCATTCAGCCCCGTCTCGCGGTCGGACAGGCGCAGGCCGCCACCGAAGGAGAAGGCTGTCTTGTCGCCATTGATCGCATCGGTGAAATCATGGACGAGGCCGGATTCCAGGAAGGGCGTCACGGTCAAGCTGTCGGAAGGCCGTATAGCGTAGGCGAGTTCCAGGGCAGGCTTGAGTTGCCTTGTGTTCGACCGGGTGCTGGCGATGCTGGCACTCGTGCTGTCCCGATAGGCATCGACCGTCTTCTGCGCGGCCACCAATTCGACGGATGGCGTCAGCGATAGCGGCATTGTGTCGGACGGATACATCCGATAGGCGGCGGATAGCGACGCAAACCACATCTCGCTATCCGTATCGCCGATAACGGCATTGTTGCTGCGCGTCACATCGATATCGCCGGTGCCATAGCCCAATGCACCGACAAGCGTCAGGTCCTCCACCGGGCGATAGATGGCATAGGGTGACAGGGTCCAGCCTTTTTCCCGATAGCTGCCATTGTTGAAAGCTGTGGTGAGGTCGCTATCGCTGTAGCCGATGGATACCCCCGCCGTCAGCGTCTCCGCGAAGCGGTAATCCATGCCGATATTGTAGGCCCAGACATCCCCGTCATAAGCACTATTGGCAAAGTCGTTGTCGACCGAGGTGAACGACCCGTTGCCCCAGATCGCGAAGGGCGAGGTCGTATCCAGCGCCGTCCGGCCATCGACGCCGCCTGCGCCGCCGGGCTGTCCCTCATCCGTGGGGCCAAGCCCCAGCGCGCCAAGCCCGTTTGCCGAGGAGGTGTCGAAACTGCCCATCATCGCCAATTGGCGCAGGGAATTGCTGGTATCAGTCGACGAGGAGCGGTCATCAAACAGAAGCTGACTGCTGAACCGTGCAGAGGCTGGGGTCGAGCTGACAAAGGAATTCTCATCGCTGGCGCTGGTCCCCGATGGAGCGTTCCCGGCCCCGCCGGAAACGGCAGTAACCCGTGCGCCGATATTCTGCTGAACGAGGTTGACCTGGGATCGAGACACCGCCGAAATTACCGCAGATGTCGTACTGGATCGATTGGCTGACGCATTCGATGGAGGCGACCCGAGAACACAGCTCACCGTAATACCGACTGGTACGTTTCCAACGATAGAAAGGACGAGCCTGCCGCCCGTCGTATCGCGCGGAATCCGAATATTGACGGTTTGCGTATCGCCTACCGCAATATTATTCGTCTCGACAATCGAAACATTGCCATTGTCGACATCTGTATAGGTAAGGCTGTAAGTGCGGGGCCCGGCGCTGGTATTATTTATACTGGCCGTTGCCACTTCATTCACGGAAAATACCGAAGTGCCACCGGTTACGCCGCCGACGGTGCCCGCGTAGTTCCAGGCCGAACAACCGGCGCTCAATGCAAAAGCGGCATTTGGAATAATCAGCGCAACCGCCGATATAAGCGCGCAATGAAGAGACGAAAATGTCTTTTTCATCCAACCCGATCCCGATTCCGCCGAATATGGCAGCGCCCCCCCCCCTGAATTTCTATTCGTGATTTTCTGTCATCCGTCAACGCCGAATTGTCACTATTCCTTAAAATACAATGCTTTATATCCCGCCTCGCTGTGTAAGGCAGCTTGGGCAGTTCAATTCTTCAGCGTGAACTCGCCATTGCGCACGCGGCTGACGAGGCCTTCCACGAAGCTCGCGGTCGTTTCCTCGCCCACTTGGTCGACCAACTCGGTCAGCGCCATATAGAGGCAGATTTCCGCAAGCTCGGTATTGGGGGTGCCGCGGGCGGCCGCATTCTCCCACGCATCGAGCAGAAGATTGGTGGCAACGCGCTTGGATTCTTCGACACTGTTCATGGCAAGCCTGACCCTATTCGACCTGACCGCAACGGGCCGTTTTCAACTGGCAGCGAAGCTCTTACCGTCAAGCCCATGATGACGTCCAGAC
>Ga0075012_10005993_pt1 | contig 11065 bp, 11 predicted proteins | sample All_14_2_FD_71474 | JGI IMG/M metagenome (GOLD analysis project Ga0075012, IMG submission 71474) | Freshwater microbial communities in response to fracking from Pennsylvania, USA - Allegheny Zone_MetaG_DW_15 | ecosystem: Environmental > Aquatic > Deep subsurface > Groundwater > Drilled...
GGTCATCATGGGGGTTTATCTAATTTCCGAGGGCAGCTTAACCATGGGGGGGCTGATCGCCTGCACCATTTTGGCCGGCCGCTGCCTGACGCCTCTTGGCCCCATGGCCAATCTGGTCACCCGTTATCAACAGGCCAAACAGGCTTTGCAAGGTTTGAACGAATTAATGGCAACGCCGCTGGATCGCTCGCCAGACAAACAGTATCTACACCGTCCACATCTGGACGGCAATATTGAATTTGAACATGTGTCGTTCAATTATCCCAATCAACAAAGCAAAGCCCTGAACGATGTTTCCTTCAAAATCAAGGCGGGCGAGCGGGTCGGGATTGTGGGCCGAATTGGTTCGGGTAAAAGCACCTTGCACAAACTGCTGCTGGGGCTGTATCACCCAATATCCGGATCCATCTTGCTGGACGGGGCAAATATTTTACAAATTGATCCCATCGATTTACGCCACAATATCGGCTATGTGCCCCAGGATTGCCTGTTGTTCACCGGCAACGTGCGCGACAATATCATCATGACCAAACCCTGGGCCGATGATAATGCGGTGCTCGCCATTGCCAAAATCACCGGCGTTGATCGCTTTATCAGCCAGCATCCAACTGGTTATGATCTACACGTGGGCGAACGCGGAGAGACCTTGTCCGGCGGCCAGCGCCAGTCTGTCACCATCGCACGCGCGCTGTTGCCCAATCCTCCCATTATTTTGATGGATGAACCCACCAACGCCATGGATGAACGCACCGAAAGCGAATTAATCGCCGGGCTGGCTCCATTTCTTCAGGACAAAACGCTGATTGTTGTCACGCACAAACCTTCTTTGTTAAATCTGGTCGATCGCATTATTGTTTTTGATGGCGGACGCATTGTGTTCGACGGCCCCAAATCCAGCCTGGTCAAACCAGCCTCCAAATCGGATAACCCCAAATCATAAGGATCCCATGTTATTTCAGTGGTGGAAAAAAAAGAAAAAGAAAAGCCGATTGCATACTGAAGACGATGAGTTTATTGTCGACAGCAAAACCGCATTACTGGACAAAAGCACGCCGCTGGCTAACCGGGTTTTGTATACTATATTGATTTTTTTACTGTGCACGGCGCTGTGGGCGACCTTTGCCACCATCGATGAAATCAGTGTGGCCGAGGGCAAGATTATCCCTTCGTCGCAAAATAAAATCATCCAGAGTCTGGATGGCGGAATCGTCGAGGAACTGCTGGTGCACGAAGGCCAAACCGTTGAAAAAGGTCAAACCCTCGTTCGCCTGGATATGACGCGTTATGCGGCCGATTATGGCCAGGCCAATGAAAAATATTATGCTTTGCTCGCCCTGATTGCACGCTTGCAAGCAGAAACACAAAACCTGGACACGATAGTTTTTCCCAAACAAGTACAAGCGTTTACTGGTTTGATGGCTCGTGAAAACAAACTGTTCAAAACCCGCAAAGAAGCACTGACGGCCGACAAAGCCGTACTCGAAAAAAGCTACAACCTGGCGAATCATGAGGTGGAGATCATGCAGCCGCTGGTCGACAAGGGTTACGCGTCCAAAGTCGAATTAATCCGGGCGCAACGCGAGGCCAACGACATCAAAGGTAAAATCCAGCAATTACAGAGCCAGTTTCAGGAAAAAGCCCAGGAAGATCTGAACAGCCATAGCGCCGAGCTATCCTCAATAATTGAAACCCTGGCCGCTCTGCGCGACAAAATGGAAGACACGGTCATTATCTCACCCGTCAAGGGCATCATTAAAAAAATCAACATCTCCACCATTGGCGGCGTGGTGTCATCCGGCATGGACATCATGGAAATTGTTCCACTCGAAGACAACCTGCGTTTCGAGGCAAAAATCAAACCCGCTGACATCGCCTTCATCCACCCCGGACAACCAGCATCTATCAAATTAACCGCCTATGACTTCACCGTCTACGGCGCACTATACGGCAAAGTAGACTCCGTCAGTGCAGACGCCATCGAAGACGAAAAAGCCCGCCCCATCGCCGGCGCCCCCGAAGTTTATTACCGGGTCATCATAAGTGGGCAAAATAATTACCTGGGAAGCGCCAAACACAAACTACTGATCATCCCCGGCATGACCGGCACCGCCCACATCGTAACCGGCCAGAAAACCATTTTGACCTATTTGTTGAAACCGTTTATCAAAGCCAAGCAAGAGGCGTTGAGGGAGCGGTAAGTACGCCGAGCCGACATCAGGAGACCCTTCACTTCGTTCTGGGCGACACAGCCAGGCATCGGTGTGGCACGGACGGCTGCAATGTCGCCCAGAGCGCAGCGAAGGGTCTCCTGATGCTGGCCCGGATGCCCTGTGCCCAGCCTGCCATCCCCCTACAAACAATGTTTGTTTTGATATTTTTCACAATGATGGGCGTAATACATGCGCAAGGGTGAGGTGTATATTCTGGAGCCTTTGCTCATCAAAAAGAGGCGCTCGGGTTGCAGGCCCACGTAATTGGATGATCTCAGGATACCGGTGTAAAAACGGTCATTATTGATCATGAACCATTTGTGCAGGAATGGCAGGATTTTTTCCGGATCATTGGAAAAAAATGATTGTTGTACTTCTTGAAACAGGGTGGTGATCATATCGTAATGGCTGGGGAAATAATGACTGGCATTTTCATGCCGATATCGGGTTAATACGCTGTCATCATTCTGCTTGACCAGGCCGGCGTCCAGATTCAAAGACAGCGCGACACCTTCGGCGGCCTCGACTACAAAGGGCACGCCCATTAACGATACGCCGTTGTTTTCTGATAACCATTTTTCCCAAAAAGCGATGGCTTGATCCGTCATGGGGTCGAAGTAACTGTCTACGCCGTAGCGCAGGGCATCATGGCTGTTTTCGTCATAGATGCAATACGTCATGGTGACATAGTAAAATGGCTTGGCATTCAAATTGCTGCTAAAAAATTCTTCGATTCGGGCGTGTACCTGATCGCAACTCAGATTGGGCTCTGTGATATCGCCCTGAATGCGCACAATTTGGGTGGGATAATCGATGCTTCTCTCGCCAGCTATCGGCTGAGCAAGCAGGGTTTCGGCGTTAGAGTACGTTCTGACGATGCTGTTCTTGCCATAGCTTTTCGCATCGACCGGTGTTTGCAAGGGTGCGTGATCGATTGCCGCAAAGACCGACATGGACGCAGCCATCAAGGATGCGAGTAAACAAATATTCATTTCAATTCCCTTTAAAAATACTTCATAACGAAGTTATCGTTGACGTGGCACCGGACATTCGAGCCGCAACCCTCAGGTATTCCGCAAAATCAAAACCAAAATCGCTATGAAAACGATTAATATCAGCGCCAGTACCCCCAGCGTTGAAAAGCTTTTGCTCAGGTTAGCGCGACTGAACAGTTCAGGTCGGTTTTTAACCACGCGATACATGTACCAAACAATCAAACCCGCGCCCAATAAAGCCAAAATTTGATAAAACGTTTCCATCATTTGCTCCCTGTTTCTTCAAATGCGAAGGCATCCGAATATAATCGTGCGTTTGGTACACCGGCGTCTACCAGCGCATCGCGTGTGGCGTAGACCATGTCAAAAGGGCCGCCGATAACTATCTGATAATCAGACAAATCCTGTTTGTGCTCCTGTAAAACCAGTGCGGCCAGGGTGTCTTTGGACTCCGGCGTTGACAGCAACGACCGATAGCGAAAATGACTGACATGCGCCTGCCATTGCAACACTTTTTCGTCCATGTACAAATCACTTTGCGAACGCGCACCCCAATACAATACAAAAGGCCGCTGATCGCCGCTGGCCAGTAACTGTTCAATCATGGCGTTGATCGGCGCAAAACCCGTGCCGCCGGCAATGAACATTATCGGCCGCTCTGCCTCCAGTTTATCCAGATGACAATCGCCAAAAGGCAGGCGAATACGAACAGCCCCCTTTTGCTTGATGGCGGTGAACAAAGCCTGATTGCAGGTATTCTGCGGATCATGGCGGATATGCAATTCATAATTATGCGCACCCAAAGGCGCGTTGGCAATGGAATAACTCAGCCATTCGCCGGCCGACATCAGTTGCAAGTATTGCCCGGCCTTGTAATCAACATACTGCTCAGGCAACAAATGCAAGACGATGATTTTATCCGTCAGCGGACTGATGCGCGTCACCTGAGCGTTTATTTCAACCAGACTCATAAGGTGATCCCCAGATCTTGCCAGTACGCATTCACCGTTTTCAGTACGTCTTCGTCCATCACAATGGGCTTGCCCCATTCGCGTTGTGTTTCGCCAGGCCATTTGCTGGTGGCGTCCATGCCCATTTTGGAACCCAAACCCGACACGGGAGAAGCAAAATCGAGGTAATCGATCGGCGTGTTGTCGATCATCACCGTATCACGCAGGGGATCCATGCGGGTGGTCATGGCCCAAATCACATCTTGCCAGTTGCGTGCGTCAATATCATCATCGCAAACAATCACGAATTTGGTGTACATGAATTGGCGTAAAAAAGACCAGACGGCCATCATGACGCGTTTGGCGTGTCCGGGGTATTGCTTCTTGATGGTCACCACGGCGAGGCGATAGGAGCATCCTTCGGGCGGCAAATAAAAATCCACAATTTCCGGAAATTGCTTTTGCAGCAGCGGGATAAACACCTCATTCAAGGCCAGGCCCAAAATCGCTGGTTCATCGGGCGGACGACCCGTGTAGGTGCTGTGATAAATCGGATTTTTGCGCTGGGTTATGCGCTCGACCGTGAACACCGGGAAGGATTGCACCTCGTTATAATAACCGGTGTGATCGCCAAAGGGGCCTTCCGGCGCTTCTTCGTCCGGATCCAGATAGCCTTCCAGAATGATTTCGGCACTGGCGGGCACGTGCAGATCATTGCCGATGCAACGGGTCAATTGGGTGCGTTGTCCGCGCAGCAAACCGGCGAACGCATATTCCGACAACGAATCGGGAACCGGGGTGACGGCAGCCAAAATCGTGGCCGGATCCGCGCCCAGGGTTACAGCAATGGGGAAACGCTCACCGGGATAGCGTTGTTTCCAGGCTTGAAAATCGAGCGCGCCGCCGCGATGCGACAACCAGCGCATGATCAATTTGTTCCGTCCCAGTACTTGTTGCCGATAGATTCCCATATTCTCCCGACTTTGATCCGGACCTTTGGTGGTCACCATGCCCCAGGTAATCAGGGGCGCGGCGTCATCCGGCCAACAGGTTTGAATGGGTAAGCGGCTCAAATCCACGGCCTCATGCTCCCATACTTCATCCTGGCAAGCGGCATTGCTGACGTATTTGGGCGCCATGGTGAGCGCGTGTTTCAACAGCGGCAATTTACTGAAGGCATCCTTGAACCCCTTTGGCGGCTCCGGTTCTTTCAAGGCCGCCAGCAATTTACCCACTTCACGCAAAGCCGCCAGATTTTCCTCTCCCATGCCCATGGCCACGCGCTCAACCGTTCCAAACAAATTGGCCAAAACCGGCATGCTGGAATTTTTCGGCTGGGTAAACAACAAAGCCGGCCCCCCGGCACGCAGGGTTTTATCGCAAACAACAGTCATTTCCAAATGCGGCGACACCGGATAATCCACCCGGGTAAGCAACTTGCGCTGCTCCAGTTGATCGATAAAGTCTCGTAAATCGGCGTATTTCATTGCTGCTCGTTGGTTTGAAGGGTAGAAACAGGGGGAATTATGACATAGGGCGGCGGATGAGGGTATACACCTTGTGGTGGGGCGAGAACGAATTAGCAAAAAAGACCCCCTAAAAAAACATTGCATCGCACCCGTACTTTGCGGTTGAATCTATCATCTTCAGGCACTTCAGGGATTATCATGAAATATGCTGTGAGCTATTGCCTTATCGATCATCGGGTTGGTGGTCATTTAATGTGGCATAGCTGTATTTTATTGTCTCAACTGGATGAGGAATTGAATGCATGGCGGGTGATGGATACCTGGGGATTTTATGGTTTGCCAACGTCTCAGCGTGATGGGTTAATCGTCAGGATTTTTAAATTAGTCACGGGCTTGCATGTTGATCTGCAGGGTAATCATGGTGTGCTTTGCCCTGAAAAATTGCATCTGCTGGACCGGGGGCATGGTTTGCAGGGTTTGAGTTTTGAACTGGACCTTGCGCAATATCGGCAGTTGGCGGACAAATGCCGCCGTCGTTTCAACGAGCAGGAGGACGCTATTCGTGAGGCCGCTGCGGATCTGGAACTGGTACCCGCGACCACTTTTAAACGTTATCCTTTTGAACGAGATTCACGGGCCATTTTCGACTGGGAAAAAGCGCATCACAGCCCGCCCCGATTGCCAGATTATACCCTCAACGTAGCCCCGGGTTTTTTCGGGCCGGATCTGAGCGGCTCTCATACCTGCAAAACCCAGGCGCTTGCTCTGTTAAACGGAATACTCACGCCCGCACAACTTGATCGCATCAGCTTTTATTCCCAGGTCATCCCCCGCCTTGGCTGGTCACTGGACAGTATCTATTTGTATACCAGCGGCGGTACGCCAAGCCAACATAGACGCGCCTCTGGCAAGGTGGTGTCATGGCGCGACGGTTCCAACTTATTCTGGACCATTCCGCCACTGGAAACAGACACGCCGGCTTTGCAACGCGCCAAAGACGCCGTCAGCAAATTGCAACAAATGGAATGGCTGTTTCGCGATGCGGTATTGCCGGCGGAGAATGAAGAAGAAAGAACCACATTGATCGATCAAATCATTAAGATGTACAGCCGCTTTTCCATCATAAAAAACACTCAAAGCACCTGTTTTTTCGGTTTTTATCTCACTTGGCAACCTGATAAAGAACAGGTATTGGCAGACAACATTCGCCATGCGGAACAGCTCATCCACACGATCACCAGCGCGATTGAAAACGACGAAATGCCGGATTGTAAAGCGTCTTTGATCCATGGCTTACCCGATACCGACAAACAAAGCCTCTGCGACATACTCCACTGCCAAATTTTCAAAGATCTGGATCTTCAAACCGGGCTCAGCTGTTCAGAGCCGTGAAGCGTTCAAAACAAAAAAACAACCGCGAAGCGGCGTAGGTTGGGTCCTGGCCCATAGCCGTCAGGTTAAGGGGAAAATTTCGGTGCCAAGCGAGCGTACGTAGACCCTTCGCTTCGCTCTGGGCGACACGTTTGGATTGCGCTGTGGGTTGCGAGACTGCCCTTCACTCTGATACTCAAACGTGTCGCCCAGAGCGGAGCGAAGGGTCTCCGGACGCTCGTTCGCAGCAAGATCCCGGTAAATCCGAAGCAACCACTCCGCTCCCCGTCCAATGTATGCAATAATAAAAAACATCGATTCAAGGACGAAACAACCGTCATGACAAAACGCATTTTATTCGCCGGACTAATCGCGATCCCACTCACCCTGCACGCTTCGTTTATTGAATCAACCCTCGGCGCCGCGGTTGTTAACGATGCCACTGCCACCTACTTCAACCCTGCCGCCTTAACGTTGTTGAAGCATGCTCAAATCATTACGCTGGGATCTTTTGCCGAATCCCGCGGACAATTCTCCGGTCAAAATATCCGCAACAGCACCGGTTTCATTCAGGCAGGCATGGCCGATTCCAAATCGAATTATTATTTACCCTCCGGCTATTGGGCCAGTCCACTGGGCGACAAGGTGAGCATTGGATTGGCCATCGTCGCCAATTCCTTCAACAAAAATATCGAGGAAAATTCCATCCTGCGCTATGACCAAAGTGGCAGTGACGTGAACAGTGTTGATGTAGTGCCGGCGCTGAGCGTCAAACTCAATGACAAAGTCTCGGTGGGTGCGGCCATCAACCTGACCTGGGCCGACATACTTCTAAAACCCCTGATCGGATTTCCTGAATTAAATATTCCCGATAGTCAAAGCCGCAATGACGCCAAAGGATCCGGACTGGGCGCGGATGTCGGTGTTTTGTATAAAGCCTCGCAATCAAGCGCCCTGGGATTCAACTATCGCAGCGCCATTACCTATCGGCTAAACGGTACCAGTATTTTTGAAGGGAATATCAACGTCATATCCAAACAATACAGCTTTCATTTCTGGACGCCGGCCAGAGCGGTTTTGTCCATCAGCCACCGCTTTACGCCCGCATTCACCCTGATTGGAACAGCCCAGTATCTGCAATGGGATATTTTTAAAAATATGTTCATCCATGGCATCGCCACGGAAATTGGTACACAGGCCGTTATTCTCAATGCCACGGTTCCCTATCACTTGCATAATGCCTGGTTGTTGACCGCTGGCAGTCAATACCGCATAACGCCCAAATGGATTATTCGAGCGGCTGGAACGTACAATCAATCGCCAGGAAATCCACGAGAACACCTCACCAACGGCGACAGCATCACCGCCGGGCTATCCAGTGGCTATGAGCTGAACAAGCGTTTAACTGTTGACGCGAGCTATTCCCACGCATTCATTCAGCAACAAGATATTCATATCCGCAGCGCCAAAAGTATGATCGATGGCGTCAACAAAGGCATCAGAGATTCTGTATCGCTAAAATTGACCTTTAATTTGGGATAAATTCGGATATATAATGGCTAGGCCTTAATACAGGAGTTTTACGCATGGCTAATAAATTATGGAAAATCGCAGCAACCCTGCTGCTTGTTCAGGCAACGTGCATCAGCAATTCATACGCATTAAATCTGCTTTTGATCAACAACACCAACGTTAGAATATGGTCCTACGTATACAGTTCAGACACCGGGAAATCCATCGGCGCAAAACTGGCCGCCAACGGCGGAAGCAGCACCAGAGACTACTACACACAAAACCGCTGGGTCACAGTCGGATACGTCAACGAACCCGGAGAAGGCGGTTTTTCATGTGAAATAAATGGCCAAACCATGTACCTGGACTTGAACGACAGCAAACGCGATTTGATAACCATTACCTACGTGAGCCGATCTGTTTTCGGCAACGTTGAATGCACCTGCGAAGGCAGTGTTTGTCCAAATGGTGAATAAACTGTTTGATAAAAAATCCATCCGACTGAGCAGTGGCGATACGCTGCTTATTTCCAAAGCAACGATTGAAGACGCTGTTCCGATTATTGATTATCTTAATATGGTTGGTGGGGAAAGTGATTTTCTCACCTTTGGAGCAAATGGCTTTCCGCTCAACTATGAACAGGAAAGGGAGATCATTGCCGACTGTCTGACGAGCAATCTACCGAAGGAACTGGAGGGGCGGCAGGGTGCTGTTAATTCTTTGGCGCGGAACGAAGTGAGCACCAAAAAATCACAGCACCCTGACAGGACCCCGACGCCTCGATCTATTGTGCGAAGTGCGTTCAGGAATAAGCTCAAAAGAATAAACAATTTTAATCAGAGCAACTGAACTGGTGGGCACGCCGCTCTCGCTCATTTGCTCACCCTGTCTCATACGCCTTGTTGACGGAGTTCCACAGCCCGTTTGCCAATCAATACGCTGATACGTTTGGGGATTTTTGCTTGCGGGTGTTTGTCCAGCACTTGCTCAAGAACACGATCTTTATGCGTTAAAACAAGCTCGCGGGTATCTTTCATGCGTTGAGTAAACGATCCTTTTTTTATCCCCAGCTCTTTCTCAAGAAGCGTAAACTGATTTAATCCTATGTTTGCAAAGGTATATCGATCACCAATTCTAAAAGCGAATGCTTTATTTAAGCTTTCATAAATCGAGGTGCATAAAAGATCGTAAAATGGTGCCAGTTTATTTTTATTATCCACCAACAATAAGGACATGTTTTTGGAATGGCTGTCGTTATTTCCAATCAGCAAATTAAAACTCAGCCAGGATAGAAATTCCTGCAATGCCTGAATACGTTCTGTTGCCCCGACATGGTTAAGCAATAGTTCATAATTGTTCTTGATACCTGGCCCACCTTTAAACTCATATTTTGCCTCACTCACCACGCCCTGAGCTTGACAAAAATCCTGTTGATGCAGCCTGTGCACTATCCCCTGCACGTCTTTAACACGATCGTATCGCTCCGTTACAAACAAAGGAAAAACACCATCCAAAATCTCACAAGCAGCCACATTCAATCCAATTGCGCGAGCCAATTCCATACAATAAAATTCATTGTATACAGATTCTTTAATGCCCTGGCGAAGAATGGGTGTTTTAATAATGTGCGTAGTGGGTGCTCCTTGAGTGGGTAAAAATAACTGTCCTTCTTTTAAAATAGCCGCAAATTTGTCTTGCGCGCCAGCCAGAGAAAGATAGCCTGGCTCCATCCTGGAGACGACCTCGGCAATCGAATTTTTTTTACTGATTGCTTCATAAATTTTTTCTATATCTATTTTTATCAGCTCGGCACGCTCGGGCTGATATGAAAATTCGCTATCTGCCGTAATAATAACAGCCCCGGCACAATCCTGGCCAAAACGCTCTAAAAATTCGAACGAACCATGAACATCATAATCGCGTTCCAATACGTCCAGTACATCCCCCTCAGGCAGAAGATTTTCAAAAAAAGACAGCGTGATCTTGTTGTTAAAGGTCTGCTCAGACAAGGGCATGGCCAAACTTAAGGGGAAGCTGTTTTGGCCAATTTGCCACTGCTCATCATAGGAAAAAGAAGAAACCAGATTGTCATCGCGCGAAAAAACACCCACTCGCTGATTTTCGTAAAAAACATAAAGAGATTTCATGATTCCATCTCAAGTATTATTTTAAAGCCTAAAATTTTAGACAGTTTTAAAATGGTTGATAACTGAACATCAGACTCGCCCAGTTCAATACGACTGATACCATTGTGAGAAAGATCGCAAAAATCAGCCAACGATTTTTGGGTTATTTTCAACTGATGCCGCCGCTTTTTAAGAATTTCTGCCAATTTTTCTGTACTACTAATAATGTTTTTATCCATAAATCACTCCTCATTTAATTCTTATTATAATGAGAATTATAGCTAATTTAGATCATTTTACAAAAATTTCTTATTATAATGAGAATTTGGTGAGAGAAAGCCAATTATCCTGTTAAATACCCTTACAATGAGAATTGACAAACCAATGCACAAATTGAGGACACGCCTTAATTGAACTTAAAAAAAAGCCCCG
>Ga0075012_10005994_pt1 | contig 11062 bp, 6 predicted proteins | sample All_14_2_FD_71474 | JGI IMG/M metagenome (GOLD analysis project Ga0075012, IMG submission 71474) | Freshwater microbial communities in response to fracking from Pennsylvania, USA - Allegheny Zone_MetaG_DW_15 | ecosystem: Environmental > Aquatic > Deep subsurface > Groundwater > Drilled...
CTGGCCGATGAAACCCAGCGTGCCGCAAAAGCGGCTGCTCAACTGGCGGCCGATCAGCGCTTCGAGTCAATTCGACAGGCCGGCATCGAATACCAGAAGGCCGCAGAGTACGCGGGCTGGTGGGCCGATGCGATGGACAGGGATGAACAGGCGCTGTCCGATCTGAACGCCGCGAACGATCTCGACAAGCAGCGCCAAGCCAACGTGCAGACCCAGAAGGCTGCCGAGTACGCGGACTGGTGGGCAAAAGAGCTGGCGCAGGTAGACCGGGCCGCACAGGTCGCTCGCGCATCAACGACAACCCTGAATCGGGCCTTCGCAGCGCTGAACATCCGCTCTGCCGCGCAGATCGACGCCGAGATACTGGAGATCAACCAGGCGCTGGCGGATCTGGCAAAGCGCGCGGATCTGACCGGGGATGAATTCGACCGGGCGTTTGCGCAAGCACAGCAGCGCCTGGCCGCGCTCAAGCGTGAAGCCGCTGGCGGCGGTGAGGCGCTCGACGACGTCGGCAAGCGCGCAAACAACGCTGCCGGCCTGCTGTCTCGGATGGGGCTGGCATTCGGCGGCCTGGAGCTGGCCCGTCAGTTCGTGACGGTCAATGCCGAGCTGGAGAACATCGAGCGCAGCTTTGTTGCAGTGACGGGATCGGTCGAACAGGCTGCCGCCGAGATGACATACGCTCGGAATGTCGCGGTCGAGCTGGGAATTGAACAACTCGGCGCGGCCCGGTCATACGCCAGCCTGATGGCGGCAACCAAGGGGTCAGCGGCCGAGGGCGAGAAGTCGCGCCAGGTGTTCGAAGCGGTTACCCGGGCGATGTCGCTGGCCGGCAAGACCTCGGCAGAAACCGAGGGCGCGCTGCTGGCTTTGCAGCAGATGGCCAGCAAGGGTGTCGTGAGCATGGAAGAGTTGCGTCAGCAGCTCGGCGAACGCTTGCCCGGGGCGCTGAATGCCACGGCGGACGGCCTGGGTATCACGACGGCACAGTTGATCAAGCTGGTCGAAACCGGCCAGCTGACCGCTGAAGAGATTTTCCCGGCGCTGGCTGCTGGCCTGAACAAGCTCTACAAGGATTCGTCGGCCGAGACGCTGACGCAGGAGTGGACCCACTTCAAAACCGCCGTGCAGGATGCTTATACGACCATCGGCGATGCCGGCGCCGTCGATCTGCTGAAGGGTGCGCTGGAGTCGATGGAGGCCGTTGTGTTCGGTGTGTCGACCGGCATCGTGGCGCTGGGCAAGAACATCGGCGTGCTGATGGGCGCGCTGGCCGAAGGCGACATCGGCTTAAATGGTTTTTCCGAGGATGCAAAGCAGGCGTTTGCCGAGATCGAACAGGAAGTGCGGGAACGTACCGTGCGAATCGCGCAGCACAACCGCCTTGTTGCGGCAGGCCTGGATGATGCCGGCAAGACGATGCTGGCGCAGGCAAAAGAGCGTGCTACTGCCGTCGATGTTGAGGTGCAGAAATTCGCTCAGCTGAAAGCAGCCTATGCTGATGTCGGCGATGCTGCGGCGGCTGCAACCAAACTGGCGGTTAAGAATGCAGAGGCGGTCAAAGAAGAAGGCGCTGCGGCAATCGAAGCCGCTGAAGCGCTGGGTAGCGAAGCGGATCAGCGCAGGGCTCGCGCTGAAGCAGCCAAGGCGGATGCTCAGGCGCTGAGCGAGGTCGCTGAGCGCCGCCGCGAAGAGGCTGCCGCCGCAGCCGAACACGTTCTTCGGCTGCGCGAGGAAGCGGAGGCCGCCGGCGGCGCGACAGCTCAACAGCAGCAAGTGATCGACGGTCTGGCTCGGCTTGCCGAGGCGCGAACTGCCGAAGCGGCCGCAGCAACCGCCCAGGCTGAGAAATCAGCGATGGCCGCGGTGCGCGCAAAGGTTGAGGCGGCATCCTATGAAAGCGCCCGGGGCGAGCTGTCGAAATGGAGCGCGACAAAAGAGGCCCAGTTCGCGGTCGACGCGGCTGGCATCCGGCTGGCGATCGAGCAACAGCGGACGATTGCCGCCGTTGCAAAAGAGAAGGGTCACGAGCGAGAGGCTACTGAAGCGCTCATCGAAATCAAGCGTCTGGAAATCAAGCTTGCGGAATTGACAGCCAAGGCCAAGTCCGCCGAGGCAGAAGCAATGATGGCGAGCGTCAAGGCACAGCGTGAAGCGCTGGCTGCTGCCGGTGGCTTGACCGCAGCGAAAGAAGCCGAGCTGAAGGCATCCGAGGCCGGCGCCCAAGTCAAAAAACTCGAAGCTGAAATCGCGACCGAAACGGCAAAGCGCATGCGCGCACTGGCCGAGGCGACTGACTTCGGCCGCACCTCGGCACAGAAGGCAGCCAAGGATTACGACAAGCTGGCCAAGTCGCTGGACGGCGTTGCCGCCGCCGCAGCAAACGCCGAAGAGGAGCAACGAAAAGAGGCTGAGAGAAGAAAAGGCGAAACTCGCGCGGCGGGTGTCGTATTCGATGCGAAACAAGCTGTGCTGGCTGCGGGCGTCAAACAAGATCAGCTAGACGAAGTGACCCGGCGACTTGAATTCCTCATTGCCCAGCAGCAGGCCGGCGGCACCGGGAAAAAGATCGTAGGCAGGCACGTTGTAGACCCAGATTACAGCGGGCTCGTGCGTCAGGCGATATCGGATGTGTCCGGTGTACAGCAGCGCGATGCAGACCAACAGCAGCGCGCAGAAATCGGTGATCGCCGCGCTGCGTTGCAGATTCCAGTTTCGCAATTCCGCGTCGATCTCTCGCTGAATGGCGGTAAGACCACGCCAGTCAATGTTTCGTCCAGGGATGACGTGATGGCGATCAATGGGTTCATGCGTGAACTCGAAGACGCCGCGAAGAGGTCATTCTCATGATCATCTTGACTGCCAACGGTACGGCCATCGAGCTGGACGACGACCTGTACTGGTCCGACGAGTACACCTGGTCCCCGATCCAACAGTCGATCGACTGGGCCGCTGATGGTGCGCTGATGATCGACGAGTTCGAAAAGCAGGCCGGGCGGCCGATCACGCTGCAGCCACCGGCGCCGGATGCGGCGTGGCTCCCTGGGGTTGTGCTGCGTCAACTCCAGGCGCTGGCAGCGCTGCCCGAACTGGAAATGTCGCTGACCGTGCGGTCGACGACGTTCGCCGTGATGTTCCGCCGCAACGACGGGCCGGCGATCGAGGCCGAGCCGGTCGAGTTCCAAAGCGATCCCGAGCCCGGCGACATCGGCGATCAATACCTTGTAACCCTGCGTTTTATCGAGATCTGACCATGGCCATCCTTGTAAGCGACCTGAAAATCCTGGAATCCGAGCGGATGTCGGACACGACCGACGGCGGTGGGCGACGCACATCCCGCGAAATCGTCGATGGATTGCCCGGCAGCATCTTCCCGAAGCTATCCCGCGCCGACGTCACGAAGGGCCGCGTGAATTTGCGGAAGGTGTTCCCTGCGGTCAAAACCGCGAATCTGGACACCTACGGCGGCGCGCACTTGATCATCACCAAGCCACCGATGAATCAAAAGGTACATGTCACGCTGTTTTCGACGGCGAGCGAGACTGACACGCGCTCAGCGGCGCGCGATCGCATCGAGTCTTATGTCGCCTCCGGCCCGGAAAGCCGAATGATTCTGATCGGCCGGCAGCTTGCCGGGCAACAGTCGATTGTCGCGTACCAGCGCGTCGAAACGGCGCTTCCGGAAATCGGCGAGGTGTTTTGCTTGTCCACCGAGGTGGCCGGAGTTGTCACGGCGCAGCAGTACTTCCGGGTTCAATCGATCATTCACGACATCCAGACGTTTACTGAGACGCTCGGCGGCACTGTTGTCGATTTCCAGCGCCGCGTCATCACGCTCGGCACCGGCGCGCCGCTGCGGTACGAATTTACGGGCCCCGAATCACCGACACAGCTATCGAACGTGACGCGGCCGACGAAGATCCGCACGACTCAGTTTGTTGATGCGGCGCGCTATTACGGTATTCGCCCACTGGCGGTAGCTGCAGAGGCCGGCGATTTGTCGATCCGCCTGGACAGTATTTACAGTCAGTTGGTGCCGACCGCGACGCGTGAGACAGCGATCAGCCAGGCGCGCCTTGATAACGCTGGCGGGCTGTTGCCGACCGCTGCTGCTGCTCGAAGCGAAGTGCTGGTGTCGTCGGGTGGCTGGGCAGTTGGATCTAGTCGTCGTGCATTGCGTGCCATCGCCCCGGGCAGCGCGGTGCTGTCGGCGGCGGGCATGGCGTCAGTGAGCGATGACGGCGCTGGTACGCTCGAGGGCGATGGATTTACAGGCGAGGTGGATTACGACACGGGGTTGATCACGCGGACCGGCGGCAATTCAGGCGCTGGCGCGTGGTCGTTGTCGTACGTGCCGGCAGTTCGGGCAACACAGGTCGGACACACGTCCGAGGTGTACATCAATCTCGCGACCCGGGGACTGGTGCACGTCATCAGCATGAGGCCATTGCCTGCACCCGGCTCGATCTCTCTGTCGTTCATGGCGCAGAAGAAATGGTACACGCTGCGCGATGACGGTCTGGGCGGCGTCCGCGGTGATGATGCCGCCTTCGGCGCCGGCACGGTCGATTACACAACCGGGTCGATGACGGTGACCCTGGGTGCGCTGCCGGACATCGGCAGCAGCCTGCTGGTCGCCTGGGGGTCGCCGGCGCATTACGTGGTTCGTGCTGGCGCTACGAGTGATGTGGGTGTTGTCGAGCAACGCATTGCGCTGGCAGAGCCGGTGCAGCCCGGCAGCCTGGATGTCATCTACACCGCAAACGGCATCGACTACACCGCAGAGGATGCTGGCGACAGCACGATCGCGGGCGATGGCATGACCGGCAGCATCGACTACACATCGGGTGATCTGCTGCTGCGGTACACCACGCGGTTGCCGGATGCGTTGACCTCGGTGCGTTTGTCGTTCAACCGGCTGGCGCCGACGACGCCGGGCGATCAGCCCATCCGCTCGCTGACGGTGCCGGCCGCGGCTGACATGGCGCTCGGCGCGGCGGCGGTCGGGGGGACTTTGAGCGGCTCGGTGCCGTTCGGCGGCAAGGGTCTTCTCGTGAAGGATAACGGCGCTGGCCTGTTGATCGCCCTGAGTGGTCAGGCGCTGGGATCTGCGGCGGGCCTTGAGGGCGCAGTCACGAGCGGCGATCAGGTCGTCGGTACCATCAACTACGGTACTGGCGCTGTTGCGATCACGAGCGGCGTACTGCTCGCAGGTAAGAAATGGGAGCCACGCCTGGTCATTACTGGCATCGTGCCGCATGATAATTACACGGGAGGGTATGACCCTGTCTGGGGTCCGTCGCCAGCTGGTGATGGGGAGTGGATCGATAGCACGGTAACTGTTGATCTTTCACTCGGGAGTTCTGCGAGCTGGGGATTTCAGGCGGCGGGGGTGGCAACAACGCCCAGCCCGGCATTGATTTCACTTAACTTTTCAGCCGCGCCGCTGCGCTTGCCGGTGCTCAATTCAGTTGGCGACAACCTGGTGCCGGATTCGCTGCTTTTCCGGCTCGGTGGGCTGGGTTACATCGACCGCGCCGGAACGCTGTACGCCGACGTGTCGCCGGTGACTGGCGCCGGCTCGGTCGCCGGGACAATCGACTACTCGTCGGGAGCCCTGTCGCTATCGTACTGGTCTGCCGGTGCCGCGCCGGCGATCACTGTCGAGGCGTGTCTGTCGGCGTACGGTGCGCCGGCGCTTGCCGAGGTTTCGCAACGCACGGCGGGCGTGCCGTTGCGCCCGGCATCGTTCTTTTTGTCGGCCACGTCAATCACCGGCGCCGCTCTGAGCGGTCAGGCAAACACGTCGGGCGAGATATCTGGCGCCGGCGTCGAGGGCTACGTTGACCAGCAGACAGGGATTTACCGCATCCGTTTCGGCGAGCTGATCGATGCGGCTGGCCATGAGTCGGAATGGTGGTTCGACGCGGCCAACGTCGAGGCCGGCCAGGTCTGGCGGCCGACGCTGGTCGCGCCGGGGTCGGTCCGCTACAACGGCGTTATCCTGACATCGATCGCGCTGAATGCTGATCTGGTCGGCCTGGATGCTGTGCGGCTGCCGCCTGACGGCAAGGTGCCGGTCGTCCGGGTCGGCGACCTGGGCGTGCTGCACAACACGATGCAGGTGGCGCTGCCGAACCCGCCATCCGCGGGTGCTATGTATTCGGTCGGCCGCGATGAGGTCGAGGAGATTTGGATTGAAGATCAGGCCGGCGCAAAAGTGGCCGGCGGACAGTATTCATTCGATCTCGATGCCGGCACAGTGACGATGGCGCCGGCCCTGTCGCTGGCCGAGTACGAGCAGCCGCTGCTCGCGTGCAGTCGCATCGGCGACATGATGATGGTGTCGGATGCGCAGATCAGCGGTGTTGTGTCATTCGACCCAGCATTGACGCGCGATTACCCGGTCGATGGCACGTACTTTTCGACGGCGCTGGAATACGGCGACGTCGTCGCTCGGGTGACCAACGTCCGCGATCGCCTGGCCTTCACTTCTTGGGACGAAACGTCTGGCGCCGGCGCCACCGCAGAGTACAACTCGATCGACTATCCGATCGAGGTGCTCAATAACGGGGCGGTCAGCGAGTCGTGGCGGCTCTCGTTCCAGTCGCCGACGACGTACCAGGTGATCGGCAAATCCCTGGGTGTGATTGCGACCGGTTCGACCAGCGAGGATTGTCAGCCAGCCAACGGCCTGACTGGCCTGCCGTACATGACGATACGAGCAGCCGGTTGGGGCGGCGGCTGGGCGGCGGGCAATCAGTTGATGTACGAGACAGTGTCAGCCGCGCCGCCGGCCTGGCTGGTGCGCACGGCGGTACCGGGCGCATCGGTCGATGGTGACGCTTTTTCGCTGCAGTTCCGGGGCGATGCGGACGCAGCATGAAAACGGTCGTTGTCGATGTGAGGGACCTGCAAAACAACCCGACGATCCGACGCGTGCGACTGCATCGCATGGACACCGGCGCGGTGCTCGGCGAGGGCTACAGCAACGGGATCAGTGGGAATTGGGTGTTCGAGACCGATTACCAGGGCGAGGCCTATGCGGTGGGGTTGCCGAGCCGGTCTGGCGTGATCGAAGAGATGACTATTAGGAGGACGGTTCTGTGACTTTGGCGTTTGACTCGAAGTGGGAACAGGTCGTCGCAATGACGCGGATGGAAGGGCTGCATGGCGCGATCCGGATCGCACTGGAAAAGCCCAACCAGCTACTATCCCTCGTTGGCGGCATTGGCATTTCGCGCGCCAGCACCAATTTCCCTGCCGGCGCCCTGCGTTTCACCGCCCAGACCGGGCAATATGCGACGATCACATCCGCCGCAGTCGCCATCGGAAAACACGCCATAGAATTGCCGTTTGAGCTTGAATCCTACGGATCGTCCGGCAATCGCGGCTTGTTCGTGCTGACCAATAAAATGAACGCCCACATCACCAGCGACACGCATCAGCTGGTGCTGAATTTCTGGCCCGCCGGAACCGGCGGCGCGCTCAAATCCGGCGTTTTCGACATACCCGATGCGGCTGAATTTTTGAGCGTCAAGCACACCCTCAGAGTCCGGGTCGATTATACCCACGTCGCCGCCGAACTCGACGGAGACGAAATCATCCGGTTTGCCCATGACGCGACCTCGTTCGCGTCCGGAAACTCAATACTCTATGTCGGTGACTCCAGTTTATCTGGCGCGACAAATACTTTTTTGGGCTATCTCGGCCAGGTGCGCTGGACGTCGGGAGACGATCGCGCTGATGAGACCCAGCATCCAATGCCGAGGTTCCCGGTCCTCGGTGCCGCCGATCCGTTACGCGAAAAGGTGGTTTTTCATTCGCATTTCGAGCCAACCCAGAGCGGAGTTCCCGTCGACACGAAAGGCGTGCCGTGTGTGCTGGACGGTGCTGCCAGCCTGTCCTCGGGCGTCAGTAGGTATGGAGTGGGATGCGCGAATTTTGGCGCCTGGGCCGGCGGTAGCGTCCGCGCCGGTCCTGCGCCGGGATTTCTATTCGGTGATAGTGATTTTTTGGTTGAGGGCTGCCTGATCGCGTCGACGAATAATGATGACGGAGCGGGGCTTTTTGCAATTAAAAACGGTGCTGGGCAGGCGGTGCTGGGTGTGCGCATCGCCGCCGGCAGCAGCTACAACACCCTCGCAGTGCACATTGGCGGCACTGTTCTGCCATTCCCGGGTAACTATCTTTCAAGCGGTCACTTTGCTGTTGCGCGGCAGGCCGAAAAACTCGCGGTGTTTTTTGCGGGATCGCGCCGAGCGATAATCGATATCGCCGGGCTGGCCCTGGGCGGAGATGGCTATTTTCACTGGGGCTGGCCGACAATATTCGGGGCGACGAAGCTTGCGCCGTGCGGCATCGATGAGGGGCGCATCACTGTCGGCGCATCTCGCGTGTCTGTCGATGCGCTATCAATTCCGGTCCCGGCCGAACAATTTGCCGAATACGGCCCGCGCTCCCTGTCCGGCTTGGTCGACGACGACGACGGAAACCCTGTGATCTGCACAGTGCGCGCCTATCACACAGCGACCGGCCGACTGGTTTCTGAGGGTGTCACAGAGCCCGACGGGTCGTTCGTTCTGCCGGTGGGCGACATTGACGAGCACTTCTGGACAGCGCACCTGCCGGGTAAAAAACCGCTGATCGAGGGTGATGTTATCCCGGTGATCATCGCCTGATGAGTTACCGCCCGCCGCGCGGCGATCAGATTCACGGCACGTTTCCGGCCGGGGTATACATCCCGCCCGGGCCGAATGCGATACACGGCACGTTCGCTGCGGATGCCCCGGCAACTCGACGCTTGCTTGTTTCGTCACTCAGCTCGATCTGGATCGCATCCGCAGCGGTCGATGCGGGAACGGCATCATCGATTGCGCCAGCCGTACCGCTCGATCAACTATGTCGCGCCAGATGGCGAAGTGCGACACCGGTTGATGCGGTACTCACTGGCGCCTGGACCGGAGCGGCGATACTGGATGCGGCGGATTTGTGGTCACAGTGGCAGCGGTATACCGGCCGACCGGTGATTGCCGTTGATGGCATCTGGTCGGCGACGCGGCCGGCGGATATCGATTGCGGATCGACCTGGGGGATGTATGACGATACGCCATCGATATCCGCCGCTGGTCGCTGGCCAGGCGCGATTCCTGTCGACGCCGGCCGCGCCGCGCCGTGGGCTGGCAATCGCACGATCCTGTGGCGCGAAGTGCCGCACGTCATGCCTGCGATCGATTCGATCGCGATTCAGGTCATCGGTGGCGGCCTCCGTGGCCGTTTTCCGGTCGGCGAATATGTCGCACCGGCCGGCAATGAGATCCACGGCACGTTCTCGGCCGGCGAATGTATCGCGCCAGTCGTGCTGTACCCGGGCACGGTCGATCACCGTGTGCCATTCCGCACGGTCAGTATCACAGTCGGTGCGCCTCGTGAGCAGGTGCTCGACGACCAGGGCGTGCCCGTGCTGGTGTCGGCCGTGGTTGATACCCATTGGCAAGCCCCGTGGGGTGCTGCGGTCGTCCGAGATCGGGAGTTCGTCATCCGCTGGGATCGTTACGCCCGACAACTTAACCCGGGCTGGGGCATTGTCGTTCCCGGTGATCCTGCTGGGCCGACGCCTGGCGAGCAAATTTTTATACCAATCAGGAGAGCTTACATCGTGCGCAATGAGGTTTTAATGGCCAGGGCGGATGATTTGTCGGTGATTCACGCGCGGGATCTGTCGATCAACATCGAGGCCGACAGCCTGGCGACGTTCTCCGCGAAAATTTCACGCCAACAACTCGATGCGGTCATGCCGTCGCCGGCGCTGGTCGAGGTGCTGATGTGGATCAATGGCACTGAGTTTCGCTTCCTGGTCGATCCGCCGGGCGTCGCACGGCAGTTCGGTCGGCATGAGATTTCGATCACCGGCAAGGCTCTGGCGGCCGAACTCGGCGGGAATATCGCCGATGCGCGACAGCACGGCAACACCGTGCCGATGACCGCGCAGCAGCTCGTCGCCGCGGCGCTCGAATTCACCGGCTACGATATTGAGTGGGCGATCGACGACTGGCTGGTGCCGGCCGGCGCATTGAGCATCAACGGCGCCCCGTTGGACGTTGCGGCTTACGTAGCCGATTCTGTCGGTGCAGTCCTGCAGTGTGCCTGGGCTGACCGCGTCCTGCGCTTCATGCCGCGATATCCGGTCAAGCCGTGGGAGTTTGCGGCTGGCACACCTGACATCATTATCCCGTCTGCGGCGTGCCAGATCATCGGCATCGATCCAGTCACAGGGCCGGTGTACAACCGTGTGATCGTCAGCGGTACGGTTGATGGATCAGTGACCGGCAACGTGTTGATCGCCGGCACGGCTGGCGACAGGCCGGCAGCGATGGTGGCTCATCCGCTGGTAACGCATGTCACGGCTGCGACTCAACGTGGGCTAGCAATCCTGGGTGCGAGCGGAAACAAGGCCGAGGTCAGTCTGCAGATGCAAATTCCGGCCGGCGTGGGTGTAATCGATGTCGGTCGCTTCGTTCAGTTCACTGATGGTTCGGCGGTGCGTCGCGGCATTACTCGTGGCAATCGCATCACAACTGGTGATCGTGTGCGGCAGACCATCACAGTGGAGGCATCGGCATGATTACGACAAACCTGTGGCGTCGCCTGCGCCAGCTCACGCCGGGTGATCCGTTACTGATTGGCGAAGTGGTTGCCGCCGACACCTACGGTGCCACGCTGCAACTGCCGACTGGCGACCTGGTGCAGGTGCGTGGCGTTGGCACGGTCGGTCAAAAAGTATTTTTCAGGGCTGGCGTCATCGAGGGTTTAGCGCCCGACCTGCCAGTCATCGATATCGAGATTTAGCGACAAGGTGATGACCTGGTCGCTCGGTTGTTTCATTGCCGTAAATTTTGTTTCACTGTGATAAACGTGAGATAAATCCAATTATCTCGCCTACGGCTCAGCATTTTTCGCGCGGCGCTTTAGTAGCCATCGTTTGATGGCTACGCTCGATATCATCAATCAAAGGTGGGGTAGGGGAGCCCTACGGACTGCTGCTGAAGGCCTGGAAAAGCCC
>Ga0075012_10005996_pt1 | contig 11061 bp, 10 predicted proteins | sample All_14_2_FD_71474 | JGI IMG/M metagenome (GOLD analysis project Ga0075012, IMG submission 71474) | Freshwater microbial communities in response to fracking from Pennsylvania, USA - Allegheny Zone_MetaG_DW_15 | ecosystem: Environmental > Aquatic > Deep subsurface > Groundwater > Drilled...
CGCCCCGGCCGAAAGCCCTCCGTATACGAAGGTCATGCCCACCGAGAAGCTCACCATCAGGTTGCCCGGCAGGCCGCTCTTCTTGAAGTACCGGTTGTAGAGGAACCCTATAACGCCCAGCAGCACGGCGGCGCCCAGCGTGGCCGGCCCCGTCCAGGCCGCCAGCGCCAGCCCCCCGGCCGTCAGCGCGCAGAAGAAGGCGAGCGCCGCCCCCGGCGACACCTGCCCCGAAGGAATAGGCCGGTGCGGCGCGTTCACCCGGTCCGTCTCCACGTCGAAATAGTCGTTGAGCACCAGTATGGCGCCCGAAGTAAGGAAGATGGCCCCGAAAGCGGCCGCGGCCAGGCCCGCGCCCGGCAGCCCGCCCAGCGCGAACAACTGCCCCAGCACCGTGCACACCCCGGCCGACACCGGCAGCTCCGGCCTTATAAGCCTCAGCAGACCTTTAACCATTCCCATAAGAGCATTAATTCTACCAAACAAAACCGCCGGGCTTCCCCGGCGGCTTCGCCTCAACGTCAGCGTACAATCTCTGACCTTTATGGCAGACAGGCCAGTGCAACAAGAAAACCCAACTGATCGACATTTCCCAACTCGCCATATCTTTCCCCCAACAAATCATTACCGCTACCCTCGGGTGGATATGTATAGTTCGGCATTCCGAAATGGATAATTTTCAGATTCGGTCTTTCTTTTTCAGAACACGGCTTTGTTTTGGGGTCAAAACGCAGAATGACATCTGTAGGCGCGGAAAAGTCTTTAGACTTTGTCTTGAACCCATAGGCCTGTGATATCAGCCTGGCCCCCTCCGGAATATCCCAAATCCGGTCCGCCGTAACAACAGGCGCCTCTACCAACTTAATATCTAATGGCGATACAACTTCTGCCTCAGGTTTACCCCCTACTATTTTTTTACTCTTGAGAACATGCAGCTCCTTATATCCAGGCACAAGCAAGGCATATTCTCCCAACCGAGTGGTTTCGACTGTTACACGATTATGCTCCAGATCCAGTTTAGCCGGCAGTTTGTTCGAAGTGTTCGGATATTCTCGTTCTGAGCTCAATTGATGAACAGATAGTCTTTTCAATTGCTCCAGGCTAAAATATTTTGGATCGAATTTAAACGTCAAAAAGACTTTATCAAAAGAAAGCCAGGCCCCACCCGACAGTTGAATGCTCCGCGGAAGGGCCATCACTTTTCCGCCAAGACTCCAATCCTTTCGCGAAAAATTAGCAGCAATACTCCCGGCATTAGCGACAGAATCAAATCTCGCCGTGAGCCATGGCCCCAAGTTTACCTCAACGTCCTTTCCCTTTCGCACCGCAGCGCTAAAGCTGTTCTCCCCTTCCCACAGCGACAAAACCCCTTTTTCATCGGACCTGATGACTATCTCCTTCTGCACGGAAACCCCCGCTTTGTCCGTCAATTGCAGCAGATAACTGCGCGGCAACTGTTCAAACCGCAGCGACATGTGCAGCACAGGACCACCCTCCAAGGGGAAAGTCCTGCTGGACATGTCTGGTTCGTATATTTCCGCTTTCGCTATGCCGTTTTGGGCTGAAATATCAAGTTTCAAGTCAAAACTCAGCGCATCTCCATCCTCTTTAATTTTAGAGATTTTCGCGGACGCGTTTAGGCCAACGACTTCAAAGCAGGATTCATCCCGGGTCCCATCGGCCCGGATAGTGGCAAGAGTGTACTTCCCAGGCCCTATTCCCTGTACGATTTCAGTAAAAGACGGACGTGCGGAAGCATAATTCTTACTGTAAATCACACCCGTACTCCCAGTCACTTCAAACCCGGTGATCCCTCGGTAGTCATTGCCAGCGATCGTCCGTTTCCCATACGGTAAAGAGACACATTTTTCTCTTTTATCCCCAGCGGGGGCAATGTATGTCCATTTTTGCCACTCATTATTCCTTTCAGGAACGCTTAACCCCTTTAGCGCGGTTTCGATCTCGGCACTCAGTTCCTTATCAGCCTCAATCTTCCGCAGATTCTCCAGGAATGAAATCACCCCAGCCTTATCCTTATCCCCGAAGGACCGCACCAGCCCGATCATATCCCTTCGTATTTCAGGAGAAGCAGAAAGATATTTAGACGACAAAACCTCTTTTATGCTCTCCCTGTCGCGGTCAAGCAGGAACATCCGCTTAAGTATCCCAAGCGCAACCTTAAGCCTATGCCCATCGCGGGCTTTCATATAAGCGATGACCTGGCTTTGCGTGTGGAATATGGCCTGCGGATCCGAGAACTTTTTATCCCCGATATCCCGCGTATCGACGTAATAGAACTCATCGAACCGGTCAATGATCGGGTCCAGACACTCAAGGGGATACCGACTGTCCACTTTTTTTGCGTAGGTGATAAATTCGCGGGGATCCTGCGTGGTTTCCAACTTTGGTTTTATTCGCGCGAATTTTTCCAGGTACACCTTGGGATCTCGTGGATCCCCATATTCGCTCCAGATATAATCTTCTGGCGCCGTAGGTTTCACGGCATTGGTTCCAATACGTGCCAGTGACCTCCCATGCGAACTCTCATGCCCCACAAAGACATGAACATCGATCTTGTCTTCCGGGGATTCCGCGCCTATACCCGAGACAACTGTCGAAAAATTGCCATCTGTATCCGTTCTATCGTCAGTCTGCCCGCCATTGTGCCACATACTTCGATCCGGCGGCATTACGGATACGTGAGCACGAATCGGGAACCCCGGCAATCCATTCCCCGACTTGTCGGTCACCCGGCCAGACACTGTCCAATATGTGACTTGCTTGTTATACCTCTTTCGAAACGGAGAGGCTAAGATGTCATAAGGCACCGTAACAACACCCACAACACAATCTATGGCCAGGACTATTCCCACCAAAGGATATAACAACGGCCCCAAATAACCGACACCTTCTTTATTTAGCGGTGAAAAGATCTTCGCCCAGACAGCTTTGCTTGTCCTAAGTTCAAAATATGGAGATTTTTCTTGCCGTATATCCACTGTCACCGTAGGCGGAGCCGGCATTATCGCTTCCCGGGAAATCCCTTTTTGGGAAGCGCGAGCTGGCATCCCGAATTGACTTATAACCAATACTGCAATGATAAGGTTTTTCATCGTCGCCACTGCTTTAGCTTGAGACACAATGCTCCTTGCATTCCCCATCGGTCAAAAGCCAAAAGTTTTAACCCTGGAGACAATCCGGGAGGCCACTTCACTTCGTCCGATGACATACTTCATTAGCAGCTCTTTTATAAAGTTTAATACGCCTACAATGACAGCCATGACACCCAGAAAAAAAGCGCTATTCATTCCGGCCGCTCCCATGACATACGCAAAGCCATAAAGCTGCTTATAGAGCAGCGTCCATTCCCGGTTAATAGAAGGCGCCCCGAATAAACCGAGCAGGCAAAGAACTGCCACCCCTACAGCTCCAGACAAAAGCCATTTCAGCACAGAACGAATAAAAATCCCGCCTAATCCGGTTTTCTCTGCAGTGATATATTCCAGATAGCTTGCGGGCAACCTGTAAAGGATCCCGATTATCGACAGAGGCAGTATAGACCAGACAAAAGACTCATACCTGGGATTCAGGAGATAAGGCGCCAACGGGCTAGATGAGATTAGCGACCAGTTTATTGGCTGATCGGAATTCGCAAACGGGTTACGAGAGACGGCCCCATACCAGAGCCCAATAATCAATCCGAACCAAATCCCGGGGGCAATACGCTCCCATGTAACCCGCCATTTATTATTACTATCCGCCCCTATTACCATGCCAAACCTCCCTCAACGGCATCTCCCTGGAATATTCTACCAAAACAAAACCGCCGGGCTTCCCCGGCGGCTTGGCGTAAACCGCAAATAATCACATAGTCACCAGCGTCCCCTATCCCCCCCCGGCCAAAACAAAACCGCCGGGCTTTTCCTTCCCCCGGCGGCTTCGCGTCACCAATAAAGACCTGACCCTAATTCCCACACATGGGTTTTATCTATAATGTACAAGTTCCACCAAAGATGAAAACGAAGCCCTTCGCTTTACTGAAGACCCGCTTCGGCCTGATACTGGCGGCGCTGGCCGCCGTTTCCGCGGGCCTCGGCTTCATATTGTCGGACGGTTACTCACCCCCAACGGTAACCGAGACTGACAGGGCTGAAGCTCTCGGCAGTTTCGCGGCTTCAGAAACCGCTCTGGCCCGGGCATTACCGGCCGCGGAAGAGTTCGATCCGCTCCCCCCGCCCGGCCCGGGAGACTGGCTGGAATCCCACGCCGAATACGGCCAGACCTACGCGGCCTTCAGACACGGCTACCATCACCGCCCCGATGAGGTCAGGAACAATATCTATTTACAGCCGATCAGCTTAGCGCTCGGGAACAAAGAAGCCTTCCTCACCGCGACACAAAAGTTCTCCGTGGCCTTTTTTGGTCTGCAAACGGCCGTCCTGCCGGAAATCTCTCTCGATGAAGTCGAAACCCGCTCAAGGATCAACGGCGATACCGGCAAAAGACAGCTGAGGGCCGGAGACATAATGAAAGCGCTTAAGCGGAAGATCCCGGCGGATGCCTTCTGCGTGCTCGGCATAACTATGGAGGACCTCTATCCCGGTCCAGCCTGGAACTATGTCTCCGGCTATTCGTCCTACTGGGGACGGACCGGGGTATACAGCTTTTTCCGCTTCTCGGCCGGCTTTCTCGGGGCCGGGAATACTCCGGATTTCCGGAGGGACTTCCTGCTGCGCAGCGAGAAGCTGATCGCGCATGAGATCGCACATATGTTCGGTCTGCGGCACTGCATTTACTACAGCTGTCTCATGAACGGGGTTAACAACACGGCCGAACTAGATTCCCACCCGCTGAGACTATGCCCGGTCTGCCTACGCAAGCTTCAGCTCGCAGCCGGGTTCGACATTGAGGCGCGCTACGCCGCGCTCGAAGCCCTTTACCGGGAGCAGGGAGCATCAGAAGAAGCTTCATGGACGCATAAAAGACTTGCTAGAATCGGGGAAGGAGCGCATTGAATATGCCGCCGATCACGCCCGAAGAACTCCTAGCGAAGTATTCCGACATGGCTTATGCCCTGGCGCTGCGCCTTACCGGCAACGCCACCGAGGCGGAGGACCTGGCCGAGGAAGCGCTGATAAAGGCCGTGCGGGGCTTGGACGGCTTCCGTGGGGATTGCGAAACCGGCGTATGGCTCTACCGGATAGTGATGAACTGCTGGAAGAGCCAGTTGCGGTCCCCCAGGTTATTTTTCTGGAAAAAAATGAAGGGCTTCGTAGAAGGAGAGGCCGGGGAACTTATCGATCCCGCGGACCCGGCGCCCGGGCCAGCGCAGCAGATAGAGGCGAACTCGCGCAGAGAAGCCTTCGAGAAGGCATTATCCTCTCTGGAACCTGCCGACCGCGCCATAGTTGTACTGCGCGAACTGGACGGCCGCAGTTATTCCGATATCGCCGACGTGCTTTCCATTCCCGAGGGCACAGTGCGTTCGCGGCTGTCGCGGGCGCGCGGAAGGCTACGAACAATTTTACGCGGGCTCATGGAGGAGAAATGACGCACGAAGAGATAAAAAGCGCGCTTTCCGCCTATTTTGACGGCCAGCTGGGACCTGAACAGGCCGTGGAAATAGCCACGCACGCGGCCTCCTGCGCCGAATGCCGCGCGGAACTGGACGAACTAAAAGCCCTCTCCGAGGGAACGAAGGAGAATCTCAGAGTGCGGGCCCCGGCGGGCTTGGCCGACCGCGTCCTCGCCCGGGCCGGCGCCGGCAAAGAACGCCGATCCTTGTTATCCGAGCTGGTCATAATAGCTGTCGCGACAACAGCTATAGCCTTTTTGGTGGGTGTGGTCACAAAGAAATACATGCCCACGATGTTCCAGAGCATACAGGGCATGATCAATGGCGCGGCGTCCACATTAGGCGTTTCCAGCGGCAATAAATAGGGAACTTTTTCCGGTTTTCCGCGTCTCTTTATGTGAAGGCATAAGGAGGCTATATGGAAACCGCAACTTTCCGTAAGCGCGCGGGCCAGAATACCGTAGAATACCTGCTGATATTGGCCGTGATAGTCGGCGTAGTACTGATCGCCGGCATGGCGCTCAAACGCTATATGCCGAACCTGGTCAACCAGGTAACAGATGCCATATCCGACTCAGTAAAAGGGCTGGGCAGCACCAGTGGCAACAGGGATTGAGGCGGCGAGCTGCAGTGGAATGTCTCCGGCAGAAACCACCCGCGGGCCGTATCTTAGCAGTGGATACGGCCCCCACGGCTTCCCCTGTACCCATGCCCGCATTCCAGAAGGCTTACCAAAAAACAAAACCGCCGGGCTTCCCCGGCGGCTTCGATGTCAAGAATCAAGACCTGACCCCAATTCCCCGGTTGAGACCCCCTGCTCCATAAAGACCCGCGGCAGATACTTTGAATGCCGCCCCCTCTTTAAGATGCCAAATTGGCATCTTAAAGATTTGTATTCTTCTTCACAGAGCTGAAACATGAAATCAGGCGGGAAGCTGTCAAGATTGCGAGCTACCGCCCTGTTGAGGTGTCCGGTATCCACCTCGTAAAGTTCCGCCAAGTCCTTATCCAACATAACCCTGTGTCCGCGGATAAGAAATATCTTTTTTTCTATCAGTTCCAGCGGGATCAACTCTTTCATAAGCCCCCCTTGCCCATAAATAGCATAGCAGGTCACCCCGACTGGCCTATGGCCGTGCCGCATCAGGAGCTATGCTCATCAAGCGGCCAAGGGGCTGTCGGGGCCCAAAACAAAACCGCCGGGCTTCCCCGGCGGCTAAAATAACTTAAAAACCAAGCAGCGTCCCCGGATCCCCTATAAAATCAAGGAATCCAGAACTTGCGGATCTGATCGATAGACTTGTCCTTGGCCTGAATGAGCGCAGGACTATCCGAAGTCAGCCCGACGAAGATAAAAAGGTCCTGTTTGGGGCAGTACATAGCCTGCGAAAGATAGCCGGCGAAGTGGCCGCTGTGCATATAACAACCCTGCCGATCCCTGACAATACCGGTCCCCATCGCTATGCCGCCGGCTTCAGGACTGTCCGGCCCGGGCTCGAACTGGCGCAGGAACTTGGTCTTATCGATACCGGGCGGGAACCCCGGGTCATTGAATACCGCGCGAAAGAATTTCGAGACATCCTGCGCCGTTGAGACAAGGCCGCCATTGGCATAGCCGTTCCCCTGGTCGATAACCGCGTAATCCTCATACCCGGGAATGAGCCAGGAATTATAGCCGTGCGCCAGATCACCGAGGTCATATTTTTCCGTGACCCCGTTGTACGTATGCTCGAGGCGGAGCGGCGACAACACTTCATCGCGCAGAACGCGCGAATAATGAACCCCCATCGTCAGTTCCACCAGGTGGGCGGCAAGAATATACCCGCCATTCGAGTACCGCAATCTGCCCCCCGGCTTATAGAGGAGACCTTCCGAAAAGATGGCGTCCAGCGCTTCCTTATCGGTCGGGCCGGTGTTTTTTGTTACATGCTCCAGAAGAGCCATTTTAAAACCGGTGCACTCCTTCATGTCGTCGTTGAGGGGATCGGCGACCCCGGCGCTGTGGTTGAGCAGCATGCGCATGGTGATAGTTCCGGGATCCCAGTTTTCACCGGTCTCCGGGTCTTTCTTGGGAGCAAAGCGGGCTGCCGCTTCGGGGAATGTTTTGCTTAACGGAGCGTCCAGATCTATCTTGCCCCGGACATGAAGTATGGAAGCCATTACCCCGAAGAACGACTTAGAGACGCTGGCTATCCTGAAAAGAGCGCGGGGCGTGAGTTTTTTATCCCTATCGACATCAGCATAGCCCGTAGCGCGGGAATATTTAACCCCGGGGGCTTCGACAAGCAGTATAGAGCCCGGAGCGCCTGCCTTTACGAAGTTTTTCTGTATCGCGGCCAGCTGTTTCATGCCCGGCCGGGGAAGGGCCTCCGGTTTGTTCAGTTCGCCGGCGGCAGCGCGCGCTGCGGGCCCGACGCAGGCCAGGAGCACTAAAACCAATACGGTTATAATTGAGCATCTGTAAAAACGATTATCCATCACTCCTCCTTCCTTATCAGCCCCCTAATTCTACCAAACAAAACCGCCGGGGAGGCCCGGCGGCTTCGATGTCAAGATTCTGCGCTATGCGCGTGCCGCATCAGGAGCTATGCTCATCAAGCGGCCAAGACCTGACCCCAATTACCCTTAACTATTTCCCTCTCGTTAAAAATACATCGCCAGCACCGTCTCAAAGGACAGTGGGTTCATCTTTAACAGGACATTATTAGTATTCTCTGAACGATAGATGGCTCGCTTTAATTCATATTTCAGATTAAGCCCCAGTCCGATACGACTCTGTAGCCTATATTCTACGCCAGTCTTTAGAAAAGGCGTTACCGGCATATTCTCTTTGGATTCAGGAACTACACCGGCTATATATTGAAGCCCGGCACCGGTGAGATAATTCCATTTCCCTTTAAGCCGCCCGACATAACTGGCCATGAGCGAGACAGTGGTCAGAGTAAGTGGCTCTCTTCTGATAGAGTACGCGGCTGGAGGGCCAATATATTTATCTACCTTCTTGAGATACCCCTCCTTGCCGACCTTACTGGTCGTTAACTCCGCATTGATCTGAATTCTTTTGCGGGGACGGTATAAAAGCCCCCCGCCGGCCATAAGGGAAGTGAAGCTCCTCGGTGAATATGTGTGCTGGACCCATGCATTTTGAAAATTGATGAAAGCCGGCGCGTCATTGTCGTTATGCCGGTAGTTAAGAACGCCATAAATGCCGATAGTCTGCTCCTGCGGCACCAGGTTAAGGTAGACGCCGGCGTCATCCTCGAAGGCGTCCACCGGCAGCTCGGTATATCCGGACACAACAACTTCCCCCGACTCAACGTTCACCACCCTGGCGTTGACCTGATACAATCCGTCCACCTTGTTAAGGTTGCCCAGCAGTAGGGCGTTTGCCCCCGCCATCTGGCCCAACTTGACCGCGGTGGCGCTGTCCGTGATGCCCGAGGCCTGAAGCTTCTGCTCAATAAGCAGTTTATTAAGCTCCCCGCGCTCAACAACAGTGAAACCAGGGTCCGCAACGAATCTGTGCGACATCAGCTCCGAAACCGCGAAACCAACGCGCTGCTTCTGCAGCTTCTCCTCACACGTGAACGGGAAAACAGCCAGAGTTGCTTTGCCCGCGGCCTTGGCCTCATATCCCTTTATAAGCGATTCGGCCAGCACGGACAGCTTGGCGGAAGCGGACCCGGCGTAGACATTGCCGGCAAAGAACAGCACGGAAAGAAAGCACAGGGAGTTCTTGATCAATTTAGATTACCTCCAACACAGGATGCAAAACAATTGAACCAAATAACCCGCACTCAAGCAAAACCGCCGGGCTTCCCCGCCCACGCACAGCACTTTTGTATCATATGCACATGGGGAAGATATCGAACCAGTTAGATAAACTTTTCTCTGAGTGGGACCGAAAGGATTCACCCGGCTGCGCGCTGGGCGTGATCAGCAAAGGCAAGTTCATATATAAACGCTGCTACGGGATGGCGGACCTCGAACACGGAGTCCCCCTGACCCCGGACTCGGTTTTTGACGTAGCTTCCACATCCAAGCAGTTCACGGCCGCCTGCATAGCCCTGCTGGCCAGGCGGGGCAAGCTCTCACTGGACGACAAGATACAAAAGCACCTGCCAGAGATCCCCGTATATAAATATCCGATAACGATCCGGCACCTCATACACCACACCAGCGGCCTGCGCGACTACCTTACCCTGATGGCACTGGCCGGCATGCCATACACGAACGAGTACCCGGACAAGGAGATATACGACCTCATCGCCAGGCAGAAGGGCTTGAACTTCAGACCTGGCAGCGAGCACACATACTGCAACACGGGCTATTTCCTGCTGAGCGAGATCGTCAAGCGAGTCAGTGGCATGACGCTTCGCCAGTACGCCCATAAGAACATCTTTTCCCGGTTAGGGATGAAGAACTCCCGCTTCCACGACGATTTCAGCGAGATCGTCAGGAACCGCGCATGCGGATATAAAAAAGCAAAGGACGGGCATAAGATCAGCCTCTCCATCTTCGACGTGGTTGGGGACGGCGGGCTATATACCACGCTGAACGACCTGGCCCGCTGGGACCGGAATTACTACAACAACCGGGTGGGCGGACTCGGGCAACCCTTTATCCGGGAACTGACAACCCCGGGCAAACTAAACAACGGGGAGGAACTCACCTACGCGTTCGGCCTCTTCATCGAGAACTACCGCGGACTTAAGACCGTACACCACGGTGGTTCCTGGGTAGGCTACCGCCTGGAATTTATCCGCTTCCCAGAGCAGCAGTTCTCCGTTATCTGCCTTGCCAATACCGAGGCACTCGATGCCATCTCCATGGCCAGGAAAGTGGCCGACCTGTACCTTGCCGATAAATTCTCGGTCCCGATTCCGAAGCTTCAGAAGCCACGCACACCTAGGAAGGCTGCGATAGCAGGCAAGACCGGCTACTATATAGAAGACAAAACGGAGGACCTCATCCAGATCTCAAGTGATAACGGCTGTTCGCTAGAGCTATCTGGAAGGGTCCACAAGCTAAAACCCATCTCCGCCTCGCACTTCGAGGCCGAAAGCGGGGCATGCCGCGTGGAGTTTACAGGGAAGAAAGAACTATCCTTGACTCTCAGGAACGGCAAGAAAAGCCGCTATTCCTGGCTGCCGCCGATAAAGACCCGGCCCGCACAGATAGCCGGATATGCCGGAGAGTATTATTGTCCCGAACTGGATGCCAGCCACAAAATAACGGTAAAAGGCAAAACCATGCAGTTCCTTCTTAAGGGCGAGACAGACCCCCTGGAAATGCATCAGGTAAAAAAGGACCTGTTCAAAGCAGGCTCTTCCGTGACCATACAGATGGACAAACCCGCGCGGAGGAAGCTCACCCTCAGCACCGGCCGGGTAAAAGACATGGTCTTCACCCGCAAATAACCCGCCAAAACAAACCCGCCGGGGAGGCCCGGCGGTAGCAGTCTCAGACGCCGGCGAGGCGCATAAGAA
>Ga0075012_10005998_pt1 | contig 11061 bp, 5 predicted proteins | sample All_14_2_FD_71474 | JGI IMG/M metagenome (GOLD analysis project Ga0075012, IMG submission 71474) | Freshwater microbial communities in response to fracking from Pennsylvania, USA - Allegheny Zone_MetaG_DW_15 | ecosystem: Environmental > Aquatic > Deep subsurface > Groundwater > Drilled...
GTCCAGAGGCGCATCACGCGCGGGTCGTCGGCGCCGGGCAGCGGCATCATGACGGGCGAAGAGCCCGTGGCCAGAACCAGCCGGTCGTAGGTCTCCTCGTAGGTGCCGCTCGGGCCCCGAACCGTCACCCTCTTCGCGGCGCGGTCGATGGCGAGCGCCTCGCTGTGGGTCCGCACGTCCACGTTGAACCAGGCCTTGAACTTGGGCACGGGCATGACGAGGAGCGACTCGCGCTGGGGGATGACGCCGCCCACGTGGTACGGAAGGCCGCAGTTGGCATAAGAAATGAAAGCCCCGCGCTCCAGCACGACGATTTCGGCCGACTCGTCAAGCCTGCGCAACCTTGCCGCGACGCCCGCTCCCGCAGCCACTCCTCCGACGATCACTGTTTTCATGGTGCACTCCGTTTCCGACTTCTATCGCCGCTGTCGCGCTGTAAGGGGCTCGGCGGCTGAATGAGGCTCGACTATATATCACATTATCATGATATGTCAATACGTAAGGGCGCGGCCGCCAGGGCCGACGCATCTCAACTTTGACTTATCAAATCGGGAAAGTGTATGTGGGGAGGATTACGATTGCGAAACCGACAACTTATTGAGGTTTTTGTCAGCGCGAATTGCGAAAAAGACAATCAGCGTTGCGGAATGTACAATTGCTGTATGGGGGAAGCTCAAGTAGTATGACCAAAGAAAAAGGGGAAACCAAGCGAGATGAAGATGAGCCTCAAACGACTCCTTTATCTGTTTGCGTTGCTATGGAGCTCGGCCGTTCAGGCTTCCCGCGACTTCAGTTTCTTCCTGTTCTCGGTCATCCACGTTGGCTCTGAGAGCCTGAAGGCGAGTCCGCCGGTAATCCGATCCCCGCCGGGGGGCTGAGCGGACCGTGCCGGTTTTGGAGGTGACCGCCTCGACACCGCGGAGGCAGTCGAACTGACAGCCGGCAACCATCATGGAGTAGCTTCAACGAACATGCTTAGGTTTCAAACATGAGACAGCGGCCTTTGAAGTCGGTTTTGATGAGTTGGTGCGCCCTCGGCTTGGCATGGGCTGAAGGGCAGGCTCTGCCGCGCCTGATCAGGCTGGAAGTGGACGGCCGTAATGTTCCGGTTCAGGTCTCCGCTGAGGGGAAGCCTGCGCCGATCACGATTCCTTCTGGCCGCGTGCGGCTCCGCTTCGGGCCGGATGCGCGTGACGAGTCTTCTGTGAGGCGCTTCCGTTACAGGATGGAGGGCTACGATGACGATTGGCACGAGGCGACGGAACCGATGCGGCTGGTGGTTGTCTTTTATGACGGTCGGGGCGACTGGATTGCCGAAGAGCCCTTTCCCGTGAAAGGCGAGAGTGTGGGCTGGAGCGGTGATTTGAACACATCTCCTCTGGTGGCGCGCCGGGAAATCGTTACGGTACCTGAGCGGGCCGTTCAGTTTTCTATCATGCTGTCCTCGGCCGGGCCGCCGGCCGCGGTTGGGACCGTGGCGGTTGGCGTTTTGACCGTGTCGAAGACGGGCACGGGTCATGCGGAAGCCAAGCCGGTCTTGACGTTGACCTTTCCATCAAAGGATGCCGAAGCGCTCGCGACCGCCGGCCCCAGCGGCTGGATACGAAGCGGCACACGGCCGAGCATGGCCCATCTGTTGCGCTGCGAAAACGCCCCTTCAGGAAGCGTGATCGCGATTATAGATAAGGATGCCAAGAACCACGCCGAATGGCAAAGCCTGCGACTTCCGGTCGGCGTCGGAGCCGGGGCGTCTCTGCAGGTCGAGTGGAGTCACTGCTACAGCATCGGTTTAGCAGAAGCGTCAACGCCAGTCGACTATGACTGCCTGCAGCCCGGGCGCTATGTCTTCCGGATGAGCGAGGTGAGTCTCGCAGGACAGCCCGCCAACGGCGGGGCCTCGCAGCTACTGATCGTCACGCCGCCGTTTTGGCAGAAGTCCTGGTTCCTCGTGCTGTGCGGAATGGCGGCCGCCGCGCTGGTCTTTGGAGCGGCCCGCTATGTCTTTTGGAGACGGACTCGGCGCGAAATTGTCGCCATGCGGCAACAGCAGGCGCTGGATCAGGAACGGATGCGGATCGCGCGCGACTTGCACGATGAAATCGGCGCCAACCTGACGCACATTTCCATTTTAGGGACAATCGCTTCGCGTGAGGGTGTTGCGGTTTCGGAGATGCGGCTAAAATGTCTGGAAGTTGCAGAGGTTGCGCGGGAGACGATTCGTGCGTGCAGCGAGATTGTCTGGTCGGTCAACCCGCTGAACGACACGCTCGCCAGTGTGATTCGCCATCTGACCCGCTACGCTCAGGAGTATCTGCAGTCCGCAGGAATAACGAGCGCGTTCGACACGGAGCAGCCGGATGCTGACGTGCGCTTGAACCCCAAGGTGCGGCATGAACTGCTGATGACGCTTAAGGAGGCCTTGCAAAATGTGGTCAAGCATTCGAAAGCGTCCGAGGTGCGGTTCTCCTTCGTGCTTAAAAACGACATGTTAGCCGTCAGGATTGTCGATGATGGCCAGGGCTTTGATGTCGTGGCCTGTTCTGGCAGCGGGGGCTTCAATGGAAACGGGATCAGGAACATGACCGAACGGGCCAGGGGGATCGCGGGAAATCTGATGATCGAAAGTTGTCTTGGAAAAGGAACGACGGTGTGCGTGACCGTCCCCGTGAAGTAATGCGACAAGGGAGCGTGTGTGCCATGGATAAAAGAATCAAGGTTGCCATGGTCGAAGACAATGCGCGCCTGCGCAAGAGCCTCGGCGCTCTGATTGACGCAGAGGCGTGTATGGAGTGCGTCGGGAGATTTGGTACGGGTGAAGACGCCGTGGCCCAGATGGTCGCGCTTGCGCCGGACGTGGTGCTGATGGATATTCACCTGCCCGGCATAACAGGCATCGAATGCGTCGTCCGTTTGAGGGGGCAGTTGAAGAGCACGAAGTTCTTGATGCTGACCGCATACGAGGAGGACTCGGACGTGTTCCAGTCGATTCTGGCGGGCGCGCACGGATACCTCTTGAAGAGCACGGAGCCCGACCGGCTGATCGCGGCGATCCGCGAGGTGGCCAACGGGGAAGCACCCATGTCGGGAAGCGTCGCGCGGCTCCTGATGGAGCATTACCGTGTGACGCAGGCGACTCCCGGCGCGGGGTTGGAACAGCTTCAGGCGCTGACGGCGCGGGAGCAGGAGATCGTCGGGCTGCTGTCCCAGAATCTGATGTACAAAGAGATCGCGGCCAAGCTGAACCTGAGCTTCGCAACGGTCAGAACGCATGTCGAACATATCTATCAGAAGCTGCACGTGCGCAACCGTGCCGAGGCGGTCAATCGCTTTCATGAAAGATAGCCTTTTATCATATCGGTAATAGATCGGTAACGAGGCCCTTTGGCATTCCGCGACCATACATGGTACGTTATAACGTCATACGGGCAGGAGCGAGAGTTATCCGACCGAAGGCAAGGTCGGCACCCTGATCAGATTTCTATGAGTCTGGGCGCGCGAGTGGCTTGCCATCCGATGCCGTTACTGTTGAGCGCACGAAGGCGCCCTGCGAGAAAAAGGCATGGAAAGATATCGGCGGCAGAATAGGTGGCGTTTCAGGCGTTCAAGGAGAAGCCCCCTGACTGGTTTAAAACGCATCAAACAGGAACTGGACGGCAAACGATCGGCGGACCCAAGCAGCATGAAGACAAGGTTACTCACAGCACTGACACTCAACACCCTGTTTTCTATGACCTGCGCAGGTGAGGGGGAATGCACCTCGCCGTCACCGACCGTTCCCGCCCCTCCCGATTCCTTCAAGGAACTCCGGGTGGGACAGGAAGGGGCGTACACGGCTTTTGGCATCTATAATGCCTGCCCGGAGAGCCCAGACGGCAGCAGGATCGTTTTCATCCGGTTCAAAACCGCGCCGATCGGAAGAGTGCGGAAGGGGCAGGCCGAACTCTGGATCTGTAACCGCGACCTGACCGGTTATCGCAAAATCAAGGATCTGGAAGCCGACGCCGACAATCACAACGGGGCGTTTGTCCAGTGGCTGGATAATGACAGCATCGCCTACTCCGGCTACCATATCGGTAACGGAGACGTCTATGTGGTCAATGCCGACAGCGGAAAGACGGAGTTTGGCCCATACCAGGGAGCTTGCGTAGGGGACAACACGTTCAACACCCAGTTCCTCATGGCGGTGCGCAGCCGTTCGTCCAATGTGGGGCCTCAAGGGCTCTACCTTGTCGATGGCGCAACGGGTGCCGTGCGTCTGATATTCCGAAACACCGATTTTGTCTCCTACGCCTCCCAATGGGGCGCCACCAACAGCCCTGCGGATTGGTATCCAACCCATCCCCACCTTTCCACCGACGGCTCCCACATTTTCTTCAAGATGGCCATTCCCAGTAAGCAGTATCTCTTCATTGCACGAGTGGACGGCAGCGAACTGGTTTATTGGGGCCCGAGAAAACCGATGCACACGCATTTTTATGATGAGGAGACCCTCTGGGGCAGCGATGACATCGTGCCGGACGGCACCCCAAACGACATGCATTTCAAGCGTTGGCGCAGCGATAAGACCTGTCTCGGAACGTTGGCAGGGGAGGGGTGTCATACGGCCATGTCGCCGGATAAACGATGGTTTCTGGGCGAATCTTGGTACAACACAAATCCCGTCGTGCTCAGGTTGTACGCCGCAGGCGAGACCGTTGCGCGAGCCGAACTCTTCGCTTGTCCGCACACCGAGATGGTTTGGGGTTTCCGGGGCCATGTGAACCCCTCCTTCTCCCGCGATGGCAAGCGGGCGTATTACAACAGAGCTGTCAGCAATAGCCTCAAGCAGGCCATGATGGTTGACATAGCCAGCGTGGTGGATCTCTCAAAGGCGGAACCTGCCAAGCCGTGAACGTCAAGGGAGCAGCGGAGTACTGGAATAGAGGAATGGCGGAGATAAAGCAATGAACAGGACCAGTTCCAAGACAGCAAAGGATGACAGCATGAGAAGAATAGTAATTCCTTCGTTGACACTCGCCGCCCTGCTCCATATGGCTGGCGCCAAAGCGGATGAACGCGCATTACCGCCTCGTCCTGAACCGGCTGTCAGGCCTGCCATCACGCGAGCGGCAGAGCCCTTCGACCTCGGGGACGTGCGCTTGCTGGACAGCGCCTTCAAGCAGGCGCTGGAAACGGACAAGGCCTATGTGCTGAATCTCGATCCGAACCGTTTGCTCTCGTTCCTTCAGAAGCAGGCAGGCCTCTTCACTGGAACGGATGTTCTCCTCGGCTGGAAGGACGCGAAAATCGGCCCCGAAGGAGCCGACTGGACGCTCGGCCACTACCTGTCTGCCTGTTCACAGATGTTCCGCGTGACACGCGATCCGCGGATGCTGGAGCGCGTGAACCGCATCGTAGATGAAATGGACGCCTGTCAGAAGGTGGAGGGCAATGCCGGCTTGTTATCCTCCCCCGTGCAGAAGAAAGCCTTCGAGGAGGTGCGCAACGGCGATATCCGCGCCAACGGCGGCACGCTCAACAGCGCCTTTGTCCCGTTCTACGGCAAACATATCATCCTGTCAGGACTGTTCGACGCGTATAACCTCTGCGGCAACACCAAGGCGCGGGAGGTCTTCGTGACCATGACGGACTGGTATGACGAAGTCTTGAAAAATCTCTCCGAGGAGCAGATGCAGCAGGTGCTGCTCACCGAGCACGGCGGCATGGCGGAGGCGGTGGCCAATGTGTATGCCGTGACAGGCGAGCCGCGCCACCTGGCGCTGGCCAAGAAGTTCCGGCACGATGAATTCTTCAAGCCGATCCTTGCCGGAGAAGATATGCTGAGCACCCGTCACGCCAACACGCAGGTTCCGAAATTCACGGGCTATCAGCGCATCCATGAACTCACGGGCGAGCCGGAATGGGGCAGGGCGGCGAGCAACTTCTGGAGCTTCGTCGCCAAGAACCGCTCCTTCGCCAACGGCGGCAACTGCGTTCGGGAGCATTTCAACCCGCTGGATCAGTTCGACCTCGCGATGAAGGAGACGCAGGGGCCGGAAACCTGCAACTCCTACAACATGCTCAACCTGACGCGCCTGCTCTTCGCCGAGAAGGCCGACGCCGGGACGATGGACTACTACGAGCGGGTGATCTACAACCAGATTCTTCCCTCCCAGCACCCGCACAGCGGCGGCTTCGTCTACAACACCCCGCTGGTGCCCGGCGCCTTCCGCGTCTACATGGATGTCACCAACCACATTGGCTGGTGCTGTGTCGGGACCGGCATGGAGAATCACGCCCTCTACGGCGCGGCCATTTACGCTCACAAGGCGGACAAGCTTTTTGTCAACCTCTTCATCCCCTCGGAGCTGGCGTGGCGCGAGCAAGGCGCGAGCATCACACAGGTCACGGCCTTCCCGGATGAGCCGCGCACGACCCTGAAGGTGAACCTCTCCTCGCCCAAGAAGTTCACACTTGCAGTGCGCGTCCCGAACTGGGTCGAGGCTGGCGCGCTGAAGCTCTCCGTGAACGGCAAGGGCATCGACACCCTCGCCCAGCCCGGCACCTACGCGGAGGTGAAACGCGAATGGAAGGATGGCGATGCGCTCACGGTCGAACTGTCCATGAGGCTCCGCACCGAGATGCTGCCCAACAGCAACGACTATGTGTCGCTGTTCTACGGCCCCATCCTGCTGGCTGCGAAGCTCGGAAGCGAGGGCCTCGCGGAGAGCGACTTTCACAGCGGGACGAGCATGCCCGCTAAGGACAAGCTTCCCGCTGCGCAGATCCCGGTGATGGTGCGTCCTGTCTCCGAAATCGTGAAGCATATCCGTCCCGTCAAAGAGAAGCCGCTGGTGTTCGTGACGCAGGCTCTCTGCAAGCCCTCAGAGGTCACGCTCATGCCGCTCAACCGCATCTATGACGAGCGCTACTCCCTCTATTTTCCGCTTATGACAGCGGAGGAGTGGGCGGCGGCCAAGCAGCAGTGGGCTGTCGAAGAGCAGCAGGAGCGCGAACGCTTGAGGCGCACGATCGACGAGGTCCGCTGCGGCGAGCAGCAACCCGAGATGGATCACCGGATCACGAGCGACAAGAGCAAGAGCGGCTGGAATACAGCTGCTGGCCGGTCCTGCCGGTACGCCCTCAGCGGCTGGTTCAGTTACGAGTTGCTGGTGGACGGTCAGGCGCCCATGGCGCTTTCGTGCACCTATTGGGGGAGCGACAAGCAGAATCGCGAATTCGACATCCTTGTGGACGGCGAAGTCGTCGCGACCCAGCAACTTGAGGAGCTGAAACTCGGGGAATTCGTCGAGGTTGCCTACCCGATTCCCGAGGCCTTGACCCGCGGCAAGGTACATGTGGCCGTAAAGTTCCAGGCGAAGAAGAACAAGACCGCCGGCGGCGTCTACGGTTGCCGCATGCTGAACATGACGCCCAGCATCGAAGACGCGGAGAAGGCAGCCCAGGCCGCAGCCGAACTTCGAGCCGCCAAAGCAGCGGCCGCAGAACGCGCCCTGGCCCTCACACGGTCGGCGCGCGTCTCCGCCAGCGTGACCCACTCGCCTGCCGGCAATTTCAAACTCGCCGCTGTGAATGACGGCATCGAGCCCGAGCACAGCAACGACATGCGGTCCAAGGGCTGGCACACGTGGCCCAACCCCGGCCAGCCGTTCTGGCTGCAGTACGACTTCTCCGCGCCTGCGGAGGTGAACGCCGTGAAGGTCTATTGGTTCGACGAAACGGCATCCAAGGCGCAATGCAGAGTGCCGGCCTCCTGGAAACTGCTTGTGAAAGTCGGCGGAGAGTGGAGGGAGGTTGAAACCCCCAGCGGCTACGGCGTGGAGCGGGACACCTTCAACAAGACCACCTTCAAGCCTGTAGAAACCTCCTCCCTGCGCATCGACGCCATGGCCCAAAAAGGTTACAGCAGCGGCGTGCTGGAGTGGAGGGTGGAGTGACGCGAAGTGAGTGCGATGCCGTGCAGCAAGAAGGGCAGAGAGATATTAACATGACACACGAAACGTCCAGTCCTGGCAACGCGCTGCGCGTCGTAGCCGGGCTTGCGGCCTTGGCTCCGGCTGCCCTGGCCTTGCTCGGGCTCGATGGCCAGTTTCGGTCGGGCTTGGCCCCCGTCGCCGCCGTATTCTGTTCAGGTGTGGCGACGGCGGCTGTCTTTTGCTGGTGGTTTGCCCTGCGGGGGCATGTCGCGGAAAGCCGCATGCGGGTGACGTTTGCTGCGATTGGCGGCTACGTCTTTGGCGGCATTGGTTTTGTCGCCGGCTTCTTGGGGCCCCTGCTGTTGTCTGCGGGCGAGCCGGCTTCCGCCTCGGTTCGGGAACCGCTTACGACGGCGGCTGAGACCCCGCGACCGAACGTGCTGCTGCTGTTTTCGGATCAGCACAACGCCGACGTCATGGGCTGTGCGGGACATGCGATTGTCAAAACGCCGCAGCTCGACGCGCTCGCGCGCCAGGGCGTGCGGTTCACGCGCGCCTACTGCCAGGACGCCATCTGCGTGCCCTCGCGCGTCTCGCTGATGACGGGCCTGTATCCGCGCTCCACGGGCTGCCTGTACAACGGCGACGAAGATCTCTTTGACGACCAGCGGGAGTTTCGCCCGCTCCAGCAGGCGCTGGGGGCAAGCGGCTACTTCACCGCGTTCGCCGGAAAGCAGCACCTCGGAAAGCGCCGGCTCGTCCAGGGGTGGGACCGGAGCGCGACGGTGCTTCCGCTCAAGGCCGAGCCCCTGCAGGAGAGCTATTTCGATTGGATCCGCGAGCAGGGGCAAGAGGCCGCGTTTCAGCGCGACTGGGACGGCTCGCTGAAGTCGGATCTGGGCGCGCACATCTCGGATCTGCCGGACGAACTCCGTGACGCTGCTTACACGGCCGCCAAAGCTGCGGACTTCATCCGGGAGGCCGCGCGCCAGGGCAAGCCGTTCTTCTGCTGGGCGTCATTCCACGGCCCACACCAGCCCTACACGCCGCCCAGGCGCTGGGCCGACCTGTATCCGCCGGAGCGGATTCCGCTGCCCGACACAGTGAGCGAGCCCGCCGAGAATCTGCCTCCCGATCTGCAGAACTGGCGCAAGAATACGAAGACGCCGTGGAATCTGGCGACGGCCGCGCAGAACCCCGACCTGTACCGGCGCTACATCGCCAGCTATTACGCGCAGGTGTCGGAAGTCGACCACTACCTCGGGCAGGTGCTGGCCTGCCTGGACGCGCTCGGGGTGCGCGAGAACACGATCGTGATCTACGCCTCCGACCACGGCGACTTCGTGGGGCGGCACGGCATGGTGGAGAAGTGCGCGGTGGGGCACAACGTGTACGAGGAGACGCTGCGCGTGCCGCTGATTATCTCTTGGCCCGGACACTTCCGGCAGAACGCCACGTGCGACAGCCTGGCCGAGCTGGTCGACCTCTATCCGACCGTGGCGGAGCTGCTGAAGGTCGGGCGCCCGGCAGACGCCCTGCCGCTGGCCGGGCGGTCCTTGGTGCCGGCGCTGACCGAGGGCAAGCCCTCGGGACGGCAGTACGCTTTTTCGGAGAACTGGTCGCAGGCGACAGTCATCGGCGAGCGCTACAAGCTCGGCGTCTGGCAAGACCCCGGACCGGCCTACGCCCGCTGGGACTGGCGCGGGAAAGCACGCGACCAGCTTTTCGACCGGCAGAGCGATCCACAGGAGACGTACAATCTGATCGGCAAACCGGACGTGGCGGCCGTCGAGAAGGAGCTGCGCGACGCGTTGGCCGCGTGGCAGCGCGCGACGCCCGGCGAGGGTAAAGCGCACGTGACCGAGGCCCGTCAGAAGGCCGCAACCCGAAGGCCCGCAGAGAAGAAGGCCCAGCCTGCAAGGCCGAACGTGATCACGCTGATCGTGGACGACCTCGGCTATGGCGACGTGAGCTGCCTCTCGGGCGGGAAGGTCAAGACGCCGAACCTCGACCGCCTGGCCAGGTCAGGCGTGGCGTTCACCTCAGGCTACGTCACGGCGCCGTTGTGCGGGCCGTCGCGCGCGGGCTTCTACACGGGGCGGTATCAGCAGCGGTTCGGGTTCGTCGATAACGACGGCGCGATCCCGGCGGACGTGCAGGGCCTGCCAGGCGTTTTGAGGGCGGCCGGATATCGGACCGCCTTGATCGGCAAATGGCATGGCGACGGCCCGCTGCCGCACGCGCGCGGATGGTTTGACGAAACGCTCTGTTCGCCCAAGTCCAGCCCCTTTATTCAGTACCTGAGGCCGACGCTGGCGCGCAGCGGCAAGCTCGAGAAGACCTCGGGATACAGCACCGACACCTTTGCGCAGGAGGCGGAGTCCTTTATCGAGCGGAACAAGGCTGCTCCGTTCGCGCTGACCGTCGCGTTCAACGCGCCGCACATCGACCGCGTCGTGGAGAAGTTCTTTAGCACGCGTCAGAAGTTCGACGAGGCACAGGCCGCAGGGCGGGTCTACGACGTGCCCAAGTATCCGATGGCACGTCCGGGCGAAGCCGCCCGCTATGCCGACCTGTTTCCTGGTGATCCGGCAAGAGCAGACACGGTGGCGACGATCGCGGCGCTGGATCAGGCGGTCGGACGGATTCTCGACAAGCTCGAGCAGGCCGGTCTGACGCGGAAGACCGTGATCTTCTTTTTCGCCGACAATGGCGCGCACCCGGAGAACCGCTCGGAGAACGGCGTGTTGCGCGACTACAAATGGAGCCATTACGAGGGCGGCATCCGCGTGCCTTTCTTGGCGGCGTATCCCGGCGAGTTCCCGGCGGGGCTGATCTACAGCGAAGCGGTCAGCACGCTGGATATTTTTCCGACGGTCGCCGCTCTGGCGGGCGTCACCCCGCCCGCCAATCTGGATGGCGTAAGCCTCGTTCCCTATTTGAGAAGGGAGAAGAGCGGCGCGCCGCACGAGTCGCTCTTCTTCAGCACGACGCGGCACGGAGCCGTTCGGCAGGGCCAGTGGAAGCTAGTGCTGTCGCCCAACGGCGCGCCGCAGCTGTTCGACCTCGCGCGGGATGTCAGCGAGAGAAACGACCTCGCCGCAGCGGAGCCCGCGCGTGTCCAAGAGCTGAAGCAGAAGTGGCA
>Ga0075012_10006001_pt1 | contig 11056 bp, 17 predicted proteins | sample All_14_2_FD_71474 | JGI IMG/M metagenome (GOLD analysis project Ga0075012, IMG submission 71474) | Freshwater microbial communities in response to fracking from Pennsylvania, USA - Allegheny Zone_MetaG_DW_15 | ecosystem: Environmental > Aquatic > Deep subsurface > Groundwater > Drilled...
TACATTTGGACAATACTGTAACGCTGTTTCGATAATCGCTTTTAGAAACTTAGTCGCATCACTCACAGCTTTCTCAAAGTCCACAGTGTCGATGTAAGTACCTCTTTCTGTCGTGCCTTGTAGGTTATCGACATGGATATAATCTCCACCAACAATGATTAAAATTTCCTCGTATGTGTTTTCGATGATATCCACAATTCTAGCTAGCAAGTAGCTATAATCTTCAAAGGTGTTTAAACCAAAGTGCATGTCGTAAAATGGCAAGCATAGATATTGTTCTGGCACTTCGTCTGCTAATAACTCGATTGTTACTGGCGCAACATCCTTAATGATTTCAGCTACACGATCTAAAGTGAGCTGTTTTGATTTCGGTTTAGCTGTTAGTTTCGATTGATAGTTCCAATACTTATCCCCTGAGCCATTAGTCATAGACCATTCATTGGATGTGATTGTGTTGATTTCAAACTCATCGGCGTTGATGCCGTGTAACTCTAATAACTCGTCTTGCGTAAAGGTGCGTTTCTCATCTAATCGCTTGCGGATGAAACTGGAAATTGTGCCATCGGCTTTTTTAGTTTTCTTGTCGATTTCCGATGAACCGTTAGCGCTCTGTTGCTTGATACCATCGTAGTAGTCTGAATGCCTAGCAATCATGCGCACTTGGTCATAGCCTAAATTCAACGTGTCGGCAATCTCTTGCCACGATAAGCCATCTTCTTTTAAGTCTTTGATAGCTTCGCCATATTTTTCTTTGTCTGTCACTTTTTCACCACCATAAAAAAAGCCACCGGTTAAGGTGACTTGATGTTATTTTTATTGCTCAAAACTACCAACCGCAAGTAGACCACTAGTGATTTTAATATATCTACTTTGCAAGCATGCTATTTTAAGCGATTGGTACTTTTCAATAAAGCAAGGTTAGTCAGTTGATGATTAAATGTATAATGTATTTGAGCTGACTGTGCCTTGCTAATGATACTAGATAGCCTTGCAACTATCATGGTGGCTCGTCCACTTAGTACCTGTTATATATCCACAGGATGAACCTGCGTTTGCTTTAACATATTTCCGTACGATAAAGACTTTCCACTAAGGAGGTGGCTATGTGTTTAAGTGGCTTTGCCACAATAACATTATCTCACTTACTTTACGGACATACCATGACATCAACTGACATCTTTTAAAACATTTTGAAATGCCAACAAAGCTTCGCCATGAATGCGATGTAAGTGTCTTTCTGTGTATCCTAATATGTCTGAAATCTCACAGAATGATAAGCCATTGATGTAATGCTCTCTGAGTATTACCCTGTGTCGCTCGTCTTCCAGTTGATTGATATGATTACCCATCGTGATTTTAAAGTCCACTAGTTCATCAATCTTTAGATCAATATCACTAGACTTATCAGCTAACTTAATCAACTTATCTTCACTGGTATTCCGCTTGGTAGTCGCCACTGGCTCATTGGAGTAGTCTGTCGCTTTGAGTAGCGTTGACTTAACACTTTCGTGTTCCCGTATCAACGAATTGATTTCTGCATCTAAGAACGCAATTTTCTGTAATAAGTATTTAGCTTCACTCATTTAGTCCCTCCACTTGTTCCATACATTATTCGTTCATTATTTTGCTAATCATCATATTCAACTCTTACCAATTGGTCTATGTCATATACTTCATGAACTTCAAAACTATGTTTACCATGCCAATTATTTCTTTGTCTTTCTTCATGTTCATCGCACACCTTTTGAGCTTTATTAAATTCTGTGAAAACCCCCATCACAGATGTTTTCTCTCCACAATCAATACAACCTACATCGACTGCAACATATAATTTATACATATTTATTCCCTCCGCTTATTCCGTTCTCTTGCCTGTTGGTGTTCTTCAATCGTATCTTCAATCACGACCATCATTATTCCAATGAACGATCCGACCACTACAATCAGTGAGAATGCACCTATGCCTAATAACAGTTGAGTTAGTATATCCATCTATTCCACCAACTCTGCCAATTTGTCTGGTTGATACCCACTCCAGCTTTCATCGCCAGCAACAACTACTGGCAATTCTTGGTAACCCATTTCAATCACTTCATTTCGTGCATCCTCGTCTAAGTCAGTACGCTTTTCTTCGTAGGGAATACCTTTAGATTCAAGCCACTTCTTCGTGAATACACATTTCCCACACGCTGTTTTGCTGTATACGGTTACTTTATTCATAATTAAATTCCTCTCCAAAAATTTTCTTAATTTCAATTTCAACAATTTCAGTCTTTATATCTTTGTGTATCTTACCCGTCAAATGTTGCTCGTTTTTAGCTTCGATATTTTGGTAGGTATGTTTACCTTCGTTGGTAGTTACAATAGCGTCATACATCATTGTTTCACTTCCTGTCTGCTTTTAAACAACTCTTTAAATATCGCTTCAAGCACGTCTACCACGATGCTATTTCCTGATTGATGATACAATGTACCGTTTAAATAACTTTGTCGTCTTGGGTGTGCTTTTTCAGCGTTATCAAAATCTTCATCACTGAAGCCCATCAATCGCCAGCATTCACGCTCTGTTAGCAAGCGATACTGACCGTTCCCAATGCTGACAATACCACTGTTAGGGCATCGCATTTGCTTAGTAGTAATCGTCCACACATAATCTTTTATAGGCTTCAAGGTCCTTGTACCTGTTGCGTTGATCTTTGCTAACATGCTAGGTTGTGTGATTGTGTACCTATCATCAACATCCTCTTCTAGAAATCCACTAATATCCCGCATCTTCTTAAATTCTAAATTATCGAAATTAAAGTATTCGCCACCTAAAATACTAACTGTAAATATTCGTTCTCTAGCCTGTGGAATACCAAAATTTCTTGCATCCAAAACCTCAAAACTATTGGTATACCCTAACGCTTCCATATCATGTAGATAGTGATTGAATGCAGGTATCATCTTCTTGGATAATACATTCTTTACGTTTTCCCAAATCACCACTTTCGGTTTCCAAATACCCAGATTTTCAATGATTTTAATCGTTTCAAATAACAAACTTGATCTTGTGCCGTCTTCGATATTCCCACCGTATTGTTTACCTGCAATGCTAAAATCTTGACAAGGACTACCGTGAACCAAGATGTCTGGTTGCAAGTTATATCCAACTACAGACTCTGGCTGGTATCTATTATCAAATATGGCATTATAGCTTCGGACCGCTTTCTCATTCCATTCAACATAATCAATAGACTTGTGTTTCACACCTAGGTTTATTAGTGCTTTCCTAGGCGCTCCTATACCACCGAATAATTCTAATATTTTAATCATTTTCCGTTTTCTCCACCATTTTCGTAAGTTGCCAGTAAATCGGAAATTTTAGTTGGCTCATCGTCTGTCCATTTAACTTCGGGGAAGTTGTCGTTATAAATTCTCTTAACGTAACTAATACTACACCACTTATTTCCTTGTTTTGTTGGAGGGTAACTATGAGTCCAAAGCTCACCGCTCTCATCCCTAGCTAAATAATCATAACCGTCACTTTGCAATTGTTTTAATAAATCATCATGGTAAGGATAAACATTTTCTAAATACTGACCAGCGGTTTTAGTTTTAACGCCGTCGAAAGCTTTAGCCATATCATTAAAAGCTTCTTGTGGTGTCTTTGTGTTCTTTTTGGCGTATTGAATCTCTTTCTCTTTCAAACGTCTTATGGTTTCCACACATTTTTCCAAATCTTCAACACGACTGACCTTATTCCGTCTTAAATACTTTTCAGCGTGTGACTGCATGATTGCTCGATACTGTTCGAACGGATAGGTTAGATACCATTCTTCGAAAAGGTCTATTTCTCCTTTTCGGTAATGTTCTGGTTTAATGTTGTCTGTCATACTTAATCCTCCTCAATCAATTCAATCGCTACACTTTCACTAACTCCCAATACATACATTACAGTTTTTACACCTAATTCAGTGTCAGGCACTCGCCCTTTACTCTGCCACCGTGTATACGTGGCACTCGGTACACCAATACTCCCCCCAAACTTACGCATTGATAACCCAGTTTTTGCCCGTTCCTGTTCTAGTTTAATAATTGCTTGGGTGCGTGTGCATTTATCACGTTTTACGATGTACCGATAACCGTCATGACCTTCATAGATAGCTGTGTGGGTTAGTTCTGTTACTTTCTCCCTTGGTTCAAAATAAACACCGTTTACATCAATCATAATTATTCACTCCAATTCAGATATCCGCTAACTGCCACAATTGCGTATGCTGCGAACGATGCAACTAAAATCCAGTTACCAACTGATGCCCATACAATGATGTTAATGATGTTAGATAGCACCCATAGTAGCCAACCATCAGCATTACCGTTCATTTGACGTAACTGTGCAGCAATTGCGATACCGTTTTGAACGCTATCTAGCACCACCATATTGCCATCGAAGAACTTACTTACTAACCCCATTGCCAGCGTACCGAACGCAATATATGTAACGATTTTGATTGGCTCGAACTCCGATTTGGTTACTACCTCGCCAGTTTCGTCTTTATGTTTCTTGAAATAAGGAATACCTTGTAACGCTTGTGTTAAGAAGTAAATGATATTCATTCCGACTTCAGCAAAGAAACGGTTTTGGAAACTCAAGATACCACCTAAAATGTTATTAGACATATTCAATGCGAACGTACTTGATTTTTTGTGCGCTAGTAGGATATTACCGAATAGACCAAGTAAACCCATTGCTGTGGACATCAAGTCAAACGATTGTAAGTTGTTGTAAAGCATGTTTCCCAGTAAGTAAACTGTCGCAACTACCTGTAAGCCGATGATGATTTTCTTTTTATTTGTCATTCTTCTTCTCCAATTTTTCGATACGTTTTTCTAATTCTTCAATGCGATCTAATAAGACTTTCTTTTCTAACTTTTCAATATCTGGATGCTTCATGGTTTAGTCCTCCACTCCAAAAATATATTTCTTGATACGGTCAGCGCCGATTTCGCCAGTTGCTTGGTGAGCCCTTTTCAAGCTATCAAAATAAATGACACCTTGTATCGGGTCTATGCTGTCATTCATATAATAAATTTCAAAAGCATCACCCAAAGCCATATACCAATTATCCTCCCCTTCGATAAAAGGTCTACTAAACTTCCGCAACTCCGCTTCTACTTTTAGTTTTTTCACTGCAAATTCAGCTTGTTCTTTGGTTTTGAATACGTTGTCGATTGATAATCGACCTTGGTCATATTCATTTCCTTGCCATTCCATTTCCATAACTTCTCCATCGTTATCTATATACCAATACATATCTCCAGCCTGTGGAAACTCTTGTTCCTCTTTTGCTAGTTCTTCCAATTCAGCAATACGTTCTTTTAACGCTTTAATTTCATCTTGTGTGTTCATAACTAGTCCTCCACTTCAATTGGTTCATCACCAAGCCATACTCGCACAAAGCGTCGTGTGTCTTTTGTGAACTCTGGGAACACGGTATAAAAAAATGGTTGCGTGTGATAATGATGGTTTAAATATTTATCGGCGATATCTAAGCAATCGAGGAAGTAAATCAAATCATTGTAATGTTCTCCAGCTTCTTCAACAGAGCCCTCCCAGACTTCATACTGTGCTTTTGTCATTTTCATCGTTAGTCCTCCTCTTTGTAAATGTTCCGTTGGTTGTGTTTGTAATTACTGTGAGCCACATTGATTTCGTGGATAAATTGATTCTCGGTAGTCTCACCAGCGTTTAAATGGTCTAATGCCTTACCGACTTTTCGTTCAAAGGTATCCATGCTATGTTCAATTCGTTCTTTCTTGGTAGGTTTATATCCCTGTTTATTAAATCTGATTGTCATATTAGTTCCTCCTTAAATTAAGTGGCATATATCACAAAATCACATCCGTACTTTTATTACTGCCTGTTGTAACTAATTCGATTGCATCTTCCACACTCCTAGCGATGCCTACTACTGCACCTTTAGCTTTCATTGCTTTTAAGAATGTCACTTGATCAGGTCTAACTTTCCCTATTTCTGTTTTAATTTCCACAAAACAAATCTTATTGTCTGCAAACCTAAAACCAAACAAATCACTAAATCCTTTTGGAAGTCCTGTATCGAAGTAACGGCCGTCTGCCATCCTTACTTTACCCACATTGGCTCTAAAGAATATGCCGTAATCAGAAAGTGCAACTCTAATTTTGTTTTGAATAATCGTTTCTTTGTTGCTAATGGTGAACAACTCCTTCCATTCGTGCACCACCTACAAACGTTGTTATATCAACTGTTTTGCTACCTAAAAATTGTATAGTTGCACGAATTGACCCCTATTTGTACTTCTTTCTTATATAATTATTAATTTATTTAAAAGATTATAAATATCGTGCAATTCGTGCACCCTACACAAGTAAACCCTTACTGCCACAAGGGATTTAATAGGTGCACGATTGAAATTTCGCTTTCACTTTCATGCACCTTTTTACCCCAATTCTGAAACATCATCTAAAGCACTTGTAATTTGTGTCTTTCGTAAATCGTCAAATTGCAATCCGATACCTACATAACGCAAACCACTTTTTGTTTTACTTACCCGGTAATGTTTATCGATTTCTTTGTAAAATTTCCGACTACTCATTTTTGAATATTCATTATTTTCTTTTACCCAGTCTTGGAACGTTGACCATAAATCAGACTTACGAACACTTGCATCGCTGCTTTTCACACACTTATCAGAAATGAACGCATGTACCATATCCATTTCATCACGATACGTATCACGTTGGTCTTTAACAATCTGTGGTTCTTCTAATCCGATTTCTCGCCAAGATTGATAACCTTCAACACACCAGCGGAGAATTCCGCTTAATTCGCCTTTTAGTTTTGCAGTTAGTTTCTTATCGATTTTGCTTTTAGGCACTTTGTACTCGAATGGAATTACCGCCATTCTTCGCCAGATACCGTCATCCGTTCCACTAATCACTGGTTTGTGGTTAGTTGCCATCCAAATTTTAAATTCAGGTTTAAACTCGAATTCTGAACCGTATAGGAATCTAGCGGTTACTGTATCTCCACCTGTTAGCTGTTTCACGCGGCCTTCATCTAACTTCATGCCTTTGTTAGGCTCTGTTGTCGTTACAAGTCGGGCACCTTTCAATCGTGCAATATCACTATCTGCACTTTGACTACCTACCTTACTTGCGATTGTCGAGGGTTGCATGTTCATGCTGTATGTACCAAATGCATCTTCTAATACGTTTAGAAATACAGATTTACCGTTATTACCTTCACCAAGCAAGATGAACATTACCTGTTCGCTCATGTCTGCACTCATCGAATAACCGACTGCACGTTGAACGTATGAGATTAAATCTTGGTTATTTTGAAACGTTTCTTTTAAAAAGTTATTCCAAATTGGTGCTTCTGCTTTCATGTTGTATTCTGAAAAACTGATTCTACTCATCCGTTTTGACTTGTTATGTTCCATAAGCATGCCATTATTCAAATCTATATAACCTGATTGCGTATTGAATAAGTAACCGTCTTTGTCGAATTCATCTGTTCCGATTGCCACATGATGTTGTGTATCTTTCAGCATATTTTCTTTACCGCGATATGATCGTGTGTATTTCGCATGCTTTACTAAACTTTTCTTTGCTGCTTCGACTAATTCTTTATCAGTTTCATCAGCTACAAATAAAGGCTCTTTGCCAATATTGTTTGCGATATAGTCTGCCATTTCGTAAATCTTACCCATGTTATCTTCGACCCAAGTTTTACCTGAATAGAAGAAATATTTTTTGTGAATATACGAATATAGAATATTATCGCCAAACGCACGAAGTAAACGCTGTGCATTTCCTGTATCGTCATAACTGAAATGTTTTTGTTGTAATTTTGGTTTGCCACCTGTTAAATCATTGATTTTTAAATCAAAATCTCCGACTGGTTGATACATACTAGATGCGGATACGATTGCTTTATTCATTGTGATTTGACCATAAGTTGAGCCTTCACGTTTGCTATCCCATTTATCACGCGACATGGAAGAATTCCGATAAATCTCGTCCATCTTTTCAGGGTCGCATGCAGTCCAGAATGCAAGGTCATTACAGAATGCCATGTCAGCTTCTGATTGACTTGGATAGAATTGTTCCCAGCCACCTTCCATAAATAAACCAAAACGCATACCATGTTTACTTTTTCTGATTGCTTCAATAATTTCAGCTACCGACAAATCATTTCCGTATGATTCGTAAGCTGATAAATTTTCGACACTCACTGTTTCTTGGCCGATGTATTTATTATGTAGATAGTTGATTTTTCCGATTCCTGAATCGTCTGCTAACTTAGAATGACTACCGATACGATTTCCTGTGACTGTAAAGAATCGTCCGGAATCGTACATTTCAATATCGCCTTTTCTACGTCCGCCTGGTGGCAGTTGACCATAACAGATGATGTGGATACCTTTTCCTGAAGGTGATGTTTCTGTATAACTTGATAGAATATCAATGAAATCTGCTACAATGTTTTCTTCTGTGTCACCATCTATATAACGCATGATTTCAGACTCTACGTTATCTAAATCGACACCATACATACCTGAACCATTAAACATAAAACCTAAGCCATCAAATGATTCCGAAACGGCAACTGCCGTTTCAAAATCAGTCCAAGTTGATGGATCATTAGATTTAGCTTTAAAACCAGTCTTCGCATCGTAAGGAATTTTTGTAAATTTCTCACGGTTTTCAGACCACTCTTTTTTCCACACAATCCAATTATCTAAGTCCTGCATTTCGAATGGAACATTCTCAAAGTGATACATATCACTCGCCCCTTTCTAAAATGGTAGGTCATCTCCACTAACTTCCACTGCTTTATTTTCACCTTTGAATGGGTCTTCTGTTTGTGTTTTGAATACGTGTTGAACATCTGGGAACATTGATTCGGCCCAAGTTTTCACATTCAAGTTTGTGTATTCATTACCGTTATATTCAGATTTTTCATTCTTCACAGTAACTTTCAATGGGCGGCGAACCAAGTCGTCAAATACATCTTGCAATGAGTTATATTCTTTAGTCGCATCCATTTTCGCTGCTTTACCAATAGTGTTAATCATTGTCTTGTTGTATTTACCTGTTGCCTTTGTTTTCCAAATACGGTGGAAGATTAATTGATTCTTCCCTTTTTGATCAATATCATTACGAATAACTAAACGTAAATCGATATATTCAGAACCACCTTGTGTTGCATTTTCATTCATTGAATAAATCGCAACTTCGTATGTACCGTCTTGTACTCCACCTTCAAATGTATCGTTAAAATCAAATTGGAATGTCATAATTTTTAATCTCCTTTGTTTTGTCTAAAAGTTAAATTTGAAACCTGTCTTTTGTTTTTGACCGCCATTTTTGGCAAGCCATCCATGTACCCAAGTCGGTGTGTCCGGCAAATTTAATTCATCTGCTTTAAACGCTGCCCAACTTGCTTTGTAACCTTTTTCCTTTGCTACATATAATAAGTCTTGATACGATTTTGCTAGTTTCCAATTTCGGACAATCCGTTTTAATCGGACATCTTCTTTTGTCACTTTTTGCATTTCTACTGTTTTATCAATTTCTTTTTCGCCATCTCTACCAATTACCTCATTTTTAAAACCGCACATCGGACACTCTTTTGCTCTTGCAGGGTAAACGTGAAAGCAATTCTCACAAGTTTTAATTGGATATTCGCCTTCGTCATTCTTTTTCTTAATTTCCAAACTCCACTCATGCGATTCGTTCGGTAACCCGTGAATCAGAACATTCCCAACATGATCAATGATTGTCGCAATCTTTCCTGGTTTATATCGCATAGGCCGCATTGACTGTTGAATGTGTAATGATAATGATTTTGTAGGTCTTAGTAGAATAACTGTAGAACAATCAGGAACATCAAAACCTTCTCCGAAAAGGTCGACATTACATAAAACTATTGTCTTTTTATCTCTAAATTCTTGAATGATTTCTGAACGCTCATTTTTCGGTGTATTTGCATCCACATGTTTTGCAGGAATACCTGCATCATTAAATTCTTTTGCTACGGTTTTTGAAAATTCAATACTGTGGCAGTAAACGATTGCCTGCGTGTTATCTGCAAGTTTTCGATATTGTTTAATCACATCACCGAATATCACTTTGCCTAATGCTGCATCAATCGATTTACTATCAAAATCACCTGTTGATGATTTTTTTAGTTTCTTACTATCAATTAAATTCGGCATATAATAATCGAATGGTGCTAATCGTTTGTGTTCAATCAGCCAATCAACATCGACTTCTTCAATCAGAATGTCATTAATATCTCCAAGACCTGAACCATTCAATCGAATTGGTGTAGCCGTAAAGCCGATAACCTTCGTCTGAAAGTGGTTGATAATGTTTCGGTATGACTGCGCTAAAACATGATGATTTTCATCAACTACAATCAAATCAGGTCTTTGCATTTTCTTATATCGCCTTGCAATTGTCTGCACCATGCCTAACTTCACATAGTCCATATCAACTTCGTTAGCGATTAAGGTTTTCTCAATTTGTTCAATCAACTCCTGTCTGTGGACGATGAACAACACTTTGTTTTTATTTGCAGTAGCGGTTCGGATAATTTCTGCAATCATTACTGATTTACCAGAACCACAAGGCGCTACAATGCAAGGTGCGTTATAACCATCTAAATATGCTTTCCTAGCTTTGTTGACTAAAGTTTCTTGGTAATCGTAAAGTTGAAAGGTCAATCATCATCAACTCCAGCGATGATTAGTTCGTTTACTAAGCAGCCTTTACGGTCATCTAACCGATTTTTAGCGAAGATTGAATTTGTCGGTTGAAGAACAAATCCACGTTTCACATCGCCTTCTTCAGTTTTAGAAACTACTAATCGTGCTACTACATCTGAAAGTCCGATGAAGTTATTTAAAATCTTAAAACGAATATCAGGCATTGCACGATTGAACACTTGCCCACCTTCTGTCGTCCATTGATCCGATGTTTCCCAAGCCGTAAAGATTAGTCGCTTGCCTAGCTTTTGTAATC
>Ga0075012_10006003_pt1 | contig 11054 bp, 8 predicted proteins | sample All_14_2_FD_71474 | JGI IMG/M metagenome (GOLD analysis project Ga0075012, IMG submission 71474) | Freshwater microbial communities in response to fracking from Pennsylvania, USA - Allegheny Zone_MetaG_DW_15 | ecosystem: Environmental > Aquatic > Deep subsurface > Groundwater > Drilled...
GAATGGAACTGGCTGGAGTCATTCTGGCAAGTTATCTGCTTGGCTCTTTACCGTTTGGTCTTTGGGTCGGCCAAGGGTTGTACAAAATTGACTTGCGTGAACACGGCAGCAAAAATACCGGAGCGACCAATGCTTACAGGGTATTGGGACGCTGGCCGGCCTTGCTGGTTTTTCTCTGCGACACCGCCAAAGGGATGGCTGGCGTCTATCTGGGTACTGTCTTGCTCGGCAACCCGTTTGCCGAAGTGATGGGCGGCATTGCTGCGATCAGCGGTCACAACTGGTCTGTTCTGCTCGGCTTCAAAGGCGGTCGCGGCGTTGCCACCGGTTTGGGCGTGATAGCCCTGCTGGCGCCGAAAGTGACGGTGATCGTTTTTGCGGTTTGGGCGATTGTGGTATTTTTGACCAAGTATGTGTCATTGGCTTCGATTATCGCGGCGGCACTGGTACCACCCTTGATGTGGTTCTTTGGCGCCGGGACCGAAATTCTGTTGTTTGGCGTGGCGGCGGCAACCTTTGTCATCGTCCGGCACCGGCCCAATATCGAGCGGTTGCTGCGGGGAGAGGAACTAAAGATCAAGGCGGCAGAAAAGAAGTCCTAGCAGTCGAAAAGAGGAATTTTTGATGCGCATTGGCGTATTTACAATGACCGTAGTAGCTTTGTTGTTGCTACTTGCGTCTCTCAACAGTTATTGGCTCGGACGCTTGCTGCGGCCGGAGCGTCGACGCGGCTTCCGGCTGGCGTATGCTTTGCTGACCGTGACAAGCGCCGCCGCATACCTGGGAATCCGGGTCGCCGGTCAGTTCGACGGGGCAAGTGCGTTCTCCATATTGTTCTATTTCGGACCATTCTGGACGGTATTGCAGTTGCTGTTACTATTGGCCTGGCCGGTTTCAAAACTGTTGACGCTCGTGCTGCAGCGCTGGAGTACGGCGGAAAATTCTACCGAAAAAAGCCCCGCTTCGCTTGGAGAAGAGCCGGACAAGCCATTGCTGACCCGACGGGCGTTTTTGTCGTATGCCGCGATGGCGCCGCCCATCGCCATGACAGGGATCAATACGCTGGGACTGGTCGATGCGGAGGTCAGCGTAGTTTTGCGCCGGCAGGAGTTTGCTTACGCCGGTCTGCCGCCGAACCTGGATGGCCTGAAAATCGCTCACATGACCGATGTCCATATCGGGCCCTATATTTCGGTGCAGGACATCGACAAGATGACTGCATTGTTGCGGCAGGCAGAGCCAGATTTGCTCGCGATTACGGGCGATCTGGTCGATGACGTGAAAAAACTGCCGGCTGCGCTGGCGGCGATGCAGCCAATGCTTGCGGCCTTGCCGCTCGGCGCATGGTTTTGCATGGGAAATCACGAGCATCTGCGTGGTGCAGCGCCAATCCGCAACATTTTGCAGCAACATGGCATCAACATACTGGATAATCAAAACCGCCAGCTTGTCTTTAACGGCGGGAAGTTTTTTGTTGCCGGAGTCGATTACCCGATGAACGTGGATGCGGCAGCCCGTCGCAGCATGGCCGAAAAATATCTGGACGCGGCCTGCGGCCCGATTGCAGCGGATGAATTCACGCTGCTACTGGCGCATCATCCCGATTTTCTGCCAGGCGCTTTCCGACGTCAGGTGGATCTCACGCTGGCAGGGCATACGCATGGCGGGCAAGTCGGCTGGGGTGGGCGGTCGATGTTCGAATTTCTTTATCCCTATATGCGTGGCGTTTACCAGCAGCGGCAGAGCGTTGGTTTCGTCAGTAGCGGCGCTGGGCATTGGCTGCCTTTTAGGTTGAATTGCCCGCCGGAAGTCAGCCTGATCACATTGAAACGGAAGACTTGACAATACGTTCAAGTTTTCACTATAATCAATAGCGTTGGATCTCTACATACCCGAACTGAATATAGGCAGTCCATGTGAAGTTTGCGGAACAGTAGGCGTATTGCCAAAAAGAACCGTAAATGAATGGAACTCTGGAGAGCCCCTGCCGAATGAGCAGGGCGCCGAAGGGGCAAACCGGTCATTTGACCGGTGAAACTCTCAGGCAAAAGGACAGAGCAGAAAGTATGGCTTTTCTTGCCATGCTATTGTTTTGTCGCCAGAGTCAGATCGTTTGATTTGACTCTTTTTATTTTGGGTTGTCAGAGGTATCGACAAAAGGGAAGAGAGAGGGGATTTTACGATGAACAGAAAAGGACTGATTCTGGCGGTAGTGATGGTTATGCTATTGATGGGGGCGGTATTGGCAGGCTGCGGCAAAAGCGCCGATACCAACAGCCTGAAAATTGGACTGCTGAATGAAATGACCGGCGGCAATGCAACGTTTGGCACCTCTTCGGCCAATGGCGCAAAAATGGCTTTCAAAGAAGCCAATGCCAAAGGTGGCGTACTGGGGAAACAGATTGTTGCCGTAATCGCCGATAATAAAAGCGAACCTTCGGAAGCTGCCAATGCAATGACCAAACTGGCAATGCAAGATGGCGTGGTTGCTGTAACAGGTGGTTTTGCCAGTTCCAACGCGATTGCCGCTTCCAGCGTGGCGGAGTCGGCCAAAGTTCCGTTCCTGGTGGTTGGTGCGACCAATCCGAAAGTGACGGTGGACGACAAGACGAAAAAGGTGAAGGACTATACGTTTCGGGTCTGCTTCATCGACCCGTTCCAGGGAACCGTCGGCGCAAACTTTGTCCTGAACACGCTGAAACTGAAAAAGGCCGCGATCATGGTCGACAACAGCAGCGACTACAGCAAGGGACTGGCTGCATTCTTCCGTGAATCCTTTGCCAAGGGCGGCGGAACGGTCGTTGCAGAGGAAGCCTATCTGCAGAAAGACCAGGACTTCAAATCGGTGCTGACTAAACTGAAATCGATGAATGCCGAAGTGCTTTATGTTCCTGGCTATTATGAAGAAGTCGGCAAGATCGTCAAGCAGGCCAGAGAAATGGGAATCAACGCACCGGTAGTCGGCGGTGACGGCTGGGATTCGCCCAAGCTTGTTGAGATCGGCGGCGCGGCGGCACTTAACAATACCTATTTCACCAACCATTATTCGGTGGAGGACAATAGCCCGGCCTCAAAGGCATTTGCTGACGCTTACAAAAAGGAATACGGCCAGATACCGGATGCACTTGCGGTATTGGGTTATGATGCGGCCAATCTTTTAATTGACGCAATCAAGCGGGCAAATAGCGTCGACAAGGCAAAAATCCAGGCCGCCCTGGCGGCCACGAAAGCGTTTCCGGCGATCACCGGCGCCACGACACTGAACGCCACGCATGATGCAGTTAAAAGTGCCGTTATCATCGAGATGAAAGACGGAAAACAGATTTATAAGGCAACAGTCAAACCATAAGCAATTTTTGGCAAGAAAACAGGAATAACACTGACAAATGGCGAAAAGAGATGCAGGGGAACCCCCTGTGTCTCTTTTTTTTCCAGCTGCGCCCGTATGCAAGAAGGAGGCCGTGATGGAATCGACTTTTTTGATCGGCATCGTGAATAACATCACATTGCTGCTTGTTTTGGGATTCCTCTATTCCGTGAGCATACGGCGCTGGGATATCAAGACGATTAAGGGACAGTGCGTGGCAGGGCTGTTGTTCGGCCTGGTGGCGATGATCGGCATGGTTGTGCCGGTTCAGTATTCGCCCGGTCTGATTTATGACGGCCGCAGCATTCTGTTGGGAATGGTCGGTTTGTTCGGTGGCGGTCTGGCTGCGGCAGTTGCCGTTGTCATGACAGGCCTGCTGCGGCTATGGCAGGGGGGAGTCGGCCAGTGGGCTGGCGTGGCGACGATTCTATCTTCAGCGCTATTCGGTCTGCTTTTTCGTCGTATGCAAATCCAGTTTGGTTGGAACAGAAACAACTTGTTTCTCTATGCGTCAGGACTGGTCATCCATCTGTCCATGTTAGCCTGTATGCTGATTTTGCCCGAGTCAATCCGCTGGAAAGTGCTGTCGGATATTTCTTTGCCGGTGCTGTTAGTTTATCCGTTCGCTACCATGCTGTACGGCAGGTTGATTGTCGAACTGGAAGCGCGCAATGAAGCCGCCGATGAATTGAAGGAGAGCCAGCAACTGTATGAAGCGCTGGCTGAGTCTTCCACAGCGGGAATCGGGCTACGCGACGAAGCCGGCCGTTTTGCCTATGTCAACAAGATGATGGCAACGATGCTGGAAGTGCCGGATCCCAATCAATTGCTCGGATTACCATATCTTGATTTCGTTCACCCGGAAGACCGCGAGGAGAGCCGGCGCCGGATTGAAGCCAACCAAATCGGCGAAGTGGCCAGCAGGCGTGAACATCGTCTGGTCAGCCTGACCGGGAATGTTATCTGGGTTGAATCAACCGGGGTACCGATTCTTCGCAATGATAGCAAATACATCATGGGAGTGTTTCAAGATTGCACCGCCCGCAGGCGGATGGAACAGACACTGCGGGAAAATGAAGAACGCTACCGGGCGGTGATGCAACAATCGAATGAGTCGATTCTGCTTGTGGATATAGAAACTAGACGGATTTTGGAAGTCAATCCGCACTGTGTGGAGGCGTTTGGTTATAGCGAAGCGGAGTTGCTGGCCATGACGACCTACGATTTGGTTGCAGATACACGGGAAAATATCGATCGCCGTTCTGATGCGATCAGTAGCGGGGCTGGCGCTAACGAGCAACTGATTCATATACGCTGCAAGAATGGAAAAATTCTTGATGTCGAGCGGTCGGCAACGGTCATACAATATGGCGGTAAACACGTATTCATGTTTGCCAATCGCGATATCTCGGCCGAACGAAAATTGCAGGCGTTGATTCTGAGAGATGTCGCGATGGCGGCCGGAGTGCAGAAGGATTTATTGCCGCGCGGGTTTGACGACCTGCTGGTATCGGTGGATACGGTTTATGAGCCGCATCATTTGGTCAGCGGCGACTTCTACGATTTTATCTGGAGCGAAGACCACAAACGTCTATCCGGTTTTATTCTGGATGTTTCCGGTCATGGCGTTTCCAGCGCCTTGCAATGCATCGCCGTCAGCACCTATTTCCGTGACATCCTGAATTCACCGATGAGCCTTGATGCCAGGCTGAAATGGGTCAATCGCCATGTTCTGCGTTATTTTACCCATGAAACGTTTGCTGCCGCGCTGGGGTTCGAGTTTGATTTCAGCCGCCGCACACTGACGTTTGCGACTGCCGGGATCTACGGGTTTCTGACTTCGGCTCAGGCGTTGCCCCAGTTGGTAAAACGACCGGGATCGCTACTGGGGATACTGGATGATCCCGAATACACCGAATGGACAGTGCCGATACAGGCCGGTGATGCTTTTTACTTCATGAGCGACGGGCTGTTTGACATAGTGTCGCGCGAGGTCGATTTGCCGAGCGGTCAGTATCCGCAGACCATCAGAATGCTGCGGGATATCGCGGCAAGTCCGGGCAGACGCGACGATTGTTCCGCGGTTTGCATCCGGATTAATGACCAACCGCGGTTTCCGGTGCGTCTCGAGTTTCATCGCTACGGCGAATATAATCGGATTCGCAGCAGGATCCGCGATTTGTTGCAGAGCGTTTCGCTTCAGCATGCTCCCAAGATTGAAATTGCGATTGGTGAAGCGTTGGCAAACGCCTTGCGCGAATCGATGGATGTGCGGGTTAAACTCTGTTTGTGCGGACGACGGCTGATGGTGCGCATCAGTGATGGCGGCGGCGGTTTTGATGGGAAACAACGGGTGGCGGCATTTCAGGCAGCCGATATGGAAGCGGAATTTTTGGACCGACTATATGCGGAAGGCGGTCGCGGCATATTAATCATGATGGCATGGATGGATCAGGTCATCTACAACCGCAAGGGAAACGAAGTGTTGTTGGTGAAAGAGCTGGGGACAAGTTGAAAACAGAACAGCTGCTTTACTATATCTCCGGGTTCGGTTTTGGTCACATGACGAGGTCGTTGGCGGTGTCAGAGGCGTTGTTGGATTTGCAACCCGAATTGGGTCTGGTGTTGCGTTGTCACCCCGGCCAGTTCGAATTTGCCGGCAATTATCTGAGACGGTTTTTAGCCCGCGTCGAACTGACTCCTTTTGTATCGCAGTTTCAAATCGCATTTGACGAAGCTAACTGGTGCATCGATAATGCGCTGACCAGGCAGTCGGTACTGAGATGGATCGCAGAATTGTCGCAAACTGCCGTGGGCGAGCAGGCACGACTTCCTGCCGGTATTCGGGCTGTGATTTCGGATATCGTGCCTGAAGCGTTTGCTGTGGCAAAACAGGCTGGCCTGCCGGGAATCGGTGTTTCCAACTATACCTGGTATGAAGTGGCCGCAGGGTTTTGCGGCCCCGGTGAGATCGAACCCTTGCGGACGATGTATGAACAAGCTGATTTGCTGCTGAATTATGAACTGTCGACAGGAGCTGCGATTCCGATCCGTTCGAAGATTCCGGCAGGATTGATTTGCCGGCCGTTCAACGACAGCCGCATAGCCGAAATTCGCATCCGTTACAAACAGCCGGAACGACCACTGATTTTCCTTAGTGTTGGCGGAGCGTTGAGTCTTGAAAGAATCGGCTTATGTGAAGACTTTGACTATTTATATACTCGGGGGATCAATCCGCCGGCAGGGATAACAGCGCATTTGATTGCGCCGGAGGCTACGGATACGCAAAATTATCTTGCCGCCTGCGACGCTGTGATTACAAAATGCGGCTGGTCAACGGTTGCGGAAGCGTTGTTGGCAGACAAGCCTCTGTTTGTCGTAAAATCGGCAAATGGCTGGGCCGAGGAACAGGCAATTCTTTCGCGGTTGCGAGACTGGCGGGCCGCAGTGGAAATCGAAGCCGACCAACTGCCATGTTTGAGCTGTCAGGCACTGGTCCCGCAACAGTTGCGATTTGAAAACAATTGTAAGACGGTAGCATCGCAAATATTGCAGCGAGCTGGTTTCGGTTGATGCAGATTGGTCTGGAACAAACGTAAAGGAAAGGTGGCGGAACGGGTGGACAAATTTATCAAGATTGCCAATGAAGAAGCGTTAACTGGCGCACTGGCGAACGACGGCGGACCGTTCGGCGCTGTAATCACCAAGGATGACGAAGTGATATCGCGCGGCCACAATGAAGTGCTGAAAACCAACGATCCGACCGCACATGCGGAAATGGTGGCAATCCGTAGGGCGGCGCAAGCTCTGGGCAGTTATGATTTGTCCGGCTGCGAGATACACAGTTCCTGTGAACCCTGCCCGATGTGTCTGTCGGCAATTTATTGGTCCCGAATTTCGACGGTCTATTTCGGTTGCACCAAAGAAGACGCCGCTGCGATTGGTTTCGACGACAATGCGATTTATGACTACATCAAGAATCCTGCGCAGTTTCAGGCTGATTTGCGGTTGGTTCCGACCGATCGGGAGGCTTGCCTGAAGACGTTTGAACAATGGCTGACCAAACAGGACAAAGTGATTTATTGAACGAACGCTGAAACGGGGGCATGCACGATGGACCTGATGCGAAAACTCTTCTTGCGAGCGTGCTTATGGTTCTTATTCATCTGCGTGTTGGCGACGGGAAGCGCTACGGCGGGGAAAGCGGCTGGTACCCCTTCTTCTGAGCAGCAAGCAAGGCGGATTATCGACTATTTGACTGCCGCAGCGCCGGAAATCGCTCAGATGGCCCGCAGCAACCCAAACAATAAAATGGTGATAGCGATTGAACAAACCCCTGACCCCGTTGCGGCAAGTCCGATCGATAAGCAGTATTATCGCGTTTATGTCGGGTTTAATATCGAGGATGGTGGACCGGGGCACCGTTCTCGCTGGGCAACTTTTTTGGTCAATTCTCGCTATACGGATATTCTGTGGCAGAACTATCTGGTCGATGAAGCGTATATACCGCTGGCGGATTGGCAAAAATACATATTTCCCAACCGTAAGCAGGATGAGAATGACTGGATGTGTATACCGCTTCTGCGGGCCGGCCCGATTGAGCCGACCAGCTCGATAACCGATTTGAGCCGAATCTTTGGTGCACGGAATGTTTCCAGACGTGTCGCCTATGGACCGGAAGGCATTGAAAAATACGATGTGACAGTGGTATATGGCGGGACGGCAGATGAAATCATCGTGTATTGGCAGGACAACATTTACGGCGCAAGGCCGGAACGAGTTTCATTCCGTCAACAACAGGGCCGCTGGCGGACGATATTTGCGATAAAACCGGGAACCGGCATTGGCGAGTTGAATAAGATAAATGGTCGCCCATTTGAGTTTTTAGGTTTTGGCTGGGATTATGGCGGTAATATCGTGCATAACTGGAGTGGCGGCGCTTTAGCCGTAGTACGCGGCTTATCAGTCAAACTGGCAACGAGTCGCGAATTGCCACGCGAGTATTATGGCGACAGATATCTGAGATCCGACTTGTCGATCCTGCAACCGGATGCAGTGCTGGTTGAGCGGATTGACGTGCAATTGAGGTAGAACCTGAAAAAGTTACAGGAGGCGTTCGCGTGGGTATGTCCGATCCTTTGTATTCCCTGCTCAAGGATGTTTCGCTCGAATTGATGCGGCACAGCCGCTTGCAGGACTTGTTGCCGGACATTGTCCGGCGGGCTCAGGAATTTGTCAGCGCCGATTTGGCGTATCTGGCGTTGCGTGACGAATATGAAGATGTAATGCGGGTTGCTTTTTATCGCGGGACGATCCGTGAGTTGCCGGCGGACTATGTCATCCGGATCGGCGAGGGGATCAGCGGTCAGGCGTGGGCCAGCGGTCAAATCGTCGTGACGGATGATTACCACCGCTATTCTTTTAGATTACCTGCACCCTACTGGGGAGATATGCAGGAAACGTTGGCTGTGCCACTGTTTGTCAAGAATGCGGTGTGGGGAGTGCTGATCCTGGCCCATACCGGACCGGAGAAAAAATATTCCGCGGCTGAGCTGGAAGGCTTGGAACAGTTGGCGGCCTTTGCGGCGATTGCGATCGAAAATGCCAAGATTGTCGATGGCAGTATTGAACCGGGGCCTTGAAGAGAACGCTGAAAGGGGCTTGCCTATGACGCTGGAGCCCGCAGAAAATATTGAACTGACGATTATTGACGGTCAACAGGATCGGCGAATCACTGCGGTAGCCAATCAATCCCTGCTTGACATTTTGAAACAACAAGGGATTTATGTCAATGCACCCTGCGGCGGACGCGGAACTTGCGGCAAATGCAAAATCGAGCTGGTGGCCGGCCGGTTGATGGTCGCATCTGCGGGAGAATCCGAGGCTCGTTTGGTGGAACCAGGCGAGATGGCGCTGGCCTGTCGCGCTACTGTAGAGGAATCTTGCTGCATCGACATCAGCGAATTGACGGAACAGGGTTTTGCCGGAAACGCGGAGATGAACTTTCGACAAACTCAGCCACCTAACAGCGGTTTGGAACAGGTCCGGTTCGTCGCGATGCCTGGCAGTTGGGATGTCGGCGGTAGCGTCAGTGAGTCGATTTGTCAGGCGCTGGAGCGAAGACTGTCATTTTCCCCCAAGGCATTACGTCAGTTATCACGTTGGATGGCGGAGTCTTTGCAGCAACACTTTACTGCGCCGGATTCCGCTGCGCCAATTTGGTTGACGATTCGTGATAACCGGGTGCTGTACGTACGCACCGCAGAGAAATCACCTTTGTTTGGCATCGGCGTTGATATCGGTACTACGACGATTGCACTCTCGCTGGTCGATCTGGAAACTGGCGCCGTGGTGGATAGTATGACGTTGCTCAATTCGCAGCGACAGTTTGGTGCTGATGTGATTTCGCGGATTCAAAAAGCTTCAGAGGGGTTGAGTGATGCTTTGCAGCTGCGCCTGCGCATTGACATTGCCGATGGCGTTACAGCGCTTTGCCGCCAGAAAACGGAAGCGGTGGTCCAGCTGGTGATTGTTGGAAATCCGACGATGTTGCATCTGCTTTTGGGACTGCGACCGGACTCGCTGGCAGTTTACCCGTTTGCTCCGGTGACCCGTTCGCAACTATCGCTGAGTACAGCGGAGTTGTTCGGCGATTTTCCGGTCGAGTGTGAAGCTGTGCTGCTTCCTTCGTTTAGTGCCTATGTTGGAGCGGATCTTGTGGCTGGTTTGCTGCACTGTCGTATGGACAGGCTGGACCAAGTGACAGTGTTGATCGACCTGGGGACAAACGGTGAGATGGCGATCGGCAATGCCGAACGGGTTCTCTGCACATCGACGGCCGCCGGGCCTGCTTTTGAAGGCGCCAATATCAGCTGTGGCATGGGCAGTGTGCCGGGGGCGATCTCCCGATTTGACATTGAGGATGGCGCAATCGCGATTCGGACGATTGGTGATGCGCCGCCGCTAGGAATATGCGGTAGCGGAGTGGTCGACATCATCGCGGTAGGTTTGCGGCAGGGACTGATCGATAGAACAGGACGCCTGCAGGGTGAATCCGAAGCGGAAGACAGTATGACCGTGGGCAAGAAGGCAAATGGCGAGAAAATCGTTTTCACGCAAAAGGATGTCCGCGAATTTCAGCTGGCGAAGGCAGCAATCCGGTCTGGGCTGGAAATCCTGTTGCGGGAATATGGCTGTAATTGGTCGGATGTGGCTGCTGTTTTTGTCGCCGGTGGATTCGGCGCCCGGATCGATGTGGACAGTGCGGTCGCAGTCGGTCTGTTGCCTGTTGAGGTTGGGGGAAAGATCCAGGCGGTCGGCAACAGTGCGCTGGCCGGTACGGTGGAGTATCTGGTGCATAGAGACCGGCGCGAAGCAGTCGGCAGATTGCGGGACACTGCTTCCTGTATCGATTTGTCGCGGCATCCGCTGTTTAACGACTTGTTTATCGCACAGTTGGACTTTGCACCGTTAGAATAACCGATGCCCAAAATAATTGCGAAGTGCGCATAGGGAGCTGGAGGCTGGTGAAGAAAACCGAATCTCAAGCCAAGTTGCCGGGGCGGCTGATCAAGCGAATCGCGGTTTCGCAAAAGCAACGGGCAGATTTGCTGCAAAAATTGATTGAACAGCGAAAACGGTTGGAAAATTTCATTGAGGGTAGCATGCTGGCTACCTGGGAATGGAA
>Ga0075012_10006006_pt1 | contig 11052 bp, 10 predicted proteins | sample All_14_2_FD_71474 | JGI IMG/M metagenome (GOLD analysis project Ga0075012, IMG submission 71474) | Freshwater microbial communities in response to fracking from Pennsylvania, USA - Allegheny Zone_MetaG_DW_15 | ecosystem: Environmental > Aquatic > Deep subsurface > Groundwater > Drilled...
CCGGGGCCCGGAGTCGCTGCTGTCACGCTTGCCGCGCGAACCGCGGATTATACCGTTGATCGGCGTGGCGTCCCTCAGGTGGAAGGGGTCTTGGGCGCCTTGAGGTCGCGCTGCAGCGCGTAGAGCGCCTTGCGCCGGGCCAGTGCGTCTTCCGACAGGTCACCCGATTCGCTCAGCAGGTTGAGCTCGTCTTCCACTGCCTGCAGCCGCAGCCGGTTGAGCAGGGCGCCCAACTCCACCGTGGGCTGGCCCTCTTCGCCGAAGTCGTGCAGGGCCTTGAGGCGGTCGATCAGCAGGCGCAGCGAGGTGTCGTCCTCCTGAAGCTCGCTGGTGAGTGCATCGGCCAGGGCTTGGGCCGACATCGGGCCGTGTTCATGCAGTTGCCGCTCCAGTGCCGTGAAGAAGCTGGCGTAGGGCTCGGGTTGAGCGGCCAGGCTGTCGTGCTGGTCAGCCGGCAGGGTGTGGAACAAGTCGGGGTGGTGTAGCAGCAGCCAGGCGGTGCGGTCCAGCAGCGTGGCGGTGCGCGGCGGCGGGCGTCGCGGGGCGAAGGTGCCGCCGGCGTCTCGGCCTTTGCGCCATTCGCCCTTGCCGCGCCATTCGCCTTTGCTGCGCCCATCGCCCTTGCCCCGCCATTCGCCGCGACCGCCTGGGCGATCCGGGTCGTAGGCGCGGTAGGGCTCGCGGGCGGGCGAGGCACTCCAATCGCCCGAGCCGGTGCCGTGTTCGTAGGGGTCGGGGCCGTCGTGCTCGGTCGAGCGGGCGTGGGCCGCCGCCTTGGCCGGGCGTTGGGCGCTGTGTTGCCCCAGCTGCCAATGCCGCATCAGCACGTCCACACCCAGGCCACCGCGTTCGGCGAGGCTTTGCAGCAGCTGCTCGCGCAGCAGGCCGTCGGGCAGTTGCTCGAACAGCGGTTTGGCCTGGGCCAGCATGCGGGCGCGGCCTTCGGGGCTGTCGAGGTCGCAGTCGTCGGCCACATGCGTCAGCAGTTGGCTCGACAGCGGCACGGCCTCGTCGATGCAGCGTTGAAAGGCCTCGGGGCCGTTTTCTCGCACGTAGGAATCGGGATCGTGTTCGGGCGGCAGGAAGAGGAAGCCGAAGCGGCGGGTATCCGTGGCATGCGGCAACACCGCTTCGAGCGCGCGGGCGGCGGCGCGGCGGCCGGCGGCGTCGCCATCGAAGCTGAACACCACATGCTCGGTGAAGCGCAGCAGCTTGTGCACATGGTCGGCGGTGCAGGCGGTGCCCAGTGTGGCGACCGCGTTGCCGAAGCCCAGCTGGGCCAGCGCCACCACATCCATGTAGCCTTCGGTGACCAGCGCGCAGCTGCGCTCGCGGATGGCTTGGCGCGCCTCGTACAGGCCGTAGAGCTCGCGGCCCTTGACGAAGATCGGCGTCTCGGGCGAGTTCAGGTACTTGGGCTCGCCGCCGTCGAGCACCCGCCCGCCGAAGCCGATGACCTCGCCCTTGACGTTGCGGATGGGGAACATCACCCGGTCGCGGAAGCGGTCGTAGCGCTTTTGCTCGCTGCCTTCTTCGCCCTGCACGATCACCAGACCGGCCTCGGTCAGCTGGGGATCGTCGTAGCGGGCGAAGACGCTGGCCAGGCCGTGCCAACCGGGGGCGGCGTAGCCCAGGCCGAAGCGCGCGGCGATCTCGCCCGACAGGCCGCGGCCCTTCAGGTAGGCGATGGCCTTGGGGCTGTCCTTGAGTTGGCGGCGCCAGTGCAGCGCGGCTTTGGCCAGCACGTCGGTGAGGGCGAGCTGCTGCTCACGGGCCTTGGCGGCGCGTTCGCGCTCTTCGGGTGAGCGTTCCTGCTCGGGCACCTCGACGCCCATGTTCTGGGCCAGCTCTTTGACAGCGTCAACGAAGCCCAGCCCGCCATGCTCCATCAGGAAACCCACCGCATTGCCATGGGCGCCGCAGCCGAAGCAGTGGTAGGTCTGGCGGGTGGGGCTGACGATGAAGCTGGGGCTCTTCTCGCCGTGGAAAGGGCACAGGCCCTTGAAGTTGATGCCGGCCTTCTTGAGCTCGACGGAGCGACCGACGACTTCAACGACGTCGGCGCGGGCAAGCAGGTCTTGGATAAAGCCGGAAGGGATCACGGGGGGAGTCTATCGAAGCGCAGGGCGGCGCGATGGGGCAGAGGAGGCCGGGGGCTCATGGCTGGCGTTCATTCGCCGGCGACGGCCCCTTCACGCCGGGGGTCGGCCGCGCCCTGCCAGCGGCCGTCGGCGGCACGTACCAGGCCCTGCAGGCCGCTGGGCAACGGCACTTCGCGCAGCGGGTGGCCGCGTTCGCGCAGGGCTTGCACGGTGGCTGCGGGCCAGCGCCCGGCTTCCAGCAAGGTCAGGTTGTGGCTAGGGCCGAGCGGGGCGATATTGGGCAGCTCGATCGCCGCCTGCAACGTCAGCCCGCTCAGGCGATGGCCGATCAGCGCCTTGAGCACGTAGTGGGGAATGGGCGGCCCGCCGGGCGAGCCCAGGCTGGCGATCACCTGCCCGCCGTCGGCGCTGAGCACCAGCGTGGGCGACATGCTCGATCGGGGCCGCTTGCCCGGTGCCACCCGGTTGGCCACGGGCCGGCCGTTGCGCTGGGGCACGAAGCTGAAGTCGGTCAATTCGTTGTTCAACAGGAAGCCGCCGGGCAGGCCGCGGCCGCGGTTCACCATCAGCCGGGCGCCAAACTGCGATTCGATGCTGCTGGTCATGGCCAGCACCTGGCCGCGGGCATCGGCGATCGAGAAGTGGGTGGTGGCGGGCACTTCGCGGCTGCGGTCGTCGGCCCAGCTCAGGCGGGCATCGAGCTGGCCGGGAGCGACCTGTGGCGCGGCCTGCGGGCCGATGAGCATGGCGCGCTGGCGCAGGTAGTCGGCGTCCCACAGGCGGGTCCAGCGGCCGGCGGGTGCAGGGGTGTGGTCGGGGTCGGCGATGTAGTGGTCGCGGTCGGCCTGGGCCAGCCGGGCGGCTTCGAGGTAGCGGTGGGTGAAGTCGGGTGGCCAAGCGCCTTCGGCACCAAGTGTTGCGAAGGCATCTTGCGCTTGCAGCAGGCCGAGCACCTGGCCCATCACCAGCAGGCCGGCTGATGGCGGCGGCATGCCACACAGTTGCAGCGCGTGCCAGGGCAGGCACAGGGCGTTGCGCGGCACGGCGCGGTAGCGGGCCAGGTCGGCCGGCTGCATGGCGCCGGGCATGGCGGTTGATCGCACGCTGCGCACGATGGCGGCGGCCACGGCGCCTTGGTAGAACGCGCGCGGGCCGCGTCGGGCAATGTCTTTCAGGACGGCGGCGTACTCGGGGTTGTGCAGCCGATGCCCGGCTGGCCAGGGGTGGCCTTGGGTGTCGAAGAAGTAGCGGCGCGCTGCGGGATCGTGGGTCAGCAGCGGGTCTTGGGCGATCTGGCCGGCCAGCCGCGGGCTGATCGGGAAGCCCGTCTCGGCCAGCGTGATGGCGGGCTGGAACAGCTGTCGCCAGGGCAGCCGGCCGTGGCGGCGATGGGCCGAGGCCAGCATGCGCAGGACGCCTGGCACGCCCACGGCGCGGCCGCTGGGCACGGCCTGGTCGAAGGGCAGGGGTTGGCCGGCGGCGTCGAGGAACAGATCTTCGCGTGCGGCGGCCGGCGCGGTTTCACGGCCATCCCAGGCGACGAGTCGCCCGCGTTCAGCGAGCACCAGGAACCCGCCGCCGCCGATGCCGCTGGACTGCGGCTCCACCAGCCCCAACACCAGTTGCACCGCCACGGCGGCGTCCACCGCCGAGCCACCGGCACGCAGGATGCGCACGCCAGCGTCGCTGGCCAGCGGATGGGCGCTGGCCACGGCTTGGCGGTAGATCGGGTTGGCTGGGCGTGGGTCTGCGGCTGAAACAGCTGAGGCTGCCGTGGCAGCCTCAGGAAGGTTCTTGTCGAGCGCCTGCGCGTTGCTGAGCAGACCCGCCAGGAGCAGGCCGCACAGCCAGGCGGCCCGTGGGCTCAAGGCGGATCGACCGCGGCCGCGGCGGTTCAGGCCAGCGCTTCGAGCGCGCGGGCGGTGATCTCGTCCACCGTGCCCAGGCCAAGGATGCGGCGGTAGCGCGGCGCGTTGGCATCACCCTGGGCGGCCCACTGCGAGTAGTAGTCGACCAGCGGGCGGGTCTGGCTCTGGTAGACCTCCAGGCGCTTGCGCACGGTCTCCTCCTTGTCGTCGTCGCGCTGGATCAGCGCTTCGCCGGTGGCGTCGTCCACACCAGCCACCTTGGGCGGGTTGAACTTGACGTGGTAAGTGCGGCCCGAGGCGGGGTGCACGCGGCGGCCGCTCATGCGCTCGATGATGGCTTCATCGGGCACGTCGATTTCCAGTACCAGGTCGAGCTTGACGCCAGCTGCTTTCATGGCGTCGGCCTGCGGGATGGTGCGGGGGAAGCCATCGAACAGGAAGCCGTTGGCGCAGTCGGGCTGGGTGATGCGTTCTTTCACCAGGCCGATGATGATGTCGTCGCTCACCAGCCCCCCTGAATCCATCACCTGTTTGGCGGCCAGGCCCAGCGGCGTGCCGGCCTTTACCGCAGCGCGCAGCATGTCACCTGTAGAGATCTGCGGGATGCCGAATTGCTTGCAGATGAACGCGGCCTGCGTGCCTTTGCCGGCGCCGGGTGCGCCCAGAAGGATCAGTCTCATGGAACTCCTCGAAAGTATTCTGTGGCCGGCGTCCAGTGAGCGTGCCGACATAGTTGTGGTTGAGAATAACACGCACACCTTGGCTGCAAACTGACGGCATTCCCGGTTTTGCGTCGGTGAAAACCGGGCTTGTCGCCCCGCGTGTTGTCAGGCCAGCAGGCGCCGCACGCGGTCGAGGTCTTCGGGGGTGTCGACCCCTGGGCCTGGGCGCAGCGGGCTCACATGCACGGCAATGCGCTCGCCGTGCCAGAGGATGCGCAACTGCTCCAGCGATTCGGCCTGCTCCAGCGGCGCCGCGCTGAGCGAGGGAAAGCGCCGCAAGAAGCCCGCCGTGTAGCCGTAGATGCCGATGTGGCGCAGCGGGGCGGGCTGCGACAGCGCAGGCACCTGGGCCAGCGGCTGGCCGGCATAGCCATCGCGCCACCAGGGGATGGGGGCGCGCGAGAAATACAGCGCGCGGCCAGCGGCGTCGCAGACCACCTTCACCACGTTGGGGTTGGCGAACTCGGCGGCATCGTCGATGGCATGGGCGGCGGTGGCGGCCACGCAGTCGGGGCGCTCGGTCAGCAGCGCGGCGCAGGCGTCGATCAGCGAGGGTTCGATCAGCGGCTCGTCGCCTTGCACGTTGACCACATGGTCGTCGCCGTCCAGGCCGAGCAGGGTGCAGGCTTCGGCCAGCCGGTCGCTGCCGGTGGCATGGTCACGCCCGGTGAGCAGGGCGCGCACGCCATGGGCTTCGCAGGCGGCCACGGTGCGGGCATCGTCTGCCGCCACCACCACCTGGCTGGCCTGGCTGGCGGCGCAGCGCCTGGCCACACGCACCACCATCGGCAGGCCGTTGATGTCGGCCAGAGGCTTGTCAGGCAGCCGGGTGGAGGCCAGCCGCGCCGGGATCAGGACGGTGAATCCCATGCCGGTTCTCAGGCCGCCGCAGGGGGATCAGCCGGATCCAGTGAACGCGCTTCGCTCTCCAGCATGATGGCAATGCCGTCACGCACCGGGAAGGCCAGGCGGTCGGCGTTGCAGATCAGTTCCTGCTGTGCGTGGTCGAAGCTCAAGGGGCCTTTGCAGACCGGGCAGACCAGCAATTCCATCAGTCGGGTGTCCATGGGGCAGGATGCTACCTTGCCTGACGCGTGCTCAGGCGGGGTGGGTCGGTGGTGGCGGTTGCCTCGCCAACCAGGCCAGGAGTTCGCTCACCAGTTCGGGTGGCAGCGTGTAGCGCAGTGGCACCACCCATACGGCCGTCCCCGGTCGTTCGCGGGCCAGCCGGGCGGGGGCGAGTTTGACGGCGTCCTTTTCCGTCACCAGCAGGTCTGCGGCGGTGTCGGGCCAAGGCAGCGTGTCGTAGACGGCATGGTCGGGCATGGCCAGGGCCTGCGTTGGAGGCAGGGTGAGGCCGCGGGCGCGCAAGTCGGTGAAGAAGCGTTCGGGGGCGCCGATGCCGGCGAGGGCCCAGAGGGGGCGCCCGGTGAGCGTGGTCCAGGCGTCATCCTGCGCTGGGCGCCCGGCTTGCCAGTCGGCCAGCGGTTGCGGTGCGGCGAGGGCACGCTGGGCCAACCGGCCGCGCAGGGGCGTGCTGGCCTGGCGGGCGTTGTAGATCACTTGCTGGTGGCGGGCCAGCGACGGGGCTTCGAGCGGCTCACGCAGCGGGCCGGCGGGCAGCAGGCGGCCATTGCCGCTGCCGCGGTCGTCAAACACCACCAGCTCGATGTCGCGGGCCAGGCGCAGGTGCTGCAGGCCGTCGTCGCAGACGATCACGTCCACCTCTGGATGGGCTTGGCGCAGGCAACGCCCGGCGGCGGCGCGGTCTCGGCCCACCCACAGCGGCACGCCGGTGCGGCGCGCCATCAGCAGCGGCTCGTCTCCCACCTCGCTGGCCAGCGATGAAGGCTGCACGCTGCAAGGTGCCGTGCCCTGCCGGCCGTGACCGCGCGAGACGATGCCGGGGTGCCAACCGGCCAGACGCAGCGCCTCGACCAGCGCCACGGTGGTGGGTGTCTTGCCGGCGCCGCCGACGATGCGGTTGCCCACCACGATCACCGGCACGTCCAGCCGATCGCTGTGCAGCCAGCCGTGCTGGTACAGCGCCCGGCGCAGGCGCACGAGGCCGCCAAAGAGCGTGCTCAGTGCGCGCCAGTGCCAGGCCGGTAGCGATGCAGGCTGCCACCAGGCGGCTTCCAGCCGCTGCTGCCAGCGGGCCGCCGCGGCGGGCTCGGTCATGGGGCCGGGTGAGGCCGGCGGCTCAACGCCCGCCACCGCTGGTGCGGGTGGTGAAGGTGACGCGGCTCAGGCCCACGCGGCGGGCTGCGTCGATCACGTTGATGACGCTCTGGTGCGCAGCCATCGCATCGGCCGAGACGATCAGCGGCCGGTCGGTCTGGCCTTGTGCGGCGGCGGTCAGGGCCTGCGCCAGGGCGTCGACGCTGCTGCCTTCCACCGTCTGGCGGTTGATGCTGTAGCGGCCATCGGCCGACACCGCCACCGTGATCTCGCGCGGCTGGGTTTGCATCTGCTCGGCGTTGGCCACCGGCAGGGTGATCTTCAGCTCGCTGTATTTGGCGTAGGTGGTGGAGACCGTCAGGAAGATCAGCACCACCAGCAGGACGTCGATGAACGGGATCAGGTTGATCTCGGGCTCTTCGTTGCGCCGGTGGTGAAAGTTCATCGCCATGGTGGGGCCTCGGGCTTCGGTGGCTCAGTGACGGGCTTGCAGGCGCAGCAACTGCATCGTCAGGCGTTCGGCGGCCTGCTCCATCTCGAGCACGTAGCCGTCGATCAGGCCGCGGAAGTAGCGGTAGAACATCAGCGACGGGATGGCCACGATCAGGCCGAACGCGGTGTTGTACAGCGCCACCGAGATGCCGTGCGCCAGTTGCTCGGGGTTGGTGCCGCCCGAAGGGGCCTGAGCGCCGAAGAGCTCGATCATGCCCACCACCGTGCCCAGCAGGCCCAGCAGCGGCGCCGCGGCGGCCACGGTGCCCAGCGTGTTGAGGTACTTGTCGAGCCGGTGCACTGCCACCCGGCCGGCCGACTCGAAGACGTTGCGCAGCGCGGCTTCGCCCATGCGCGGATCCACCGCCACGGCCCGCAAGCCAGTGGCCAGCACCTCGCCCAGCACCGAGTTGGCGGCGAGCTTGCCCACCACGTCGGCCGAGGGCAGGCCCTGGCGGGTGACGCCCAAAACCTCGTCAAGCAGCCGCCGGGGCGCGACCTTGATCGGCCGCAGCGAATAGAAGCGCTCGAAGACGACGGCCAGCGCGGTGATGGAGCAAAAGATCAGGGGCCAGATGGGCCAGCCGGCGGCTTGTATGATGGAAAACAACAGGGTTCCCCGTGAGTGGCGAGTCGGTCTTGGAGTCGGTGGTGGTCATGCCCGGTGCCGAGCGTCAGGAGGCATCGGTTTTCGGGCCGGGCGATTATGGCCTGCGGGTGCGGCACTTCTGGGCGGCGCGCTAGGCTTGCGCAGGCCAGCCGGCGCTGCGTGCGCTGGATCACGAATCATCCCGGGGCCAGATGCGCTAAGCCCTTGATTCTTCGTCAAACAGTCCCCGTTTGTTGTGGATAACTTTGTGAACAAGCGCGCTGCGCCCGCCGCAATGCCGCTTCGAATCTGACCTTGTCTTGCTTTGCTGCTTTCGTAGGCAAGAAAAAACTCAAACTAATCAATGACTTGCACGAATGTTAAAGGCCTGTGACAGCACAACGCCGCGCTGCGCCTGCAACGGTGCGGCTGTGGAGTACCAACCCCGCATGAACACGGGCCTTGCGGCCGATGGGTCCCATGTCTGAGGCGCTGCAGGCCGGCGCAGGCCGCCGCGGCGAGCCGATGGTGTGGGAGCTGGGCGCGTTCCTGAAGGCCATTGCCGATACCTTGGGCGCGCGTTTTGGCGCCGTGGCCGTCAAGGGCGAGCTGGGGGCGTGGACACGTGCGGCCAGCGGGCATTGCTACTTCACGTTGAAGTCGGCCGATGGGCAGGCGTCGCTGCGCTGCGTGCTGTTCCGCCGCGCGGCGGCAATGCTCGACTTCGAGCCGCGCGAGGGCGTGGCCGTTGAGCTGCGCGGGCGGCTGTCGCTGTTCGAGCCGCGTGGCGAGCTGCAGATGGTGGTGGAAGGCATGCGGCGCGCCGGCGCCGGCACGCTGATGGAGCAGTTCCTGCAGCTGAAAGCGCGGCTGGAGGCCGAGGGGCTGTTCGACCCCGCGCGCAAGCGGCCGTTGCCGGCGTATCCGCGTTGCATCGGGCTGGTCACGTCGCTGTCGGGGGCGGTGCTGCATGACGTGGTCACTGCGCTGCAGCGGCGTGCGCCGCAGGTGCAACTGATCGTCTACCCGGCCTCGGTGCAGGGCGCGCAGGCCGGGCCGCAGCTGGCGGCTGCCGTGCAACTGGCCGGCCGCCGCAGCGAGGTCGATGTGCTGCTGGTGTGCCGCGGCGGGGGCTCGATCGAGGACCTGTGGGCCTTCAACCACGAAGCGCTGGTGCGGGCCATCGCCGCCAGCCCGGTGCCAGTGATCAGCGGCGTGGGCCACGAGACCGACTTCACGCTGGCCGATTTTGTGGCCGATCTGCGCGCCCCTACCCCCACAGCCGCAGCCGAGCTGGTGGCGCCGGCCCGCACGGCTTGCCTGGCCGTGCTGCTGCAGCATCAGCACCGCCTGGGCCGGGTGTTGCACCACCGGCTGGACCGCGAGAGCCAACGCCTGGACCACCTGGCCACCCGCCTGGCGCGCCCCGGCTCGGCGCTGTTGCAGCGGCGCCAGCAGCTCACCCAGCTCACGCAGCGGCTGGCGCGGGGCCTGGCTGCGCGCCTGCAGACTGAACGCCAGCGCCAGGTGCAGCTGCAGGCGCGCCTGCTGCATGCCCGCGAGCGCCAGACCGACCGGCAGCGCCAACGCCTCGATCTGCTGGCTGCCCGGCTGGCCGCACTGGACCCGCGCCAGGTCCTGCGGCGCGGCTACGCCTGGGTGGAAAACGCTCAGGGCGTGGCAGTGACCTCGGTAGCCGCCGTGCAGCCGGGCCAGCCGCTGCGCGCTGTGCTGGCTGATGGGGAGCTGCAGGCACAGGTGCTGTCCGTCAGCCCGCGGCCCGCGCCGTCCGACTGAGGTGCTGGGCTACCCCGACCATGGCCCTGCGCGGCCATTGGGGCGTGCCTACAATCGCCTCGCTGTTGGTCGCCTCGCCTCCCGTCGTGCGTTGGTGGCCAGTGCTTTCGCTGCGCTCGCAGCATTTCAGACCAAGAAGGGAATTGACATGGCTTACGAATTGCCCGCTCTGCCGTACGCCCAGGATGCGCTGGCCCCCCACATCTCGAAGGAAACCTTCGAGTACCACTACGGCAAGCACCACCAGGCCTATGTGACCAACCTGAACAACCTGGTCGACGGCACCGAACTGGCCGGTCTGCCGTTGGAAGACGTCGTCAAGAAGTCGTCGGGCCCGATCTTCAACAACGCCGCCCAGGTGTGGAACCACACCTTCTTCTGGAACAGCATGAAGCCCGCTGGCGGTGGCGAGCCCACCGGCGCGCTGCTTGCTGCTATCAACGCCAAGTGGGGCAGCTTTGCCGCCTTCAAGGAAGCCTTCACCAAGAGCGCCGTGGGCAACTTTGGTTCGGGCTGGACCTGGCTGGTGAAGAAGGCCGACGGCTCGGTGGACCTGGTCAATACCAGCAACGCCGCCACCCCGCTGACCACCGCCGACAAGCCGCTGCTGACCATCGACGTGTGGGAACACGCCTACTACGTCGACTATCGCAACGCCCGCCCCAAGTTCGTCGAGGCCTTCCTGACCTCGCTGGCCAACTGGGGCTTTGCCGAAGCCAACTTCGCCTGAGCCGGGTGAGGCGGCTGCCGCGGCAGCCGATGTGCTGAAAGGCCGGTCTCTGACCGGCCTTTTTGCTGCGCGCTGCTGCTTCAGCGCAGGGCTGCTGCTGCCGCCAGACCGCTGCGCACCGCGCCTTCCAGCGTGGCGGGGTAGGGGCCGGCGACGTAGTCACCCGCAGCCCACAGGCCGGGGGCGATGGCCGCGGCCGGCCGGGCCAGGTCGGGCGTGCAGCGGAAGGTGGCGCGTTTCTCGGCCACCGTCTGCAGCACCTGGATGCGATTGAGGCTGCGCTGCGGCAGGTGCAGCGAGGCGGCGGCCTGCACGCGCACCGCCTCTTCGGTGATCTTCAGGCCACGGGCGGCCCAGCCCGCGGCGCCGCTGACCACGTAGGCAAATCGATCGGCCAGGTGCGGGCCGGCGATGGCGCCCAGGTCGAAGGCGAACTGCGCCGGTTCCCGGTCAGGGGCGTCGGTGGGCAGCGCCACCATCGGTGCGATCAACCGTGCCCCCGGGCATTGCAGGTAGACGGTGATGATGGGTTCGTAGGCAAAGCTGGCGGCGCCTTGGGACCAGCCGGGCT
>Ga0075012_10006008_pt1 | contig 11051 bp, 8 predicted proteins | sample All_14_2_FD_71474 | JGI IMG/M metagenome (GOLD analysis project Ga0075012, IMG submission 71474) | Freshwater microbial communities in response to fracking from Pennsylvania, USA - Allegheny Zone_MetaG_DW_15 | ecosystem: Environmental > Aquatic > Deep subsurface > Groundwater > Drilled...
CCGGCCAGTGCCGCTCCGTCGGACGGGGGCAACAACCGGCCGGTGGCGCCATCTTCCACCACTTCGGGAATCCCCCCGACCCGGGTTCCGATCACCGGACAACCGCACAACTGCGCCTGGAGGATGATCTGCGGCACCCCCTCGTGGGCGGTCGATGGCAGGACCAGCACATCGAGGGATGCAAGCAATCCGGGGACATCCTCGCGGTGCCCCAGCACCAGCACCCGGTCCGTCAGTCCCGCATCGGCCACCAGTTTCGGCAGGCCCGGCAGACCGGGTCCGTCGCCGGCAATGGCGAAACGCACCTCGGGACGCTCCGCCGCCACCCGCTTGGCCGCCTCGATGAAAAACCGGTGGCCTTTCCAACTGCGGATCACGGAAATCATCCCGATCAACGGCGTCCCTGCGGGCACCCCTCCCTCCCCGCGCAGGACGGCGGGAATGCCCGGGCGGAACTGCTCCGGATCGATCCCCGTGGGAACGCAGGTCACGGCGTCGGGCCGCAGGCCGACCTCGTCCACCAGCTTCGAACGGATGGCCTCGCTCGTCGTCAGCACATGATGGGGCAATTTTCCGTAGGCGAACCGCGCGCGCGACGGGCTGGGGTAGTCGACATCGATGTGCCGCGACCGGAGCAGGCAGGGCACCCCGGCCAGGCGGGCGGCCATGCCCCCGATCCAGCCGTCCTTCGAACTGTGGGTGTTGACCACCTCCGCGCGCACCCCGTGCAAATTACAGGCCAGGCGGGCGATCGAATCCGGGAAGCGGTACGATTTCTCCGATATCGTCCAGACTTCGAACCCCGCCTTTCCCGCCTCGGCCAGGATCCGGCTGGCGGGCTGGGCCGCGAGGAAAAGCCGGTGGCCGCGGGCGCGCATGGCCTCCATCTCCCGCAGGATGCGGATCTCCTGCCCGCCCCACCCTAACGAGGATTCGGTATGCACAATGGTCCGGCTGCGCGGCATGGGCCCAAACTATCCCGGGACTCCGCGCGACGCCAACCCGCTTTTTCGGGAGGGAGGGACGGCCCGGGCCGGTCGTTTTTCCATCCAGGGCCAATTACACTCGTTGACCCGGTCCCCCGGGTGTTTGTAAGGTGGCGGGGATAAACGACCGCCCCTCCATCCTTTCCTACTCCGCCACCTTCCTTCGTGAAGAGGCCTGGCACATTTACCGCCAGATCACCGGCATCAGGAAATTCCGCAACATCGTCGTCTGCCGTCGCCGCGAAAACACCGCCACCTTTCCCCACGAGGACGCGATCCGCCTCGACCCCCCGCTCTACCGCGGTCTCTGGCGCATGGCCTACCGGGCTTTCGGACGGCGGGTGCCGCTGACCCCGACGGAAACCGGCCAGCTTCTCCGCATCCGGGAACAGAAACAGGCCCGCCTCGTGCATGTGTACCTGGGCACGGAAGCCCTGCGCGCCCTGCCCTATCTGGAAAGGGAATCCTGCACCAAGATCGTCTCGTTCCACGGGGCGGATCTGGCGGATTCCGTCCGCCAGTCCGACGTCGCCCGATTGGTGGCCTGCACGGATGTGTTCCTGTGCCGCTGCCGGGCCCTCGCCGAAATCCTCCAGCAGCGGGGCTGTCCGGCATCCAAGATCCGTCTCCACTATACGGGCGTTCCCGTGCCGGATGCGCCCATCGAACGCACCCCGCCCCGCCCGGATGAACCCATCCGCCTTCTCCAGGCCAGCCGGTTCATCGAGAAAAAAGGCCTCGACCTCTCCCTGCGCGCGCTCCGGATCCTCCTGGACAACGGCCGGCCCGCCACCCTGGTGCTCGCCGGAAACGGACCGGAACGGGAACGCCTCCGGGCCCTGGCCGCGGAACTCAAACTGCAGGACCATGTCTTCTTCACCGGATTCATCGACCAGTCCGCCGTGAACACCGAAATGCGCCTCGCCCATGTTTTTCTCCATCCCAGCCGCGTCCCGGCTTCCGGGGACCGCGAGGGAATCCCCAATTCCCTCCTCGAAGCCATGGCTGTCGGCACCCCCGTCGTCGCCACCTCCCATAGCGGCATTCCGGAAGCCGTAACCGATGGATGGGATGGCTTTCTCGTTAAAGAAACACCAGAATCGATCGTGGAAGGCGTTTTATCAGTCACCGAAGCCCCTTTGATTTGGTCGGTGATGAGCAATCAGGCCCAGGAAAAAATCCGCAACCGCTTCTCTTTGTCCGCCAACCGCGATACTTTGGAGGCCATCTACACGGAACTCACCTCCTGACCCGGGCAAAACTTAGGGTTGTTTCACCGACGTTATCCGCTAGCAAAGACCATTCATATGACCAGCAAAACTGAATCCCAGCGCGTCTGGAAAGTCGGCAACCATGTGATCACCGACGACTCCGACAGTTATGTCATCGCGGAAATCGGCCACAATCACCAGGGCGACCTCGAAAAAGCCAAGGACCTTTTCCACGCGGCCAAAATGGCCGGCGTCCACGCCGTCAAACTCCAGAAGCGTGACAACAAGTCCCTCTTCACCAAGGCCTTTTACAACAAACCCTACGAAAACGAGAACAGCTACGGCAAAACCTACGGGGAGCACCGGGAATTCCTCGAATTCGGCAAGCGCGAATACAAGGAATTGCACGATCTGGCCAAGGAGCTCGGTCTGGATTTCTTCTCCACGGCCTTCGACATCCCCAGCGCGGACTTCCTCGAGGAATTCAACATCCCGCTCTACAAGATCGCCTCGGGCGACCTGCGCAACACCCCGTTGCTCAAGCACGTGGCCAAGTTCGGCAAGCCCATGATCATCAGCACGGGCGGGGCCGACATGGTGGACATCCGCCGGGCCTACGACGCCATCACGCCGATCAACAAGCAGCTTTGCATCCTCCAGTGCACCGCCACCTACCCCACCGAGGCGGAAGACATCAACCTCCGCGTCATCCAGACGCTCCGCGAGGAATTCCCCGGCGTCACCGTCGGCCTTTCCGACCACTACAACGGCATCTCCATGGCCGTGGCCGCCTACATCCTCGGGGCGCGGGTGTTTGAAAAACACTTCACCCTCAACCACACCTGGAAGGGCACCGACCACGCGCTCTCGCTCGAACCCATCGGCATGCACAAGATGGTCCGCGACCTCCAGCGCGCCCGTGTCGCCATGGGCGACGGGGTCAAGCGCGTCCTCCCGCAGGAAGTCAACGCCATCACCAAGATGGGCAAGAGCCTCTTCGCGGCCAAAGACCTCCCCGCGGGCCACACCCTCTCGGTCGCGGACATCGCGGTCAAATCCCCCGGCGGCGGCATCCCCCCCTACAATCTGGACGCCCTTCTCGGACGGAAACTCAAAACCGCGCTCAAGGAAGACGACCTCATCCCGCAGGATACGCTGGCCTGACCGGCATCCCGCGGACCCACCGACCCCATGCCGGCCAGCCTCCAAGCCTCCCGGGTTTCCCCGGCAATCATCCGGACCCTCCGGAAGATCCGCTTGGTGGTGTTCGATTTCGACGGCGTCTTCACCGACAACTCCGTCTACACCGATGAGAAGGGACACGAGTCGGTCCGCTGCTCGCGCTTCGACGGCATCGGCCTGGCCCGGCTCCGGGCCCTCGGGATCGACGCCTTCGTGCTCTCGACCGAAACCAATCCGGTGGTCTCGGCACGCTGCCGCAAATTGAAGCTGCCCTGCCTCCAGGGCTGTTCCGACAAGCTGCCCGCCCTGCTCAGGGAAGCCGCCCGCCGGAAATTGAAACCCTCCCAGGTCGCCTACGTCGGCAACGACATCAACGACTCCGACTGCCTGCGGGCCGCCGGCCTGCCCATCGTGGTCGCCGACGCCCACCCCGAGGTGCTCCCGCTCGCCCGATGGAAGACCCGCACCCCCGGGGGCATGGGGGCCGTCCGCGAGATCTGCGATTGTTTCCACCGCGTTCTCACGGCAAGCTGATCCCATGTCTTCCAACCCGTTTTCCCTGAACGGCCGGATCGCCCTGGTCACCGGGGGCCTCGGCCAGCTCGGACGGGCCTTCACCCTCGCCCTCCGCAACGCCGGTGCCCGCGTGGCCGTGGCCGATCTGCCTGCAGACGCCCAACTGCCCCCTGACGACAACCTGTTCTACACCTCCGCCGACGTCACCCGCCGGGAATCCCTCGAAAAAGCCCTTGCCTCGATCCTCAACCACTGGGGCGAAGCCCCCCACATCCTGGTCAACAACGCCGCCCTCGACTCACCACCCGGGTCCACCGCCGCGGAAAACGGCCCGTTCGAAAACTACCCCGAAAGCTCCTGGGACCAGGTCATGGACGTGAACACCAAGGGCGTCTTCCAGTGCTGCCAGGTCTTCGGCGGCGCCATGGCCGCGGCCGGGCGCGGCTCGGTCATCAATATCTCCTCCATCTACGGCATGGTTTCGCCCGACCAGCGGATCTACGACTTCCGCCGCACCAAGGGGGAGGAATTCTTCAAACCCGTGGCCTACTCCGCCTCCAAGTCCGCCCTCTTCAACCTCACGCGATACCTTGCCACTTACTGGGCGCCAAAGAATGTGCGCGTCAATACCCTGACCTTCGCCGGCGTCTTCAACAACCAGCCGGAAGAATTCCTCAAAAACTACCTCCCCAAGGTCCCGCTCGGCCGCATGGCCGACCCCGAGGATTACACCGGCCCCGTGGTCTTCCTCGCCTCCGACGCCTCCCGCTACATGACCGGCTCCAACCTCGTCGTCGACGGCGGATTCACAGCGTGGTGAAACTACCATCATGAATATTCCTGCAATCATACCCAACTGGATCAATGGCCGACAACAACCCTCGGCCACCGGGAAAACCCTCGATAAAATCTCCCCGGCCACGGGCGAAAAACTCTGGCAGATCACTGCATCAAACGACAAGGACGCGGCCATGGCCGTGGACGCAGCCCGTGCCGCCCAGGCGGCCTGGGCCGCCACACCGGGCGTGCAGCGCGGGATGATCCTCCACAAGCTCGTCGACCTCCTCCTCGCCCGGCAGGACGAAATGGCCTCCATCGTCGCCGCGGAAACCGGCAAGTCCCCCAAGGACGCGCTCGGCGAAACCGGCGGCGCAGCCCAGCTCGGCCTGTTCTACGCCTCGGAAGGCCAGCGCCTCTATGGCCGGACCACCACCAGCGGCCAGCCCCACCGCCAGGCCATGACCGTCCGCCGCCCGCGCGGCGTGGCCGCACTGATCATTGCCGCCAACACTCCCATTGCCAATGTGGCCTGGAAAGTCTTCCCCGCGCTCGTCTGCGGCAACACTGCCGTCCTCAAGGCCGCCGAGGACACCCCCGCCACCGCCTGGTTCTTCGGCCAGCTGGCCCAAGAAGCCGGCCTGCCCGACGGCGTCCTCAACATCCTCCAGGGCCTCGGACCCGCCGCCGGCGAACCCCTGGTGAACCATCCCGGCGTCAATGTCATTTCCTTCACCGGTTCCAGCGCCGTGGGCAAACGCATCATGGAACAGGCCGGCCCGCGGCTGGCCCGCATCTCCCTCGAATTGGGGGGAAAGAACGCCCTCGTGGTCTGCGACGACGCCGACCTCGACAACGCGGTCAAGTGGACCGTCCTGTCCGCCTTCAGCAACGCCGGACAACGCTGCGCCGCCGCCAGTCGCATCCTCGTTTTTGAATCCGTCTACGACTCCTTCAAGGCGAAGCTGCTGGAAAAAACACGGCAGCTCAAAGTCGGTCCGGCCGACGGCGACGACTTCGGCCCGGTGATCAACGAGCGGCAGCTCGCGAAGATGCTGGCCGCCCTCGACGGCGCCCGCTCCCGCGGTGCGCGCGTGCTGCACGGCGGCACCCGGCCCAAGCGCCCGGGCTGCTACCTCGAGCCCACCCTCCTGGAAAATGTCGCCACCGGCGACCCGCTTTCCTGCGAGGAAATGTTCGGCCCGATCGCCGCGCTCTATCCCGTGAAGGATTTCGCGGAGGCCCTTTCCCTCACCAATGACTCACCCTACGGACTCACCGCCTCCATCCACACCCGCAACATCAACCGCGCGATGAAATTCGCCGAGCTGGCCTCGGTCGGAGTGGTCACGGTCAACGGCGGCACTTTCGGCTCCGAGCCCCACATGCCCTTCGGCGGGACGCGCCTCTCCGGCAACGGAACGCGCGAGCCCGGCACGGAGGCGCTCGAGGTGTATTCCGAGTTGAAGGATGTTTACCTCAATCTCGATCCCTCCCAACTTTGACCATGTCCGCCGTCCACGCCTTCATCCCCGCCCGCGCCGGTTCCAAACGGTTGCAGGGCAAGAATGTCATGCCGTTGGCGGGCCATCCCCTCATCGCCTACACCATCGCCGCGGCGCGCACCTCCGGCCTGTTCCAGCGCGTGATCGTGTCCACCGATTCGGAGGACATCGCCGACATCGCCCGACGCTACGGCGCGGAAGTCCCCTTCCTGCGGCCGGCGGAAATGGCGGGCGACCTCTCCCCCGACATCGAATGGGTCCGGTTCACCCTTGAAGAACTGGCACGCCTGGGAGAAGCGCCGGAAGCTTTCGCCCTTCTCCGCCCGACCAGTCCCTTCCGCCTGCCCTCAACCATCCAGCGCGCATGGGACCAATTCCGCGCGGTGCCCGGGGCCGATTCCCTCCGGGCGGTGGAATTGTGCAAACAGCACCCCGGAAAAATGTGGATCCTCGGGGATGACGGAACCCTGATGCGCCCGTTCCTCGACGATGGCGGGGCCGCGACACCTTGGCACAGCTCGGCCTACCAGGCCCTGCCCAGGGTTTATGCCCAGAATGCCAGCCTGGAAATCGCCCACACCCGCACGCCCCTCGAACTCGGATCCATCGCCGGCTCGAAAATCATCCCCTTCCTGACCCAGGGCCACGAGGGCTTCGACATCAACAAGCCGGAGGATTTCCTGCTCGCCGAAATCCTCATCGAACGGGGACTGGCCCGCCTGCCGGCCCTTCCCTAACCATCCCACTTTGTGAAACTGCACTACATCGACCAGCCCGAAATCAACCGCCTGCTCGGCATCACGGCCGATGCCGCGGTCCGCACCGCGCTCCTGGCGGACGCCTGCCGTCTCAACACGCTCTACATGATCATGCGTGCGGGCAGCGGCCACATCGGATCTTCCTTCAGCGCCATGGACCTCGTGTCCTGGCTCTACCTGAACGAACTCCGGCAGGACCGGGATGTCTATTTCTCCTCCAAGGGCCACGACGCCCCCGGCCTCTATTCCGTGCTGCTGGCCCTCGGCCGCCTGCCCTTCGGGAAAATCCACGAGCTCCGCCGGCTCGGCGGCCTGCCCGGACACCCCGATGTCGCCACCCCCGGCATGCCCTTCAACACCGGCTCGCTCGGCATGGGCATCTCCAAGGCCAAGGGCATGGTGCTCGGCGCCCGCCTCTCCAAGGAGGAGCGCCGCGTGTTCGTCCTCACCGGCGATGGCGAACTCCAGGAAGGCCAGATCTGGGAATCCCTCCAGGGTGCCGCCAACCGGAAAATGGGCGAGATCACCGTCATCGTCGACCACAACAAAATCCAGTCGGACACCTGGGTGGAAAATGTCTCCCCCCTCGGCGACCTGGAGAAAAAATTCGCCGCCTTCGGCTGGGAAGTCGCCCGCTGCGACGGCCATGATTTCGGCGCCATCCGCACTGTGTTCGAACGTTTCCGCAAGGTCACCAACCGGCCGAAAATCCTCATCGCCGACACCATCAAGGGCCACGGCGTTTCGTTCATGGAAAAAACCTCGGCCGCGGGGGAGTTCGAGTTCTACAAATTCCACAGCGGCGCCCCCAGCCCGGACAACTTTGCCGCGGCCATCGCCGAATTGCGGGGACGCCTTGAAGCTGTTGCCGGACCGCTCAAGCTCACGGAAGTGGACCTGCCCGACCGCCCCGCACCCATCGGCCAGCGCCTCGTGGCCAATGCCTACAGCCGCGCCATCGTCGCCCAGGCGGAGAAGAATCCCAAACTCGTCGCCCTCGATGCCGACCTCGTACTCGACACCGGGCTGATCCCGTTCAGCGAGAAATTCCCGGGGCGCTTCATCGAATGCGGAATTGCGGAAATGGACATGGTTTCCAGCGCGAGCGGCCTGGCGCGCGAAGGCTACCTTCCGGTGGTGCATTCATTCGCCTGTTTCCTGACCCCGCGGGCGAACGAGCAAATTTACAACAACGCCACGGAGCGTTCTAAAATTATTTACGTCGGCTCCCTCGCCGGTGCCATTCCCGGCGGGCCCGGCCATTCCCACCAATCCGTGCGCGATATCGCCATCCTCTCCCAAATTCCCGGCCTGACCCTGATCGAGCCGTGCTGCGAACGCGAGGTCGAGGCCGCCGTGGATTGGGCCGCAAACACCAATCCCCATTCCACCTATTTGCGCCTCACCAGCATTCCCGTCGATATTCCATATCCCTCGCCGGACTGTTTCCCGGACTGCGGCCGCGGGGTGGTTTTGCGCGAGGGGGCACAGGTGGCCGTCATCGGTTACGGCCCGGTCCTCCTGACGGAAGCCTGGCACGCCGCTGAAGAGCTCTCCAGGAAAGGCATCCACATCCGCCTGATCAATTTGCCGTGGCTGAACCGGGTGGATCCGGAATGGCTGGGCCGCGCCGTTGCCGGTGTCCGGAAAGTCGTCACCCTTGACAATCACTATCGCCACGGAGGCCAGGGGGATCTGGTCGCCCGGACCCTCGCGGAGCTCGGTTCCGCCCTTCCTGTAACGAGATTGGGGCTGGATGACGTTCCTTGCTGCGGCACCAACGAGCAGGTGCTGCAAGCCTACCAATTGGACCGGAAATCCCTTGCCGCGACCCTGGTCCGATAGGGCCAATGTGCTTGTCATTCTTGGGGGTCAAAGTGTAGTCTTTCGCCGCTATTTGACGTTTCAAAGAGCACTTCATGAATTCATTCCTGTTCGCCTGGCGCTTTGGCTGGCCCTTTCTCCGAAAATATAAAATCCGCCTGTTTTGGGGCATCGGTCTGGGCATTGTCTTCGGACTCTCCAACGCGCTTTTTATCTTTGCCATGAAGTCGCTTTTTGAGCGCCTGACCCCGGAGCCCGTCCCCGCGGCCGCCCTGGTCCAGGAAGCCCCGCCCGTCCACAAGAAAACGGGAATCGTCCCGGTTGCCTGGGAAAACTACCTGAAAGAAAAAACCGCGCCCGCCAGGGTCTGGGGCGGCCGGACCGCCGATGCCCTCCTTCCCCGCTGGGGCACCCCGCTGACCACGACCCAGATCACCGGCCTGATCCTTCTCCTGCCCGGCCTGGCACTGATGCGCGGCGGCCTCGGATACGCCGGCAGCTATTTCATGAAATGGGTCAGTGAGCGCATGTTGAACGACATGCGCTTTTTCATGGTCAAAAAAATCAACAGCCTCTCCGTCGATTATTTCAACCGCTCGAAAACCGGCGATCTGACCAAGCGCATCAATTCGGACACGGATGCCATCTACTACTTTGTCAACCTGGGGGTCACCGACCTGGTCAAGGAGCCCACCACCCTGCTGGGCATCTTCATTTCCCTCGCCTGGCTCGACTGGCAGCTCCTGCTCGCCACCCTTCTGATCCTGCCGGCCACCGTGCTCCCCATGGGCATTCTGGGCCGGAAAGTCCGCAAGGCATCCAAGAGCAAAAACAAGACCGAGGTCAAGTTCAGCAGCCTTCTCGTGGAGATGATCGCCAACATCCGCATGATCAAGGCCTTCAGCCTCCAGGAGCTGATGGAAAACCGCTTCTTCCGCTTCCGCAGCGAAATGATCGGCTACAACATGCGCATGGCCAAGGCGACGGAAATGATCAATCCCCTGGTCGAGGTTTTCGCCAGCCTTGGGATAGGCATCATCCTCGTTTTTGTCTTTTTCACCCACCGGGAAGTTTCTGACCTCGTCGGATTCCTCACGGGCATCGCCTTTGCCGCCAGCCCGCTCAAGAAACTCACCAAGGTTCATCTCTTCTGCCAGAACGCGCGGATCAGCATCGAGCGCCTCCAGGAGACGATGAATGAGAAACCCTCCGTCACCGAACCCACCCATCCGCTTCCCTTTCCGGGATTCCAGCGGGAAATCCGCCTTGATAACGTCTCTTTCGCATACAAAGACAACCAGGTCCTGCGCAACTTCAACCTGGTCATCCGCCGGGGCGAAAAAATCGGCCTCGCCGGGGAAAGCGGCTCCGGAAAAAGCACCCTCGTCAACCTGCTGTTCCGCTTTTACGATCCCACGGTCGGCTCCATTTCCGTGGACGGCCTGTCCCTCAAGGATATTTCCACCACGGACTTGCGCACCCAAATGGCCCTCGTCAGCCAGGAGGTTCTGCTTTTTGACGACACCGTGAGCGCCAATATCGCACTGGGCAGGGTCGGGGCGACACAGGAGGAGGTGGAACAGGCCGCCCGCGCGGCCCACGCGCACAATTTCATTCTCGAGATGCCGGAGGGCTATCAGACACGCATCGGCGAACGGGGGGTCAGCCTTTCCGGCGGACAACGCCAGCGCCTTTCCATCGCCCGGGCCTTCGTCCGCAATGCGCCCATCCTCATCCTCGATGAAGCCACCGCCGCCCTGGATTCCGCCTCGGAGGCGGAGGTTCAAAAGGCCATCGACGAACTGGCGGAGCACCGCACCGTGATCATGGTGGCCCACCGGCTTTCGACCCTCAAGTTGTGCGACCGGATCCTGGTCCTGGACAAGGGATGCCTGGTCGAAGAGGGAAGCTTTGACGATTTATTGCGCAAGAAAGCCCTTTTTGCCTCCCTTGCCGCGCGCCAGGGAATGTCCTTATGAGCCAACCAGCCACCCTTTTCTACATCTTCAACCTGACCAAGGCCGTACGCAATTTCGGCAAGGGCGGCGTCATTGAGGCCCTGGTGCAGCAGGGCTTCCGCGTGATTGCCTTTGGCGTCAAACCCGACCAGCGGGACGGGATCAAAAAAGCATTCGGGGACGATGTCGAGTTTGAAGAACTCGGCGCCGCACCCCACTCCGGGATGATGCGGCGGATTGAACGCCTCGTCACCTACATCTGGCGGTCCCGCATTGATTACCAGGCGGTGCGCATCCGCCACGGGTACGACGGCCGGTTCAAGGCCGTGCTCTG
>Ga0075012_10006009_pt1 | contig 11050 bp, 14 predicted proteins | sample All_14_2_FD_71474 | JGI IMG/M metagenome (GOLD analysis project Ga0075012, IMG submission 71474) | Freshwater microbial communities in response to fracking from Pennsylvania, USA - Allegheny Zone_MetaG_DW_15 | ecosystem: Environmental > Aquatic > Deep subsurface > Groundwater > Drilled...
GCTGGAGGAAAGCGAGGATCTGGGCGGGCTGCTGGTGCGGCTGAGGCTGCCGGCGGCGTGATCGTCGCGATCATATTCCTGATCGCAGTGCTGGCGTTTTGCGTCAGTGTGGTGGCCGGAGGTGGTGCGGGGCTGGTGCTGGTGCCGCTGCTGCGCGTTCTGCTGCCGGTCGAGCAGGTGCCTGCCGCCCTTTCGATCGGAACGGCGACGGGGTCGCTGGCGCGCATCCATGCGTTCCGGCGGTCGATCCGCTGGGATGTCGTGCGCTGGTTTGCCCCGGCGGCGTTGCCCATGGCCGCTATCGGGGCATGGGCCTTGTCCCGCTTCGAACCCGCCTATGTCGAGCTGTTGATCGGTATATTCCTGATCGCCAACCTGCCGGCGCTGTTCCGCAAGGCGCGGGTCGAGGAACGGGCTTTGCAGCCCATGAGCAAGGCCCGATTGCTGGGGCTGGGTGCGCTGGCGGGGTTGATATCCGGCTTTACCGGTGCCGTCGGCCTGCTCTTCAATCGCGCCTATGTGCGCATGGGCCTAACCAAGGAGCAGCTGGTCGCGACGCGCGCGGCCAACGAGATAGCCCTGCATGTCCTGAAGATCATTCTGTATGCGGGCTTTGGCTTGCTGGGCGCGCAGGGGCTGGTGGTCGGCGCAATGGTTGCGGTCGCCGCCATCGTTGCGGCCTATGTCATGCGACGCGTGCTGCCGTTCGTGAACGAGCGGCTGTTCCGTACCGTCAGCCGCGGCGCGATGATCGCGGCGGGCGTCGCCATGTTCACGATGTCGAGCAATCAGATCATGGCGATCCATCGTGCCTGGGCCGGACATGTTCGCATCGGCGACGAGCGGGAGTTCCAGCTTTATTGGGAAGGGCATAGGCGTTTCGTGCTGGAACTGGAGGAGGATGGCACGCCTGTCATCGAGCGCAGGATCGAAGAGAGCGACCTGACGCCTACGCAACGCGCGGCCGCCCACCGTGCGGCCGGGAAGGACCGCATTGAACTGATCGAGCAGGTCTATGCCCCCGGCGGCCGCTATGTGGAGGTCTATGTCCGGCGGGGGTCGGCGCTCGACAAGATCGAGTTACGCTGAGGCCGGAGCCTCTCTGGTTTTTACGGGATAGGGCATGATGGCCTTGCCGTCCGGAGCCGCCGTGAAGCTGGTCTGGGTGGGATAGGCAAATTCGATATCCTCGGCCTTGAACCGCTTCCATATGGCGAGGCCGATGCGGTGGCGCATCTGGAAATAGTCGTGTGTGTCGGGGTCGGGCACGTCGAAATTCAGCTGATAATCGAGCGAGCTGGCACCGAACCCGATGACGCCCGCGTTCACGAAGATGAGTCCTTCCGCTTCGACGATTTCCTTCAGCATGCCGGGTATGGCGTCGGCCTTGTCATCCGGCGTCTGGTAAATGATGCCGAGCGCGAAGGTAATCCGCCGCTGCATGAGCGTCTGCAGGCTGGTGATTTCCTTTTGAAGCAGGTTGGCATTCGACATGACCTTGCGCTCGCCCGATACTGCGCGGAGCCGGGTGCTCTTCAGGCCGATGCTTTCGACGCGCGCCGTCGTCTGGTCGTAGGTGATGATCTCGCCGCGTCGGAACGGCTTGTCGAAAATGATCGAGAGTGCGGCGAAAAGGTCGGAGAATATGCCCTGAGCGGCAAGGCCTATGGCGATGCCGCCGATGCCGAGACCGGCGACAAGGCCGGTGACGTTCACGCCCAGATTGTCCAGCACCACAATGGTTGCGATGGAGAACAGCGCAACCGTCACCAGCATGCGGATGATGCCCATGGCGTTGGCCAGCGTTTCCTGCGAGGCATCGCTGTCCGCCCGCCGCTCGATGAAGCCGATGATGACTTCGCGCGCCCAGAGCGCGACCTGATAGACGGCGGCGACGGTGAAGAGGAATTTGACGGTCGTGAGCACCAGCTCGGGGGGATTGGCGTATCCCGCCACCAGCCGCGCCGATAACATCACCATGAAGAAATGCGTGGTCCTGGTGATGGCGCGGCCGAAAACGGCGCCGAAGCCCATGGGCTCGCCGGGCCTGGCCTTCAATCGCTTGCCCCATTCACGCAGCGCCGCGATCAGCAGGTAGATGGCGACGCCGACGCCGATGGCGATCAGAATCTGGACGATATGGAGCGAGAACCACGCAACCGTCGTGTCCCACAATTCCCGCACCGTCACCGGCTTGAAGTCGATTCCGGCCAGCGCATCCGCCTTTTCCGCCGTCTTTTCCGCCGCCATCAGTATCCTTTCACGCTGCCAGTTACGTTGCGCTTCACGCCGCGCATTTCAGGGGCTCGCTTTGCTCCAGCGCCTCGAGATAGTCGATAAGCCCACGCTCTTGCCGCGATAGATAGCGGGTCCGGCGCGGCAGGCGAAGGGTGGAGCGCCATTCGGCCTGGCTTTTCTTTGCCATGTCGATGAGTGCGGGATGGATATAGCTCTTTCGGCTGATCGCGGGCGTATTGCCCAGCGCTTCGGCAACTGGGGCAAGCATCGCCTTGAGCGAAACATCTTTGCAGGCGAGCGTTTCAAAGGCGATGACCGAAGCGCCCCATGTGCGGAAATGCTTGGCCGTGAACGGGCCGCCCATGGCCTGCGCGATATAGGCATTCACGTCCGACGAGTTTACGGCATGTGCTGCGCCGTCCGCATCCAGATATTGAAAGAGATGCTGTCCCGGGAGATCCTGCACGGCGCGCACGAAGCGGAGCAATAGCTGGTCGGTGATCGCCAGTGTTCGTTCCTTGCCGGATTTCGCCGTGTAGCGCAGCCTGAGCGTGCGGCCGCTGAGGTCCGCATGGCGACGGCGCAGCGTGGTCGCCCCGTAGCTGCGGTTGGTTTTCGCGTAGCATTCATTGCCGACACGCACCTTCCCAAGATCGAGCAGGCGGACGACTGCAGCGATGGTCCTGTCCTTGCCCAGCCCGCGGGTTGCGAGATCGCTCTCGATCCGTGCGCGTAATAGAGGCAGCGCCCGACCAAAAGCGGCGCAAGCATCGTATTTTTCTGCTTCTCGCGCGGCGCGGAAATCAACATGGTAGCGATATTGCTTGCGGCCCCTGTCGTCATAGCCGGTCGCCTGGATATGGCCATCGCGTGACGGGCAGAACCAGCAGTCGACATAGGCTGGCGGCATGCCGATGCCGTTCAGCCGATCAATCTCTTGCCTGTCGGTGATGCGGCCGCCCGCAGCGTCATAATAGCCCCAGCCAAGCCGCAGCTTTCGCCGCGTGATTCCGGGCAGACTGTCGTTGACATAAGCGACCCTGGGGGTGGGAGAGGAAGGCATGGCGTCATTTTCCCTGGCGTCTCCGCCCAACCCCGATTTTACGCCATCGTTCCGTGACAGTGCCTTCGGCCTTACCGCGTTGATGGCCGCCGCTGTGGAGAGGATATCCAGGCCCGTGCCCCGAGCGCGGGCGTGAGCAGCAGCGTGACGACAAGAGTGACGGCAAGAAGGCCGATCGCCCCGAGCGGTGTCGAAGGCTGTGCGAACGCGAGTATCGGCAGGTGTACGAGCCATGCCAGATAGGCGGTGCGACCGATCCAGAGCATGGCCGGGCGATGCGCCGGATTGGCGCGCAGACTGGAGGCGTGCGCTGCCGCCAGCGTGAGGAACAATGCCGTTGCTGCAGCGGTCGACGGGGGCGGCGTTACACCGGTAAGCCAGAGCAGGACCGCGGCGGCCACGCCCGCCAATGCAAGGTGCAGGGCGCGGCTGTCTCCATCCGGGCCACGTAGCCAGAAGGCGCAGAGGAGCAGGCCCGCGATCCAGAAGAGCAACAGCCCCAGCGCCTGCCGGACCAGATCCGCGCTGATGAACTCGTCCACGGGCTGGAGCAGGGCGCAGAGCACCATCATCAGCGCCAGCAATTGTGGCCGACGCAAGTGCTGGACACGCAGCTGTGCGGTCAGAAAGGGCGAGAGAATGACCGCCAGCGTCATCGCCAGCATGGGCGCGACCAGCAATTCCGCCATCTGGCCATGCGAGAGAAGCATGGCGAGGCTGGCGGCAATGGCGAGGCCGGGCATCAATGTCCAAAGCCGTCGGGCGATATAGTGCCGCGCTTCATGTCCGTCGCCGGCGTGCCGCCTGCCTGAGGACGACAGGAACGTGGTGAAACCCGACAGCAGGAAAAGAAGGCCGTAGAGAAAAGGCATGGCGGGAGGCGCAATGGCCGCGCATGCAATGAGCGTCCATACGGCCATGCCGCGCAGGGCCGTTATGCTTTTCAGCTCGCCAATCATGATGTCGCTCCTGCGTGCGCCGGGGCCGATGTGAACATCGGGACCGCGCCCTCCGCCCTGCGCTTGCGCGTGAGATAGGTGTCGAGGCCGATCTGCATGGCGATCAGCATGAAGATGAACGGTTGATAGGCGATGCCCACGAACATCGACCCGAACAGATAGACGAGATGCCCCTGTTGCAGCGTGAGGGCGAGCGTCGCCGCCCATTGCTCGTCAGGCTTGCCGCGCTTCTTGTAGAGGCGGCGCGTATATTCGGTGCGGACGATGCAGATGACCTGCAGCAGCAGCCAGAGGAACAGGCCCAGGAAGCCCTGTTCGCCCAGCATTTCGAAATAGCTGTTGTGGTAGGCGCGGCCCTTGTCGACGATCAGCTGGCGCTCGACCGTCATGCTAGCGCCTTCGCCCGACACCTTGTTGGTGTAATATTGCAGGCTGTTCTGGAGGTAGGCGTTGAAGCCGCCGCCATTGGGATGCTGTTTCACATAGTCCCAGGTCCACGACCAGACGGCGATGCGCGTGGAAGCGCTTTCATCCGCCTGATAGCTGCCGATCGTATCCATGCGGCTGGTGAAGCTGGTCGGCAGGAAAGGAATGCTGATGATGGCGAGGAGGGCCAGTGCCCCGCCCCACAGCATGCGCCGCTTTGCATGCAGCAGCGCCAGGCCCGCAAGGAAGGCAGCGCAGACGAGGCCTGTGCGCGCCTCCGTGCCGATCGGGATCAGCAGGCAGGCGAGCCCCAGTGCCAGCGCATAGGCGCACACCCACTTGTCCGGCGGGAAGATGGTGCCGTGCTTCGCCAGCCAGTAGAGCAGGGGCATGATGGCGATGGCGACGGTGGAGATGATGCTGCCTTCGTAAAGGCCGGCATTGTCGGTGATCATGAGGTTGAGCACGCCATAACCGCCGCCCGACAGCGCCGTCTTGATGCCGCCGGTGACGATGATCGAACTGACGCTGAGCACCATGATCAGCGCGAACGCCTCCAGCCGCAGCTTCGTGCGCAGGACGAGCGGCAGGAAGGTGGCGAAGATCAGCGCTTTCCACACCCAGTCCCATTTGACCTTCGCCTCTATCGGGAAGTCGGCGTGGCTGGTGGTGTAGAAGCACCAGCCGAGCAGGACGAGGATAAGAACCTGTCGGAACGAGAAGCGGCTGTCGCGCTTGTCGTCCATGACCAGCCAGGCCGTGACAGCCAGGCCGAAGGCAATGGCCGATATCGGAATGCTGTTCAGCAGATAGTAGGACAGGCGCTGGGGCGAGACGATGTCGATATAGGCGTAGACCAGCACCAGCAGAAACGGCCGGCGCAAACCCAGCGCGAAGAAGGCGGCGAGATAGGCGACGAAGAACAGGTCACGCATCGCCGCGTTCTCCCATGTCCTCGCGCCCGTTCTCCTGGTCGAGATCGGGGCGGGCCAGCAGACGCCAGCAGGCGACGAGAATCAGCCCATGGCTGAGCAGCAGCGAGAATGCGTCGATCATCGCGTCGTGGCCGTGTCCGGCGTCATATAGGCGGCAGAAGCCATGGGCCGTCCGTAACCAAACAGGGTTGACGGGTCGTTAATCCTTTTCCGGCAAATATTTATTGTGATCAGGCTGATATGCGTCGCCCCGGTGGCTGCTGCATCAGCCGGTCGTCTTCGCTGCGTGCTGTGCGCGGGGCAGAGGGAGAAGATATTATGGGTTTCGCCTTTTCAAAGCTGGGCGCGCTGACGCGCCGCCGCCGGCCGGGCGCCGGAGCGGAAGACGGGCCGATCGTGCGCCGCGCGGACGCGCATCCCGACGCCCGGCCGCGCAGGCCGATTTTCGCCAGCAGCGATTTCAACGCGCCGGACATATTCGCTGCGCCGGTGATCGCCGCGGGCAGGCTGGCGGACACCGAACCCTTTCCCGAGGCTTTGGCCGATCCCGCGCCGGAGACGGTGCCGGGCGCGGTTGAGGACGACGGCATTGCGGCGTTTGCCGAACCCACCCCGGAGACGGATTCGGATGGCGCCGAAGCCGTGCTGCATGAGAGCATCGAGAGCACGACCTTTACAAGCGAACCGGCACTCGCCGACATGCCGGCCCCTTCTGTCGCACCGCTGGATGACCATCGCGCATATTATGCGCCCGCGCCGCTCGAGGCGCCTTCGCCGCTGCACGCGCTTGGCGTCGGCGAGTTGGTCCAGCGCCTGGAAGCTGCACTTGTGCGCCGTCAGGCACAGGGCGGGCAGGGCGTGCCGGCCGCCCCCCGGCTTGCGCCCGGCGCGCTGCCTGTACTGGCCGATATTCCTCCGGCGGCGCCCGTACCCGTACGCGCTTGCGTAGATGCGCGCGTGGACGCAGCGCTTGCCGATGCGCTTGGCGCGCTTCGGCACATCAGCGGCGGGCGCTGAGGCTCACCAGTCCTCCACGACCAGCGCCGAAAGGCTGACGCGGGCGGACAGGCCGTCGCCATCGACGGTACGCACGCTGCAATCGTCGATCGAGAGATCCGCGAGGATATGGCCGGGCAGATGAAATTCCGCCGCGACCACGGTTTCGACGAAGGCGAGGATGTCGTCTCCGCCCGCCACGTCATCGACCACCAGGCTGACGAAATGGCGTGACCCCTGAAAGGTGGCGCTGCACCAGGGCCGCCAGATCGCCATGTCGATCCGGGCGGTTGGTCCGGCGTGCAGCAGCAGCAGGCGCAGAAGCCGGCCATGCGGGTTGCCGCGCGCGTCGCCGACGGGACGGCGCGGGTGATCCTGGGGCGCCATCCTCACTGCACGGCTCCTTCCGCATTATATTTGTTCATGAAATGTTCTACACGTGATTGCGTGCGTGCACCCGGTTCGCGCCCGTTGCGCATGTCGAAGACGAGGCGGGGGTCACGCACAGCCTCTCGCCTGTACCGCGTAATTAATACCGCACGTCGAATTAGCCGGGATATCAGGGGCGATTGCGGGACATATCGGCACAGAACCCCCGGAAAATGGGCATTTCGGCACTTTGCGGCAGGCGTGCGGACTTTTTGGCGCGAAGTGGGCCGATGACACATAAAATATGTGTTCGACCCACCGAAAGTGGCAGAAATGCGTGGCGACGTGCGAGTTTTGCAGTCGCTAGCGTGCGAGTTTTCCAGAGCCGCAGAAATCCGAGCGTTTTGCCGAGTCGATGGGGCCGACTGATGGCATGAAAGTCGCACGCTAACTCGCACGTCATTTGAGGGCTGATTGAATGCCGCTTTCATGTGGCCTGCAACGCCGGTCGAGCGGTCCTAGCCATCGACAAAAGGACGTCGCGGAACGGCATTGGAGTTGCGTTGCGGATCCTGGTCTTATCCTTGCCACCGACCATTGCGACAGCGCCGCGCCGTCGTGCCTTCTCATAACCGTATCGGTCGATCATCCACTGCGGGATCCGCTGACCGCTCGGCCCGAAATGAAGGTGTGGCTTGTCAACGCCGTACGCATAGAGCCAAGTCGGCTTTCTCGACGTGTGGCCGTAATGCCCTTGCTCGACGTAGCAAGTCCAACCGTCGTGCAGATCGGCTCGCTGCCATCCCAAATGGCGCCTGGGCGGCGTCAATCCGAAATGCTGCCATGCCCGACTGTCCGCCGGATGCTCCAATACACCACCAAAACGGCGAACAGCGGCCAGGGCATGCGCGAAACAGCCATTATCGTCGCCCAGCCGATACTGATGCGGCTTTCGGGGCGATCCATGGTAGAACCGGCCCCAGCGCTGGCAGGGGGGGTGAGCTACCACCGGATGTGGCCCCATATACTCGCGCGCATCACGAGACTCATCCCATGGATCGACATCGGGCAGTCCGAAATAGCATCCGTCCGTTTCGACATAGAGAGCGGCGACTGTCACAACTGGCCTGCGTCATTATCGCGTGACATGGGAAGCATGCGGAACTGACCAGCACGCGACGCGCTCTCGAATTGAATGTTAAGGTCGGGCGCGCTATGTAGGCGCAGCGATGCGCGTGACACGGTGAACCTTGCGGCCGTAGCACGTCGACCGTACGGTCGGTGGAGCGCCATGCGGGGGATGCAAGTCCCCGCCGCGCATCGTTTCAGATCAGCGCCGGTCAAGGATTATCTCCGTACCTTTAAGTAGGCGGGGCAGACTGGCCGCGTTCTGCTGGCGCACGCTGGTGACGAAGAGGCCGGCTCCACTGGCTGTCCGCTTCAGGACCGCAACTGTCCATTGGCCATCGCTCTCGCGCGCAAATATGAGCACATTGTCGCCATCAAGCGCGACGATCTCCGCCGCGATCGGCATGTCGGGTAGCTGGCGGTAGACTGCTATGGGCAGGTCGGCGCGACGTTCGATCTGCTTTTCAAGTGTCGCGCGTGACAGCAGGGCGACTCGCGCGTCAGCACCGATGGCCTGTCGCAGTGCGTCGTCGATGACCATGACTGGAAAGGCGGCATCGGGCAGAGCGATGAACTGCTCGAAAGCGGGATCGTCGACTATCTGGCGCAGCGTGTCGCGCGCAGCGTCAATCAGCCCTTCCTCGACCGATTGCGCAATGGTCCGGCTCGCCTTCTCCGCGATCGCGCGCAGATGTGAGGTGCCAGGATTGTAGCCGAAACCGGGATCGATACCGGCCGGCACCATGATGGGTTCGCCGCCCGCAGGATAGAAGACGCGCTCCAGCCCGTCCGGTATCTTGTCGTCGGGCGTGACGGTCCAGCCCATGCGGCGCATGCGACGCTCGGTCACCTGTTCAAAGCCGCATTTGCAGCCCCAACCGTTGGGCGGGAAGTGGGTGGCCCACCAGGGATGATCGACGGGCAGGATGACGCCATACCATTGCTTGTGCAGCGGGCGCTTGTGCTCCGAAATCGACGGCACATAGCGCAGGTAGGGAAACTCGTTCTTCTGCCGCTGGATGCGCGTCCAGTGGCCCGCCGCCATGCTCATGCGGACATTGGTGTTGTAGATCGTGCGCAGCCGCCGCTGTCCGACGAAGATGGCGTCGCTCGTGCCGGTCAACTCTTCGTTCTGGACAAGGCCCCACCATCCGGCCTTCTGAAGTTCGGGTACGATACCCGTTTTCCACTCCTCGAATGTGCCGCCGTTGCGGATTACATCGTCCAGCGACTTGCGGATTGCCCGCAGCAGATCGAGCTTGGCGATCTTCGCCACGGTGAAGGCCGTGGCATGCTGTTCGTGCATCATTTCCGACCAACGCACAGTCGGCTGCAACTCGCCGCGCGTCTCGAATGCGCGGACGACGTCGTCGGGCTTTAGGAAGATAGAATAGCCGAGATTGTCAGCCACGATGCTCTGCCACTAACCGGGCGACGTTCTCGCTGTTTTGGCCACCGCGAAGCCGAACAAACTGACGATGACGCGATGCAAATTCGAGAAGGCATTCACGCGCCTCAGGAAACATATTACGCCACCCGTCGAGTCCTTCGAAGCTCCAGTCTCCCGCTTCTGCCAGATCCGTTACGATCGGCGTTAGCCGTTCGGCATCACCGATAAGGCTGCACAGGCGGTGACCCGACCCAAGGTGAGGCACTATCCACCTCGGCTTACGGCGGCCATTTTTGGAACCGGGGTAGGTTTGATGGACGCCGAGGCCGCGATAAACAAACCCATCAGCGAAATGGACGCCGTCCGGCATGGCGATGCCATATGTTTCGGATGCCCAAGGTGCTTGCATCATGACCGCTTATCACGACTGCAAACGATGACGCCCTTGGGAACGCGCCCGGCCTTCAGCTCATTCTCAACGGCGCGCATCTCCGCCGCAATCCTGCGTTCCGTTGCAGGCAGCATGTTCAGGATCGACCAGCCCTGTTCGGTATCGGGCAGACCAAGGTAGCGGCGAAATTCATCGTCGCTGGCGAAATCGACCGGCAAGGGCGCGATCGGGCTGTCTCCGTGCTGGCAGGCCATCAGTACCATGCTCCCGGTTGCCCGGCGCGTTTTGACGGCGGATAGATGATCAGGCCGATCAGCAGCAGCGGCAAGCCGAACACAACGAGAGCGAGATGGAAGGCGCGCGTCATCTCAGCAGCGCCCAAATCAACCAAGCAATCAGGGTCACGGCGATAGCACAGAGCAGTTGGACTAAACCGACTACCGCGTTGCCCATTGAGGCATTGCCAGTCGCGCGGGGGAGCGGCATGAACCCGAACACCACTGTAGCCAAAGTCATGACGGCCGGGATGATCCACCATCCGATAGTGATGGTCATGTCGGCTCTCCCGGCATGCAGTCTGCACAACGACATTCATCGCCCATGAAGGCTGACTGCGGCACAGGATCGGGCAGCACGTCGACGGGATCGAAATCGAACCGTTCAAGGAATTCATCGGGCAGCGGCATCAGCGTAGCTCCTCATTCCCGGCATCCTGCGACGCCGCCTTTAACTGGATCGCAAACCCGGCGCGCTCGAGCGCCTGGACCAACGGCCCTTCGTCCATTGTGCCCAGCGCTTCTGCGAGGAGCGCGCGGGCTTCGATTTCACTGGTGGCGGCCTGGAGCCGATCGGCGAGCGTGCCGGTCATGGCCTGGCTGACGCGGAAACCGTCCTCCGCGATCATGCGGTCGACTATGCTGTCAGCGTCGTCATGGTCATTGGGATCGGCAAAGCTGGTTTCGGCGTGTTGCTCGTGCCAGTTCGGCTCGATCGCCTCGAATGTCTCAGGACCGAACACGAGGCGGCCCTGGTAGGGTTCGACCTTGGACAGATCGACGTCGCCGGCCGCGTACGTGATGGTGACATGCGGCAGATAGCTGGGATAGTCCCAGGACGCGCCGGCCTCCCGCATTTCACGGTGGCGCCATTGCAGAT
>Ga0075012_10006011_pt1 | contig 11048 bp, 3 predicted proteins | sample All_14_2_FD_71474 | JGI IMG/M metagenome (GOLD analysis project Ga0075012, IMG submission 71474) | Freshwater microbial communities in response to fracking from Pennsylvania, USA - Allegheny Zone_MetaG_DW_15 | ecosystem: Environmental > Aquatic > Deep subsurface > Groundwater > Drilled...
CGCCTGTTACAGGCGATGGTGCCGGGGTTACCGTTACTACCATTGTAGTATAGCAGCCCGTACCGGCAGTATAGGTCACCGTGCTGGTGCCGGAGGTGAGTCCGGTGAACAGGCCACCGGAATTTATAGTACCCACCGCAGGGGTGCTGCTGCTCCATGTGCCACCCGGGGTCGGGTTGGACAATGCTGTTGTATTACCCTGACATACCGTAGGAGTACCCACGATAGCGCCGGGAAGTGGATTAACTGTAATCGTGCTGAAGGAGATACAGCCCGAAGGCAGTGTATAGGTGATGTTACAGGTACCTGCACCCACGCCGGTTACTACGCCCGTACCCGCTGCCACAGTAGCTATACCGGGACAGGCTGCACTCCATACACCACCGGGGGTGGGATGGGTGTAGGTGGTCGTAGCGCCAATACATACCGTAGGCGATCCGGAAGGCGCTGATGGCGCCGGTGTCACCGTAACCACAGTAGTTGTGAAGCAACTTGCACTCAATGCATAGGTCACTGTAGCTGTACCGTTGGATACACCACAGAGCAGACCACCGGGACTAGTAATAGTAGCCACCGCGGGGTTGCTTGAACTCCATGTACCACCAGGGGTGCCGTTAGTCAGCGTTACACAGGTGCCGTTACACAAACTCGTTGTGCCACTTATAGGCCCCGGAGCCGTGACTACCGCCAGATTATGGGTAGCTCTACAGCCGCCCTGTGTATAAGTTACTATTGTTGTGCCGACAGCCAAACCGGTAGACGCACCGGAAAGCACGCTGATAGATGCAATTCCCGGGGGCGACACTGACCAGAACCCTCCGGCTGGCATGGCTGTAAACGTGGTTGTAGCGCCAACACAAATGCTGGCGGGGCCAACTATTGGTCCCGGATTCGCATTAACACTAACCACAGTGGTGCGGTAGCAACTACCGCCTAATGCATAACTGATAGTAGCAGTGCCTAAACTACTACCACCAACCACAGCAAATGCCGAGCCTCCGGAAACACCACTGGAAGTAATAGGTGCAATAACGGAAGATGTAGTACTCCAGGTTCCACCGGCAGGGCTACTGTTAAGCGTCACATTGGTACCCTGACAGATAAGTGTAGAACCTGTAATGGCAGCAGGCATTGAAATTACAGTAACAGTTGTAGTCGTAACACAACCTGAAACATGATAAGAAATCGTAGCCGTACCGGGAGAAACACCGGTTACAACTCCGGATGAAAGACCCACCGAAGCTACCCCCACAGTGCTACTGGTCCATGTACCACCTGTTGACGCATTTGCGAGAGGAGAGTTATCCCCTACACAGACTAATGTATTACCCGTAATAGGTGTAGATAGTGCAAAAACGTTGACCACTACAGGAATACGGTCACTGGGGCACCCAGCTACGACCTGCGAAACATAATATGTTGTTGTTCCCACTGCTGCTGTAGAAGGAGTAGGTGGCGTGGTACTGCTGGTCCCCCCTACTGGAACTGTCCACCAAAGAACTGTACCAATACCGGATGCTGATAACGGAGGCGGTGAAGAACCCAGACAATATGACAAAGGCGTGGTGGTAGTAGGCGGAGGAGTGGCTCCCGGAGGCATTACTGTTATGAGAAAAGTTCTTCCGGCGCATCCCGACACTGCTGTTGTACCAGTGATGGTATATGTTATAGGAGATGTAATTGCAGCAACGTTTACAGTAGTTGTAAGACCCACTGTTGTAGATAAATAGGTACTTGGAGCCCATGTCCATGTACTGCCGGCCCAGTCGTCCACATCTCCGTTTACGATGCTCATTGGAAGACTGCTACCAGTGAATGAACATGGTGTTACTGTATCAACAGAATCCCTGAGAATACCATTGACTGAAACCTGAGGGCTGGCAATCGCACTATCTATACCGAGCAACCCGTTAAAAACATAGGCATAAGAGATTTCTGTACTATCCCCTGCAGCTATTGTTCCCAGATTATATACAAGACCTATAGCAACATCTGAAGTGACCGGCCCAACAAAGTTAAAACCGGGAAGACCACTGGCCCACAAGGTAGCCAGATTAGCACCCGGGTTCATTGGCCAGCCAGAATGAATATATGCTTTAGCACGACAATCTTTAGTAGATAAAGAAAGTGTCTGGGTTGTGTAAAGGGTTCCTGTGGCCGTTACCATTACCCTATGAAGATAATCGTTCTGATAGTTAATGACATTGGAAGTAACAAAAGACCCACCCGGTGCAGTCTGGTCATTATCAGGGTCAGTTTCCCTTACATAATGGACACCGGTAAGTGGCGCACCACTTACATTCTTTAGTTTCACCCGCATTTTCACCCATGATGCGAGCGTATCCAGGATAGTAGTTTGTGTTATCTGCAGAGAGCCTCCAGCCGCAGTACCCTGCCACACACCTATTGCCTGACCTCCTGAGTTGGTGTACGTGGTATTAACACCAGTGAGGCCTGCAGCACCATTAAATCCGGTTGTAACAGCCTGATAATATTGTGCCTGTGCCTCACTATGTGCTCCATTGACCTGAACTCCCCAGCCTTCGTAAGGAGAACCTGGCATGGAATAGTCACCAAAAAAGGCCGGAGTTCCAACGGTCCAACCGTCCAGTCCAGCATCATAAACCATCATCATGCGCTGGTTGGAAAATCCAGTGAAAGCACCAAGACCCGGATCGTAAAAGTTAAATGCAGGAGAGTTACAATGATAGCCCGGAGGCGGGAATCTTGTAGACCCAAGTGCTCCGTTAGGAGCTACCCCTACTTCTACGTAGCGACCCTGTAAAAATATCTGATCACCTACCATTTGTGCCCTAGAGGCACCTACGGATAAGGTCAGTACCAATGCAAGCAGACCACCAAAACGAGTAATAACTTTATTCATAATATCAAACTATATTGATAAAAATCCGATTTAAATGTACCAACATCAACCACACAAATATTAAAAAACAACTACACCATATAATAATTTAACTCACAGTGTTACTGTCAATTATGTTTACCAGAGGCGCAGTTACAATTATAAGGCTTGAAATTAAGTAAAAGCGTTAGAAACCCGATACAATTATTTTAACTTTTGTGTATAAAACACACTACCAGCTAAATACCCGAATAATACATTTTGCATAAGACATGCTTCCAGCGTGGATTTTAACGACATTGCAACAATTAAATTGCAGAATATTAAATTTGTAAACTGCACTTTATGAGACATTACCACCCGAGTAATCCCTTCAGCTTTGACATGCCGGTCTTGCTTACAGTAACCTTTGCTCCGCAATGCAACAATGCTATATGGCTTTCTTTCTCATATGGCTCAATTCTCATTAACTGATTTACCGGAACCAGAAATGAGCGGTGCACTCTTACAAAATGCTGCGGGTCCAGAGATTGCTCAATATGAGACAAGGTGCTTTTTTTCAGATATGTCCCACCTTTTGAAACAATACGCACATAGTCATCATCTGCTTCTATATAGTGAATATCCTGAGCAGGTATTATTCTGATAAGTCCATTGTCTTTAACAACAACTCTATGCTGATAACCTTCGTATATATTATTTTCCAATAATGGAGCTATACCTCCGGTATGTTTTACCGGTGCCATCTGCAGCCATTTTTCTACGGCCTTATCAAAACGTTCTTTAATAACAGGCTTCAGCAGATAATCTATGGCATGTGCCTCAAATGCCTTTAATGCATACTCATCAAACGCCGTTGTGAAAATAACAGATGGCATATGTTCCAGTAGTTCCAGCATTTCAAAACCATTCAACCGAGGCATCTGAATATCCAGAAATACAAGATCTGGCTCATGCTGCTGTATCGCTTTAAATCCTTCAAAACCATCTCCGCATTCTGCTACTATATCAAAACTGTTATGCGACTGTAAGTGTGCAGATATTAATTGTCTTGCCAGCGGCTCATCATCTATCAGAATTACTTTGTACATATTGCTGTGGTATTTTCAATATTGTTGTAAAGGTATTGTCCACAGCGTTTGTATGCAGCAAATCATTGCGTGCGTATAACAGATACAAACGCCGTCTGATGCCTTTAAGACCAAAGCCGGTGCCTCGTGGAGGTCTCATATCCGGGTCATAGGGATTTTTTACCTGAAGCTCCAGCATACCATTGCTTAAAATAATAGCAATAGTAATTTCCACATTGCCTGTATTCCCATACAATCCGAACCTGATGGCATTTTCAAGTATTGGCTGCAAGAGAAACGGAGGGATGAAGGCGGCAAAAGAATCATTAATATCAATGCTCACCTTTAACCTGTCTCCAAACCTTACAGATTCTATTGCCAGATACGACCGGATATAATTCAGCTCTTCCTCCAGAGGGATCAGCTCATCGGACTCTCTCTTTACAGAGCTGCGCAGAAAATCTGACAACTTACCTATCATCTCCTGTGCTCTGGAAGGAGATATCATAATCAGCGCATTAATAGAATTAAGACTATTATAAAGAAAATGTGGCTGCAACTGCTGCCGCAATTTAAACAGTTCTGCTTCTTTCAATTAAGCAGAGGCATCTACCTGCTGATGAAACCTGCTATCCATTTCTGCAAGATTCTTCCGAAACGCGCTGATTGTAGCCACCCAGGTAGTAAATATCCACACAACCAGAAACCTGACCGGCAAAGTATCTGACAGCCATATACAATATGATTTATATTCAGGATCACTCATCCACCACCGTATCACTTCATACTGTGCAAAAACAGTAACTGAGCTGATAAATAGTGCTACAAACAAGGCATATACGGTAATGGCAACAGTGGTAGGATATGCTCTTACCAATAAGATAATTCCCCAAATAGAAATGCTCAGTACAAGAGTGCTGATAACTGAATCGTCGATGCTTGTCTGAACATCAAAATGAAAAACGCTGAATAGTATAAAGAAATGCACGGCCAACACGCCGAGCATTAGCAAAAAAATTAACCAGTGAATGTTTTTTCTCAGATAACGCAACTATTCTCAAAAATAAGATAATTAATAAAATAGCATTCGGAATACTTCTTGTTATATTAAAATAAACAGTCAGTTAAAAATGAATATAATAATTACAATGCTGCCTAACATTGAAAGTAAAAACTGCACCATAATAAGTGACTTTCTACCTCATAATGCGCTAAAATGACCGAAAAGATGTAGGAAAAATGAGCTGAAAATGAATTATATTTGACTTTATAACGTATACAAATATTTTGATGTAACTAATTGTTATTAAAATTAAAATCACACATACAGGTACGTAAACTTTTATTCTATGCTACGTGTATTTTCAAAAACTCACATCTCCATGATTCGATATATACTTCTTAGTGCTTGTATTCTGACCGGAATAACAGCACAGGCACAAAACTCAGGTATTGCCACATTACTACCACAAACCCGGCAAACGAGCTGGAGTAGTAAAACCAATCCAAACAACATATCCGATGCTGAAATCGAAAAAGGCCTGAAAGAACAAAAGCAAATCACGCCCCTGTTTCGTACAGATATCAGGACAAACTTCACCTACTTTTCAAAAGTTGACAGGTATAGTGGCAAAGAAGTACGTGACTATAACAAGGGCTATGAAAAACACCCCGAACTGGGCATACTGTTTGCAGATGCACCCTGCCATGACTGTTATGAACTGATAGATAAACGTACTCCTACGCAGAAATACTTTGTAAAAGAAGGTACAGATGCGAAGGAATTCATCTTACAGTCATACATACAACCCATACATTACCAGGATGAAAATGGCGTATGGCGTACTGCCACAGGGAATTTACACCCTGATGAAAAAACTAACGGCACTTACATTACATCTGGCCTGCCCGTAAATATTACTGTCAATACTCAAAAGAAGTATACAGCACTAACGAATGCCGAAGGGCAGGAAATGCGCTATAATAATCTGGAGCTGGTATACATAAAACCAGATGGCACTGAAACATCTCTTGGCAATGCCAACTGGACAAATTATACTGCCGGAGATAATGGAGTACGTATAACAGATGCATGGCCCGGGATAGACATAGAAATGCGGGTATTAAAAAGCGGACTGAAAACAAATTTTGTCATCCGTAATGCTATGCCTGCATATGCTGCAGGGATGCTGGCATTCAGAGACCATCTGACAACCAATGATAAACTAACACTTACAGGCCCCGGGAAAGAGCCATTTAATGGTACAGTAAATATCAAAAACCAGAATGGTGAAGATGTATTCCTGATGAATGGGGCATTTGCATATGAGCAATATGGCGACAGCAACTCACTGGTACTGCTCAATTACAGAATAGAGGGGAATGATATACTGGATATACAAACGCCCGGCAGCTTGCTGAATAAAGCAGCTTCTGCATACCCCCTCATTATTGACCCGCTGGCCAGTGGTACACTTTCCAGTGGCTTTACATATACGGCAGGTGCATTTCCCCCGGCACTGGCCACAACAGGAGCATACTGCACGAATACAAACAATGTTGCCATACCTGCTGCTGCAACGATTACAAACATTCAGCTTACCTATAACTATTATGGACCGGCGGGCATACCGTGGAACAGGTCTATGCTAGGCTTTCGTATTAATGGAGGCTGTACATGGGCATGGCTATCATGTGGTACAGCTACAAGTAGCGGCATAGGTGGCGGAACATGCGGCTTAAACTCTTACAGTCCATGGACGGCAGGACCTGCATGGGGTACCACCCCGGGTTGTGTGCCGGCATTTACATGTGCGGCATATAACCTGCCATTTGACGTATTACTTACCCAGCGCGAGACCGCAACGGCAGCATGCGCCCAGACGGTATATGCAACCCAGTCGGGCTTTACTGTTATTGTTTCCGGTTCAGTAGCTACGCTTCCTGCTATTACACCCACAGGGCCGCTTACATTATGCATGCCGGCTACGGTATCATTATCTGCTGTGCCGGCTACCGGTGTATGGAGTTCATCAGCACCTGGTGTAGCCAACGTATCAATGTCGGGGGTGGTAACCGGAGTTGCAAACGGGACAGCAAATATCGTGTACACATCAGGCGGCTGCACCGCTACTGTGCCATTTACTGTAGGTACTACACCTACTATCTCCGGCACACCCAGCATATGTTTTCCCGGCACTACTATACTTACCGGCACACCTGCCGGAGGTGCGTGGACCTCTTCTGCACCAGGTGTAGCTACTGTCACCGGCGGCACTGTAAATGCAGTATCTATCGGCACTACACTTATTAGCTATAATACCGGTACCTGTACCGCTATACAACCCGTTGATGTAAACTCATCATCTGGCACAGCACCTGTCACACAGCCTACAGGAATCTCTTTTTCAGGTATTTCCACCACAGGTGCTACCGTTAACTTCACTCCCAACAGCTCTACAGGCTACCTGGTGGTAGCAAGCACATCACCTGTACTTACTGCTACCCCTGCCACACATACTACATATCCTACCGGAAGCAGCTTCGGTGGCGGCATTGTTATTCAGGGTTCGGCTTCTGGCAGCACACCATCATATACCACCTCGCTGCTAACATCCAACACTTTCTATTACATTACTGTTTTTGCGTTCAACAATGATTGTACCGGACCTCTTTACAATACAGTAGCCCCTCTTACAGGTACATTCAATACCTGCGTAGCACCTCCGGGGGCTCCGGTAATTGGTACTGCCGGTACTAACTCTATTGACCTGAGCTGGGCACCATCACCTGCAGGTGGAGGATACATTACACCTGTCAACTATGTAGTATATGCATATACTGACGCTGCCATGACAACCCTGGCCACAGGCTACCCACAAATGGCGGGAGTAGTAACATCATACACAGCAGCAGGGCTTAATACAGTAACCCAGTACTGGTTCAGAATAGCTGCGGCTGATGCCTGTGCCATTATGAGCAATGTGAGTACAGGCACAACCACCTGTGCCGCAGCAGGGTCACTGCCATATCTGCAAACCTTTGAGATAGGTACAGTACTGGGTGAAGACAACCCCAACTGTATGACATCCAATGTACAGAACTGTGTATTTACCGGGGTTGAAACTTCTGTTACTTTCCTCGGCACTATCAATACCAATCATACTCCCGGTGGAACAAAATTCTATAACCTGTTCAGAGGCGGGGCCTGCTCACCCGGCTGGGCAAACCAATGGCTACTGCTGCCATCTTTAAACCTGACAGCAGGTACTACATACAGGTTCAGCTTCTGGTATCGCACAGATGGTATTACATGGAGTGCGGTCAATGTACAGTACAGCACAACAAGTACAGTACCTGCAGTAACATCATCGGTAATGGGTGGCACACCTGGAACTATTGGTCCCGGACTTACATCCTTTAACAATACTGCATGGACACAATATCTGCAAACCTTCACTGTACCTGCAAGTGGTACATACTGGATAGGCATTAATATGCAAAGCGGTGGCTCTGCAAGTCTATTAGGTCTGGACGATATAGAAGTCTGTGCTGTACCTACAGTAACAGCTACCAATAGTGCGCCGCCGTACTGTGCACCTGCATCAGTATTTCTGTCGTCTACAGGTACAACCGGAGCTGTGGAATATGCATGGTCAGGCCCTTCAGGCTATTCTTCCACTCTTGCCAGCCCTACAGCTATCAGCGGTTTGGGTGCGGGCACTTACACATACTCTCTCACCGTTGTGAATGACCCTACCTCTGCAGGATTTGGCGGCCTTTGCACAGCTTCAGGAACAACGACTTTCTCTGTCAGCAATCCTCCGCCTCCTATTTCCGGCACAGCATCTGTTTGTGCCAGCCTTACAACAACACTCAGCAATGCCACACCGGGCGGCACCTGGAGCAGCAGCACCCCTGCGGTAGGCACAGTGAATACAAGTGGTGTTGTTACCGGCATATCTGCAGGCACTACTACTATCACTTATAACGTAGGTGGCTGTTATAGCACACTGGTTGTAACTGTTACATCATTCCCTGCTACTATAACAGGCGCATCATCTGTATGTCTTGGCAGCACCGGTACACTTAACTCCACACCGGCCGGAGGTACATGGACCAGCAGCAATACAGCCGTCGGCACCGTATCTGCAACTGGCGTAGTTACCGGTATTTCACTGGGCACTACTACTATTACTTATTCCTTCGGAGGTAGTTGCTATAATACAAGGACAATTACCGTTAATCCAAACCCTACTCCTATCACAGGACTGTTCAGTATCTGCATTGGTACTACTACTACACTTACAAGTACACCATCAGGAGGTTTCTGGACACACTCCTCACCAACTATAGCCAATGTGGGAGTACTTTCCGGTGCGGTTACAGGCCTGGCTATCGGAGTTGATACTATTGTGTACTCGGTAAATGGATGCTCTGCATCCCAGACCGTCACCGTTGTCCCGAGTCCGGCTCCTATTGTTGGCCCATCGACCGTCTGTCTTGGTTATCCTACTATAACGCTTACCAGCGCAACACCCGGAGGCACATGGACCGCAAGCAACGCTAATGTTTCAGTAGGACTTACTACTGGTGAAGTGACTGGTAATGCAGTTGGCAGCAGTGTCATTACCTATGCGCTCAGTGCAGGGTGCTTCAGTACCCATACGGTTACGGTACTGGGTACCCCACCAGCACCTACCGGTACACTTTCTTTCTGTGAAGGAACCACCACTACGCTCAGTCATGGTACTACAGGAGGCACATGGAGCTGCTCCTGTCCAACGGTAGCTACGGTTACCACAGGCACAGGTGTAGTATCGGGTATCGGAGCAGGAACATGTATTATCACATACACATTGCCGTCCGGCTGTATTGCCATGGCTACTGTTACCGTAAACCCAAACCCATTAGGCATAATTGGCACACTAACAGTTTGCCAGGCTAATACAACCTCACTATCCAGCCCCACCCCCGGTGGCAGCTGGAGCAGCAGTACACCATCAGTAGGTACGATTAATACAATCAGTGGCGTATTGTATGGTGCAGGTGTAGGTACTACTACTATCTCCTACACAATGAGTACAGGTTGCTATACGGTAGCAGTGGCTACCGTTACTCCTGCGCCTTCTCCTATTACGGGCGTAATGAATGTTTGCGCAGGCTCATCCACACCTCTGACAGCTTCCCCTGCCGGTGGTGTATGGTCCAGCACCAATCTTTCCGTTGCAACAGTATCAGGTACTGGTGTTGTTACAGGTCTGGCACCCGGCACCACTATGATATCCTATACAACACCTTCCGGTTGTTACGATACTGCCATTATCACTGTACTGGACACACCCACTGCCATAACCGGTGCCGCAGGCTATTGTCTGGGCACTACTACTACCCTATCCTCTACTCCTGCAGGAGGTACATGGAGCAGTAGTGCACCTTCTATAGCACCCATAGTGTCTACCAGCACTTCAGGCAGCACATCTTCTGTTATAATGAATAGCTTTATGACAGGCACATCCACTATCGTATATACCCGCACAAACGGCTGTACAAAGTCGGTTGTTGCCACTGTAAACCCACTACCTGGGCCTATAGGTGGCACTACAGCTACCTGTATCAACCAATGCACCACACTGACTAACGCTATAACGGGCGGTGTATGGAGTAGCAGTAACCCGGCTGTAGGTACTATTAATGCCGCTACAGGTCAGTTGTGTGGCGTCACTGCAGGTACAACCAATGTTACTTATTCATTGGGAACAGGTTGCACTGTCAGCACTACTATTACGGTGAACTCTCTACCTGCATTACCTACTGTAAGCGGAGGAGGCCCGGCAGCTGTATGTATAGGCACATGCCTTACACTAACCTCAGCGCCTACCCCGGGTACGTGGAGCAGCAGCAACCCTGCTGTGGGCACCGTAAATACAACAGGCGTAGTATGTGGCGTTACCGCTGGTACTACCGCTATCAGCTATACACTGGTGAGTACGGGCTGTGTGAACAGCCGCGTGGTAACGGTGAACGGACTTCCGGGCGCTATCAGCGGTTCATCGGCAGTATGTGTGGGACAGTGTACCACACTTACCGACACGCCTGCTACCGGTACATGGAGC
>Ga0075012_10006012_pt1 | contig 11047 bp, 11 predicted proteins | sample All_14_2_FD_71474 | JGI IMG/M metagenome (GOLD analysis project Ga0075012, IMG submission 71474) | Freshwater microbial communities in response to fracking from Pennsylvania, USA - Allegheny Zone_MetaG_DW_15 | ecosystem: Environmental > Aquatic > Deep subsurface > Groundwater > Drilled...
CCCCACACCCCAGCCCCCTCAAGTTGTTCGATAATCGAACGCCAACGTTCAACAATCGTTCGAAATCAGGGTTTTCCTTGGCTTTCTGAACCTTCGCGCAACAAGCCCACCACGTGAATCCACTCAGCACCGAAGCCCGACCTGCCATCGACAAACGCGACTGGATCGCTGGTCTAGAGAAGGGCCTGGCGGTGATTGAAGCGTTTGACGATCAAAACCCCCGACTCACGGCCAGCCAGGCCGGCGTGCGCTGCGGCCTCACGCGCACCGCCGCGCGCCGTTACCTGCTCACGCTGGCGCACCTGGGCTATGTGGGCACAGACGGCAAGTTGTTCTGGCTAACGCCGCGCATTCTGCGGCTGGGGCATGCGTACCTGGAATCGGCGCGCCTGCCGCGCCTGGTGCAGCCGTTTCTGCAGCGCATTGCGGGTGGCACGCAAGAGGTGGCTTACCTGGGTGTGCTCGACGGTGACGACACGGTCTACATTGCCCGCAGTGGCGCCCACCGGCTCATGAACACCGGCTACATGCTGGGCGCACGCATACAGACCCAACTGTCCACAGCGGGCATGGCCATCTTGGCGGGTCTGGGTGAAGCGGCGTCGGATGCCTGGCTGGCACAACGCACGCTGCGGGCTTTCACGCCCTACACCACCGCATCCAAAGAGCAGCTTCGCAGCGAACTCGACCAGTTCCGACGCCAAGGCTGGGCACAGCTGGAACAGCAACTGGAGCTGAACTACCGCGGCATCGCCGTGCCCTTGCTCGACCGCCACAACGCGGTGCACGGCGCCATCAGCATCACGATGCCCATCAACCAGGAAAGCAGCGAAGACGCCACCAAACGGGTGCTGCCGGTGCTGCAAGAAGCCGCCCGCAGCCTCAGGCCCTTGTTGTGAAACAGCGCAAACGTGTTTGCGATCGCAAACCGCCGTGTTACTTGTAAAAAACCTCCACCCTGCCCTTGATCTTCATCAGCAGCGGCTGGCCTTTGCGATCCACGGTTTTGCCTGCGGGCACCTTCACCCAGCCCTCGCTGATGCAGTATTCGGCCACATCAAAGCGCTCGCGGTCGTTCAGGCGAATGCCGATGTCGTGTTCAAACACAGCCGCCACGTGGTGCGGGCTTCGGGGGTCGATGGAGAGGTGGTCAGGCAGCGCTGGGGCTTGGGTCGCGTCGGTCATGGAACGTGCTCAATCAATAAAAACAAACGATCAACGGCCATTTTCGCGGATTTGATCGGGCCTTGCGCCTGCTGGCTGCGGCGCCTGCGAGCCTGAGACGGCTCAACCACCCAGGCCGGCAAACACGTTTTGCACGTCTTCGTTCGCATCCAGCGCCGCCAGAAAGGTTTCCACCTCGTCCAGCTGCACGGGGCTCAGGCTGCTCGGGTCGATCGGGTTCTTGGGCTTGTACCCCAGCTTGGCCGACAGCACGGTAAAGCCCTGCGCAGGCAGCGCACGGCTGACCAAGTCCAGGTCGGTCGGATCGGTCATGAACACGGTCACGCCGTCTTCGTCGCCCGGCTCAACATCTTGCGCACCCGCTTCAATGGCGGCCATCTCAGGATCGGCGCCTTGTATCGCCGGTTCGGCCTCAATGATGCCCACGTGCTCGAAGTCCCAAGACACCGAGCCGCTGGTGCCCTGCTGGCCTTTGCGGAACAGCACACGCATATCGGATGCGGCGCGGTTCACGTTGTCGGTCAGGCACTCCACCATCACCGGCACCCGGTGCGGCGCAAAACCTTCATACATGACGTGCTCGAAATGCACGGCTTCGCCGGTCAGCCCTGCGCCCTTCTTGATGGCGCGGTCCAGCGTTTCTTTGGGCATAGACACCTTGCGGGCCTGCTCCACCACCAGGCGCAGACGCGCGTTGGCGGCCGGGTCAGCCCCGTGCCGGGCTGCGATCATGATGTCTTTGGCCAACTTGCCAAACAGCCGGCCCTTCGCGTTGGCGGCCAAATCTTTGTGTTTTGCTTTCCACTGCGCGCCCATGGGTTTTCCTTGTGTTGCGGCTGACCAAAGTCGGCAAGTTTAGAACTTCTTCGTAAATATTATGTTGATCTGATCGGGCACTTTGCGAAAGACAACGATAGCGACGGTCAGTTGGTTGAAACCATCTCGTTAAGGATGCTCTGAAAAACCCACCACCAAGCGTGATACGCACCTTGTCAAGTTCCGCCTGTTTATAAACACGCTTAAGTCAGACGCCAAAAGGTGCCCGTGCAATGTTTGGTACCAGGTAAGTCCTACTGCAGAGGAGAAAACTTAAACGGATGGCTTGGAAACTTCTTTCGCCTGGCTTAACACCTATCAGGAGTCCAGCGCGCCAGTCTGACACGTCCTGTGGCGCTCAGTACCACCTGCCATCCAGCTGTTTGGCTTTCTTGATGGCAAAAAGAAAGCGTTCCAACCTGCAGACCGCCAGATACCAACAAAGTACGGCCTGACGAGACGTAAGAAATATAGCGAGCCACATGGGTGTTGCCACGGATGATCAATCCTTCAGGCAACTTGGATTGGTACCTTATGACGGTATCTTCCGGATCCAACTCGGAATTTCCGTTCACATCGTGAAAAAGCAACCAACCCTTTTGCCAGTCGCCTTGGGCATCGCAAGCATCGATTGAACTGGCCACGCACACAACCACCCTGCCCTGCCTTCGCTTGATGGCCTCGCTGCGCGCCATGGACATCCATGAAGAAAACTCTTCGGCTGTGTTGCGAACCTGCAGCGGAAAAAACATCGCACGAAGCGAGGGCACCGCAGCCAAGCTCAAAACAGACGCAATCATTAAAACCGTTAACAGCTCGACAAGAGACCATCCCCGCTGAATATTTGGCATACGTCATTCCCTGAAATTGTGATTGACAGGGTTTGACTTATCTCGCAATTTTTCATGACACATCCACCCTGTTTTATATATTTTTGGACACCGTACTGGAACAGCCTTACTTTCGACTTGCAAAAACCTTGAACGTCAGCGCGCATGGCCCGCCGTTGATCGACTTTTTAGGGCCACTGGTCAGCGCCTCACCCAGCATGGGCATGAAGCTTGTGACACTTTGGGTGATCAAGCTTGCCTTTTGCTCTAGCTTGCAAAATCTGCACAAACCCATCATGACGCCTTGCATTGTAAATTCTTGTGGTGGTTCAAAAAAACAAACGGCTTATGCTGAGCGAGGATTCACGCTCATTGAGTTGATGATTACGGTTGCAATTATAGGAATACTGTCGGCTATTGCCTACCCTTCATATACCCAATACATCATTCGCAGCTACCGGGTATCAGCACAAACACAAATGCTGGACATTGCCAATCGCCAGCAACAATTTTTTATTGCCAATCGCATCTACGCCACGAAAACTCAAATCGAAGCCAACGGATTCCAGTTGGAGACCGATCTGGCCAAACGATACGACTACAGCATCACACTCGGTACGGCCGCTGTCCCATCTTACACCATTCAATTCACAGCAAAAAGCAACCAACTCACCGACGGCAACCTCACCCTGGACAGCACCGGAGCGAAGACTCCAGCCAACAAATGGAACTGATGATTCGAAACCAACTCTTTGAATTTTCACCATGCGGCAACCTGCATCCCTAAATCGGCAGTCTGGCAGCAGCCTGATTGAAATATTGGTCACCATTTTGGTCATGACCGTTGGATTTTTGGGTCTTGCTGGCTTCATGGTCCAACAGCAACGCCAAGATATAGACTCGTACCAGCGGGCGCAAGCCTTGTTGCTTCTCAATGACATGTCACAGCGCTTGCAGTCGAACCGCGCCAATGCCAACAACTATGTCACGGGTACAGAAAGCCCGCTCGGTATTGGCATGACCTGCGCCACGACAACAACAACCATTGCGCAACAAGACTTGAACGCCTGGTGCAGAGGCTTACAAGGCTCTGCCGAAACCCTGGGAACCCAGTCTGTCGGCGCCATGGTGGGGGCCAGGGGCTGCGTTGAGTCAACAGGCCCGCAACAATTCGCCATCACAGTAGCTTGGCAAGGTATGTCCCCCATTTCTGCACCTGCGTCGCTGTGTGGAGCAGATCTGTACGACGGGCCTACTGGCTCACCCTGTGTCAACGACCTGTGTCGACGAACCGTGACGACACTGGTTCGCATTGGCAGTTTGGCACCCTGAACAGGGGCTTTCATCATGTTCGAAGCAAATTTTCGCCGTCAACGGCACCATCCACAACCACAGTCCAGCAAACCCAGCCGAGGTTTGACACTGATCGAACTGATGGTGTCCATCGCCATTGGCCTCGTTCTGGTGTTGAGCATGCTGGTGCTTTACATCAATATTGCACGCAACCAATCGCAATTGAGCAATTCAGGCCGTCAGGTTGAGAATGGCAAGTTTGCGCTGCAGCTTTTGCAAGAAGACTTGCGCCATGCCGGTTTTTGGGGCGATTACCTTCCGCGCTACGACGACAAAGGTTTGCCCACCCCGGGAGATGTTCCAAACGCACTGCCCAACCCATGCCTGAGCTATTCGGCAGCCAACTGGAATGCCGACTACATTCGAAATTTAATGGGTATTGCCGTGCAAGGCTACAACGCGGTACCCGCAGATTGCAGCAGCTTACTGACCAACAAAGCCAATAACACCGATGTGCTCTTGGTTAGGTATGTTGAAAACTGCACAGCGGGGCAAGCCAATTGTGATGCTGAAATTGCAGGCCGCTTGTATTTTCAAAGTTCACGCTGCTCATCCGAAATTGCCAGTAGCAACCATTTTATTCTGGATACCACCGGGTTAACGCTAAAATCCAACATCAATTGTCCGGCCGTATCACCAGCCACGGATACCGTAGCCGCAAAGCGCCGGTTTATTTCTCATTTTTACTATGTGCGCAATTATTCAGTGACCTCAAGCGACAGCATTCCCACCCTGATGCGCAGCACCTTCAATCTGAGCGGAACAACACTGGCGTTTCAACCACCTCAACCCCTCATTGAGGGAATACAAGGCTTCAGGGTGGAATACGGCATAGACAACCTAGGCAGCAACGGCGCTGCTGTGAGTTATGCGGGAACGGTTAACCGTGGTGACGGTACGCCCGATGTTTACATCACCTGCCCCAAGGCCGGTGGCACGGCGTGCGACGTGAACGACATGTTTAACGTGGTCAGCGCACGGATACACGTTTTGGCCCGAAACTTGGAACCCACACCCGGACATACCGACACCAAAAAATACATTTTGGCAGGTGTTGAGTATGGCCCATTCAACGACGCCTTTATTCGGCGCGTATACAGCACAACGGTCAGGCTGATGAACCCTGCGGGCCGGAGGGAGCCATGAGACCACAACCCAACGGTCGACACCAACAGCAGCCCTTGGGCAGTCAACCCCACCAACGCGGTGCCACCTTGATCGTCTCGGTCATTGTGCTCATGCTGATCACCATGACCGTTGTTTCCGCGTTTCGGGTATCCAAGAGCCATACGCAGGCCGTCGCCAACATGCAATTCAAAGACGAGGCGCTGGCCGCAGCCAATCTGATTATGGAAGATGTGATCAGTTTGCCCAATATAGAAACAATTATCAGTTCCGGCGGCACGATTCCTGTTCGGTATGTGGATATCAACCGTGACGGCGTGAATGATCTGCAAATCGCCTTGGCAGTGCCTCGTTGTATCCGGGTAGATCCCAGCAGCTCCAGCAGTGATGAAAACTTGTCGGGCGTAGAGTCCAACGTGGCCAACACGGGGCAATCGTATGTTTTATGGGAAATTCAAGCCGATGTAACCGACGCCGCCACGGGGGCCAATGTGTCGGTGGTACAGGGTTTTAGGCAACTGGTTGGTACCATTCCAGCCAGCTGCATTTGATAGCAAGCAGGAGAAAATCATGTTCAATTGGAAACACATTGTTTTGGGTTCACTGGTCCCGTTGGGCACGGCCTTCTGCGTACCTGCTGCTGCTGAGGATATCGATCTTTTCGTGGGGGTGGGTGGCGCCGGCACGGCCAAGTCTGATATTCTTTTTGTTTTCGATACGGGTGCCAACTTCAGCAACAGTTCGAATGAAGGCTGCTTCATCAACTCAACCACTGGCCAAGCCAGAACCACGTCGGCAACAGGCTTCACAGCAACCTTACTGACAGGATCAGCTGCGGGCGTGCAACAATGTGCCATGTATTCCGTTTTGGGAAGCTTGACAGCCGATCAAATAGCCAACTTGAGAGTTGGCGTGGTCGGTTTCAACGCAGGGGGTGGTGGCTTAAAATCATACGATCCGTTGACGGGGACGATGAGCAGCAGTTGCCCATCCAACGGTAATGGTGGCTGCGTGCTCGTTCCATTGACCGATTTATCCAATGCAACCAGCAGGCGTAATTTGCTCTCCTGGGTTGAAAATCTTCGCACAAGTGGAAACAGCGACTACAACATCAAAGGTAGCAATTCCGGTTACACCGGTGCAGCCATGCAAGAGACCTGGGCCTATCTGGCGGGCAAGCAAGGTATCTCCACGCGCAACTATGAAAATTCGCATCTATCAGAAAGTTCTTGCAAGCCAAAATCTTATGTCATTTACTTGGCGAATGCCCTCAACAACGCCGGAACGCCAAAAGATCAAAACAGCAACCCTGAATTGACGCTGAAGGGAACCGCAGCTGTTGCTGCTCAGCGGGCGAATCCCGCAGCATTGGAGTCCGATTATGCAACGGTTCGCGGGGACATTTCCACGCGATGCGGAAATTACACCTTTGATTCGGCAGCCAATAGCGTGAGCAATGGCATTTATTCCGCGCATTGGGCTTCTTATCTCCGGCGCCTAGGCGTAACGAGTTATGGCGTAGGAGTGATCGCTCCTGGCAGTTGCAAGCCCGACTACCCTGCGCAGTTGAGCTTGTTGGCCTCCAAGGGGGGAGGAAAATACTTTGATGCAATCAATTTCGAAGAACTCCGGGTTTCTCTTGAAACCATATTGGACGAAATAACGGCTGTCAACGGGGTCTTCGCTTCGGCCAGCTTGCCCGTGAGCGTGAACACCCAGGGTACTTACCTTAACCAAGTCTTCGTCGGCATGTTCCGCCCCGATCCCAACACGCTTCCTCGATGGTCGGGCAACTTGAAGCAATACAAATTCAAAGCGATTCAAACGGATGGCAGCTACGACCTCAAACTGGTCGGTGCTGACGATGTGTCTGCGATCAATGCCAACACAGGTTTCATCACCCAGTGCGCTCGCAGCTTCTGGGGACCGTCGAGCGCACCAGATGTTGATTACTGGTCAGACGTGGCAGGGGCTGGACTCGGCACCTGTACATCGCGTGACCCAACGGGGTTGTCTGATTTCCCAGACGGTGACGTGGTGGAAAAAGGTGGTGCGGGTTACAGGTTGCGTGTAGCCAAATTACCAGCAGATCGAAACATCAAAACATGCACTGGCGACTGCGCTTCACTGACCAATTTCAGCAGCACCACCGCGTTGCTCAATTGGGTTCGAGGTGAGGATGGACTTGACGAAAAAAGAAACAACAATCTCACCGAAATGCGCCCTTCGGTGCATGGGGATGTGGTGCATTCGCGTCCTGTCGCGGTGGACTACGGTGGCACCACAGGGGTGGTGGTTTATTACGGGTCCAACGATGGCATGTTGCGCGCCATCAACGGCAACCAAACTGGCACTGCTGCCGGTGATGAACTGTGGGCCTTCGTGGCGCCCGAGCACAGCAGCCGCTTCGCACGCATTTACGCTAATGATGTCGCTATCGATTTTCCTTCGTTGAACAATCCGGCCACACAAAAACCCTACTTCTTTGACGGCCCCGTCACAGCCCACAAAGAGGGCAACACGGTCTGGATTTTTGCAACCCAACGCCGTGGTGGCCGGATGGTTTATGCCTTCAACGTGTCTACACCGGCTTCACCCAGCATCAAATGGCGCGCTGGCTGCACTGGAAGCACCGATGACTCTTGCACATCAGCCAACTTCACGGGCATAGGCCAGACGTGGTCATCACCGCGTGTCATCCGTACACAGGCCGTGGGAAGCAGCACCCCCCTGTTGATTTTTGGCGGCGGATACGACACATGCGATGACACCGACAACGGCACCACCAACAACAGCTGCACAGCGCCCAAGGGCAACCAGGTTTATGTGCTGAATGCAGACACCGGAGCGCTGGTGAAAAAGTTCGACACACTGCGCAGTGTGGTGGGTGATGTGACGATTGTGCGAAATGCGTCTGGCTTGGCCGAATATGGCTATGCCGCCGATATGGGTGGAAACGTCTACCGCATCAAGCTGACAGGTGCAAGCACGTCCGACTGGGACATTACCCGCATTGCCGCGCTGGGACGCGATACCGTACCTGCAAGCTCCACCGATGGCGCCAGCGCGCGCAAATTTATGTACGGCCCAGAAATAGTGGTGGTGCCCACGCGCGGGTTTAACGCGGTGCTGCTGGGATCGGGTGACCGAGAACACCCGCTGCTAGCCAACAGCGCCACAGCCGCTGTACAAAATTACTTTTACATGCTCATGGACAAGCCGACGGTTGCCAGTTGGTTGACCGATGAGAGTACGGCCTGCGGTGGAACGGGTGTTTTGTGCCACGCGTCTTTGCTGAACATCGTAGCCACCAGCACAGCCACGGTAGCAGCAAACCTCGATGGAAAAAAAGGCTGGAGGATGCAACTTCGCGCTCAAGAGCAGGTGGTCACCTCTGCCGTTGCGTTGTTTGGCGAAGTGACGTTCAGCACCCACCAACCCGTAGCCCCCAGTACCACAAGTACCACCAGTTGCACCAACAGCTTGGGCACGGCTCGGGTTTACAACGTGTCTTACTTGAACGCGGCGCCCCCACTGGGTGGTGAGGATCGCGGTAAAACCATCTCGGGAGGGGGATTGCCGCCATCGCCTGTTGCGGGCTTGGTGACCGTGGACAAGCCTGGCGGTGGCCAGATGACTGTGCCCTTCATCATTGGCGCAACACCCGACTCACCGCTTGAAGTGAAATTGAAAGACAAAAGCAGCACGGCCAGCGGCAACAAGGAACGCATTTACTGGTTCATCCAAAAATGACGGCTTGCTGTTTCTTGGCACGCCCCGCCACCAAAATTCCTGGGGTCTCAAAACCCTTGCGAGGCCCCAGTCGGCAAACCGGGTTTACGCTGATCGAATTGATGGTGGTGGTGGCGGTATCAGCCATCCTGATTGCGGTTGCAGCGCCCAACCTCACAGACATGGCCACCTCAGCCAAACTCAATTCCATCAGTGACCGTTGGATGGCCTCAGCCCATTTGGCGCGCAGTGAAGCCATCAAGCGCAATCGTTTGGTGACCCTGTGCGCGTCAACAGATGGCAGCACATGTGCCACATCGGGCGGCGCCCAAGTATGGTCCTCGGGCTGGGTGATCGGGCACACCGTGGCAGGCACCTGGACGGTGATTGAGCAAGAAGCAGCCTTGGCCTCGGGGTACCGCCTGGAAGTGGCTTCTGGAGCAACGCCGATTTATTCTGTGGTGTATCAACCCACGGGGGTGGACAGCACCACGGCCACGGCCACGGTTTGTCGTTCAAAACCGTCAGGCAACCTACAGCAGCGCAGCATTGATCTTTCCATTACTGGGCGCACACAATTGAGCAAGGCGCCTAGAACCACGGCCTGCCCAACGTCCTGAGCCTCTTGAGACCTTTGCAACCGTGCAAGGGCGCGCATGTCAATCAGGGCAAAACCCTTGCCAAGTGACCACGGCGCATTGGGTCATGGGCTCCTTTCACTTCAAAGAAACCTGCAAAACCATGCACCAGTTCATGGATACCGCGCTGACATGCGCTCGCGAAGCCACCACCCTTTCTGAACCGAACCCCCGCGTTGGCTGCGTGCTCACAACGGCCAACGGCGAAACCATCGGCATGGGCCACACGCAACGCGTGGGTGGCCCGCACGCTGAGGTCATGGCCTTGCGGAACGCACAGTCGCTGGGTCTGTCCACCCAAGGCGCCACCGCCTATGTCACCCTGGAGCCCTGCTCACACCACGGCCGCACGCCACCGTGTTGTGATGCGCTGGTGGCTGCCGGTGTGGGCCGCGTGGTGATTGCTGTGCTGGACCCGAACCCGTTGGTCAGCGGCCGCGGCGCAGAGCGCCTGCGCGCCGCTGGCGTGGCGGTGGATGTGCTGCCAGCCCAAAGCGCGCAGGCCCGCGCAGCGCGCGAACTGAACATAGGTTTTTTCAGCCGCATGATCCGCCAGCGGCCCTGGGTGCGCATGAAGATGGCGGCATCGCTGGACGGCGTGACGGCGTTGGACAACGGCGTGAGCCAGTGGATCACGGGCGAAGCCGCCCGGGCCGACGGCCATGCCTGGCGGGCACGTGCTGGCGCGGTGTTGACCGGCATTGGCACGGTGCTGGAAGACGACCCCATGCTGGATGTGCGTCTGGCGCCCACGAACCGGCAACCGCATCTGGTGATCGTGGACAGCCGATTGGAGACACCACCGAACGCGCGGCTGTTGGGCACACCGGCCAACGGTCTGCCGCGCCAGGTGTGGATTTACTGCGCCGTGAACGACGCAGACAAACAGGCGGCGCTGGAGGCCCTGGGGGCTCAGGTGGTCCATTTGCCGTCCCCGTCGGGCAAGGTCGATCTGGCGGCCCTGCTGCACGACCTGGCCCGGCGCGAGGTGAATGAACTGCACCTCGAAGCCGGCCACAAGCTCAATGGGTCGTTTTTGCGCGAGGGTCTGGTGGACGAATGCCTGGTGTACCTGGCCCCCAAGCTGCTGGGCCAGGGCGCGGGTTTGTCCAACTTCGGCCCCCTGAATGCTTTGCAAGAGGGCGTGCCGCTGGCCTTCCACTCGGTGGACGCGGTCGGCGAAGACTTGCGGATCGTGGCCCGGGTGGTGGGGCGAGACGGGTTTTTACATGCGGGGTGACGGAGGTGCTCTGAAACCCTGCCAAAATACGCGCCTATGTTTACCGGCATCATCACCGGCGTGGGGCGCATCGCCGCCCTCCACGCTCTGGGCAGCTCATTGGACCATGGCAGGCGACTCACCCTAGA
>Ga0075012_10006013_pt1 | contig 11047 bp, 7 predicted proteins | sample All_14_2_FD_71474 | JGI IMG/M metagenome (GOLD analysis project Ga0075012, IMG submission 71474) | Freshwater microbial communities in response to fracking from Pennsylvania, USA - Allegheny Zone_MetaG_DW_15 | ecosystem: Environmental > Aquatic > Deep subsurface > Groundwater > Drilled...
GCGCTGCCCAGCGCCCGGCCACCGGAGACGATGATCTTGGCGGCTGTGAGTTCTGGGCGGTCGCTCTTGGCGATCTCGCTGCCCATGAATTTGCTCTTGCCGTCGTCGGCCGCTGCTGTCGCGGTTTCCACCGCAGCGCTGCCGCCTGTGGAGGCAGCAGGATCGAAGCCCGTGGTGCGCACGGTGATCACGTGCGTGGCGTCCAGGCCCTGCACGGTGGCAATCGCATTGCCGGCGTAGATCGGGCGCTCGAAGGTGTCGGCGGCGATCACCTTGGTGATGTCAGAGATCTGGGCGACGTCCAGCGCGGCCGCCACGCGAGGAGCGACGTTCTTGCCGCTGGCGGTAGCGGGGAACAGGATGTGGCTGTAGTTGGCGGCGATGGTGAGCACCTGCGCAGCCACGTTCTCGGCCAGCCCGTGTTCGAAGCCGGGCGCATCGGCGTGGATGACTTTGCTCACGCCGGCGATCTGCGCGGCGGCAGCGGCCGCAGCGCCGGCGTTGTGGCCGGCGATGAGCACGTGCACCTCACCGCCACATTGAGCAGCGGCAGCGACGGTGTTGAGCGTGGCGCCCTTGATGGAGGCGTTGTTGTGTTCGGCCACAACAAGAATGTTTGCGAGTGCGGTCATGTGTCAGGTCCTCAGATCACTTTGGCTTCATTTTTGAGCTTGTCCACCAGGGCCGCCACATCGGCCACCTTGATGCCGGCACCGCGCTTGGGCGGCTCGCTGACCTTCAACGTCTTGATGCGCGGGCTCACGTCCACACCGAGGTCTTCGGGCTTGACGATGTCCAGCGTCTTCTTCTTGGCCTTCATGATGTTGGGCAGCGTCACGTAACGCGGCTCGTTCAGACGAAGGTCGGTCGTGATGACGGCCGGCAGTGTGACGGACAGGGTCTCAAGGCCGCCATCCACCTCACGAGTGACGATCGCTTTGCCGTCGGCCACTTCCACCTTAGACGCGAAAGTGGCTTGCGGCAGACCGGCCAGCGCGGCCAGCATCTGGCCGGTCTGGTTGCAGTCGTCGTCGATCGCCTGCTTGCCCAGGATGATCAGACCGGGTTGTTCCTTGTCGACCAGCGCCTTGAGCAGCTTGGCCACGGCCAGGGGCTGCAGCTCTTCGGTGGTTTCCACCAGGATAGCGCGGTCCGCGCCGATGGCCATGGCGGTGCGCAGGGTTTCCTGGCACTGCGTGACGCCGCAAGACACGGCGATCACCTCGGTGACCACGCCCTTCTCCTTCAAGCGCACGGCTTCTTCCACCGCGATCTCGTCAAACGGGTTCATGCTCATCTTGACGTTGGCAATGTCCACGCCACTGCCGTCACTCTTCACGCGCACCTTGACGTTGTAATCCACTACGCGTTTGACGGGGACGATGACTTTCATAAATTCACTCCTTGTTCAGATGCGTTCCAAGACCACGGCAATGCCCTGCCCCACGCCGATGCACATGGTGCACAGCGCATAGCGCCCGCCCGTGGCGTGCAGGCGGTTCACCGCCGTGGTGGCCAGGCGCGCACCGCTGGCGCCCAGCGGGTGGCCCAGCGCGATCGCGCCGCCCCAGGCGTTCACGCGCTCGTCGTCGTCCTGAAGGCCGAGCATGCGCAGCACGGCCAGGCCTTGCGCGGCAAAGGCTTCGTTGAGTTCGATCACGTCCATCTGCGCCAGCGTCAGGCCGGTGAGCGCCAGCACCTTCTGCGTGGCCGGTGCCGGGCCGATGCCCATGATGCGCGGGGCCACGCCCACGGTGGCCATGCCGACCACACGGGCGCGTGGCGTCAGACCATTCTTCTTCGCACTGGCTTCGTCGGCCAGCAACAGGGCGCAGGCGCCGTCATTCACGCCGCTGGCGTTGCCCGCGGTCACGCTGCCATCGGGCCGCACCACACCCTTGAGCTTGGCGAGCGACTCCATGGTGGTGGCGCGGGGGTGTTCGTCGTGCTCCACCACGAGGGCGTCGCCCTTCTTCTGGGGAATCGTCACCGCCACGATCTCGCGCGCTAGGTGGCCGGCCTTCTGTGCGGCCACGGCCTTGGTCTGGCTGGCCAGGGCCATGCGGTCTTGTGCTTCGCGCTCGATCTTAAACTCGGTCGCCACGTTCTCGGCCGTCTCGGGCATGGAGTCCACGCCGTACTTCTCTTTCATGAGCTTGTTGACGAAGCGCCAGCCGATGGTGGTGTCGTACACGGCGTTGTTGCGGCCGAAGGCGGTCTCGGCTTTGGGCATCACGAAGGGTGCGCGGCTCATGCTCTCCACACCACCGGCGATCATGAGTCCGGCCTCGCCCGCGCGGATGGCGCGCGCCGCCGTGCCCAGGGCATCGAGGCCCGATCCGCAGAGGCGGTTGATGGTGGCGCCGGGCACCTCCATCGGCAGGCCGGCGAGCAGGCTGGCCATGTGGGCCACGTTGCGGTTGTCCTCACCGGCCTGGTTGGCGCAGCCGAAGATCACGTCGGTGATGCTGGCCCAGTCCACCCCGGGGTTGCGCTGCATCAGCGCGCGCAGCGAAATGGCGCCGAGGTCGTCGGTGCGCACGCTGGAGAGCGCGCCGCCGTAGCGGCCGATGGGGGTGCGGATGGCGTCGCAGATGAAGGCTTGGTGGATATTCATGTTGTCAGTGTTCAAGCAAGCAGGAAATGTCAGCCAGGCGAGCGCCATGCCCGCTGGTCTGTACGAGGGAATTGAGGTCCTCCAGCAGTTCAGCGCGCGGTTGTCGTCGGGCCCAGAAAACCGGGCCCCCTTCCCATCGCGGGAAGCCGTAACCGTGCACCAGCACCACATCGATGTCGCTGGCGCGCTCGGCCACGCCTTCGGCCAGAAGGAGTGCGGCTTCGTTGACGATGGCCAAGAGTGCGCGCCGCTGGATTTCGGCCGCGCTCAGTGTGCGCCGCACGATGCCCCGCCGAGCGGAGGCCGATTCGATCAGACCACGCACGGCGCTGTCGGTCACGGTGGACGAGACGCCGTCGGTGTGCACGTAGTAGCCTGCGCCGGACTTGCGACCCAGCCGGCCTTGCTCGCACAGAAGGTCAAGAATGTCGACGTAGCGCTCGCGCGGATCGCGGGTGGTCGCGCGTGCGCGGCGCATGCGCCAGGCGATGTCCAGGCCGGAGAGATCTGCGACGCTGAAAGGACCCATGGCGAAGCCGAATTCCTGCAGGGCCTGGTCCACCTCCTCGGGCCACGCGCCGTCTTCCAGCATGAACTCGCATTGCCGTCGGTAGGCGTCGTAGAGGCGGTTGCCGATAAAGCCGAAGGCGTTGCCACACGGTACTGCCATTTTCTTCAACTGCCTGCCCAGCGCCATGCCCGTAGCGAACGCGTCGGTGGAGGTCTTCTCACCGCGCACAACCTCGAGCAGCTTCATCACATTCGCCGGGCTGAAGAAGTGCAGACCCAGCACGTCCTGCGGCCGGGTGGTGGAGGCGGCGATGGCGTCGATGTCGAGGTACGAGGTGTTGGTGGCAAGCACCGCACCGACTTTCGCGTGGCCGTCGATCTTGCGGAACACCGCCTGCTTCACGGCGAGTTCTTCGAACACCGCCTCGATAACGATGTCGGCCGGGCCAAGTCGGGACCAGTCGGTGGTGGCGAGCAGCCGGGCTTCATGGCTGGCGGCCTCGGTGGCTTTGAGCCTGCCCTGCGCTACCCTTTTCTTGTAGTGGTCGAGCACCCGCTGCCGCCCGCGTTCGAGGGCGTCGTCTTCCTGATCGATCAGTACAACGGAGAGCCCGGCATCGAGCGCAGCGATGGCGATGCCCGTGCCCATGGTGCCGCTGCCGATCACGGCCACGACCTGGAAGGAACGGTACGTGGCCGATGCGCGCACGGCGGGCTTCATGGCATTGCGCTCAGCGAAGAACAGGTGCCGCAGCGCGTGCGCTTCCGGGCCCAGCCGCAGCGTGTTGAAGGTCTCCCGCTCGGCCAGCAGGGCCTCGTCGAGCGGCAGTGTGATCGCTGTCTTGATGGCCTCGATGGCAGCCCGCACTGGCGGGCGATTCCGGCCCGCGCGCAGCGCCGCCTGCTCGGCCTGGGTGATGTGTTCGGCCGTTTCAGCGGGCACGTTCTCGTCGGCCAGCCGGCGCTTGCGCCCTTTGAGGGTGCGCGCGAATTCCACGGCGGCCGTGCGCAGATCAGTATCGACCACCTGGTCCAGCAGACCCAGGTCCAGAGCCTGCCGAGCCGGCAGACGCGTGCCGGCGCAGATCAGTTCGATAGCCTTTGCCAGGCCCACGCGGCGGGGCAGGCGCTGCGTGCCACCGGCGCCCGGGATCATGCCCAGCGTGACCTCCGGCAAACCGACCACGGCGCGCACATCCGCCACGCGGGCGTCGCAACCCAAGGCCAGTTCAAAGCCGCCGCCCAGCGCCGCGCCGTGGATGGCCGCCACGACCGGCTTGGCGCATTGCTCGATGGCAGCGATCACCATCGGAAGCTGGGGGTCTTCAAGCGGCTGTCCGAACTCCTTGAGGTCGGAGCCGGCGATGAAGGTCGATCCGGCGCCGATGATCACGCCGGCCTGCCATACCGTGCTGCGCGACAGTTGTTCGATTGCATCGAAAATGCCCTGGCGCACGCCCAGCGAGCCGGCATTGATGGGTGGGTTGTGGATCTCGATGACCAGCACGTCTTGTGCGGCCACCAGCTGGATGGGGTTGGAGGGCGATGTGTTCATGGAGTAGGGGGTGTCTTGTCTCCAAACCAGGCCGTCAGAATGCCGTTGCACACGTTGCTCTGTTCGTGCTGCACCCAGTGGCCTGCGTCGGAAACGATGTGCAGGTGTCGGTGGTCGCGTCCGTCGAGTAGAACGCGGCCTATTTCGCAAGGATGCGCCGTGACGTCGTGCTCGCCCCATACCAGCAACAGGTCGTCGCGGTAAGTGGCGAGGATGTCAGGCAGCCGCGCATCGCGGGAGATGGCCTTGCTGCGGTAGCGCGTTGCGTGCGACGAGCAGGCGTGGGCCAGGAGCGCTTGCGCGTCGATGCTGGCGCTGTCGTGCAGCATCAGGCGCTGGAGGTTGAGAGCGTGGGCCTGCCAGCGTTCCAGGCCTTGCGTCTGGCGCCAGTTCATGAGTTCGTCTGCCTGCCGCCTTTGGCCACCGTGCCCGGCCGTTCCGAGCAGCGCGAGGCGTTGCACAGGCGTGGCGGTGGTGGTCGCCAGTTGCGCTGCGACCAGTCCACCGAAAGAAAAGCCGGCGATCCCGATACCCGCGCCACTCATGGGCAATTGCGAAAGTCCGGCAGCGAGTGCGCCAATGAGGCGTTGCTGGCGGTTCGGATCGTGCGGGTGGCCTGGCAGGGCATCCGACTCGCCGAAGCCAGGCATGTCGGGCAACCACAGCCGAAACCGCGAGGCCAGTCCATCAATGTTGCGTGCCCAGTGCATCCACGAACCATGGCCACCGTGGATGAGCACCAGGTCGGGCCCGTCGCCCCAGCGTCGCCAGCGGGTGCGCGCGCCGTCGAACCAGGTGTCGTGCCGTTCGCCCTGCGAGGCCAGGTGCTGCAGATCGCGCCGTGCAGAGACCAACTCCCTGGGGAAGGACGCGCGCGGCGAGGTCATGCCTGGAAAACCAGCGCATCGACGGCGCTCACACCCTGTCCTTCAGGCAGGACCAGCAGCGGATTGACCTCCGCTTCGACGATGCGCAGATCGGGTCGTATGGCCAACTGAGACAGTGCACAGACGGCCTGGGCCAGGGCTTCCAGGTCACCCCGGGCCTTGCCCCGCAGGCCGGTCAGGGCTTTGAGGGCATTGACCTCGGTGGTCATCTCTCGGGCGGTTTCAATCGACACCGGGGCCATGCGGATGCTGCGGTCGCGCGCCACTTCCGCCCAGATGCCACCGGCAGCCAGCATCACGATGGGCCCGGCTTCCGGATCGACACGATAGCCCACCAGCACTTCGCCCAAGCCCTTCTGCATAGGCTGAACCAGCACCTCGTTGCACACCGCGTCTGGCGCCTTCTCGCGCAGATTGCGTTGCAGCGTGTCGATGGCGACGGAGAGTTCCTGTTCGTTTTGGATGTTCAACAGCACGCCGCCTACTTCGGTCTTGTGCGGAATGTCGGCGGAGCAGAGCTTCACGACCACCGGGAAGCCGAACGGCAGGGGCGGTGTGGTGACGCCAAACGGCCGCACCACAGCGGGCGCGTGCGGCACACCGAGCTGATCAAGGACCGTGTAAGCCTCGGCTTCGCTGAGCGTTCGCGTGGGCGCCGAGTGGGCTGCGCGCGGCGAAGCCTCCTGGCCAGGTTGCCGGCGGGCGAACACGGCGGCGATGGCGTCCGCGCAGGCTTCAGGCGTGCGAAAGCAGGGCACACCGGCGGCCGTCAGCGAGGCCAGGGCCTCCGGTGCGTCTGGTACGAGCATGGCGGCCAGTGGCTTGGAGCCTTTGGCGCATTCGACGATGGGCTTGACCGCCAGATGAGGCTGGAAACGCGCGGAAGAACCGACCACCGCCAGAACGAGATCGAACTCGGGCGCGGACAACAGGATGTCCAGCGCGCTCTTCATGGTTTCGTACTTGGTGCCGGCCAGCGTCAGGTCGAGCACTCGACCGGGCGCGCAGGGCAGGCCGGCCTGTTCCAGTCGTGCGAGTGTGGCGGCAGATGGAGACTCGACGACGACGTCACGAACGCCGAGCTGATCGACCGCCATCGCGGCGCCACCACCAGTCGTCGTCACGATGCCCACGCGTTTCGGCGCGCTCTCCAGTGGGATGCGTTTCGCCAATGGGAAAGTTTCCAGCAAGGCCTCCAGAATGCCCACACGCGCGATGCCAAGGTCCTTGAAGAAGGCGTCTGCGATGTCGTCCTCGCCCGCGATGGCGCCGGTGTGTGTGGTGGCCATTTCGGCGGCGGCGGCCGAGCGCCCCAGCTTGTAGGCGATCACCGGTTTGCCGGCGCGGTGAGCAGCGCGCGCGAACGCCTGCAGTTCGGGTCCGTGGCGCAGGCTCTCGAGAAAGAGCAGGTAGCCCTCGATGGCCGGATCGTCCAGGGTGGACGCGCAGATCTCGCCGATGCTCAGATCGACTTCGTTGCCGACCGACACCAGACCCGCGAAGCCGACACCCCGAGCCATGCCGCGCGAGACCAGCGCGCCGATCATGCTGCCGCTGTGCGAGGCCACGAGCACCTTGCCCACGGGCAGTTCGGGTTCTGCGAAGGCGGCGTTGGCCGTGAGCATGAGGCCGTTTCGTGGATTGACCACACCCAGGCTGCTGGGCCCCACGATGCGCAGGCCTGACGAACCACAGATGTCGCGCAACGCCTGTTCGCGGGCAAGGCCTTCGGGCCCCGCTTCCGAGAAGCCCGACGCGAGAATGGTGAGAACCTTCACGCCCAGCCGGGCGCATTCGCGCGCGGTGTCCACCACGCTCTCGGTGGGGGAGAGCACGAACACGTGCTCGGGTACTTCGGGCAGATCGGCCAGCGAAGGCCATGAGCGCTCACCCTGGACGGTGGGGCGCCGGGGGTTGATGGGGTAGATGGTGCCCTGGAATCCGCTGCGTCGCAGGTACTGCAACGGACGTCCACTGGTCTTGGTCACATCATCGGATGCGCCGACGATTGCAACGCTTCGGGGGGAGATCAATGCTTGCGCAAGAGGGGTCCCAATGAGTGGCTGGTGTTGTGCTTTCATTGCGTATCGATCTTGACGCTCTTGAACTGCTCCGCCCACTGATTGACTTCCTCACGTATTTCCGCCCGGAATTCATCGGGGTTGTTGCCAATCACCAAGCCGCCTTGGCCCTCCAGCTTTGTCTTTAGATCCGGGGCCTTGAGTGCCGCCACGGCCGCTTCGTGCAGCTTCTTGATGATGGCCGGTGGGGTACCCGCTGGTGCCAGCAGGCCATTCCACGAGTCCGAAATCATCGCGGGCAAGCCAACCTCGGCGACAGTGGGCACATTGGGCAGACTGGTCAGCCGTTTCGGGCCGGCCACTGCCAATGAAGTGACCTTGCCTGATTGAAGGTGCGGCATGGCCCCCGTCGCCGTCATGAAAGCCATGTCGATGTGTCCGGCAAGCAGGTCGTTCATCACATTGCTGGCCCCCTTGTAAGGGACGTGCAGCAGTTGAATGCCCGAGAGCCTCTGCAGCAGTTCACCTGCCATGTGCTGGGACCCTCCCAGGCCTGTCGACCCATAGGTGAGCTTGCCGGGCGATTTCTTGGCCAGCGCGATCAGTTCTGCAACAGATTTCACGCCCAGGCCGTTGCGCACAGCCAGCACGCCCGGTGCTGATGAGAGTTTGGAAATCGGTTCGAAGCTCTTCTCTACATTGAACTTTTGGTCCTTGTAAACAAAACGATTCATCGTGATGGGTGCGGCCGCGATCAGCAATGTGTAGCCGTCAGCGGATGCAGCGGCCACGGCTTCTGAAGCCACATTGGAGCCCACGCCTGCACGGTTCTCCACCACGAAAGGCTGCCCCAACTGCGCTTGCATCTTGGCTGCAACCAAGCGGGCCACGGTATCTGTGGGACCGCCCGCTGAGTAGCCCACGATGATCCTCACGGGCTTGGACGGATAGTTTGGATCCGCCAGGGTGGGGGTGGCGAAGCCAGCCACCAACGATGCGATGGTGATCAATGAAAGATGACGACGATTCATGACATGTCTCCGGGAGTAGGTTGGTGGGTGCGTCAGGCCGCTTTGACCGCTTTGGGCAACCGTTGCGAAAAGGATCTTCCGAAAACACCCTCGGCTATGCGGTTCTTGAGCACCTCAATGGAGCCGCCGGCGATCATCCAGCCACGGGTTCGGCGCACGCAGTACTCCACCAGGCATTCCTGGCTGAAGCCCATGCCGCCCATGACCTGGAGCGCTTCGTTCGATACTTCCCAGCCGGCCATGTTGCAGGCCAGCTTGGCCATGGCGGTGCTCTGTGCCGACGGCAGGCCATGCTCACCCTCAAGCGCCGCGCGGTACAGCATCATCTGGGCCTGTTCGAGCTTCATGGCCATATCGGCGAACTTCCACTGGATGCCCTGGAACTCGCACAGATCGCGGCCGAACTGCTTGCGGGTCAAGGCGTGCTCGCGTGCCGTGTTGAACGCAAGCCGACCCAGCGCGAGTGCGCGCGATGCGTTGCCCAAGCGCTCCACGTTGAAGCCGGAGATCTGCTTCTTGAAGCCTCCAGCGCCCAACAGCAGGTTGGCCGCGGGGATGCGGCAGTTGTCGAAATAAAGTTGCGACCACTGCTCGCCATTCATGAAGGACGAGGGCTCGCCGACCTGGAAGCCTGGCGAGCCGCGCTCCACCAACACGGAGCCGATGCCGTCCACGCCGGGGCCGAAGCGAACGTAAACCAAGAACAGCTTGGCATCGGGGCTGTGGGTGGAGAAAATCTTGCTGCCATTGATGACGTACTCGTCACCCTCCAAGCGCGCGCTGGTCTTGAGCTCGGTCACGGCAGAGCCCGCATCCGGCTCTGTCATGCCAAGCGAGATCAGCATCTTGCCCGCCAGCAGTTCGGGCAGGAAACGGGCTTTCTGTTCTGCCGTTGCGTACTCGACGAAGGTGCGGATCGGGCCGAAGTTGCCCGCCTGCACGATGTCAGCACTGCGCGGGCAGACCAGGGCGATCTGTTCGATGGCCAGCACGGCGTGCATCAGCGTGCCACCCTGGCCTTGGTCTTCCTCGGGGAACGCGATGCCCAGCAGCCCTTGTCGGGACAGCAGCGCAGCGGTTTCCCACGGATAGTGTTTTGAATGGGCGCGTTCAAGCGCACCATCCTTGAGCTTGTCATTTGCGAAACGGGCGACCGAATCGGCAAATGCCTGGTGTTCTTCGCTGAGTTTGAAATCCATGCTCTGTCCTGCGTTGTGGGTTGAGTGATGAGCGGATGTTGCCGTTGTCCACAGCGTTTGAGAACTTCGTCTTTTGTCGCGCGCCTCAACAAATTCTCATACCAACACCACAAATGAGAAGTTGTCAGGGGAGCGGGCTGCGGCAACCATCGGCCCCACGACTTTGTTCTATCCCCTGACGCACTCATGACCGCCGCACAAACCTTTGCCGACTTTGCATCCACCCTTCGTCACGCACCCATCAGCGACGTGGTGGTGCACCACGCCAAGCGCGCCATCATCGACTGGTACGCGGCGCTGTTGCCCGGAGCGGTGGAGTTTCCCGCCACGTTGCTGGAACAGGCCCTGCATGAAGATCTCGATCGTGGCGGCGCGCGACTGGCCTTGGGACGCCCCGCCACCTTGCGCACCGCCGCGCTCATCAACGGCACGGCCGCCCACACCGTGGAGGTCGATGACATCTACCGCGAGGCGATCTTCCACCCCGGCGCGCCCACCATTGCCGCCGCGCTGGCGATGGCGCAAGCCCGCCAGGCCTCGGGCCTGCAGATGGTCCGAGGCGTGGTCGCAGGTTACGAAGTCTCCACACGCATCGGCGCTGCGCTGGGGCGCGAGCACTACCGATACTGGCACAACACCGGCACGGTGGGCACCTTCGGCGCCGTCTCGGCGGCGGCGACGCTGCTCGATCTTGACGCCGCGCGCCATGCGCACGCGCTGTGCACCGGAGCGACGTTCGCGGCCGGCTTGCAGCAGGCCTTTCGCATGGACTCCATGTCCAAGCCGCTGCACGCGGGCCATGCCGCAGAGGCGGGCGTGCTGGCCGCTCTGGCGGCGGAGCAAGGTGTGACGGGTTCTCTGGATGTGCTGGACGGCGAGGCCGGCATGGGTCGTGCCATGAGCCAGGCGCCTGATTGGGGTCAGGCGGTGGCCACGCTGGGGAGCGAGTTCCACATCACCCGCATGACGTTCAAGAACCACGCCTGCTGTGGCCACACCTTCGCACCCATCGACGGTGCGCTGGAACTGCGCGCGCGCATGGGCGTGCAGTGGCGGGATCTGCAGGCGATCGAAGTCGCCACCTACGGCCCGGCGCTCGAAGTGGCCGGCAACTTTGAGCCCCACACGGCGGCCGAGGCGAGGTTCAGCATTCCTTTCGTGGTAGCCACCGCCTTGATCCACGGCAGCGTGCGGATGTCGGCATCCCTTAGACGCTCAGGTGTGAAG
>Ga0075012_10006018_pt1 | contig 11038 bp, 9 predicted proteins | sample All_14_2_FD_71474 | JGI IMG/M metagenome (GOLD analysis project Ga0075012, IMG submission 71474) | Freshwater microbial communities in response to fracking from Pennsylvania, USA - Allegheny Zone_MetaG_DW_15 | ecosystem: Environmental > Aquatic > Deep subsurface > Groundwater > Drilled...
TCTTCGGACCGGTCAAGGCGATGGCGCCGGTGATCTCGATCGCCGCCATCGTCGACGCGACCGCCGGCTGGGTGCAGCCGGAGCGTTGCGCGCAGGCCCTGTCCACCGACGATGGCGACGGCTTGCGACCCGCGCGGGCGGGCTGACGTCCCCGTTTCAGACGCCGCGGGCGTTGAGCGCCGGGTACAGGGCCCTGAACTGCGCGTGCCGTTGCCGCAGGCCGGAGCCGCGCGCGGGGTCCGGATCAAAGCGCTGGCGCACTGGCGGGGTGGTGCAGACGGTTGCCTGGTCGCCGCCGCAGGCCAGCCAGGCCAGCCGCGCGGCCCCCATGGCGCCGCCGCTCTCGGCGTCCTGGTGCACTGTCAGCGACAGGCCGAAGGTGTCGGCCAGCAACTGGGCCCACCACGCGCTGCGCGACCCGCCGCCCACCAGCGACAGGCTGCGCAGCGGCGGGTCGGCCGGCGGGATGGTGCGCAGACCGTCGAGCAGGCCGAAACCCACGCCTTCGGCCACGGCATAGGCCAGCTGTTCCCGGCCGTGTTGCGCGCGCAGGCCGGTCCATGAGCCGGTGGCCAGCGGGTTGTTGTGCGGCGAGCGCTCGCCGCTGAGGTAGGGCAGGAACAGGGGCGCCTGGGCCTGGCCATCGGTGTCCGGCGTCGCTGCCGCGGCCAGCAGGGCAGCCTCGTTCTCGAACCCCAGCACCCGGCTGGCCCAGGTGAGGGCACTGGCGGCGCTGAGCATCACGCTCATCACGTGCCAGCGGTCGGGCAGCGCGTGGCAGAAGGCGTGCAGGGCCTGCGCGGGATTGGGGGCAAAGGCCGCCCCGCTGACGAAGACCACACCCGAGGTGCCCAGCGAGACGAAACCCTCGCCCGGACGCACCAGGCCCATGCCCACCGCGCTGGCCGCGTTGTCGCCACCGCCGCCGGCCACCGGCACGCGCGCCGGCAGGCCCCAGCGTTCGCACCATGCGGGCCTGACGAAACCCGAGACCGCGCTGCCCTCGACCAGGCGCGGCATGTGGGCACGCGTCAGGCCGGTGGCGGTGAGCATCCGGTCGGACCAGTCGCGCCGGCCAACGTCCAGCCACAGGGTGCCGGCGGCGTCGGACATCTCGCTCACCGCCTCGCCGGTGAGCTGCAGGCGCAGCCAGTCCTTGGGCAGCAGCACGCGCGCCACCCGTGCAAACAGCTCCGGCTCGTGCTCGCGCACCCATTGCAGCTTGGGCGCGGTGAAGCCCGGCATGGCCAGGTTGCCGGTGATGGCCGCGAGTTCCGGCACATCGCGCGTGAGCTGGTCGCACTGGGCGCCGCTGCGGCCGTCGTTCCACAGGATGGCCGGGCGCAGCACGTTCTGGTGCCGGTCGAGCAGGGTGGCGCCGTGCATCTGCCCCGACAGGCCGACGCCCTGCAGCCGCGCCAGCGCCTGCGGGTGCCTGGCGTGCAGCTGGTCCATGACGGATTCGAGTGCGCGCCACCAGTCGGCCGGGTCCTGTTCGGACCACAGCGGCTGCGGGCGCTGCACCGTCAGGGGCGCGCGGGCGGTGGCAATGACCTGCTGCCGGTCGGTCAGCAGCAGGGCCTTGAGTTCGGACGTACCGAGGTCGAGACCGAGGAACATGGTGTGGTGCGGGAGGATGGGATGGATCCGGCGCCGGGCCGCCCCAGGCCGGATCAGCCCCCTCGGGGGGCAGCGACCCGCGCAGCGGCGGAGCGTGGGGGCTTCATGCCGCTCCGCGGAAGCGGGTCAGCGATTGCTTGCGGAACTCGGTGGGTGTCATGCCCTTGATTTCCAGAAAGCGGCGGTTGAAGTTGGCGACGTTGTTGAAGCCGACCTCGTAGCAGATGTGGGTGACCTGCTGGTCGGTGTCCATCAGCAGCTGGCAGGCGCGGCTGATGCGCACCCGGTTGACGAAGTCGGTGAAGGTGTTGCCGGTGGCCTTGCGGAAGAAGCGGCTGAAGCGGCTCTCGCTCATGCCCAGTTCTGCCGCCAGCGCGGCCGCCGAGTGCGGTTCGGCCAGGTGGTCGGTGATGCGGCTGACCACGGCATGCACCTGGTCGATCGATGCGGCGTCGTCGTCGCTCTGCAGCTGCACGCTGGAGAGCAGCCGGTAGTCGGTGCAGGCCGACAGGTCGGCCAGATAGTCGCAGAAAGCGGTCAGCCGGCGCAGGCCGCGGGCGTTCTTGACGCGGTGCCAGTGCTGTTCGGCCGTCTCGGACAGGCCGAAGAACTCGATGCCGTGCTTGGCCCGCTCCAGCAGGGGCAGCACTTCGCGCAGTTCGGGGATGGTCTCGGCCGCCCGGACCAGGGGTTCATGGGTGAACTGGATGACCAGGTCGCGCTGCGCGACACCGCCCTCGGGCATGTCCATCGTGACCCAGTTGTGCGGCAGGCGCGGGCCGGTGAGCACCAGCTGGCCGGCCTGGAAGGGGCCGATCCAGTCGCCCACGAACACCTTGCCGCTGGTGCTGGTGATCAGGTGCAGTTCGTACTCGTCATGGTAGTGCCAGCGCGCCAGCGGTGTGGGGTAGCCGTGCTCCAGGCAGCGCACGAAGCCCACCTCCGAGGACAGCTCGTAGCCCAGGTCGGGCGAGCGCACGAAATCGTGCTCCAGCTCGGGTTTGAGCAGCCGGGGGGCGTGGTGGGGCTTGACGGTCATGGTGCGCAACAGTCGGGCAGTCGACCTTATACCTGCTCAGCCGGCAGCGCGGGCAGCGACGAAAGCCTGCACGCGCGCGCCGGCCTTTCGCAGCGCGTTGACCAGCCGCGGGTCTCCGGCCATTTCGCCCCAAAGCGTGGTGTCGGCCGCGAAGGCGGCCACCGGGTCGGCCGCTTCGCAGATGGCGTGCGCCAGCGCCGGATCCATGGCCTGGTCCTGGTAGGTGTAAGGGATCTGGCCCCGGTGCCAGCGCTGCAGGTAGGCCAGGAACAGCGCCGGCAGCAGGGCCACGCTGTCGAAGCCGCCACCGCGCGCGAGCTTGTCGCGGATGGTGGGCGCGATCATGCCGGGGATCTTGGAGAAGGCGTCCATGGCCACGCGCTGGTTGGTGTCCTGGATGGCGGGGTTGCCGAAGCGGTCCAGCACCACGTCGCGGTACTTCTCCAGGTTGATCGGGCAGGGTTTCTCGGCCGTGTGGAGGACGGGAATGGCGTCGTCGGTCACGTAGTCAAACGCCATCTGGCGGATCTCGGCGTCGTGCGTGCCTTCATGGATGTAGCGGTACCCGGCCAGCGTGCCGGCCCACGCGATGCAGCTGTGGGTGGCGTTGAGCAGGCGGATCTTCGCTTCCTCGTAGGGTTGCACCGATCGCACCATCTCGACGCCGACCTTTTCCCATTCGGGTCGGCCGGCGATGAAGTTGTCCTCGATCACCCACTGGATGAAGCTCTCGCCCATGACGGCGGCCTGGTCGCCCCAGCCGGTGACGGCCTTCACGCGCTCGGCCACGTCGGGCGTGGGGCGCGGCGTGATGCGGTCGACCATGGCGTTGGGACTGCGGGTGTTCTCCTGCACCCAGTCGCGCAGGGCGGTGTCGCCCAGGGCGTCGATGAACTGCAGCAGACCGCCACGCGAGCGCTCGCCGTTGTGGCGCAGGTTGTCGCAGTTCATCAGGGTCACCGGACCGGCGCCGGCCCGCATGCGTGCGCGCAGGATGCACACCAGTCCGCCGTAGATGGTGTGCCCGGCCTGGCCCTGCGTCACCGCCTCCAGATCGGCGCGAAGGTCAGGAAAGCTGTTCCAGTCCAGGCGGTTGGCCGCGTCCAGGTAGTAGCCGGCTTCGGTGACGGTGAAGCTGATGATGCGGGTGGCCGGGTCGGCACCGACCGCGATCAGCGGGGCCAGGTCGTCCTGGTAGGGGATCACGCGCCGGATGGACTCGATCACCGTGTAGCTGCGTTCGCCCTGCGGTGTCACGGTCTCCAGCGTGTAGCGGCCGTCCTGGGCCTGCAGCGCGGCAATGGTCTCCGGCATGTCCGGGCGCAGGTTGCCGCCGGTGATGGACCAGCGGGTGTCACCCTGCTGGCGCAGCTGGTGGACATAGACCGCCTGGTGCGCGCGGTGGAAGGAACCCAGTCCGAGGTGAAGGATGGTGTGCATGGTCATGGGAAGGACAAGGGGATCAGAGATCGAAGTTCGTGGGCATGAGCACGACGTCGCGGATGGTCATGCCGCGCGGCCGGGTCAGCATGAACAGCAGCACCGCGGCGACCTCGTCGGCCTCGATGAGGCTGCCGCTGGCCCGGGCCTCGGCCAGCTTGTCCGCCGGCCAGTCGGCCAGCAGGCCGGTGATCACCGGGCCGGGCGAAACCGAGCCGACGCGGATGCCGTGCTTGAAGACCTGGCGGCGCACGGTCTGCACAAAGCAGTTCACCGCCCACTTGGACGACGCGTAGACCGGCTCCCAGGGGGTGGGGAAATGGGCCGCGAGCGAGCTGGTGACGAGGATGTCGCCGGTGCCGCGCGCGATCATGTGCGGCAGCACGTTGTGCACGTTCTTCATCACCACGTTCACGTTCAGGTTGAGCATGCGGTCGATGGCATCCGGCGTGGTGTCGACCAGATCGCCGCCGACATAGAGGCCGGCGTTGGCGTGGAAGATATCGAGCTGGCCGGTGAGGGCCAGCGTGCGTTCCAGCAGGCTGTTGCACTGCGCCGGGTCCAGCAGGTCCAGCACCAGGGGCAGGGCGTTGGGGCCGATGGCGGCGCAGGCCCGGTCCAGGGCGGCGCGGTCGCGGTCGATCAGCACCACCCGGGCGCCGGCGTCGGCCATGGCCTTGGCACTGGCCAGGCCAATGCCGGAGGCGGCACCGGTGACAGCGGCGGTCTGGCCCTGCAGGGATTGCAGCGAACCCATGGCTTCAGGCCTTCTGCGCGGCCACGACACGGCCGGCGCTGTCGAACCAGTGCGCGTTCGCGGCATCGATGTCCAGGCTCACTGCATCGCCCGCGTGCAGGCCGGTGCGCTCGTTCTGGCGGGCCACGAACTGTGCGCCATCCGGTGTGCTCACGTAGATCAGGGTTTCGGCGCCCAGGGCTTCGATCAGGTCCACGGTACCGGGCACGGCGGTGGACCCGCTGGCGCACACGGCGATGTCTTCGGGCCGCAGGCCGATGGCGCCCCCGACGGCGCCGGCGGGCGCCTGCTGCTGCACCAGCGGTGGCACCTGCTGCAGTGGCACCACGTTCATCTGCGGCGTGCCGATGAACTGCGCGACGAACTGGTTGGCTGGCTGGTCATACAGCTCCAGCGGGCTGCCGACCTGCTCGATGATGCCGTCGCGCAGCACCACCACCCGGTCGGCCAGGGTCATGGCTTCCACCTGGTCGTGCGTCACATAGATGGTGGTGGCGCCCAGGTCGCGGTGCAGCTTGGCGATCTCCACCCGGGTCTGGCCACGCAGCGCGGCGTCCAGGTTGGACAGCGGTTCGTCGAACAGGAACACCTTGGGCTGGCGCACGATGGCGCGGCCGATGGCCACGCGCTGGCGTTGGCCGCCCGAGAGTTCCTTGGGCGTGCGCTGCAGGTACGGCACCAGGTTGAGGATGCGCGCGGCGTTCTGGACCTTCTCGTCGATGAGCTTCGGGTCCACCTTGGCCAGCTTGAGCGCGAAGCTCATGTTTTCGTACACGCTCATGTGCGGGTACAGCGCGTAGCTCTGGAACACCATGGCCAGGTCGCGCTTGGACGAGGGGGCCTGGGTGATGTCCTTGCCGTCGAGCACCAGCCGGCCGCCGTCGATGTGCTCCAGTCCGGCGATCAGGCGCAGCAAGGTGGACTTGCCGCAGCCTGAAGGTCCGACGAAGACGATGAATTCGCCTTTCTCGATGGTCAGGTCGATGCCCTTGATGGCACGGTGGGCACCGAAGAACTTTTCAATGCCTTGGAGTTGCAGGTAGGCCATGGGTTGTCTCTTGTGTGTGATTACTTGACCGCACCAAACGTGAGGCCCTGAACAAGTTGTTTCTGGCTGAACCAGCCGAAGACCACGATGGGGGCGATGGCCATGAGCGAGGCGGCGGACAGCTTGGCCCAGAACAGGCCTTCGGGACTGGAGTAGCTGGCGATCAGCGTCGCCAGGGTGCCGCCCTTGGCAGCGGTCAGGTTCAGGCTCCAGAAGGCCTCGTTCCAGCTGAGCACCAGGCACAGCAGGCCGGTCGAGGCCAGGCCGCCCATGCCCAGCGGCAGCAGCACGCGGGTGGCTTCCTGCCAGAGCGTGGCGCCGTCCATGCGCGCGGCCTCCAGGATCTCGTGCGGAATCTCCTTGAATGACGAGTACAGCATCCACACCATGATCGGCAGGTTGGACAGCGTGAACACGATGATCAGCGCCAGCTGGGTGTCCAGCAGCTGGCTCTTCTGGGCCAGCACGTAGATAGGCACCAGCGCGCCGACGGCCGGCATCATCTTGGTCGACAGCATCCACATCAGGATGTCCTTGTCGCGCTTGCCCTTGTGGAAGGCCATGGCGTAGGCAGCGGGTGCGGCGATGGCCAGGCCGATCAGCGTGGAGGCCACGCTGGTGACCACCGAGTTCCAGGCGTAGTGCAGGTAGTCGCTGCGCGACTGCACCTCGTGGAAGTTCTCCAGCGTGGGCTCGAACAGGAACAGCGGCGGGACGCTGATGGCCTGCAGCTCGGTCTTGAACGCGGTCAGCAGCAGCCAGCCCAGCGGGAAGAACAGCAGCAGCGCCACGGCCCAGGCGGCCACGGTGCGCACCGCGTAGGCGGGGGTGTAGGTGGATTGACGAGCCATGGGAAGCCTTATTTGTCGAGGTTCTTGCCGACCATGCGGATCAGGAAGATCGCGGCGATGTTGGCCAGCACGACCGCGAACAGCGCACCCGCCGACGCCACACCGGCGTCGAAGTTCAGCAGCGCCTGCTTGAAGATCAGGAAGGCCACGTTGGTGCTCGCGTCACCCGGTCCGCCACCGGTGGTGGTGAAAATCTCGGCAAAGATGGAGAGCAGGAAGATCAGTTCGATCATCACCACCACGGCCACGGAACGGCCCAGGTGCGGGATGTAGAGGTAGCGCAGCTGCTGGCCGTAGCTGGCGCCGTCCATGCGTGCCGCTTCCAGCTGCTCGCGGTCCATGCTCTGCAGCGCGGTCATGAAGATGAGCGTGGCAAAGGGCAGCCACTGCCAGCTGACCATGATGATCACCGACAGCAGCGGGAAGTCGGTCAGCCAGTCCACCGGCGGGGCGCCGAAGAAGGCCCACACCTGGGCCAGCACGCCGTAGATGGGGTTCATCATCATGTTCTTCCACATCAGCGCATTGACCGTGGGCATGACGAAGAAGGGCGAGATCAGCAGCACGCGCACCAGACCGCGGCCGGCAAAGGGTTCGTTGATCAGCAGGGCGACGGCAACCCCCAGCAGCACGGTGATGGCGATCACGCTGCCCAGCAGCAGCAAGGTGTTGACCACCGAGGTCGCAAACGACGGGTCGGTGACAAAGTACTCGAAGTTCTCCAGACCGGCGAAGCCGGTCACATCCGGCTGCAGCAGGTTGTAGCGGATGACCGAGAAGTAGAGGGTCATCACCAGTGGCACGATCATCCAGAGGAAGAGCGTGGCCACTGCGGGTGCCAGCAGCAGGCGCGGGATGAGGCGTTTCATGGCGTGACTCGGCGTGAAGCGGAAAACACCCCCTCCCGCGTGCGGGAGAGGGCGAAGACATACCCTCAGCGGGGTGTCGGCTTACTTGTAGTAGCCGGCTTTCTTCATCTCGCGCTCGGCTGCCACCTGGCTGGCCTTGAGGGCCGCGTCCACCGTGGTCTTGCCGGCCAGCGCCGCGCTCATCTGCTGGCCCACGGCGATGCCGATGGCCTGGAACTCGGGGATGGCGGCGAACTGCACGCCCACGTACGGCGACTTGGGCAGGGTCGAGTCGGTGGGGTTGGCCGATTCGATGGCCTTGAGCTCGGCCGCGGCGAAGCGGGCCGCCTTCTGGAACTCCGGCGAGGCGTAGGTGCTCTTGCGGGTGCCGGTCGGCACGTTGGCCCAGCCGTTGGTCTTGGCCACCAGCTGGATGTACTCCTTGCTGGTCGCCCAGGTCACGAACTTCTGAGCAGCGTCCACCTTCTGCGAACCGGCCGGGATGGCCAGGTTCCACGACCACAGCCAGTTCGCGCCCTTGGGCGTCACCGCGGTGGGGGCCTGGGCAAAGGCCATCTGGTCGGCCACCTTGGACTGCTTGGGGTCGCTCACGAAGGAGGCCGCGATGGTCGCGTCGATCCACATGCCGCACTTGCCCGAGTTGGTCAGGGCCAGGATTTCGTTGAAGCTGTTGGCCGACGAGCCCGGAGGGCCATAGTTCTTCAGAAGGTCCACATAGAAGGTGATGGCGTCCTTCCAGGGCTTGGACTCCAGCTGCGGCTTCCAGCCCATGTCGAACCACTGGCCGCCGTAGGTGTTGACCAGGGTGGACAGGAAGGCCATGTTGTCACCCCAGCCCGGCTTGCCGCGCAGGCAGATGCCGTAGGTGTTGGGCGGGTTGTGGATCTTCTTGGCCAGGTCGGCGATCTGCGGCCAGGTCGGGTTCTCGGGCACCTTGACGCCGGCCTTGTCGGCCAGGTCCTTGCGGTACATCAGCATGGACGACTCGCCGTAGAACGGCGCGGCGTACAGCTTGCCGCCGACGGTCAGTGCGCTGCGGATGGCCGGCAGCAGGTCGTTGGCGTCGTAGGCGGCGTCGGTCTTGAGCTCCTGCAGCCAGCCTTTCTTGCCCCAGATCGGCGCTTCGTACATGCCGATGGTCATGATGTCGAACTGGCCGCCTTTGGTGGCGATGTCGGTGGTGACGCGCTGGCGCAGCACGCCTTCTTCCAGCGTCACCCACTTGAGCTTGATGTCCGGGTTGGCGGCCTCGAAGTTCTTGCTGAGCTTCTGCATCTCGATCATGTGGCCGTTGTTGACGGTCGCGATCACGAGTTCGGTGGCGGCCTGGGCCAGGCCAGCGGCCATCAGGCCGGCGGCGAAGACGGTGGCAAGACGGAATTTCACGGAGTGTCTCCTGGTTGGATGGAACGTCGTTCTGGTTTCAACGGTGTCGGGACCGTGCCAGGAATTCTCAGCAACCAGGATGCCGGTATTGGTACAAAACAGGGGGTGTTCTGTACTTTTGTGCATTGCCAGATCAGGATTTACCCTAGGACCTGGCATAAAGTATGTTTTAGCCGGTGCTCAAGCGGCTCGGCCGTTCGCCCGCCAGCACCCATTGCGTATCGTGGAACGCCGCCACGCCGGGGCGGTGGGCGATGGAAACCAGGGCGCCGTTCTCCTGCCGGACCATGGCGCGCAGCCGGTCGTAGAGCGTGCGCTCGGCGTCTTCGTCCAGGGCGCTGCTGGCCTCGTCCACGAACAGCCAGCGAGGCTGTTTGAGCAGGGCGCGCGCAATGGCCAGGCGCTGCTGCTCGCCGCCCGAGAGCTTCTGGCCCCAGGTGTCCGCGCGGTCGAGCTGCCCTGCCAGGTCCGACAGCAGCGCATCGCGCAGCGCCTGCTGCAGCTGCGGGTCGCTGTAGCGTTCGGGCGTGGCCGGGTAGGCCAGGGCGTTGCGCAGCGCGCCGTTGGGGAAGTAGGGCCGCTGCGGCAGGAACATCACGCGTTCGTCGAAGTCCGGCGGCTGCTGCACCCGGCTGCTTGCCCATGGCCAGATGCCCGCCAGGGTGCGGAACAGGGTGGACTTGCCACTGCCCGAGGGGCCTTTGACGAGCACCGCATCGCCGGCGCGCAGCGTCAGGCCTGCGGCGGCCAGCAGCGCGGTGCCGTCGGGCAGGGCGATCTGCAGGTCCTCAATCTGCAGATCGCCGGATGCGCTGGTGCCCGTCTGCGCCTGTGCGGCCCGGGCCGCCTGCTGCACCTGCCGGAAGCTCTCCTCGAAGCTGGTGAGGCGGTCGGTGGTGGCGCGCCAGGCGGCCAGGCTGTCGTAGTTGTCGACGAACCAGGACAGCGAATCCTGCACCCGGCCGAAGGCCGAGGCGATCTGCATCAGTTCACCGAGCTGGATGGCGCCGCTGAAGAAACGCGGCGCCGCCACGATGAAGGGGAAGACCACCGCGGCCTGGCCATAGCCGACGGTGAACCAGGTCAGGGTCTTCTGGCGCTGCAGCAGGCGCAGGTAGTTGGACAGCACCTCGGTGAAGCGCAGGCCAGCCTGGTGGCGTTCCACGGCCTCGCCGCGGTCCAGCGCGATCGACTCGCTGTATTCGCGCACCCGCACCATGTGGTGCCGGAAGTCCGCCTCCACCCGCTGCTGGCGGAAATTCAGCCCGATCAGCGGCCGGCCCAGGTAGTGCGTGATGACGCTGCCGCCCAGTGCGTAGACCACCGCCATCCAGACCATGAAGCCGGGGATGGTGTGGCTGCCGCCGTTGAAGCTGAAAGCGAAGCTGCCCGAGAGTGACCACAGGATGCCGACAAAACTGGCCAGCGTCACCACCGCGTTGAGCAGGCCCATGGACAGGCTGACCGAGTAGGTGGTGAACTGGTTGACGTCTTCCGAGATGCGCTGGTCCGGGTTGTCGGGGATGGCGCCCTCGTCTCGGGAAAAGCGCGCCAGTTCCAGGTGGTAGAAGGCCTTGTGGGCCAGCCAGCGGTCCAGGTAGTGGCCGGTCATCCAGGCGCGCCAGCGCATCTCCAGCAGTTGCGTGAGGTAGAAGCGGTAGACCGCGATGACGATGAATCCGAAGGCCAGGTAGGTGAAGCGCCCCAGCTCGCGCCAGAAGGTGGCCGCATCCTTGTTCTGCAGCGCGTCGTAGAACACGCGGTTCCAGTCGTTGATGAGGACCAGCATGTAGACCGCGCCCAGGTTGAGCGCGACGATGGCCGCCAGCAGGCCGCGCGCTTTCCATTTTTCTTCGGACCGGAAATAGGGCAGGGCCAGCGCGGCGACCTGGCGCACGAAATGGCGGAAGCGCTGGAGCTTGGACGGGTGACTGGTCATGGGTTCACTGCGGGGGTGTCGGAAGGGGAGGCGATATCGGGTGTTGCGGTGCGCAAGCCGCACAGCGTGAAGGTGGACCCGCGGCCAGG
>Ga0075012_10006020_pt1 | contig 11036 bp, 9 predicted proteins | sample All_14_2_FD_71474 | JGI IMG/M metagenome (GOLD analysis project Ga0075012, IMG submission 71474) | Freshwater microbial communities in response to fracking from Pennsylvania, USA - Allegheny Zone_MetaG_DW_15 | ecosystem: Environmental > Aquatic > Deep subsurface > Groundwater > Drilled...
TGGCCGGAGCACACTCCTGAATGGATTCACCGCCTGGTCAATCTAGGCGCTACCTATGCGATCACCCCCGCCGGGCTTAATAGTGGTCCAGTCCCTGCGGCGCAAGTCTGGGGACCGAATATGGCGATACGACGACGCGTTTTCGACGCGGGCCACCGTTTCAACGAATCGGTAGGCCCAAGTCGAGGACAGTACATTATGGGCAGTGAAGTCGAGTTCACCTGTCGTCTGGAACGCGCTGGCTACAAATCATGGTTCACTTCGAGTGCGGGGGTCGGACACATCATTCGCGAACACCAGATACAGCGTGAGTGGATCATTCAAAGAGGCTATCGCTTGGGGAGACACATGTTCCACCAAGAAGCTCCGGAATTCGGTGACAACACCCCGATGTGGCGTGGCGCCCCTCGTTGGAAACACCGGCGTTTACTTAATGCACGTCTGATGAAGCTTAGGGCCGCCATGACGGGCAACACCGATCAAGCTTTCAAGGCGGACTGGGAAATTTCTTTTCTTAAAGGCTATCTGTTCGAAGCGAACCAAGCACGATGAAGATCGCACTACTTTGCTCCGGCCTTGGCCATATCAATCGTGGTCATGAGGTTTTTGCCCGTGGCCTTTTCGACCTGCTGAAGGCCGATGTCAACATCACCTTGTTCAAAGGCGGTGGAGTGCCGGCGTCCAACGAACAGCTGATCCCAAACCTGCCTCGCAGATCGGCATGCCTTGACCACATCCACATCATCGCGTCGCCGAAATGGGCAGACTCACTACGTGAGCAGGAACGCGAACGCATCGAAGCAGTCACGTTTGCCTATGCGGCGCTTCGGCCTTTGCTTGAGGGAGGCTTCGACGTCATCCATTGTCTTGAGCGGGATGTGTGCGAAATCATCTACGCGCACCGCCACCTGTTCGAGCGTACTCCCCGGGTCGTATTTTCAAACGGCGGAGCGATTCCGGCCCGAGATCTCCCTCCGTGTGATTTCGTGCAGGAACATACTGAGTACAACCTTGCACAGAGTGCCCGGGACAAGGCATTCATGATTCCTCACGGCGTAGACCTGAACCGATTTCATCCCAATGTCGAAAGCGATTTTCGCGCCCGTCATGGCATTCCTGATGAGGCCTTGCTCGCGATCAGCGTCGGCACGATCTGTTATTGGCACAAGCGCATGGATCATGTCATTCGCGAGCTCGCGCCTTTACAAGATGTGTATCTGGCCATCGTCGGTCAGGAGAGCGATGACAGTCCTGCAATCAAGAAGCTCGGCCATGACTTGATGGGTGACCGAGTCGTGTTCACAACACTTAGTCATGATGTGTTGCCACAAGCTTATGCAGCCGCTGATGCGTTCGTGCTCGGATCGCTGTTCGAGACCTTTGGAATTGTCTATATCGAGGCCATGGCCATGGGACTGCCGGTGATCTGCACCGAGCATCCGAACCAGAAAGGCATCGTCAAGGAGGGGGTGTTTGTGGACATGGGCAAGGAGGGTGCGCTGCGCGAGGTGATGCAGAACACCAACCGTGCACGACTGCGGGCAATCGGGGCCAAAGGGCCGGTCATTGTCAGGGAACACTACGACCTGCAAGTGCTGAAAGGTGCATACCTTGCACAGTATGCAAAAATTGCTGCTGCACCGGCAGAGCTTCCCCGTTACACCCTTCGCAACCGCATCCGTGCCAATCTGAATAACGCTGCCAGGAAGATTTCAGGGGTATTCAGATAGGCGCACCGACCGATACCGGCGCGACCAGCTGATGATCTCAACAGTCAGCGACCGCGGCCCGAAGTCGATGAGAACATGGATCTGAAACCCGAGCGAACGAGATAAAGCCACGCCCTCATATTGGCGGGCTGATGTTTGACCGCAGCATGATAGGCCTCGCGGGCAAGCTTGATCGACCCTTGGTGGTAATGCGCATAACCAAAATCTCGGGCCAGTTTGGCAAGGCGTGACTCGATCTGGGCGATCGGCAGGGATTTTCCGTCTGGTGCGGTCAGCCCCCAGGTTTCCAGGGCACGCTGCACCACCAGGTATTCAAAATTCTGCTTTTTCGGCGCACTGGTCAGGCTCGCCGGCGCCGAGCGGTAGAAGGAATAGACGGGGGCTAATTTGTGAATCGGACAGATACGCGAGACGCGCAGCCAGTAATCGTAATCCTCTCCGATGACCAACGAGGTATCGAAACGTCCAACGGCCTCGGCGACTGAGCGCCGCATCATTACCGTCGAGGTATGCACGACACAGTCAAGCAACAACGGCAGATATAGCCAACCAGACAACTCCGGCTGAGCTGGTAGATTCTCGGGTGGCGGCGAGGGCCAGTGATAGACGCCTCGATCATCCGGGCGCCAGACCAGCCAGCGATGAAAGGCGACCCCAACATCGGGATGCGCGGTCAAATAGGCGACCTGCGCAAGCAACTTGCCTGGAAACCAACCGTCGTCGGCATCCAGAAAGGTGATGAACTCGCCCCTGGCCTCCGCCAGCCCACGGTTGCGCGCCGCGGCCACACCGCCATTGGGCTGGCGGATGATGCGCACCTCCGGCGCCTCGCGCTCAACGACTTCCGCTGTCCCGTCAGTCGAGCCATCATCGATCAGCAGCACCTCGATCGGTGCGTAGTGTTGAGCACGCACGCTACGTATCGCATCCATGACGAATGCGCGTGCATTGAAGGCCGGGATGATGACAGAGACCAACGCCTTCGGCGGCAAGGGTTGCGCTTGCTGTTCCACGCTCATCCGCTTAGTGCCGGTTCCGGTTTGACGGGAGCAGCCCCTGCACGGCGAGCTTCACAACGGCCATGAGATTGCGCCTCCTCAAGCCGAGGCGTGCCGACCGGACATGCAGTGCCATGGCCTCGCCAAAGCGGCCGTGCAGACGGCACCGGTAGGCCCAGTCGAACAGGGTCTGCGCCAGATGGCGATGTATCGTGTCTTGATCCGTCCGCGACAACCCGGAATATCCAAGCATGGTTTCATAGGCCTTGATCAGGTACGGCGCATGATCGGCAGCACTGGCCGCGGCCTCGAAGGAAATGTTATCGCCATGGAGCTGATACCGGATCTGAGCGTTTTTCAGGCAAGCAAAGGTGGTCTGGCGGGACAAGCGGACCCAGAACTCGAAGTCCTCGGCAATACGTAGCGACTCCGTCATCAATGATCTTGCAAATTCGGCCCGCATGACGACGGAGGATAAATTGAAATAGCAGCCATACTCGAGCAGGTGCGACGAATAGGCCGGCGTGAAGATGATCGTCTCTTCGTCCTCATCGGTGCGTGGGGCGAGTGCCAGCTTGCGATCAAAGTTCGGCCCCATGTAGTCCACGACCACGCCATCCTGCTCGTACTGCGCCCTGCCAAAGACTAGGCCTACGTCGGGGTGCTTTCGGAATAACCGTGCGGCAGCTGCCAGATGCCCCGGAAGAAACTGGTCATCGGAGTCAAGCAATGCAACGAGCTCACCCTGAACCGCAAGAATGCCGGTATTGCGGGCCCCGGCAGGCCCCTTCCCGCGAGCATTGGAGAGGATACGAACCGGCTGCCCCGCATATGCTGTGTCGAGCCATGCCACCGTACCATCGGAGGAGCCATCATCAACAACGATGACTTCCACTTCGAGAGTTTCGCAGACCTGGCTCAATGCGGAGTCAATGGCGCCGCCAATCTGATGGCAGCGGTTGTAGGTCGGAATGACAACGGAGATCTTCATCGACTATTGCGAAATGATGGCCGGGCGGCGCAGATTCTGCAGCAAGCGGGCGCCGAATCGCAGCTTGTTTCGGTCCCAGGGCGTAAAGCGGAGCAATTGATAGGGGTCCGAGTCGCGGGTGTTTGCCCCCCAGTGGGTGGACACCGCAGCCTCAAACCCAAGCTCTCGCACCATATTCACATGAACGGGCCGATAGTCGCTTCCCGGCTTGCCATTCGGATAGGCAAACAAGCGTACGGGCTCGCCCAGCAACTGCTCGAGATGGGCTTTTCCGCTTTCAATCTCCTCTCGGGCCTGCTCAAGCGAGGTGACAGCCAGAATAGGATGGCTCACCGTGTGCGCGCCAATGATCATGCCTGCGGCACGCAAGGCCCGAAGTTGCGCCGAACTCATCATCAGATCGTCCGGCAACGTTACTGCACAGTGTGATGCGATCCGTTCGACAGTCTCCAGACGCTCGTCGGGTTGCATGTGCTTGACTGCAGCAAGCAGACGGTGCATTGCATGACGCTTCGCATCAATATCGCCAAGGGATAACTCGCGCAGTCCATCAAGGCCGGTGTCGAGCACGGAAAGTGTGGTGTTGCGCAGCGCCTCGATGACGGTGTCGTTCCACATCCGGCCCCCATCAAGAAATCCGGAGGCGACGAAAAAGGTTGCCGACACCCCATGTCGTTGCAGGATCGGCAAGGCCTGGGTGTAGTTGTCCGCGTAACCATCATCGAAGGTGATCGCCGCGGCACGTGCCGGCAAGGAGCCTTCGCGCAAACACCGTGCAGCCTCGTCCAGCGGCAGGACATTGAACCACGCCGTGGCCCATTTGAGTATCTGATCAAAGCGGGTGGCATCCGGTTCGTCCGGGAACAGCGGATCCGGCTCGGCCAGTACCCGATGAAAGATCAGGATCGAGAGCCGGGCTTCACGCCCCGCAGGCGACGCCAGGGAGAAAGCAGTCTTGAACACCATGTCAGGCTGAAGTACTGGCAGGAAGTGGATTGCGCTTGTTACGCAAGAGGCCGGCGTACTGCAGCAGGGTCCCCGGAGGCTCGCGCTCCCAGCCACGACTGAGCACCCAGCGGTGTGCCAACACCACCATCACCATCATGTTGTACGGCAGGTCGAAATACGGCATCGACAAGAAAGCACCGCCCACAGCAAAGCCCACGAGGCTGACCTGGATCATCGCCCCCAGATCACCTACCCAGCGGGCCTCGGCAATGTCGCGCGAGATCTTGCGCAATCGTCCGGCCCACAGGTAGGTGCTGAGCCACAGTCCAATATAGATGAACAGGCCGATGAAGCCATGGTTGCCCAGGATCTGGAAGTAGATGCTGTGCGCAGCAATCACGTTCTGATTGTGCACCCCATACAGGGTGAAGAACAGTTGATGCTGATACGACATGCCACCGCCAAACAGGTAGTGCTTGGCCACTTCTATCGCCACCAGCCAGCCATTGATCCGCCCCATGGCAGATTCGTCCTCCTCGTAGGTCTGGATCGTGCCCATCCGGTCCCACCACTCCTGGGGCATCATCGGCAACATCACCATAACGACGAACAGCAAGGCAACCGTCATCAAACCCTTACGTCGGCTTCGCCACCACAAAACCGCCCCCATCGCAGCGATCGCCAGCAACGCACCTCGAGAATGACTGCCAAGTGCTGCAGCCACGCAAAGCAACATGATGACGCTCATCAGATTACGCGCCCACTTCGACTCCAATTGAAGCTGCAAGAAGTGAAGCAGAGGGACGGCCATGATCAGCGCCAATGCAAAATGGTTGTTGTCTGCGATGAAAGATCCGGTTGGCCCCCAGACCTTGTGCGCACCGCCGCTCAAGACGGTAAACACCCCACCTTTGGCCCCCAGAAGCGCAAGAGACATCGTACTGACCCAGACAAAGGCCATGGTGTGATGCTTGTTATGCAACAGGGCAAGGGCAACAAAGGTCATGAAATAGATCTTCATGACCTTGTTCCATTGTGCATAGTCGCCATCGACATCGTATCCCATGAGCCACGAGAGCGTGATCCATATCGTCAATGCGACAAACCACCCGACCGGCGCACCCTTGAAAGGGCTTTCCTTATCCTTGGTAAAAAAGAAGCCCAGCAATGTCGAGCCAGCTGCAACCGCTGCCAGCGGCGCATCGTAGGCGAATCCCCAGGAATAACGATGCGGATTCATGATGCTCAGCCAGGTCCACAGCATGACACCGATCCATGGCCGCTTCAGCGCCATGAGGGCAGCAGCGATGACAATGGCGACGATGACCAGATCCCGCATGCTGCTTACCCCTGGCCCTGCGCCGCATTGCGCACATGACTGACGATGTAGCGGAACTTGCCTGACTTTTCTGCGGCGATGGCGGAAACGCGCTCCACCTCGACCTTGACCGTGTCACCGAGACGACGCTGGAAGCCCTCGATGATCTTGCGTACGTCATCCGGGTTGAACGAGGCGTCGGTTACCAGTTGAACGCGTGTCAGCTCAAGACTCTCCTGGATCACCTTGAACGACTGCACGCCGGTCAGATCACGAACGATATAAACCAGCGACAAGCCATGCAGCACGGTGCCGTCAGCAGCAATGACGAAATCGGTGCTCCGCCCCTGAATCTCCTTCAGCACTGGCAAGCCGCGCCCGCATGCACAGGACTCGGTTCCCAGCACACCGATGTCGCCCGTCCGGTAACGAATGAAGGGGTAGTCCCGGGTGGCAAGATGGGTCACGACGATTTCCCCTGCCTGCCCGGGAGGCAACACCTTGCCATCGTCGTCGATGATCTCGACAACGATGTCTTCGGCGGTGATGTGCATGCTACCGGATGGGCACTGATGGGCGATGAATCCCGCATCGCGGCCCCCATAGCCGTTGGCCACCGGGCACCCGAATACACGCTCCAGAACCGCCCGCTGATGGTCGTACAGGCGCTCGGAGGTGACGAACACCACCCGAACACCCAGATCATCCAGCCGCACACCGCGTTTCTCGGCGTGCAGGGCGATATGGCTGATCGCTGACGGATAACCGAACAACATGCGCGGCCGTACGGCGCGAATCCGGGCCAGAAACTGGTCGACACGCGCGTCCGACATCTCGAAGGCGGGCAGTAGTTCGGTACGCATCAGCTTGTCGCGAAACAGGCGCACCCGGTCCTGCGCACCAAGCTCGATGGGCGACCCCCAGACGACGATTTCAGGATCGCCGATATCCACATTCCACCACCGGGTTGCGCGCCACTTGGCAGCGACGTCATGCGTCACCCGCTCGGTGCCAATGTAGAAAATCAACGGCTCACCGGAGGAACCCCCGGTATTGAATCGGGCCAGGCCACTCGCGTCCTCTGCGCGGAGCGCATCGCTGTTGGCCCGGATGACCGCCTTCGTCAGAAAGGGCAGTCGCTGCAAGTCTGCCAGTGATTGGACCTGTGCAGGATCGAAGGACAAGCGGGCAAACAGTTCGCGGTAGTACGGCACCTTGCGCCCGGCCTGCAACAGCAGGTTCTTCAGCCGCTCGAGCTGAACGTCCAGAATGCGCGCCTGCGGCCACCATTGCCGGTCTTCCATGTCACGCCGGACGCGTACGGTGTCATGGTGCTTCAGCTTCTCCTGCAGCGGAAAGAGCACGCCAGAGACAAAGCGGGTGTAAAGATCGCTCAAGATGCTGTCCTGTTCGATTCAAGATGACCGGGCACCACGGTCGATGCACGCCCGGTCAGGCTCCGGAACACGCGGCACAAGCGTTCCACCCGCTCATCCCAGCTATTGGCTTCGGCATACTGGCGAATCCCTGTCCGGTCCCAGTCGCGCCGCAACGCATCCGCAATGGCGTTAGCCAGCGCGTCGGCATCACCAAAGGGTACGACTTCTCCCAGGGCTGGGCTATTAACCACTTCTCGATTGCCGCCGACATCCGTCGTCACTACCGGCAGACCACATGCCATCGCTTCAAGAAAGACATTGGCCCACCCCTCATTTCGGGTGGACAGCACGAACACATCCGCTGCGGACAAGGGGAGTCTGAGCGCGTCTGGCGGAAGGCTGCCGAGGAATCTGACGCACCCCTGCAACCCTAGCTCTGCGACCTGGGCTTCGAGCGCGGGTCGGTTGTTGCCTTCCGCGCTGGCGCCGCCAACAATCAGGTACTGCAGATCGGGCCAGGTTTCACGCAAGCGCGGCAGCAAGTCGATGACGCGGTGGAAACCCTTGCGTTCTACCAACCCTCCAACACTGATCAGGACGGGCGCCTCTGGCGGCAGGCCGAGTTGAGTACGGGCCTGCCCGCGCGGAACCGGTGCAAACCGGCCGGCATCCACGCCGTTGCCGACCACGTCGATCTTGTCAGCCGGCACGCCCAGTCCCACGGCAACCTGCTTGAGTGCATCCGCGACCGCAAACACCCGCGCCGCCCCCAGCAGTGCTGCCTTCAGCAAGGGAGCAAGACGCGGATCTCGGGCGTGACGCGATTCGGTTCCGCGCAAGGTGATGGTGACCGGCACACCCAACCACCGCCCCAAGCGTACCGCGGCATCGCCATCCGGGTAGCCAAAATGCGCATCGATCAAGTCAAGACGCCCCGCGCGCTTGAGCGCTCTCAGGCGAGGGTAGGCACACAGCGCCATGGCCAGTCCGTCGAGATGCTTCAATACCCCGGGAAGCGACAGAAAGCGCGGGAACCACACGTCTACGCCGGACTGCTTCTCCCAGCCCGGCGCACCCGGACGAAAGTGCGGACGCCAGCGGCGGATGATGCCCTGCAGCGGAAACCAGGGGACCGGGGCAACAACGCACAGCGGCAGGCGCGCACCGACCCGGAACATGCGCTCACGCACGAAGGGCCCTGCGTTGGGCTGAACACTGCTTGGAAACAGGCTGCTCAGCACCACGATATGCGGCGCGCTTTCCGGCTCAGCCATTTGCGCGCTCTGCAGCGGTCAGCCGCGCATACGGCTGCTGATAATGGGCGACGCTATTGGTCCAGTTCCGCACCGACTCGACAAACTCACGCCCAGCGCACCGCATGGCAGGCCAGCGGTCGCGCCCGGCCAACATGTCAGACACGGTTTCGGTCAGGGCCTGGGCGCTCCCCGCGGCAAACAGGCGACCGGTCACCCCGTCCCGGATCAGCTCCTTGTGCCCGCCCACATCGGATGCGGCAAAAATGCGCCCCTGAGCCATGGCCTCCAGCGGCTTGAGCGGAGTCACGAGTTCGGTCAGGCGCATGGAGTGACGCGGGTAAACCAACAGATCAATCTGATCGTAGTAGCGGCTGACTTCGCTGTGCGGTACGCGCCCGGTGAACACCACCTTGTCGGTCACGCCAAGTTGTGCCGCCTGAGCCTTTAGATTGGCCTCCTGCGGTCCGCCGCCAACCAGCAAGATGCGCAGGTCCGGATTGCTGGCAAGCAATCCCGGGAAAGACTGCAACAGCAGGTCGAGCCCTTCGTAGGCATAAAAGGACCCGACAAAGCCCAGTACCGTGCGCCCTGCCAAACCCAGTTGCTGTCGAAGTTGCGGATCAGGATCGCCAGACAGCTGAAAACCCTCGACATCCACCGCGTTGGGAATGACGGTGACACGCTCTTCGGGAATGCCTCGGGCGACGATATCCGCTCGAAGGCCCTCGCAGATGGTGAAGGCATGTCCCACCCGCTTCAGCGCCCAGGTTTCCATTGCGCGGGTGGCACGATAGCGCAGGCTGCCCTCGGCCGTCGTGCCATGATCCACCGCGGCGTCCTCCCAGAACGCCCGGATCTCGTACACCACCGGAATGCCTAGGCGCTTGCCGACGCGGATAGCCGGAATGGCGTTCAGCACCGGCGAATGCGCATGCAGGATGTCGGGCTTCAGTTCGCGGGCCAGTTGTTCCAGCCGCGCTTCTGTTGCGCGCATCTGGCGCAATTCGTTGATACCGGCAGGTCCCGCTGCAGGAACCGGCGTACGAAAGAACCGGAGTCCGTCCACCGTCTCATCGGCTGCCTGGGTCGCGCCCTGCTTGGGCGAGGTCAGGTGATAGGTTTCCCATCCCAGCGCGCGTTGCTCACGCAGGATCGCCGCGGTGCGGAAGGTATAGCCGCTATGCAGCGGAATCGAGTGATCAAGAATGTGAAGGATGCGCATCGGGGAAAATCACTTTGGCCGGATCAATGGATCAGATCAATGGGGTCAGACGCGATTGATCCTGGGGGCAGTCGAGTCTGACCCCACTGATCCTTCATTGCGCAGGAACGCCTCAAACATGAGCACGGTCCAGAGCGACGCACTGTAATCGCGAGCACCTGACTGATGTGCGTCGACCAGATGCTGGAGATAGTTGCGGTTGAAGATGCCGGTGGCCGCCAGCGTATCACCCAGCACCGCATCGCGTACGCGCTGCTTGAGCGGACCACGAAACCAGCGCGCCAGCGGTACGGAGAAACCCATCTTCGGCCGATACAGCACATCGTTGGGCAACAGTGGCTCCATGGCCTTCTTGAACAGGTACTTGCCTTCCTGCCCCTTGATCTTGAGCCCGGACGGTAGGGTGGCAAGCCACTCGACGAGTTTGTGATCCATCAAGGGCTCACGAACCTCAAGCGAGTGAGCCATGCTGGCACGATCCACCTTGGTATTGATGTCACCCACCAGGTAGGTCTTGAGATCGATGTACTGGATCAGCGCCAGCGGGTCGTCCGTCTGCGCCTGATCGGCATGCCGGCGGAACACCTCGATGGCATTGTAGCCACCAAGTTGTCTGCGGAAGTCCGCTGAAAACAGGCTGCGCCGCATCTCGTCGCGCAGGATGGAGACCGAGTGGAAATAGGCCTGCACCGAGTCGCGCGCAAGCGCCTGAAACGTGGTCTTGGCGCGGAACACGCGCGGCGCCCAATCCGCTTTGGGGTAGAGCCGCCCGAGCAGCCCGAACACCGGTCTACGCACCCCGTGCGGCATCGCACTGCGCATGCGCTCCTCCATCAGATGCATGCGGTAACGACGATAGCCACCGAAGCTCTCGTCCCCACCATCGCCGGAAAGCGCCACGGTAACCTGCTTGCGCGCCAGCTGACAGACGCGGTAGGTGGGGATGGCCGAGCTGTCGGCGAAGGGCTCGTCGTACAGGCTAGCCAACGTGTCGATGAGGTCGAAATCGTTGCTGCTGACGATCTCGAGTTTATGGTCGGTGTGGTAACGGTCCGCCACCTGCTGGGCAAAGGCGGATTCGTTGAAACGTGGATCGTCGAACCCAATGGCGCAAGTGTGAACGGGTGTGTCTGAAAGACCAGCCATGGTGGCCACCACGGCGCTTGAGTCGACCCCGCCGGAGAGGAAGGCACC
>Ga0075012_10006021_pt1 | contig 11033 bp, 6 predicted proteins | sample All_14_2_FD_71474 | JGI IMG/M metagenome (GOLD analysis project Ga0075012, IMG submission 71474) | Freshwater microbial communities in response to fracking from Pennsylvania, USA - Allegheny Zone_MetaG_DW_15 | ecosystem: Environmental > Aquatic > Deep subsurface > Groundwater > Drilled...
CGTTACTCCGGGCGTGCTGCAGGTCTTCCTTAACGACGACCTTTATACGGCACGCATTGAATATGAAGCATCCAGCCGGTTCAGCCTGCGCCCGGGCAGCGACATCGACATGACCAAACCGCTCGGCCTCGCCACCTACCGCACGGGAGCCTTCTGGCGAAACTTCACGCTGACCTCCGTCACCGTGTTGCGACCGGCCGACAAAGCGCTCGGAGACAGCCTCTAACAGAGATCCTGCCCGCGCCACACCACATCCTGGAAACAAGCGGCTCCGGGTTAAAGATCGACCTCTGTCGGCACTTCGATATCCGACATCTTCGCGAGATCTTTCTTGATCTTGCGGGACTGGGCTTTATCGGATTGCCCTACTACCACGTAGAATGCGGGGATGAAGTAGAGCGACAGCAAGGACGAGACAAGAATGCCTCCGACCGACCCGATGCCGATGCTGGACCGCAACTCTGCCCCGAGTCCCGAGCCCGTCGCCATCGGCAGCATGCCGAAAAGCGCCGCCACGCATGACATGAGAATAGGACGGAATTTCCGCTCTGCGGCCAACGTCAGCGCCTCACGTTTATGGAAACCCTGATCGTGCCTGAGCGTGTTCACCTCATCGATCAGCAGAATCGCCGCATTAACAACCACACCCACCAGCATGATGCCTGCCAGCAAACCGAAAATTGAAAGGGTCGTTCCGGTATAATAGATCGCCATGTAGAGCCCCAAATAGCTGAACGGAATCGTCATCAGGATGATGAAGGGCTGTGTCCACGACTCCATGACCGCAGCCAAGAGCAGGTAGGTCAGAAGCAGGGCAATCAGAGTCGCCAGGCCGAATTCGCTGATCGCCTCACCCATCTTCTCGGCCATGCCGCTCACTTGGATTTTATAGCCGGGCGGCAGAAGCTTACGGACGATCCGCTCTTGGTTTTTCAAAGCCGTGCCGAGCCCGTATCCCTTCGCGTTGTTCGAATAGATGATGATCGTGCGTGACTTCTCTGCCCGGATGATCTGAGTCGGCTGCAACTGCTCGCTCATTTCCGCAACAGCACCCAGCAGAATCGGCCGACCGTCCGGCCCCGGCAAATTCAACGCAGGCACCTGTGCAATGCCCGGCATTTGCGCAAAGCGCACCCGAATGTCATACGAGCGGTCACCTTTCTTGTACGTGGCGGCCTCAATACCGTCCACGCTTGCGCGCAACGACAATCCCAACTCTTGCGCACTGACGCCCATATCGTGTAGAACTGCCCGCTTCGGACGGATACGGACCTCGGGCCGGCCGGGACGAACGGAGTGCGTGATGTCGGCGCTGGCAGGATCATGCCGGATCTCAGCAGTCGCCGCCACACCAATCTGGTTGAGCACTGACAAGTCAGGCCCGCTGACCTTGATTTCGATCTGCTGCGAGGCTCCTCCTGCCGCGCTGGGAATCATCACGGCCCAGATCACATCCGGAGCCGTGTTGCAGACCGTGCGCATCTCTTGCATGATGCCGAGAATGTCAGACTCGGGACGAAGCAGTTTTGATTTCAGCACCAGTCCCACCTCCACCAGATAGGAACCCTCGCTCATCTGTCCGATCGAGCCCTGCGTCTTTCCCGCAAGCAACGTGTAGCTCTGAATGAAAGGATCACCCTTGGGATCTTTGAGCGCAAGCAGCTTCTGCGTGATTTCCTGGGCCCGTTCCACCGAGCGGTCCAGATTGTAGTCCGCCGGAAATTCAAGTCTAACGGTCAACTCGCCCTGATCGGTTTGCGTGACGAAATCCATCTGTACTTTAGGCGCGTAATAGCGGAAGGCGAAAAACGTCAGCACCGTACATGCGGCAACGAACAGCCAAGGCGCTTTCAACACCCAGCCGACCGATCTCACATACCCGCGCTCCAGGCCTGCGTAGAATAGGAGCCAAGGCTTGAGCAACCAGGCGAGCGCTTTGTTGATCTTCTCCCCATATGGATGGGTCATCATCGCCAAAATAGGCGTCAGCGTGAAACTGATGAGCAGCGAGGCAAACGTGGCCGCCGTGACCGTCACGGCGAACGGTGCAAGAAAGCGTCCCGTGATGCTTTTCATGCTGGCGATCGGTAAAAATACCACGATGTTGGTCAGCGCGCTTGCTGCCACGGCGAGGCCGACCTGAGACGTGGCCCGCTCAACCAGCGAGCCGATTTCGAACTTCTTGCCCTTGCTTTGGCCGAACGCAAACGCGATGTTTTCGAGAACCACGATCGAATTGGCCACTAGAATCCCCACGGATATTCCCACCGCACTCATGGTGATCGTGTTGAGCGTGTAGCCGAATAAACTGAAGGCGATCATGGCGATGATAATTGTCACGGGTATGCTGACAAACGCCACAAAGGCCATGCGGACATCTGCCAGGAAAAGCAACAGGACGAGGCCGGTCAGGATCACGCCGTCTCGGATCGAAATCAGCCCGTCCTCCACCGTCGCTTTCACATACTCGCCATCGTCACGTACCCAACTCAGCACCATTCCGCCCGGCAGGTCCCGTTTCGACTCCTTAAACGCCTTCCTCACGCCGTTGACCACCGTCACGGCATTGGCTTCGCCTTTTTTCGTGACTTTCACCACGATCGCCGGCTTACCGTCGAAAAAGGCCTTGCTTTTCGGACGTTCGGTGCCGAACTTAAACATCGCCACATCGCGCAGGTAAACGCGCTCGCCATCCACCACCCCCAACTCCACGCTTCCGAGGTCGGGTATCTCAGGTGCCTCAGCGTCGAACATCAGCGAGACCTCGCGTGTGGCATCATCTATCTGGCCTGCCGGAATCTTGATGTTCTCGCGGCTCAGCACCTGCGCGACTTGCCCCACCATCAAACCGCGCGCAGCCAGACGGGCCCGGTCCACCTCGACGATCACTTCGCGCTCTTCACCGCCGATCAGTTCTACTTTGGCGACGCCGCCCAACGCGGAGAAGCGGTCAGCCAGTTTGTCGTCTGCGTAATCGTAAAGGTCGTCCAGTGGCAAATCGCCGGTCAGCGCCAGAGTCACCACCGGCTTTGCGTTGATATCGAACTTCAGGATTTCGGGCGCTTCCGCGTCGTCCGGCAGTTCCTCGCGGATCAAGTCGACTTTTTCACGGACATCTACCGCCGCGACATCCACGTTGCGTGAAAGTTCGAACTCCACCAGCACTTGGCAGAAATTGTTCACACAGGTCGTGCTGATGTGCTTGATGCCATCGACCTGCACTACCGCGTCTTCGATTTTTTTTGCCACCGTGGTCTCGATCTCGTCGGGAGACGCTCCCGGATACACGACTTGAATCGTGATAAATGGGATCTCTACCTGCGGAAGCAGGTCCACGCCTACATTGCGGAACGCCAACAGGCCGAAAATCGACAGGCAAATCAATAGCGTCGTCATCGCGATCGGACGCCGAATGGATGCTTTCGCTAAAAACATATGGCCCTTTCAAAGGCTTGACGCAAAACGACTACTTCTCGGTACGGACAGCGTCCCCTTCGTTCAGCAACAACATGCCTTCAACGACGATGTCGGCGTCTGAAAGCGCGCCCGGGTTTTTGATTTCAACAAAGCCTTGCCACGTTAGACCGACTTCGACGGTCACCCGCATCACCTTGCCGTCTTTGACGATGAACACAACGCGCTTGCCGTCGCGCAAACCCACCGCAGAAACCGGCAATGCCGCAGCCTCAACCTGCCGAAAGACGACCGTCGCGTCGCGGAGCATGCCCGATGCCAGATCCGGCGTACGCACCACCGTCGCCCGAATCTCAAACGTGCGTGTCACCGGATGAACCGACGGAGCCTTGTAGGTGACGGCCGCCTCTTTTCCATCCGCAAAGCGGACCCGCGTCTGTCCCCTCTCGACACGGTCGTAGTGAACCGCATTCATGGAGAAACAAACCTCGTACACGCGTGGGTCATCCAGTTCAAACACAGGGCTTCCAACACTGGCGAAATCCCCTTTATCCAGAAGTTTGCGCGTGATGATCCCTTCGAACGGCGCCACGCCCAGCGAATCCGAAAGGTTTTTCCGGGCAACGGACAAAGCGGTCTCGGCCTGAACGATCCGAACCTTCGCGCTCTCGACCGCCGCACGCACGCGTTCGCGCGTTGCGCCTGCCAGCTTGAACTGGAGGTCAGCCTTCTCCCATGTGTCCTTCGTGACGGCCTTGGCATCCTCGTACAACTTTTTCATGCGGCTCGCATCGACTTCCGCTTTCGCGTAAGAGGCCTCCGTTTCCAACAACGCGGCGTCAGACTCTCTCAAGACCGCTTTGGCCACGTTCAGATCGTCCTGCGCAAGACGCACCCGGTTCTCCAAGGTGGCTTTGTCCACCTGAAACAGCGGCTGCCCAACCTTTACCAAGTCGCCCTCGTCCGCCATCACCGAATCGATGGCTCCCGCCACGCGCGACGACACGGCGGCAGAAAATTTTGTGCGGACTGTCCCCTGGAGCTGCGCTCCGTCGGTGAACGCACAGGCGGGGACGAGCTTGCCGACTTTCACAAGCGGGCGCAAATCCAAAAGCTCCGCCTGCCTTTCCGATTTTTCGCATCCGCCGACAAGCGTCAGCAACCCCAACCCCAACGCCCAGAACGTGAGACTCTTTTTCATTTCTGTTTCCGATCGCTAAGAATTCCATCCAGCAAGCCCTCTTTCCGGAACGCTTCAGCCGCCTCTTTCTCCATTACGCGCGTCTCGCCCAGCCCCACGCCCGTCGCATCGCGCAGCACGATCTCCGCCAATGCGCAGGCGTAATCCGCGGCAACCCCCTGCACGCGGGCGCTCTCCAGTACCGCGAGTTTGTCGAGCACTTCGGAAAGTGTCTCCTGATCCGACTGATACCGCGACTGCGTCACCTGGTAATCCAGCTCGGCCGCCTGCAGCACGCAAGCCGCCACGTCCCGCTGCTCGAAGCTCCTCTGCCAGTTCTGATGCGCCTGGAACGTCGAGACCATCAGTGTCAACGCGCGGTCCTCCTGAGCCTGATATTCCGCCTGCCGAAGAGCCTTCGCCTCACGGTAGGCATTGAGGGTCCGAAAGCCGTTAAAAACCGACAACACCGCGCTTAAACCGCCTGCCCAGTAGTGTGCCGGAATCTGCATCGATTCCGACGTATAGTTGGCTGAGCCGGAGCCGTAGAGGTTCGGCAGAAAACCCGCGAGGGCCCGCAGCACTTCGGTCTTTCGGATCTCAATCATTTGATCGCCAGCCCAAAGCTCCTTGCGATTAACCAGCGTCTGCCAGAGAAGCTCTTCGGTGGACAACGCCTTCAGCTGATCGCGGGTCACTCGCCGGGCTTCTCCACGCTCATCCGTCAACACCCAGTCGCGCGCCAGCACGGTGGTCATCGACCCCCCATCCACCTTGATTTTTTCCAGCGGCCAGAAGCGCAAGATCTCAAAAAGCCGGGCGCGGGTCAGCGTCAGCATGTCGTTCGCCTGCCTCAACGATATACCGTCGGAAGCCAGCCGCGCTCTGGCTCGCGCCTTTTCCGCAGCCAAAGCGTATCCCTCTTGAGCCAGCGCGTCGATCTGCTTCGACAGGCTACGCGAAGCATCCTGTTGCCGCTCGTAAGTCTTCAGCATCTCCTCCGAAACGGCCGTCTGGTAGAACAGGGCTGCAACCTGAACATCGAGCAGCTCCTCGGCACGCGCACGCAACAGATCCTGAGACCGTAGCGCTTTCTTCGCCTCAGTGAAAAGCAGCCACGTGCCCGGCGTGAAGATCGGCTGTGTCAACGCGATCGACACCGTGTTCACGTATTGATCGTTCATTTGAACCGTCATCGAGCCGATCGACCGAGTTACGGGCACATCCGTGGCCTGACGCGAAAAGGTCGCTTCGACCTGCGGCAGGAAGGCCGCAAACGCCGTTGAGCGCTGGATCTGCGCCAACTGGCTGCTCAATTGCGCGTGCGTCAGCTTGAGTGTTCGTGAGCGCGCAAGGCCCATCGAATCCGCAAGCGTCAGCGCCACCCGGTTCGTCGCAAAAAACGCGCGGGTTTCCTCCTGTAACGTCTTGCAGGTGCGCGTCGCGTCTCCGGCACGCTCTTCATACCCCGGCGTGTGGCAACCGGCAAAAAACAGTGTCGACGCGACAAAGGAGCCAACGTGGCAGATCCTTTTCATATGCATTTAGAGATCCTTACAGGAGCGCTCATATGCCGTCTGCGCCTGTCAGAAAGTCAGTTATCAATTTTCTTCTGGAAGGACAAGCGGGCGAAAATTCCCGCGCAGACATGGTCGGCCACCTTATCGAGCCAAAGATCTAAATCGAGTTCCGGCGGACAAAACCGCATCGCCCAACTCGGCTTGGCGATCGCATAGACCACGCACTGGGCATGGACTGAGCTACACCACAGGTTCAGCTCGACAGGATCATTCCCTTTCATCGCCATGCGCAACAGGCGCGCGAAGCACTGGCGCATGGGGATGGCGAATTTGCGCTCGATGTCCTGAGCCATGTCCGACGGCACGCACTCTTCCATGCCCATCAGCCGCGCCATCCAAAACTCCGGCGGTTTCCGTGCCGCACAGATCGCCAGCGAACGCCGGATCCAGGTCCGCATCGCTCGCTTCCAAGTCGCCTCATCACAAACCGTGTCGGGGATCGACATCATCGGCATGGCGACATCCTCAAACAGAGCGGCGATCACCGCCTTGTAGAGTTCCGACTTGGATCTGAAATAATAGTTCACCAATGCGACGTTGACCCGCGCCTCGGCGCAGATCATGCGCGTGGTGGCGTCTTTGTAACCGTGTTCGGCAAACACTTTGGTTGCCGCATGCAGGATCCTGTCCTGCGTGGTTTTGCGGTCTGTCGCACTCTTCTTTTTCTGCGCTTTCGGCTTCATGGACACCTCACCTGTATTAAACAAGTGATTAAAATATCCGTTTGAAGCCCGAAAGTCAACAGGACATACGCTCGCACCCTCAGGCGCCAGCCGCCTGCCGTCCGACTTCGAAAGCCTTGAGGTTCATATCGAGCAGCTTAGCCGGAATGCGCTCGCGCATCGCCTGTTCCCAAACCTCGGCGCCGAACGGCGTCAGTGTGGAGAGCGCGCCCGCAACCACCATGTTCATCGCGCGGGTGTTGCCGACCGTCTTCGCAAGCGCCATCGCATCGATGTACAGCGCCCCGGGGTATTCCGCCGTCAGGCGCGCGTCCAGATCCGTCACGGCGGGCTGCTGTCCGCTCGACACCGTCACCGGCGTCAGGTTCATGTCGTTGATCAGCACCTTGCCGTCCGGCGCGAGCAGGTGACGCCAGCGCAAAGCCTCCAGACGTTCGAACGACACCAGCAGATCGCTTGTGCCGTCCGAAATGATCGGAGAAAAGACTTTCTCGCCGAAGCGCACCTGGCTGATCACGCTGCCGCCCCGCTGCGCCATGCCATGGATCTCGCTCTTCTTGACGTCCAGGCCTGCCAGCGCCGCCGTCTTGGCCAGAATATCGCTGGTGAGCAGGATGCCCTGACCGCCCACACCGACCAAAGATACATTCATCGTTTTCATGCCACAAATTCCTTTACCCTAACGGATCTTCGAGATCGCGCCGAACTTGCAGGTCTGCCTGCACAGGTCGCACCCCGAGCACTGCACCGGATCGATGTGCGATTTGAAGCGTTTGCCGTCAGCGGTCGCCTCGCCGCGTTCGATCGCGGGGCACCCGAGCTTGAAGCATGCGCCGCACGCCTTGCATTTCGCGGCATCCACCTCGTAGGTGCCCGCGTTCATGAGCTTCGCCGCGATGCGGCACGGTCCACCCGCGATCACCACCGAAGGTTCGGGCGCGTCGAGTTCCTCTTTCAGGACACGCTCCAAGGCCGCCATATCATAGGCATCCACCTTAACCACGCGCCTGAAGCCCATCGCCCGGGCAACCTCAGCAATATCCGTGACCGGAGCAGGATCGCCCGTCAACGTCTTGCCCGAGCCGGGATTCTCCTGATGCCCCGTCATGCCGGTGATGCGGTTGTCCAAAACGACGGTCGTGACCGTGCCTCCGTTGTAAAGGACGTTCAAGATGCCGGTCATGCCGGAGTGGAAAAAAGTCGAATCGCCGATCACCGCGCAGAGGCGGCCTTTCATCCCCGCCTTCTCCATGCCGAACGCGTTGCCGATGCACGCGCCCATGCAGATCGTCGTGTCCATGGCGTTGAGAGGGGGAAACGCGCCCAGCGTGTAGCAGCCGATGTCGCCCGTCACCGTCGCCCCCAGCTTGGCCAGCGTGTAGAAAACACCGCGGTGGCTGCATCCCGCGCACAGAACCGGCGGGCGGGTCGGCAGCCCCGCGTCCGCGCGCCGCACATCGGGCAAGGCGACATCGCCCAACAGCTCCTTTCGCAGCGCCATCAGCCGAACGGGGTTCATCTCCAGCATATTGAGTTCGGTCGTGTGCGCGACCGCAGGAATGCCCAGTGCCCGCACCTGCTCTTCCATGAAGGGGTCCAGCTCCTCAATCACCAGCACGCGGTCTACGCCTGCCGCGAAACGCTTGACCAGCTCCGATGGGAACGGGTTGGCGAAGCCCAGCTTCAGCACCGTGAACTCGGGGAACACCTCTTTCACATACTGGTAGGTCACCCCGGACGTGATGATGCCCAGCCGCTTGTCGCCCGCCTCAATTCGGTTGAACGGCGTCTCGCAGGAGAACGCGCGCAACAACTCGGTGCGCTCCTGCGCCTTCAGCCGCTGCGGCCGGGCAAACATCGGCACGGGGATGTTGCGCCGGATGTCCTTCACATAGGGCTTGCGCGCGACCTGTCCAGGAGCGAAGTCGTCGCCCACATCCACCACCGTCGAGGTGTGCGATGTCCGCGTGGTCAGGCGAATAAAGGCGGGCACCTGATACTTCTCGGACAGCTCGAAGGCCGCGACCACCATGTCGAACGTCTCTTGGCTGTCGGCAGGCTCGAAAAGCGCCGCGCGCGCAAACTTGACGAGGTTGCGCGAGTCCTGTTCGTTCTGCGAACTATGCATGCCGGGATCATCTGCGGTGACCACGACAAGTCCGCCGTTCGCGCCCACATAGGTGTACGTCATCAGAGGGTCCATCGCCACGTTCAACCCGACGTGCTTCATCGCCGTCAGGGCGCGCGCGCCCGCGATCGACGCGCCGATCGCGACCTCCATGGCGACCTTCTCGTTCACCGCCCACTCGCAGTTGATCGTCTCCTTGAATTTGGCGACGTTCTCGAGAATCTCCGTGCTCGGTGTGCCCGGATAGGCCGAAGCCACCGAGCATCCCGCCTTGCAGGCCGCCCACGCGACCGCCTCATTTGCTGATAGCAGTATTTTCTGACTCATCCTTTTCTCCGTTAAACTGTCATTTGGCGGCAGGCACCATGCGGACACTCTCGATCGTCACCGTCGCTCCCGGACGGTTAACCGGATCGAAGCGCACTTTGTTGATCCGGCCGCGCCACGCCCGATGGCTTCCCACGTCAAACACATAGTCATGAAACTGGTTGTCAGACGCAACGGGCAATCCGATTGAGGTGACCTCATTCGCGGGCGTTGAGCCGACCTGCCAGAAGAGCTGGCAGGTGTCGCGCGTCTGTTCCGCCGTCACCTTCATCCGCACACAGACCTTCGCGACCTGTTTTGCGGGCACCGCATCCAGCGCGCGCTCAATGGCAGGATCAGGCGACACCGTCCTGAAGCTCAGGCCGGACTCATCTGTTTTGAGCGTCTCCACGCCCATCAGGCCAGACCAGCCTTGGATCCCCTTGGCAAAGTGCCACTCGCGGGAATCGTCTTTCACGGGCGGAGGCAAATCATACGGCCCCAGGCCCACATCCTGCGGCCCGAAATTCAGCGGCCACCCTTCCGCCGGTTTTTGGCAGAAGGTGTCGCGCACCGCCTCATACATGCCGAACCCGAACTGCGCGCAGGGCTCCGCATAGGAGCCCTCGCCCCATTCGTTCAGCGGCGCGAGCGTCAGGCGCTTCACGCCCGTGTCGTCGGCAAACCGCTTGGCGTCCTTGCAGATGCGCTGAAAGTGTTTGACGGTGCGCCCGTAGATCTCAATGCCTTTGTCGCCATGCCACGGCCGGTCATCCCACCCGGTCGAAAGATTCGGCAGAAAAGGCAGGATGCCGGTCTCGTGCAGCCCTTTCCACTGTGCAGCGTTGGAGTCGGCGACGAGGTCAAACGAGAAACGCCGCGGGTTCTCCGCTTTGCCGCCGTGGTCCATATAGTGGTAGATCGAAGTCATGTCGAAGCCCATGTCCTTGAGTCCCTGAACCACGTCAGGGGCCCACGACGCCTCCGGCCACTTCATTGCGATGAAGGTGATGCCCGGATAGCCCGCCTCGCGGGCCATCTGCCGCGAGAGCTCCAGCATCCGCTTGCACCCGTCGCCCCCGCCCAGATCACGATTGATGTTTTGCGGGCTCCAGATCATCACCACCGGCTTGCCATCGATCCGGTAATATTCCGGCGTGTTGAAATAGGTGTCGATCCAGAACTTGACGACGCTGCGCTGATCCTCTTCAGAATGGCTCCCGGCGGGATTATGGTTTGCCCACATCACGGCCCACTTGAGATAGGACTTGTAACGCGCCCGCTGGAACGCTTTCACCCAGTGGTCGTGATGCTGACTTCCCTGATGCCAGTACCAGTCCACGAGAAAATAGGAAAGCCCGTTTTCCACCGCCCACTTGATCTGCCAATCCACCACCTCGGGATTGGACTCGTCATACCAGCCCAAGACCGGCTTGCGCTCCGGCGCAACCGGCCAGATGCGGGCCCACGCCTCGACCTTTGACCACCCCGGAAAGTAGAGCGCGCCGAGCTCGTAATCGCTTTTGACCGGTTTGGGAACTGGCACATAGGACGTTTTCCCGAGTTTCAGGTCGGGCAGGATCTCGATCCGGGTTTGCACGCGTTGGCCGTCCGTGCCGTCGCCCGCCAGCGCGAGTTCAACCTCGCCGGACACCGCCGCGGACGCTTCCAGTTCCAATCGGTGCGTCACCATCCCGGACGCGGGAATCTCCGGCACTTTCTCCCATCCCGCCGCCGAAGAA
>Ga0075012_10006026_pt1 | contig 11028 bp, 15 predicted proteins | sample All_14_2_FD_71474 | JGI IMG/M metagenome (GOLD analysis project Ga0075012, IMG submission 71474) | Freshwater microbial communities in response to fracking from Pennsylvania, USA - Allegheny Zone_MetaG_DW_15 | ecosystem: Environmental > Aquatic > Deep subsurface > Groundwater > Drilled...
GGGGGGGCGGGATAAAGAAAGTATGCCATACACAGATGCATTTCACAGCTCCGCAGTTCACGTTCATTTTGTAGAGGGCGATGAGGCGTTCTATGACGAACTAGTTCGTCAGGGCGCCATAAAGGACGCCCAAAAAGAGATTCACCCAAATCTTGAGACCATGCAGCGCAGGGTCTTAGAGACCACGCACTGGAAGACAGTTGTAATTAGGTCTGGACGTATGCCGTTCGGACTGCCAAAGGCACTTGGAAGAATCATGGTCCTCACGTACTACATACGTGAGGATGAAGATGACAATCATACAGAGGAATATCTGGATGAGTGCTATGCAGAGCCTCATATTCCTCAGAATTTCGATGTAAGCATCGAAATTCTCAAGGTAAGTAGAGAACTATTCGAGGCAGATCCATATGCAGATCTGCCTCTTAAGACCGCGAATTTGATTCGCGAATTGGAGTCAAATGCGTACCGTTATGGGTACGAAAACAAAGACAAACTAAAGGAGTTGCTATTAGCAGCTCCAGAAAAAGCTGAGTGGGCGATAACTATCGCCACAGAATTTGTAAAGAGCCTGGGAATACCAGGCAAAACAGTTGAGCTTCAATCGCGGTACAATCATGTATTTTTCACACTATTTGAGCTCGTGCAGCAGTACGACTCACTGTTTTCTAAAGAAGGCGCTGTAATAAGCGACTTTTGGAATACAGTGATAAAACTCGCATAAGTGATATATAGGCCGCATGTATTGGGCCTTCTTTTCTAGGTAGGAAACTAGGCATGAACGATAAAGATTGGTTTCTTGATTACGCAATTCCGATATTTCTTACTCTAGCTATAGCTAGTCTTCTTTTAATAACGATATGGGTATTGGTTACAGATAAGCCAGATCCTCTTCGTAGATGCCGAAACATCATAAATATTCAATCTTGCGCGAACACAGAAGAAGGACAAGTCTGTAAGAACTGGCAAGAATGTGGAGACAAAAACTAATATTTTTAATCTCCGGCTCAAAGGCGCGGAAAAGAAGTTAGTAAATATTCTAGATAACCGCAAAAGAGTAGATTTTGATCTCATTACCGAACTTCAATTATCGTCACAGGAATACACAGTAAGCCTTCGATACAGCGATGAATGTCGCAAAACTCCGTGGGTAACTATAGGCCGTATAGATCAGTACATAAGTTTTGGTAGAAAGTGTTTCGCTGTTCACATAGAACCAGTAGAATCATGGTTTTTCTGATATCGCGCAATTTGCCCCCCCCTGTTGAGATAAAGAATATATGGAAAATAACAACCTTCCGAATGACTGTGACGTTGTAGTTTGCATGCGTCATGGCGCTACGCGCACTGTCATGCAGGAGCGCGGGTGGATCCCGCCCAATGCTGTATTTCTGGATGGCACATTGACGCCCGCGGATCTACGTGGGAAGCACGTGATCGGGGTATTACCTCCTGACCTGATCGACGCCTGCGCGTCATTCAGTCATGTGGGAGTAGACTATCCGCGGGATTTCCCGCGCGGAGCGGAGCTGACACTTGACCAGGCGCGAGCCTGGATCAAAGAACCGGTTCGGTATAAGCAGACGCGGGAATTCCTCCCACGCCTGCAGTGGACGGTCACTGAGTAGTAGTAGTAGTTGATGCTTGTCGGGTGGCGCCAGTATGGGCCACCTGTTTTTTAGCCTTCTCTGTCAATTCATAGAGAGAGCGCAGGTATAAGACTTATATGGATAATGAACAAGCCCTAGATTTCCTGGTGGGATACCAGGAAATCATCGAGAAGGCGCTTAGCGCCTTCGTAGATTCATATGAAGGCGTTCGCGGTGAGTCCGCGGACGTAGAGGAAGCAAAGAAAGCACTGGAGCTCATCTCCAGTGCTGCCACCGGCTTCCCAGCACGGTGGTAGTTTTTGGCGGTGCTTGTATAGACCGCCTTTTCTTCTAGCTTATATGTTAATTCGCTTACTTCAACAGTAATAAAATTAACATGAAGACAAAAGAAGAACTAAATAACGAGATCAATCTGATTAAAGAGTCCAGCAATAGACTCTTTAAAGAAAAAATGAAAGCCTTGGAGATTTTCATTCCAAGGCAACAAGCACTTGATGTAGCTTTAACAGAGCTACACGAACAACTACACAAAGTTAAGTTAGCTGAAGAGCGTGAGCTGATTGTATCAGCTCTTCATACGCACTTGACGTGCAATCCCTCGCTAAAGCGAGGAACAGTATGGTTGTACGTAGACAATACATGGTATGACCATGCTAAGTCAGACCATGTCATCAAAACCGTACGGGCGACCAGTGCGGTTGAAGCAGTACGTAAAGTACTGCCAATTATTATTGATGAATTTCCAGAAGCCAGATACTTCCTAGTCACCTCAGACTCAGATTTGGAGGAGGACGAGGTAATAGTGGATACATCAGATTGGTCTATCCGGCCATCTGATAGTGAGTACACTGGTGGTGGAATACCATGATTCCACTTTGTGTAACATTTTGGATGCTTTGTGGCTTGGCAGCAGCAGCTGCATCCATAAATTGTCTTTGCCCACGAAAATGGTGGAAAAAGACAGATAATTGGTTTTGGATTGTCTTATTAGTACTCTTTGGTCCCATATCAGTTGGGATTGTTTACAGCGTTATAAGACGCTAAAACTTACTCCTACGAAAGTGTATTCGTAGGAGTTTTTCTTTTAACCTAAAGAGTCAATCTCGTTATCCAATTCTTGAAAGAAGCCAAGAATGAAGCCGTCTAGGTCTAAAAGATGATCATAATTCTTTGCGCGAAGCCACCAAGATCTGAGCTCTTCTGTATACGCAGCTACTAGTCTTGGAGCTGTAGCTTGAAAGTATTCAGGAGCTATGTTTGAAAGTGCATCTGGGAAAGTCTTCTTCCAATATCCAGCGGCTCCTTTATAGTTCGCGGGAAGATAGAAGTGAATAATGATCGCGCCATCTTTGAGTGCGTAATGTGCATCGAAGTTTGGAAAATTCTCTACTTTAAAGGCAGGGACAGCTTCAGAAATGGTATTTGAAGCCCATTCTTCTTTAGCTGCGGTTTGGAGTGTTTCTACTTCATTCTGGGATTTCTTCTGCGATGGCATCGGTTTCTATTTCGAGATTTTCGGTATTGAGTACTTGCATATCAGCGGAATGATTTCCACCTGATAACTCTTTAAGTGTTGGCGTTTGTTCTGTTGTGTGCGCCATGGCTAAGCCAATGAGAGAGTCTTGTAGGTCTTTTTCTGCTACACCAACTTGTTCCAAGATCTCAGTCATCATCTTGGCGGTAAGAGCAAAATCTCTTGCTGTAGATCCCCAACCATTAAGACATGCTTCTAATGAAGCTACAATAGCCATAGACCTATTGGCAGATACAAGCTTGCCTAATTCTATATTAGAAGGAAGCATACCAAGTTTTACTTGATTGGCTATTGCTGCAAGAGGTCCTATGTGTGCATTGGCGGCTTGTAGTCTTACATCCAACTTCATCGCCTTTGCTCTTTGGGCTAAAAGCCGATCTTGATCTTCATCTGTAGTTTCGTCTGCTATAAGTCCACGCACAGACATAAGTGCTTTAAGATCTGAATTATCTACAAGATTAAGATCGAAGAAATGCTCTGCATATCTTTCTATGGCTAACGCCGTAAAGGAGAACTTAGATCTCTTAAGATTCTTAGATATCCAAAATGGTTCTGATCTGGATATAAGTAAAGCTTCTACTATTTCTTTAGCCCGCGGAATGGCTAAAAGCTTTTCAGCGTCTAGCATTGCACCATCAGGATTAAAAAGAAAAAACAAGCCATGTGCCTTTAAGAAAGATTGAGATTCTTTATGGTTTAAGTCTTCTGGATAAAAAGGCTTATTGGGAATACAGGCTTCTCGTAAGGTTTGAACATACGTAGTCCCTGGAAAGTCCAAGCCTTTCTTAAGGATGATGTTACGAATATCGTTGTTGCTTCTTGTGCTCGATAACAACAGATACTTGATGTATCTTTCAGCTGGAGAACGCACGAATCTACTTTACGATAATATCCCAAGACTTATTGAGACTGTCAATGGCTAGTTCTTGTAGCTTCTCACACTTGGTTTTATTAAGTTCTCTTGATTCGTCTACGATCTTTTTCATTGCCGCCGGATTGCCTACAGCATTGGCGTATCTTTTATTGAGCGAAGCTTGACCCCAAGGATCTTTTTGATTCTCCCAAAGTCTAGCTGTTCCGCTTCTTTGTGTTGGATGCCACATGTGCCAAATACTTGCATCGACTGTTTTATATGGCGCATACAACGTATTTAGCGCGCGCACAAAACATACGTCTTCAGATCCCCAACCTTGAAATCTAGGATCCATACCTCCTATAAGAGTGAAGGCTTCTCTATGCATAAGCTGGCACATAGCTCCATAGTGATGTCCATATGCAGCTGTACCTACATGCTCCACATCTACAGGATTTGGTGGTGCAACTATTCTAGTAGGAACTTTTGGACTACTAGAAAGTATGCGCTCAGTTGTTAGTTGCGTCATTCTGTAGAGACGTCTATAAGGAACATACCAAAGAGGAAAGCCTCTCTTAGTAAAATTCTCTATGTTTCGCGCGGCATTAAGAAGGATCTCTCCATCCATATATGCATCTGCATCTAATATACAAACAATTCTTCCAGAAGATTTTCTGAAGGCTTTGTTAATAGCTTCTGTCTTAGAGAAGATTGTAGATGTAGAATCAGATACAACTACTTCAGCATCAGGAAGTTCGTACTTCCAATACTGTTGAAGCCATGACCATAAGCGTGCTCTATGTGGAGAATCTTTAGGAGCACGAAATGGTATGAGTAGAGATAGTTGTGGGTTACGGGCCATTACCTTCCTCTGAGCATAGTATAGAGCTCGGAGTAACAATCGAATAGCTCAGACTGACAATCTTGTATTTTCTTGTAGTTAGCCAAGATTGTTTTACCGATTACTAAATTTGTATGAATGGCTTTATGGTAATCGCGAAGTTTGAAGTCTCCACCTTCTACTGGAGCAGATAAGAATCTTGGTGCGATTTCTATTCTTCTGGGAATATGAAAAGCATCTGCGACTATAATGCCGTGAAGACTAGAAGATACGATCTTTTTACAAGATGCAATTTGCCTTACAACTTCTAACGGATCTTTAGATACGCGAATGATAAGAGGCTTGAACTTTAAAAATTCTTTGCGCTTTTCTAGCGTAGTATCAGACCAGTGAGGAACAAGACCTAAGTTATGTTGTTTGTAAGGAAGTTGAATAAGATCGCTGGCTAACAACCCAGGATCCCCTAATACAAAATTCTTCTGTTTTGTTACCAGCCGTTCAGCTGTGAGTGGCCCCCTAACAGCGAGTATAGTTGCTGCACACAAATTAGGATGAGAGCTTTCACTAAGCATTCCACTGCCGCAGACAATGCCTTGAAAAGAAAGCTTGACTCTGTCAAGGACTGATCCGATTGAGAGAATTTGCGCGTCATGTAATTCTGTGTGCTCAGGATATATTCCAGGACAAAATCTGTGTATAAGAAAAGGCGCAAGGGCATCTCCAAAGTTAGGTCTAGATGCCCACCAGTATGCTTTAGGTCTATCTGTCGGCTGTATCATGCTGTAGCTGCGGCAGCTTCAGAGTACACATCTGTACCTTGAAATGCCAGAGCTTTTAGGCCGCGAATTACATCTTCTACAGATTTGACACATTTCTCTAACGCGACTTCTGGAATCTCATTGAGTCCTAATCTTGTTGCAACCAAAAGCTCGCACAGTCTGTTAAGTCCAACTTCTAACTGAGGAATAGCTTGTAAAAAAGTATCTACATTATCCGGATTAATAAATCCGATGGACAGTACTGTATCGACAGCTGTTGGATCTGTGACTACAGCGGCCTCTTTAATGAGATTCTTTCTAAGATTCGGAACTATTGTGTGGTATGCAGCAGAAGCTAATTTAGTTTGCGTTCTTATTTCATTTGCGAGTTTGATGCTTCTACCTACACGCATAGGTATATGCTTACCAGTTTGAATAGCATGTGCCATTTTTCTGAAGGCTGTAGGGAGATCTACACCTAGCGCTCCAAGAATGAATGAAGCATTATCCATATCCAGATTGTTGCTTGCGATCTTTTCTACAGGAAGACCGTGAATAGAATAGGTAGTACCATCTCTTGAAGCCGCGATTTTAATGGTTTTGCTGGCTTCTTTCGCTTCTTGCTTATCAACGACATCTTGTTCTTGCGATTCAAGAGCAAGCTGTTGCGTAGAGCTCATAGGTAGAAATTGCCAACTTGCGGGAAGAATAAGACGTCCTTCTTCAGACCCAATAGGAATCTGTACTTGCTGAGACAAAACTAACTCTGCTGGACGGCCATCAAATGATTCCGCAACAAAAGTCTTATCTTCACCAGGAGTAACGCCATGGTAGGAAGCTTTGATGTAGAAAGGAATAGTCGCTTCAGCTTCAGCTGAGAAGAAAAAGCCATAGCCATTAGGTTCAGAAGGAGCAAGTTGTGGATGTTCAGTAGAAGGAGACCCTACAATATCTGTTTGAATCGCGGTAGCTTTGCCATCTGTAAATAGCGACAAAGGCATCTTCTTGCCTTCGGCATCATAAAGATTGGTAAAAACAAAACCATTGAGTTGCTCGCCGTCAGTCGTATGAACTGTATAAGTACCAAAATTTGTGATTGGTTGAGATGTAGGAGATTCTGGCAGTTCTTCTACTGCTTCTGGTTCTGACTGCGTAACTGCGCCTGATAAATCAGCAGCAAAAACAAACTTTTCTCCGCATTTTTGAAGTGCTTCCGATCTCGAAAGAATTGTTTCTGTAGGTTCCCAGAATTTGCTAGAGGCTGTCTTTAATAGGTAGTGAGAACCATGCTTCGATAACTGCACAACATTAGGCTTTACAAATCTCTCTACATTTGCGAGCTTAATAATAGGCGTTGTAAGAATCGCGGTAACGATAGGCTTGGTTGCATATACATTAGCTTGATACGCAAGTTTGATTTCTGGATCTTGTAATACGCGTTGGAAGTCTTGCACATCTGATTCGTTGAGCGTATGACGAATAGAAGCCATAACCATCATGCCTTCAGCATCAGGATCTAGTGGCTTAGGAGGATGAGATCTTTCTTTAATAGAAGTGAACTTGTTACCAGATGCTTTTTTGGCTGCACCTTCCTTGCCCATACCAATGCTCATAGCTACGCCGCCACCGCCAAAACCATAGTTCTGTCTATACGGTGGGTATAGCTGGGCAATCATTGACTGATCGCCAGGAGTTTGCGAAGTTACATCGAAAGCTTGTGGTCTAAAGAGTGCTTCCCTTAAACGCTCATCTGTAAGGGGCCACATTTTATTTTCCGCGGTCACTACAAGATCAAGTGGTTTAAGCTGATTCTGTTTAATAATGACAGGAATTTTGACTTGCTTTAAACCAGAAGCAGCCATAGCTCCTGGCGTAGTAGAGAGTTGTGCTTCTGATGCAGGAGTCGCAGTAATGTATCCAAAACCATATCCCTTCTCGCCGTCTACCTTGATGAACTCAACATGTGGACTAAAGTCGTGAATAAAAGGAAGTTGCTTGAAAAGCTCTTGAATGACCTCTTGCGGCCACTGGCTTGGATCTGGAGGCATGGCCACATCAGCAGCGTGCTTCTCAAAAGTTAGGTTGGAACGTAGAAAGAGATCATCCATACAGGTTATTGTACTCAGTTTACTGGGATAACTTTAGTAGACCGGAAACAACGGTTAAAGGGAATTATGGACAATCAACTAGAACTAAGTGATATATTTCTCACTTCAGGAAAAGTTACATACAACTTAAAGTCCCCTTGTGGACTAAAACATATAAAGACTTTTATCTACATTTCACATGATCTGCCTTCTAATGTTCGCGTTATTAGAGAGACATCTCATAGAAGTCATGAGTTCGACTTACTGGATGATGCTCTACCTTGGATACATCAAGAGTTCATGAATGCTGACCTTAATGAGGCCAAGTACCTTAAGTTCTTGGACTTTGTAGAGAACAAGGTACATACATCCTATACCTATGACTGGCTTTGGTCTGCAGAGTCATTAAACATATTTAATGTAACCACAGTGCACTATAATCGTGGTCTTGTATTTACCACACATAAACAAGACTGTGGAGTTCAATTGATTACTGAACGAGATCACGAACTTTACGCACACTATTTAGCTAGCAAACATTTATTCGCCTGATTTTACTGGAGGATTTATGAACGCAGAAATTGGATTCGCATTTTCTCGGTTCGCGAAATTGGTTGAAAAGCAGTTCCAAAATATGGCTCGTAAAGAGCTGTATGTTGCAAAAATATCTAAAAATGATCTTTGGGATATGTATTTGCAAAGCTTTCCTGAAGGGACCAATCCTTTAGAGAAAACGAACACTCATCATGATTGTGCTTGCTGCCGCAAGTTCATTCAAAAAGCAGGCGTCTTAGTTACGCTTACGTCTAGTGGCGTAGAAACTGTTTGGGATATGGCGGCGGATAAAGCGCTGTATCCATACAATGAAGTCGCTACAGCTATGCGCGATTATGTAAGTAAGTTTGCCGTTAAGCAGGTGTTCAGAACACAGCAAGATAAGTTCGGCAGTGAGTTCACAAAGAAGAAAGGTACTGCTCGAACCTACGAGCACCTATATACAGGAAATATTCCTGGTAAGTTCAGACCTGCCAAACCTACAAAGGCAATTGGCGATTGGAGTAATCTGCGCCGTTTCTACGCTAATGCGTTAGACAAGATAACGCTAGATGGTGCTGATAAGGTTCTTAGCTTTATTCAGCAACGAAAAGTAGGTGCACAGCATAGACAGCTAATTGCTGCATTAAAAGAATGCATCATAATCTATGCCGCAATTACTGATGAAGTAGCTAAGAATCGCTTTACAGCAGACATTCCTTCTGGTGGAATTGCTTATCTAGGTAAAGACAGCACTACATTAGGCAATCTTCTATTGCAGATCTCTGCAGGAGCAGATCCAGAAAATGAACTACGTATATATAACGCACATACGAATGAAGCTACGTATATGCGTCCTACGACAACTACAGTAACTGTTCAGGCTGTCCAGTCTGCTCAGAAGACTGTAGAAGATTTGGGTATCTCTGAATCTTTACAAAGAAGATTTGTAGAGATTCCAGATATTGCTGTTGAAGATGTGTTGTTTGTAGACAACAACATTAAGCCTCAATTGAAAGGTGGTTTTGAAGGCTTATTGGCTGATGTTGCCGCGAAACCTCAAAAGGTTAGTGCGGACAAAGCTACCAAACTTCTGATAGATGATTTTGTGTTGTCGGTTTTACCGACAGTAACGAGTATGGAGTTGTTGGTTAAGCCAGAGCACATGGGTAACTTTGTATGCTTAACAACAGCAGTTCATTCAGATTCTCCGCGATTATTTCAGTGGGATAATCCATTCTGCTGGTCTTATGTAGGTAACTATACAGGATCAATCAAAGAACGAGTAAAGCAGGCAGGTGGTCGCGTAGAAAATAACAAGTTCAGGTTCAGTCTTTCTTGGAACACTTTTTGCGATTTGGACGCACACGCACAAGAACCAGGATCTAGCGAAGTATATTTTTGCAATCGTAAAAGCAAACTTCGTGGAAGTGATGGTGAGCTTGATGTAGATATGAATGCCTTGTCTGGTAAGACAAGATCACCTGTTGAAAACATTCGTTGGACTAAAATGCCTGATGGTCCATACCGATTGTTTGTTAATCAATTCTGCAGGCGTGAGAACATTACAGGATTTGAAGTAGAGCTTGAATATGGAGGCTCAATTAATTACTTCAAATATTCTGGTGACTTAAGAAAGGGCGATGATGTAGAAGTCGCTACTTTCTATGTTCGCGATGATGAGGTTATTAATTTACAGATTGGCTCATTTATGCATCCTACTTCTGGGCTCGGCACAGAACGTTGGGGCATAAAGGCGGATACTTTTGTACGTGTGAATGCAGTTACACATTCACCAAACTATTGGGGGGACAATCACGTTGGTGCTCTGCATACGTTCTTCTTTCTAGAGGGATGCATAAACACAGATCCAACAAGAGGCTTTTATGCTGAGTACATGCGTAATGAGCTGCACGAACATAGAAGAGTAATTGAAGCTTTGGCTGATCGCTCTATGTGTCAGGCCATTGAAGGTAAAAAGCAAATGGCCGGTCTCGGCTTTCAACATACAAAAGAAGCATCTTTCCTTTTAAAAGCCGTGATAAAAGGAAAGACACAACTATTAGAGATTACTACTAAAGGAGAATGACATGACCGCTCAGCAGGACTTACTACTAATCGCCCTTAAAGAAAAATATCGTTTTTCTACGAACCGCTTAGCAGAGCTAACACTAGAACAGTTGTTTGATCTTCCACTCATGACTACATCTGGAGGTCATAGTCTAGATGCAGCCGCTCGTATTGTTGCGAAAGCACTACGAGAAGAAGGTGAAGAAGATTTTGTGTCTGGGCGGAGTAATCCGCTTAGAAAAGTTCTAGAAAATAAACTTGAAATCATCAAGCTTGTAATTGGAATCAAGCAAGCTGAAAATGATAAGAAGCTCAAAGCAGCAGCTGCGTCAGCGCAGATTGATGCTTTGACAGAAGCTCTTGAAAAGAAGCAGCAAGAGAAACTTATTGCTGGTTCTGAAGAAGATCTTCTTAAGAAGATCGCAGAAGCTAAAGCTAAACTAGAGTAATTGTATTTTTTATGGGCGCGCATCTATTTAGGTGCGCGTCCTTTTCTTTTTAAGGAGATACACAATGAGCAAAGAAAAAACTGAAGAAAAGGGATACGACCCTAACGAAGTTATTAAAGAGGCCGAAAAAACAATAAAGGAGTTTGAGCAAAACCATTTTGGTAATGAAGGTTTTGAAACAGTAAAAGGCGAAACAGGATCAATTTTTAAAAAGCTGTTTAGCTGAGATAAAAAACTTAATAACAAGTTACCTCCTTAGGTAACCTTTCCTTCGAAAGGTTACCTCCTTAGG